>Ga0208826_1000112_pt1 | contig 87948 bp, 71 predicted proteins | sample AD_UKC115_MetaG_FD_184451 | JGI IMG/M metagenome (GOLD analysis project Ga0208826, IMG submission 184451) | Active sludge microbial communities of municipal wastewater-treating anaerobic digesters from Hong Kong - AD_UKC115_MetaG (SPAdes)... | ecosystem: Engineered > Bioreactor > Anaerobic >... | reverse complement strand
ACTCAAAATGATAGCTGTTTGTCGCATTTTCTTAAAGGATATCAATATTGCTTCCACTACCGCATTGCAAGCTTTGAAACCTGACGGACGCGAGCTTGGCTTATTAGCCGGGGCAAATATTATTATGCCTAATATCACTGATACAATGTATAGAAGCTATTATCAACTCTATAACGGTAAGCCTTGTTTGGATGAAAATGCTTCACTCATTCGCGATAACTTGGAGGCTCATATCCACAGTCTCGGTGAAACCATAGGTTACGATCAATGGGGCGATTCTTTACATTATAAAAAGGGGCGTTGAGCCTTGAAATGACCTGAGCCGCATCTATTTTAAGAAAAATTATTTCCTTTATAAGATATATTTTGGTTACAGTAAATTAATAAGTTAATGGCAAACTGATTTTCTTACCGGTTTTAGCAGATTCATAAATAGCTTGGATTATTTCCAGAGATTTGCGTCCGTCTTTTCCGTCAGTGCTTGCCACAGTATGACCTAATATAGTATGAACTATATTATGATAGTATGGATTGTGACCAAAACCGTATACTGTCGGCGGTTGATAATTGCATTCTTCCACAATTCTGTCGTCGTCATCATATTCTTCAAATTCCCATTCTACTATCTTATTCACGGCTACACCGCCAATTTTAACACTTCCTTTCTCGCCCAAAATAGTAATAGAACCTTCTAAATTCTTCGGGAAAGTAAGCATAGTAACATTTATTGTTGCGATTGCTCCGCTTTGGAAAAGCAAAATTGCGCAACCCGTATCTTCAGCTTCAATTTTGCGAGCCATAGTGGCAGTTTCGGCTTGAACGGATTGGACATCACCTAAGAGCCAATAGAGAGCATCTACATAATGACTTGCTTGATTGAGAAAAGCTCCGCCATCCATTGCCCAAGTTCCGCGCCAAGGTGCTTGGTCATAATAACTCTGAGGACGCTGCCAGAAAACATTGCTTTGTGCCAGATAAATTTTACCGAAGCGCTGTTTTGTTATCGCTTTTTTCAACAATTGCATGGTAGAATTCAAGCGGTTTTGCTTAACGACAAATAACTTTACTCCATTTTCATCGCAAGCTCGGATAAGAGCGTCCGCATCCTTAATATTAATGGCCATCGGTTTTTCTGTAATTACATTTACTTTCTTTTTTGCAGCCGCTATGCCAATCTGAGGATGTATTCCGCTCGGAGTGCAAATTGAGACTGCATCAAGCTGTTCTTTTGACAGCATCTCTTCATAATCCGTATAAACGGATTTGATGTTATACTGTTTTGCAGCGCTTTCTGCTCTTTCCGGTATTATGTCACAACAAGCAATAAATTCGGCTTCGGGAATTTGAGTCATAGCTTCAAAATGATTTTTGGAGATTCTTCCGCAACCGATTAAACCAAATGCTAATTTTTTCATCTTAATCAAAATCCTTTTATTTTATTTTGTTATATTTTATATCTTAAAGCAGCATCCTTATTATGATTTAATTATTTTTTCCATTACGACTATATAGTCACGCGAAAATTTAGCGATAGAGATATTCCAACCTTCTATATGGGCGAACAACGCTTCCAGTTGAGGCTTTGAATACAAGTAAAGAGGGCATTTATTACGATAGCGAATTTTTCTCTGCCAAGCCAAGAATCCACCGGAAGAAGGAAAACTAAAAATAGCTTTATCAGCTGTCAAGTTCATAACTTTTTGCAGAATTGGATTTGGATCTTTAATATAATCCATAAAGCCCGTCAAAATGACATAATCAAATTTTCGATCCGTGCCTAAATCCATAAAATCCATTATCTTAAATTTACAGATATTGTCAACACCGGCAGTTTTGGCTTGGTTGATAGCAAGCTCAATCATAGCGGGAGCAAAGTCAATGCCCAAAACTTCTTTAGCTCCTTGTTGAGCAAAAGCTATACAATAATGGCCCGGTCCGCATCCTATGTCAAGAACTGTTTTGCCTTCAATGGGGCGGCATATTAGTAAAGTCTGATTAAATCTGATAAGCATTGATTTCCGGAATAAGCGATTGATCGCCTTTTGGAATATCCCGTTTTTAGTTCCATAAATAGCATTGAATTTTTTAGAATAGTCGCTGAAAAAATTTGCCGTTTTATTTTCCATTTTTAGCCCTCAATTCCTTGCGATAAAAATCTCCAAGAGTAATAAAATTGCCTCTTTGGAAGATGGCTTCAAGCTTGGGAATAACTGTCCTGATATTAATATAAAATCTTAAACTTTGTAAAAAATTAAAATGTAATCTTGGATTATCAGGATCGATTTCACGCGGGTGAATATAATACAAAACTGGATTTCCCTTTTTCCTTAGTCGATCAGACATATTGAGAATAAGAAATTTGGGGAATAGCCTCAAGTACCCGCCTCCGAACAGACAAATATTTTTACCCAGGATTGAGACTACCGAGATAGGAAATTCATAAAGAGCTCCTTTTTTTGTCTTAATCCAATGAGGATAAACTTCTTTTGTCGTTAAACCTCCATCCAAGCGTTTTGCCGGAAACACTGATGAATCATATTTAAATCCGGCAGAAGCTAATTGGTCAAAGAGCCAAGGATTCTTTTCAGAAACTGAAAAAGACGGGCTACGATATCCGATGACTTCCTCACTGATTATATCTTGCAAGAGATGCTTTGAATCAGACAAGTCATACAAAAACTGCTCAGGTGTCATATCGTATATAAGTTGATGATACATACCGTGGGAGGCAATTTCATGACCCCTGTTGTGCGTTTCTTGCACTAACTGAGGATATTTTTTTGCGATATAACCCAGAAAAAAGCAAGTAGCTTTGATATTATGGTTGTCCAATAAATCTAAAATCTTTTTCATATTGGCCTCCACTCTACCGGGATAAGAATCCCATTCAGACATTGGCGGAGTGCCATTAATAACAAAAAGATGGAAGTATTCCTCCACATCAATTGTTAAAAAAGTTGGTGATGCATCTCTTTCTTTGGTTTTCATAACTTTTATATTCAAATACTCTTGTTATAAAAAATGCTATCAAAATTAAGGTTATGCAGACCGGAAATTCTGAAAAAATCAACTGAACTCATTTTATGCCATATCAATTTCAATAAAGCGTTGTTCAAGAAGGGAGTGAATTTTGTCATGCGAGTAATATTCCTTAATTTTTTGTTTAGCTTTTTGCCCGATAGCTTCTCTTAAAACATTATCCTGTAAAAGCAACAAGCAATTATTCACAAAAGTAACACGGTCCGTGGCAACTAATAATTCATTATTGTGAATACAATCCAGGCTATCAGCAACTTCCGGAGTTGTGACAACGGGCACTCCGCAAGCCATTGCTTCCAGTAATTTATTTTGGATGCCTGCACAAAAGAACATTGGAGCAATGAAGATATCGCTTGCCAGTAATTCGTTGTATAAATCACGGACATAACCGAGCACAAACGTATTGTTTTTTCCCGATAAAGCTTTAATCGAATTCACTGGATTGGCTCCAATAATATGAAAAGATAAAGTCGGAAATTCTTTTATAAGTTCAGGCATTATTTCGCTTGCGACATAATTGGCTGCGTAAATATTATGAGGGACAGACATATTCCCCACAAAAATCAGTCTATAATTTAAAGAGTAGTTTTTATCATTTTCGCATAAATTAACAGGATTGGGAATAATGAAGCTTGCCGATTGCTCATTTAATTTTAAGGTTTTAAAATCTACCGGACTGATGACCCATCTCTCATTAAAAAAAGTCATCACGGCTTGTTCGTAAGCAGCTGTTCTTCCGGCTTCCCAAGTGAAAAATAATTTAGCGGGGAACTTGCGACAATACAGACTGCGCCTATACTCCATAGAAATACAATCCGTATAATCAAGGATTTTATAGCAGTCTTTATCAGCTAAAACATAGGGCACCAAGCGGATTAAATGTGTATAAATTACCGTATAATGATTTTCATTTAATTCTTGCCGAATTTCTTTCCGGAACTTGCGGTTCTTGTAATAACAGACCTGAAAAGGAGTTTTTGTGAACAGTCCGACTATGACATTCCACAATCCTTGCAAGGATGAATGATGTATGAGCTTAAGTTTGGCACAAAAATTTTGCAAATAATGAATATATTGGAGTTCGGCTTTGTCTGAATACAGGCAAAGCAAAGTTACGGAATAATGTCGGCAAAACTCTTGCAATAAAAAATAGGTTCTGACTCGATCTCCTCTGTTTGGCGGATAAGGAAGTCGCGAAGTCAGGAACAATGCTTTTCTTTGCTTCTCAGTATCATATTGCATAGACTTAAAAAGTTAATAAAGTAAAATCTGTCAATAAATTTGAATGATTAGAAGCTTATTCTGATAAATGATTAAGACTTTCTTAAACAGCTAAAAAATTAGGCATCAATTTCTTTGTGAAAGCTAAGAAGTTAAAAGCCTCCGATAGATGGAAAGAAGAGCATTTTCTTGCGTATTCCAATTGTATTTTTCCAGAACCAATTGCCTGCCTATTTTACCCATTTCCATACAGATTTGAGGGTTTTCCAATAGATATTGGAGTGCGTTTATGATTTCATTTAAGTCAGTTGTGTCCACGCAGATTCCGCAAGCATTTTTCTCCACGATTTCTTTCCACATAGGGAAGTTTGGCACCAAACAAGCAATTCCGCCTGCCATGTATTCGAAAATCTTGGTGGAATGCGAAATAAGGTGATTTGGTTTCGGGAGTAATAGAACTACACCGACCAGCGAGCGCGCTATGATGTCAGCTACCTGCTGGCGATTTACAAAACCGTGTTCAATGACCTTTTTCCATCCGGGAAGACGGATGAGTTCGTCTCTGTATTGCGGGTAAGCATAAGTTCCGGCTAAATGAAAAGTGCAGTCGATATTCTCTATGGCTTTAATTACTTGTGTGATGCCTCTTTCCTCAGAAATGCTGCCTATATAGCATATAGCTTTTTCTTTTTTTGAATAATTTTCTGTCTGAATACTCTCCCATTCTTCCGGAAGAGGATAATTACTGATTAAATCCAAATTTCGGTTAATACCTTTAATCTTTTCAGCTTGAAATTCAGTAGTAGTTATCACTTCATCTAACTGTTTGCCGATAAAGCGTTCAAACTGCTTAAATCCGTGAACGAATACTTTCCTGATAGAATTTGGGATATACTCTTTTTGCAGGAAAAATTCCGAGTAACACTCATGAGCATCATAAACGACTTTAGCGGAAGTAAAAATTTTGAGCAAAAGCCCGATAAGCAGTAATTCCGGGTCATGGAAATGGTAAATTTTGCAATGTAAACGGAGGACTTGGGAAAACATCCTGATAGGATTAATAACTATTCGCAAAAATCTATTCGGCATAGTTCCGATATCATGAATTTTAACACTTTTTATAATATCGTTGCCTTTACCGTCTGCTACAACAAGATGAACATCATAACCGTTTTTAGCCAGACTGATGCATTCTTTATAGAAAATTCTGACATCAGTTCTGGGGTGAACTGTGGAAAAATGACATATTTTAATTTTATTGCTCATCATTATTATCTTCTGCACAAGTCACGTTCAAATATAAAGTTGAGATTTTTTGAGTCAAGAGAACAATATCATAATTTGCAGCTGTATATCCTCTGATTTGAATCGGATCATACTTCTGCCAGTTATCCTTCATATATTTTAATCCCGAAACAAGTTCTTTAACTGATGCTGGTTGAACTAAAATTCCAGTTTGCTCTGTTACGATAAATTCAGGACCTCCGCAACGAGTAGCAATTACGGGTAGACCTGCTGCCATAGCTTCAATTAAAACTATGCTGAAACTCTCAAGCAAACTGGGTTGCACTAAAATATCATAGGAAGAAAGTAAGTTGCAAATTTCTTCAGGTGTTTTAATTCCGAGGAAGCAAATGTCGTTTTGAAGGTTAAGATCTTTTGCTAGCCTTTGTAATACATTTTTATATTTGCCATCACCAATGATGTCAAGCTGAAAGTTTATGCCTTCCTGCTTAAGTTCCGCTAAAGCTTTAATTAATAGTTGAATGCCTTTAGTAGGAATCAAATTGCCGATATAGACAAGATTTGATGGTTCACTTTTTTGGGTAGATATCAAGAAGTTTTGGATTTGAATGCCGTTTGGGATGATTTCTACGGGAAGATTGTCAAATCCGGCTTTTTGTATTTGCTTGTGAGTAAATTCAGATACCGCTATAATTCTTTCCGCCTGTCGGTATGTTTGCTTAATTTGCGGTCTGAGATACCGATTCTGCAAAAAATTGTCTATTGCACCGCGATGTTCAGTCACTATATATTTCAGCTTAAGGCGCTCACATATCATTCTTACAGCTGCACCGGCAGGATAACTGAAGTGCACATGGATAAGGTCAATTAACCAAATCTCGTTTATCTTTTGGATGGTTTTGAATGCTGAGAGATATTGAAATATGCCGATTAACGGTCGAAAGAAATTACGCGGAAATAGGATATATCGCGGGTGGTAAATCTCAGTTTCCCTTTTCCCGTATTGTTTTATTTCTTTATGAGGAATAGTAAGGTTGCGTTTGCCTCTTCTTTTAGCGAGTAAGAAAGGTATTGGCGCAATTACTTTTATATCAACATAGTCGGGGAAAAAAGGCAGATTCCTTTCAACAAATGTTCCTCTTGTCGGTTCCGCGGGATTGGGGAATTCTTCACTGTAAATTAAAATGTGCACGTTTTTCATCAATATCACAAACGAGCCAGCAATTGGGTTTGGACCTCCAAAAACATTTTCCAAGTATCTTTGGCGTCTTGTTTACGAGGAATTAACTGTGACACTTTTTGTTCCGGATGTGATAAGAAATACCATAGCATCAAAATTATCAGCCAAAGCGGATAGCACAAAGAAGAAGAAATTGCTGCGCCGTAATAACCGTAATTTGGAATAAGGAAGTAAGATAAAACTATTTTAAGAACGATAGGCATTGCCGGAGCCAAAATAGTGAATATTGGGAAGCCCTTACTCCAAAGGAAAGTATTGAATAAAGCTCCTAAAGTTAGACCGAAAATGGCGGGAATTAAGAATATAAAAGAGTTATATGCCCCCAGATATGCTTTTCCGTATAGCAGAGAAATGACAGGCCGTCCCAATACTAACATTGCTATGATACAAATAATATTGAATGCTATTACCAGAAGAAAGATTTTACGCAAGATTGTCAATGCTTCGTTATCATTATCCAGAGAAGTGAATTTGGTCAGTAACACGACGCCAATCATATTACAAATCGTGTTTATCATATCCACAAAATTAACTGAAAGGGAATAAATGCCCAAAAGCTTAAAAGACCCTGTGCTCTTTAACACCAGTTGGTCTACTCTCGTCATCAAGATAATAAGGTATTCGGATAAAAAAGCTTTCCAACCGAGTGAATAGGAACGTTTAATCAATGGTTTGTCAATTTCCCACTGCAGATTAATTTGTCTGCTTAACCTGAAATGGAAAATCAGAATGCAGATAATAAAGGTTATTACATTCAGCAAATATGCGTATTCCATTCTCCAAGCTTTCGGAACGAGCCAAAAGGAAGGCAGTAGTATAATTAAAAAGGCAATTGTCGGTAAGCATGATAAAGCAGCATAGTCTTCAATTTTGTTTAAAGCCATAAAGAGGGAACGTTGTCGCGTGAATAGAATATAGGCTGCGATGTAAATTCCCAATAAGGTCAAAATCAAGTTGGAATAATGCTGGTCATTCCAATTCGTAAATGCTGGGAGGATAAATCCGAAAACAAAAGCCAACAAGATAGTGCTGATTAGGAAAAACAAAAGAGTAAAGCTGTAAAGTTTTTTGGGATCGGCTTTATCATGTTGCAAACTGTAGACAAATGATTTAGCGATGCCGAAATCAAGCAAGAGCCAAATTACTGAATTGATTGTGAACAAATACACATATCGGCCTCTCAAGTCCGGTCCCAAAAATCTGGAGAGAAAAACATTGGCTATAAAAGAAGCGATAATGGTTAAAACTTGACTGCTACTGCTGAAAGCAATATTTTTCTTTAGATTGATAGCAGCCATAGAACTAATTATCCGTAACCGGAATAGGCAGCAGTTTGACCAATGCTTCTCGACTCAAACTTAGCATAATTATTACAATTCCGGCAAGCTGAATGCCGTTTAATTTTTCCTTACAAAAAAGGAATGCTAAAAAAGACGCTGCCGCAGGTTTTAAGAAGAAATATAGAGACGCTTTTGAGGCACCGATTTGACGAATAGCTGAAAAATACAGGATATACGCTATGCCTGTGACAAATAAACCTAAATATATAAGGAAAGAAATATTGCTGCTATTGAGAGTAAAAGTTAGAGCTTTTTTTGTCAGGATGGAATAGAGCAGCAGTCCTCCCGAGCCCAATAAGAAAGAAAAACTCAAAGTGGTGTAATTGCCTAAGTCTTGAATAATTTTCTTTGAAAAAACTGTATACAAGCCGAAAGTTAAAGCAGCACCAAAGCTGAATAAAATACCCAAAGCCAGATTAGGCGAGTTTAAATAAGCTGATTTTTCTCCGGATAAGATGAAAATAAGACCAATTAATCCGCCCGTCAAACCGATTATATGCAATCGTGTTATTTTCTCTTTTAAGAAAAGCCAGGCAAAAAAAGCCACAAAAAGTGTGTTGGTGCTGATAATAATAGCACTTAAAGATGCTTTACCATAAACCACTGCCAATTGTAAGAAAAGCATGCTGAGGCAAACATTCAGAACTCCCGCAACGGCGCAATGGAAAATATCTGTTAACTTTATTTTGCGTTTCCCGGAGGTAAGTTCTTTTATCGCAAAAGGCAAAATCAGTAAGCCTCCGATCAAGAAACGCCAGGCAGTTACGGCATAAGGTGAAATTTCTGCTCCAATCAGCTTTCCTGCTACTTCAATAGTCGAAAAAAGCAGAATTGCAATAAGACTTAATATATGCGGACTTATGTCTGTTTTATTCAATTATCTGGTTTTACCCGCCTTACTTTCATTTTTTTCCTGAGTGTTCTTTCCTTTTTAGTAACTCGATTATTTCATTAAAACCATTTTATTTAAAGCGTGATTACTACCGCTCTGATATTTGTAAAGATAAACGCCGGCAGAAAGAGGATTTCCATTATCGTCTTTTCCGTTCCAATTCAGAGTATTAACGCCCGCTTTGGCATTGGGACAAGACAGATGAGCTACTAACTGACCTTTCAGGTTATAAATTTCTACTGTTGCAGGTTGAGCGGATTTGGTCGTGAAGCTGATAGTGGTGCTGTTTCGGAAAGGATTTGGAAAATTGGAAATCGCAATCGATTCAACCGCAAATGTGTAATCCTCGCTAGCAACGGTCGAAAAATCACTCAGATAGCGAGCAGTAACTTCATAGGTGTTATCATATTGAGTGGTAATTACTTTCATACTAATTGCTCCCGTTGGAATGGCTTGCCCAAGGTAATCAGCTTCATAGAAATTTGTGCGGAAGATAATTTGACCTGTCGGATCGCTGATATTGTAATTTACGCCCGCAGCAAAAGGAGTTGAAGTATCAAGGAAAGTTACATTGTTAAGTTGCACCAAGGCTGATTCGTAATTTTCAAAATTTGTTGTTAGAGCATTAATGGTAAGGACTTCGGGTGTTATTTCATTTCCCGAAGAAACGGGAGCGGGAATGTTGATAAAAGGTGTAAACTGCAACAAATTATGATATGAGCTTAAAGTTCCTGTCAAGTTGATAATGGCATCGCCTATTTCCAAAGGGGTAGTGATAATGCCGGCAAGGTCGTCCACCTCAATTGCACCGGTTGCGTCTTGGAAATATTTTTTGTTTCTGTAGGTTTGCTTATAAGTCAAAATTACGGGGTTAGAAACTCTATAAACAGTCGTTCCGTCAGGATTACTCGCTCTTAATTGACTTAAATTGCTCACTTCCGTGATAGGCAGTTCTCCTATGGAAAAATAAGTGTCCGATGTATCTGCTGCGGAACCGTTAACGGCAGCTATTATTACTCTGTATTGATTTCCACCAGGTAAAGTATTTTCAACTGTATAATCATAGCTGCCATCATTAGCGGTCGCTTCTGTAATAGGAATGAGATTTTCACCATTCAATAGACCTATACTTACATCGCCTTCAACATTGGAGCTTGACCAAGTAATCGTATAAGTTTGTCCGTAATACCATGAAACTGCAGTATTAGGATAAGTGACAATAATTGAAGGTTCTGTACTTCCACCTGTAAAATTATGGTAGCCCAGATAAGTAAAAGTGTTTTGCGGATACTGTGTCCATTCGTCAGGATTAAATGTAGTTGAGGGACTAGCTACATTGCTGTTTCGCACCAAAGTCATATTTTCACCCCAGTAATCCACCTGATCAACAATGCCGACCACATCAATCATTACTCCATTCCTAAAGAGTGCTACTGCATCATTTCCGTTAAAATTTATCGCTTGAGAAGTTGTGGCCAAATCTACATAAGGTTGTCCGGCAAGATTAGTGCCGCCGCTGTTGCTGCTTACAATGACGAAGACATCGTTATTATCCAAAGTTCCGCTTAAAACTAATTCGTTACCGAAAGCGCCTGCACCGTTAGTCTGTTTTTTGATTGAAACGGTAGCAAGGTTAACGGGAACACCGGTTCCGTTGAAGATTTCTATCGCTTTGTTATATGATGAGCCTTCAACATATTCGGAAATAAGCAAATTAGTTGCTTGAGCGAACAAACCAATTGTCATGCTCATTAAAAGCACGATAAGAATAATGGGCTTTTGCATTATGAGTTCCTCCTTAAGAGAATATTTTTAACATTACAAACAACATCGGAGCGGCAATCAGCAGGCTATCAAACCTGTCTAAAACTCCTCCGTGACCCAGAATCAATTTTCCGCTGTCCTTCACTCCGGCTGTTCTTTTTATCTTTGATTCCAACAAATCTCCAACCTGGCCAAAAATTCCTGCTCCCACGGCAAGTAAAATCCAAGGTATAATTTTGAATTGCATTCCCGAAAGGAATAGGACTGCAATCAGTAGCCATGATACAATTATTCCGGCCAAAAAACCTTCTAAAGATTTATTTGGACTGACCGGAAAAATGCCGCGATGCCTACCGAATTTCATTCCGATAAAATATGCCGTGCTGTCCGTCAACCAAATCAAGAGCAAAAGCAGCAGCAGGTATCTTTGTTCTCCATATTGCTCATTCAGCAAGAATATCAAGCCGGGCAAAATGCCTGTATAACACCAACCAAGAAATGCTCTAAACCAATATTTACCTTTCTGAAATGCTTTTTCTCCTCTTAGCAAAACTAAAAATTTTATAAACTGAATTATGATTATAAGAAAGGAGAGTGAAATATTCGTCTTTTTTTCTCTGAATACTCCACTTACCAACAGAAAGAAAATTAAACTCGTGAATACATCGGCTGCCCGAGCATATTTACTGCCGGAGCACAACATTCTGCTATATTCCCACATCCCTATTCCGGAAAGAAGGGCTAAAAATGCAAACAGATACCAACCGCCGGCGTAAAAGATGAAGAGCAAAACAGGTATTCCGATTACGGCAACAATCAGTCTGTGCTTCAGATTTTTATTCACTCACTCCGCCAAATCTGCGCTTGCGTCTTTGATATTCCAAAAGTGCTTTGATAAATTCCGCTTTCGTAAAATCAGGCCATAAAACTTCAGTAAAGTAAAATTCCGAATAAGCCGTTTGCCAGATGAGAAAATTTGATAATCTCATTTCTCCGCTGGTGCGTATTACTAAATCCGGATCAGGAATATTTTTTGTATATAGGAAAGAGGAAAAAAGCTCAAGGTTGATATCATCTATTTTTATTGTTTCGTCATTAACAGCGGAAGAAATCGCTTTAGTTGCATCAACGATTTCTTGCCTGCCTCCGTAATTAAATAGGACATTGAGATGCAGACCGGTATTATTCCATGTTTTGCGCGTTATGGCATGAGCTTTTTCCAAAAAATCCGGGTCTAATTTCTCCGGACTACCGATTAACTTCAAGATGACATTTTTTTCCATCAATTCATTTATTTCTTTGTGCAGATATTCCATTAAAAGATTGAACAAACCTGAAACTTCGTTTGCGGGACGCTTCCAATTCTCAGTTGAAAAAGCATAAAGCGTCAGATGTTCCAAATGAAGTTCACCGGAAATTTCTACTACTCCCCGCACTGCATTTGCCCCAGCTCTGTGACCGTAGATACGAGGACGGTGTCTTTGCTTAGCCCATCTGCCGTTGCCGTCCATAATGATTGCAACATGCTTTGGCAGTCGGTTTATATCCAGTTTCTTAACTAGCGGTTTCCAGTCTTCTTTCATTTTGCATCTGTATCCTTTCTTGGGCTCGGGCTTTCAGCCAAGCGAAGATGAAACCGTCCAAATCACCATCCATCACCCTTTCCGTATTACCGATTTCATAGTCTGTGCGGTGGTCTTTTACCATTTGGTAAGGCTGAAAGACATAGGAGCGAATTTGATTTCCCCAGCCGATTTCTGTTTTGGAATTTTCAATTTTCTGCTTTTCCTTTTCGCGCTGTTCTTCGTAATATTGATACAAACGTGATTTCAGAATTGCCATTGCTTTTTCTCTGTTCTGAATTTGCGAACGTTCATTTTGGCAGGAAACGACTATGTTTGTCGGCAAATGCGTGATGCGAACAGCGGAATCTGTAGTATTAACATGCTGGCCTCCTGCACCGCTTGACCGGTAAGTATCAATTTTCAAGTCTTTAGGATCAATTTCTAAGTCTATTTCATCCTCAATTTCCGGATAGACAAAAACGCTGGCAAACGACGTTTGACGCTTACCTTGAGCGTTAAAAGGAGAAATTCTCACCAGACGATGAATACCGATTTCAGCTTTGAGCATACCGTAAGCATAATTGCCTTTTACTTCAACGGTTACGCTTTTTATTCCCGCTTCTTCTCCCGATAAAATATCTATAATAGTAAATTCAAACTTGTTTTTATCAGCCCAGCGTGCATACATGCGCAGAAGCATTTCCGCCCAATCCTGAGCTTCAGTTCCTCCGGCTCCCGCATGAATTGTCAGTATAGCATCGTTATGGTCATATTTTTCGTTGAGCAAACACTCAATTTCCATGCGGTCAACAAAGGTTTTCCACTCTTTCCAATGTGAAAGAGCTTCGTCAAATAAGGAAGGCTGGAAATCATCATCCAGCAATTCAAGATAGGCATTGATTTCATCTTTGATTGCATCCAGTTGATTTATCTGCTCTATTTCTTCGCGTAATTGACTGATTTGTTTGGTGATTTTTTTTGCCTGATTTTGATCTGACCAGAAATCTGAAGAGTGCATCAGTTGTTCAAGTTCGGAAAGTTTACTAACTCTGTTTTCTCGATCAAAGTAACCTCCGAATTTCTGTTAATTGATCCATTAACGCATTCATATCTTTCTTAAAATCAATATATTCCACTTTTATTCCTTTTACTTTTTATCTATTTTCTCACTTATCCCATCTTTTAAAATGCCAAAAAAAGTCAAGCTGTTTCATAATTCAATAGAATACACAACCGACTTGACAAAAGCCTCAGGCGAAAATTTATAGATCTTAAGAATGCGGGATTAGCTCAGTGGTAGAGCATTAGCTTCCCAAGCTGAGGGTCGCGGGTTCGAGCCCCGTATCCCGCTCCAATTTGTATAAAGGGTTAAGCCTTCTTTTATGGCAATCACGGAAAATTACCCACACACAAATCACACACAAAACAGTATTTTGAGCGATAATTATATTTATCTATTGGGAATGCCTCTTTTTTATCTTATCACCACATAATGCTGGACAAGCACTCGTTTATTGATAAGTATTGAATCATGTATATCTAGTTTTGATACATCAACTGAGTGGGGTATAGGATCATTGCCTCATAAGGATGGAAGGATTATTAGTTTTATACAAGTTTCCGTCATTATTGCGACTGATGACAAAACATGCATTCAAGCTAAACTTTCCAAGGGTTCCAATACATAAAGGTCCTTATGCTGAAAAATGCCATCACGCACAAGTTGCTGTTTTACATCCCATCTCATTAAGTGATCCGGTCCATCGCTTAAATGCAGGTCTAATTCGCGGTTCAGGTGCATTTTCTTTTATCTGTTTAAAACCGCCAAGGTCTTATAATGTGTATTCAGCCATCCGCCCAGGAATTTGCGGACTTCACACTTATCCTTGTGGTTCAGTTCAAAATACAATTAGCTGATGATTTGTTTTGATTTGTTGAGCTGCACACGCATTGTTATCCAGTAAATGTACTTAAAATTATTCTCCACTGCCACTTCCGCAGTTTTTGTTGCATCCTCTGCTTGCGGTTGTCGCGTCAGTTATCTTTGATGCTGCGGTAAGCCATATCGGCCGTAGAAAGGTAATGAGGCTGCTCATCCATTGCAGTTTGGACTTCCCCCATCCTTATTAGGAAGGACAGAAAGGCAACATCCAGGCAAAGGCCCAGAACCCTTTTAATTGTGACATAATTCCATAGTTTTTCTCCTTCCGGTTTGTAGGTCACCAGAAATTGTTCCATGATAATCTCCTTTTTGATTTTTATTTTTTTTATACCTGTCAAATTGCCTGGTAATGTTAGAGTTGCGTTCCCTGCCGCCTTTTCGATTTGGCATTTTTTTCTGACCGTTTCAGGCTGACAATAAAACGAGTGCGGTCTGCTTCGACTCGGAAAGTATAGGGCAGCCAAACCAGGTCACTAACTTTAATGATTCCCTGTTCTATCAAAGATGCCACAAAATTGAGTTCCATGTTTTTTACCGTTGGTTGGAGTAGCAAAATATCCTGTAAGCTCAGATGCATAATCAGCTTCCTGCTTATGAGTGAGAACAGCTATCCTGTAAGGTTTTTGTAGCAAGAACAGCCGCGGTCTTGCCAGATCCCTATGGAACTATCAATTTCATCCCGCTTGAGATACATGTCGTAGGTATTCTGATTTGAATAGAAAAGTTTACCCCGTCGGGTGACCCAATAAATTGTGTAGTAATCGTTCAGGGCCGCAAAAATGCGCAGTTCAGCCTTGGTTAGGGGTTTCCGCGGCAGGTTAGGGGACAGTCTGATAGGTACGATACCTGATTTGTTGTTATCGAGTATTAAATCAGAAAAACCTAAATAACTGTCCTCGGCAAGAATGCGCTCCGAGAGGACTCCCTGCTCTATAAGAAAGAAAAGAAAGGCATACTCCAACTCAAAATCCATAAGTTGAAGCACTTCGCTGAAATACCATCCCTTGCTTCCTGCAGGGCGGAAAGCGATCAGACATTTGTTGTTGATCATGGCAATCTCTTGTCCTGTTTTATACGGAGATAGCCCTGCCCCAAAAAAAGCCGGTTACTAAGCGCCGTCTTCCGAAAATATCTACCTCACCTTAGCACATTTTATAGCGGAGCAAAGAGCAAATCACCGCTTGATAAATAAATTGATAATCGGAGCGGGTTTAATGTCAACAAATTCCTCGCTTTTGAATCAGCAAAAAGGCATATTTTCAAAAAAACAGCTTAATCTTCGGCTTTTGAGAGAAATTCAGCTTGACTGAACAAAGCGGTGATAACATTCTAGTTCATTGTAAGGAGAAATAAATGAGAGACATCCTAAAAAAAGTACGGTTCAAGTATGAGTATAAGCAATTCAACAGCCTCCTCCCCGCGCCCTATGATGAAGTATATTTGGATGAGTCTGAATGGGAGTTGGAAGGAGCCAAAAAAATCGGGCCGAAGTTTCATCCCGAGATTTATAGGATCTGGGAAGAAGTCAAGGCTGCCGTTGGATTTGAAGAACCGACAGAACTTTTCCTGTTTGAGGGCGACCTTGATCTCGCATGCCATGAAACCCACGACGGCAAAGCGATCACCTCCCTATGGAGCATAAAATCCCCGCACCGGATCTGCCTGTCTGAACGGCTCACCCGCCTTTTGGATGATAATGAGTTAAGGTTCGCATTGGGGCAGGAAGCGGGCAAGCTGGCATACAGACACATCCTGATATACCTCAGTACCTATGAAGCTTCGCCTGTTCCTTATTGCGATTCTATCTCTATGTCTACGGTAATCATTGAAAGAATTTTTGATAGAATTCGTTGTTTCAGCAGCGACCGGGCGGGCTGCCTGGCTTGCCCGGACCCTTACGCGGCGGTATCGGCAATGTGCAAGTTGACAGATTTAAGAGAGGGCAAAAAACCGGAACGGCCGTCCATGAGTAAATTCATCCGCAGTTTTAACGGGGAAATCCTCTCCGGAAACCTGAACATTGGGAACATTAAAGGCGAAAAAATGATCAGGGCTGCTCAGATACTTTTGTTTCTCTCTTCTCAGCTAAATCCGAAGCGTCGCGGAAAGCCTGCTCTGACTTCCGCCCAACTGGAAAGGCTGAGTATAAAATTGTCGGATAATCTGTTCGAACATCCCAAGGATGAAAAAATCCTGCGCTTCCTTCATTACCTTGGCGGAATAATCATCTGGCTGATGCAGGGTTCAAAAGAGGACATTGGTTATGATGAATATGGTCTTGATTATTTGTTGGAAGTCCTAGATGAGTTCTCTGAAAATCCGTTTTCATACCTGGATTTTAATAATACGGAGACAATCACGCCCAGGCTAAGGAAAACCATATCTTATTATGCGGCAAGGCCGGAAGACTTCAGAAGGCAACTGTTTGATAAAACGGCAAGCGTTTACTTGCATCTGAGCGAATGCAACTATTTTGATGAAGAGGATTTTGAAGAGGATGCTGACGAAAATTCTGATTTTAACCGGACCGGCTATGACAGGCTGATGGAGTTGGGGAATATGCTTGGTTTTACCGTTGCCGAGCTGTGGGAAATCGTTCATAAATCGGATGAGCATATTTATGAGAGTGATTTTACTAAACACTGGGTTAGAAACGTGCACACACTTTTTGTGTGATCGGCGGGAAAAACCAGAGAAAAACCGCTATACAGATTGCCCATCCTTATCCGTTTAATAAGCGGAGTGAAGAGCAAATCATCGCTTTTAAATACAGGATAACCAACCCGGGAAATCAGGGGACGGGAAAGGACCTTTGTTATCAACAAAATATAATGAATGAGTGGAAAAGTATTTCACACCAATAAACTGGAATAGTTAGGATAATGTCTGACACTTGACATTATAAATATTTGAGAAATGATGCGCCGGAGAGAGGCGAGCCGATCGAAAGCGCACCATTTTCCAGCAAAACAAAGGAGTGTCAGTATGACTATGATGGATCAAAAGATCATTAAACCCAAATTGGGGTTGTTGGAACTAGCGGAGAGATGGGGGAACGTTTCTCAAGCTTGTAAGGTATTTGGCTATAGCAGAGATAGTTTCTATCGCTTTAAAGACCTGTATGTAACGGGTGGTGAACTTGCTCTGTAAGACCTTACCCGCCGAAAACCCAACCCTCAAAACCGGGTACACCCGGATATCGAAGATAGAGTAGTTAAAATTGCCATCGATGAGCCTGCCTGGGGACAACAGTGGGTTTCTAACGAGTTTAAAAAGCAAGGTTTCATGATATCACCTGGTGGTGTTAGAAGTGTCTGGCTTAGGCATGACCTTGAAACATTTAAGAAACAGCTGCAAGCATTGGAAGCAATCGTAGCCCGGGAAGGAACCATCCTGATCGAATCCAGGTTGCAAGTTTTAGAAAATGTAAAACAGGGAAAGGAATCTCGTGGAGAAATTGAAACAGAGCATCCCGGCTATTTGGGCTGTAAGGATACATTTTATGTGGGTAACATGAAAGGTGTCGGAAGAATCTATCAACAAACCTTTATCGATAGTTATTCCAAGATTGCCGTAGTGAAACCGGATGACCGCAAGGTTGCTCTCGTTGCCGCAGATTTACTAAACGACCGAGTAATTCCTTTTTTTGACGATCATGAAATTGTCAAGTCCTGCTATAGGTTGACCGTTTTTGGAGTAAAATTTTTCGCAGGAAAGTCAGATATTTCCTGCGCCATATTATAAACATAATCAGGGGTTTTATAGCCCAAGCTTGCATGCAGCCGTTCATTGTTGTAGATTTTAATGCCATCATTCAGAAGCTTAAGTGCAGTTTCCAAATTAGGCAACAAACTGCCCAAACCAAACTCCTGTTTCAGGATACCGTTAATTCGTTCTGCCACAGCATTATCATAACAGTGCTGTTCAGAAGTAAGGCTGACTTTGAAGTTGAACTTAGCCAGTAAGTCAGTATATTCTTTACAACAGTACTGGATGCCATGGTCAGAATGATGAATTAATCCGGGCTCCGGCTTGGCTGTCTTAATAGCCATAATCAAAGCTGCCAGTGCTCCTGCAGCTGAAAGCGTAGCTGTCAAAGCAAAACCTAAGATCTTTCTGCTATAATAATCTCTGACCAGAAACAAATAACAGAACTTACCTCCGGCCAGCCTCACATAAGTAATATCACTTACCCAAACTTGGTTTATCCGACTGACTTGAATTTCCGACAGTAAATTAGGATGATCGGGAAAAGTAGAATTACCGGTAGATGCATGTTTACAGCGCTTCCTCAACTCTGAAAGCTGATCATGCTCACGCAGCAGTTTTAGCAATCTATCCCGACCTATCTTTAGCGGTAATCCATAAGCCGGGTCAGCTAACATCTTCTGCAATTTCCTGACTCCGGCATAACGATGACGTCGGCGCAGCTGACTAACTCTAAACAGCACCATACTCTCAAAGCTCATTTTCTTTTTAGCGGCCGCTTGCCTTTTGTATCTTGCCTGTTTACTGATTCCGTAAATTCGGCAGAGGTGTCCGATGCTGACTCGCTTTCCTCCGGATATAACTGCTTCCTGGCATCATGCAAGACTTGATTCCAAGGCTTTTTTTACCGGATATCCTAAATCCTGGTCAATTGCATCAACCATGCTCTTCCATGCTATAGCACGCAATTCCGCTTCTTCCAATTCCTTTTTCAGCAATGCTAACTCTCAACGTAACCTTACTAACTCATTCTCTTCTTTGTAGCTCATTACCAATACCTTCTGACCTTTATTTTTTCTTAATCCGTATAACTCTAACCATTTGTAGACTGAAACCGGAGTACTAATACCATAATATCGACATGCTTGCGCTACATTCCTAACGCCTGATTCGATATCTTCCACTACCATCCGCTTAAATTCTTCACTATAACGAATTTGAGGTCGTGACTTCTTATTCATACCTTATCCTTTTTTCTCTATTTTTAGTCAACCAATTTCAGGACGGGTCAGCATAGTAAGAGGGGATACTTATCACCTTTACCAGTGGTAGAGCATTAGCTTCCCAAGCTGAGGGTCGCGGGTTCGAGCCCCGTATCCCGCTCCAATTTTTTTGTCAGATTTCCACATTTGCGATGAATTTTGAAGCTGCTTAACTAACTTAGACTTATTAGATTATTCTAAATTATGAATGTGTGCGAAAAGTAAAATTTAGTATAAGCAGGATATTTATAAGTTTGAATTTTTTTATAAGGAATAGTTTGTCTTATATCTTAAATTCATACAAAGCACTTAGTTCAATTAACCGCTATTTCTAACCTTTAAATGTCGGATATTCACAGGATGAATGAACTTCGGAAAGCTTTTTTATTGACAAAACAATAGCATATCCTACCAATGCAAAAGTTAAATATCAGGGAAAGGAAAATTAATATGAATAAGCAAAATATCTTGAAAATACTCAATCCCATAATGTTTATATTAATCATCATAGTTCTCATCGGTCTTTTGCTTTATAAGAGTCCTCTTTTCCCGTCTTTACGGGGCACGGAACAAGCTGCCGAAGTTCATGAAGTAGCAGGAGGGCTCTTTATTCTTTTAGCAATTGTGCACATCAGTCTGAATTGGAATTGGATTAAAACTCAAGTTTTTGGTATAAAAGCTAAACCAAAGTCAAAAGAAATTCCTAAAAAGTAACAATACATTTAAGATAAAAAAGATATTGCGGCTTTGTGAGTTCGCAGCGTTCAAGTCTTAGTTCGGCGCTGGCAGAGCGTCTTCAGGGACAACTGGAAGAGTTAATTTCCTCTGAAGCGAGTCTGACTGACCGTTTATTTCGTTGTCGTCAGATTATGGAGGAGATATTTAAAGCTGTCACGGCAGACACTAATATCGCTTTTACGGGTTTATATGCGCGTATGCAATATGCCTATGAAGCTTCTGTTCTATCACCGGAACTAAATGAACAATTGCAGCTTTTGAGGCTTTTGACTAATAAAGTCGTTCATCATGACGATTTTGAATTTGGGGAAGAAGATTTTGCAAGCGCAATTCGTATCCTGAATGAAACCGTTCAATATCTTTCCGGAAACGCTCAACCACTAAATCCCAAGCTGGAAGAATTTATCAGGAAACGAAACGCTAAACCGTTACAGCCTTTCAGAACAGTTTCGGAGCAGACAATTGAGCATATTTTCGGTGTGGTAACAGAGTGGAAACGCTCACCCGCTAAAGCGAACAATTCTTATCTTGAAATCACCTGCCAAACTTCTGAAGGAACACAGATTATAGTTACTCTGTGGGAGAGGATGGAAAATATCAATCAAGGGCGGCGTTGGACGATTTTGGACAAAGCTTTATGGCGATACTGCAATATTAGTTTTTACAATCTTTCTTTGGTTCAAGGTGTAGCAAATCGTTTCCAATCTACTCACAATACTTTAGTCATTTTGGAACCGGATTTTCTCATGGATGTTTCCGCTGTGGCGGATTGCTTTCAAAATAATGATTATTTTCCGGAGATGTTCATTATCAGCAAGTTTTTCACGGAGACTATAACTATTCCTTTAGCACGCGGAAAATGCGTTAACTACATTTTTGACGAACTGGTTGCCGAACCGGATAAACCTCTGAAAACCATTTTCCGGAATTACTTGCAAGAGAATCCTCAACATGTCTTCGCTTTGGGCGAAGAAGCTTGGAACCAGATTTACGACCAAATTATAGCTGAGCATTATACTCAATTGAAAACTGTCGCAGCACGGCTGAATAAGCAAAATTGCCAATTAGAACCTTCTTTCATATCAGTCAAATACGGTTTACATGGTAGATTAGATGCCCTTTCCCTTCCAAATACAGAAACGGATAAATATTCTATTTTGGAATTGAAAAGTGGTTCTGCCCATCCTTACGATGTCTGGAAAGCACATCAAATGCAGGTTGTGGGTTATAATTTGGTGCTGAAAGAAATCTTCGGTGCAGCCAAATTGGCGAACAGCTCTATCTTTTATTCAAAAAGTAATGAAACTCCGCTCCGTCATGTAGTCAACAATATCCAGTTAGAGCAGGACTTTTTGATGTGCCGAAACCGTATTATAGGTATTTTACAGGGATTGGCAACGAAGCCGGCGTCCTTTGTCAATTGGTTGAAAAACAATAGGCGCTGCTATTCCAACGAGTTCTTGCAAACCAAAGCGATTAATATTTCCTCTGTTCTTAACAGCGTCAGCGAGGATGAATTGCTTTGGTTTGAAAACAAATTGAAATTCATCTTCAGAGAAGTTTGGGCCTTAAAAACAGGTGCTTTTGCCGAAAACGAAAACGGAAATTACGGTTTCAGTTCCCTTTGGAATTGCAGTCCGGCAGAAAAAAAGCAGCAGTATCGAATTTTGGCAAATCTCTGGATTGAAGAAGTGAACGACCACACAATTACTTTTCACAGGCAAGACGGGGGTGAATTATCCAATTTGCGCATTGGCGATATTGTCGTCCTTTACAAACAAGGGTTGCCCATAAACGAACAGCAGCTTATCAGGGGAACATTGAGTTATCTTGACAACGAAAAAGTGGAAGTCAATACGCGCTGCAAAATCAATCGGCAAAATCTTTTCGATAAATATACTTATTGGGCGATAGAGCAGGACTTAATGGAATCATCGCTTTACAGCGGCATCAGTCAATGTTTCGCTCTTTTATGTGCACAACCCGTAGTTCGTAATAAATTATTGGGAAAAACCCCTCCTGAAAGCGAGGAAACGGATATTTCAGCGGGAAATTCATGGAGGGAAGACATTTCCGTATGTCTGAAGGGCATGCTTGCCGCAAAGGATTATTATTTGGTTCAAGGTCCTCCCGGAACTGGTAAAACTTCCTGTCTCCTGATACAGTATCTTCTTCATCTGGTCAATGACACTGAGAAAAAGATTCTGCTCTGCTGCTACACCAATCGGGCTGTTGATGAAATTTGCGGTTATTTAGTCAAAGAAGGGATACATTATATCCGACTGGGGAAAATAACTTTAGTCTCGGAAAACTATCCTACAACGGAGGCTTTTCAAACCAATCGCGTTTTCGTTTCAACAATCTATTCTTTTCTTGCCGCCGCTCCTGATTTGTTTGCTAAAATAGATTTTGACGAAATTATTATAGACGAAGCTTCACAAATTATGGAGCATCATATCATCGGATTGATGTCCAAAGTCCCGAAGAAAGTCTTAATCGGAGACCAAAATCAACTTCCGCCCGTCATTTTGCAACAAACAGACAACGGCAAGGAATCAGTGCTGGAAAAAATGATTATCAACGCCAATAAAAAGCTTTTTACCAACTGCTGCGGAATGCTTACTCATCATTATCGGATGCATAACGACATTGCCGCTTTAGTCAGCTCTAACTACGAACAAAAACTGATTCCCGATACGAAGAGGCAACATTCCAAAGAGCCTTGGCTTAAAGTGAAAGACACTTGGCTGAGCGAGGTTTTGGCGGCGAGAGTTGTCTGGGTCGAAACGGAACCTTCTCTTCACAGTAAGGCGGACCTTGAACAGGCAAAATGGATTAAAAAGTTTATTGAGTGCTTGGCAAAAATCATGCCCGCGGACGAAATTGCTATTAAAGTTGGTATAATTTCTCCTTTCAGAGCCCAGGACCAGTGTATTATTTCAACTCTGGGAAATAGATACAACGACATCACTGTTGATACAGTCGAGCGTTTTCAGGGTTCGGAAAGGGACTGCATTATTATGTCTCTTCCTGTACGTTATAGTCACGAATTAGCGATGTTACAATCCATAAATCAATTGGGGACTGTTGACCGAAAATTGAATGTGGCTGTAAGTCGTGCCAGAGAACAACTGATTATTTTGGGAAGCTCCAAAATATTGACTCAGTCCGAATTTTACTATCGCGTCTACGATATAGTGCAAAAACTGGGCAAAATCATCAGAATAGACAGCGTTGGTTCAGAATAATATCTTGACTTATTTTTCCTTCAGTTTTTTTGGCTCATATAGTCTGTGTAGCAATAAGCGGGATTTATTTGCATAGACGATTACCGCTAAAAGGAGTATAAAATGTCACATCCCACACCGCCTCAACAGCAGATTAATGTGAAAATTGACGAAAAAGTCGGAGAAGGTGTCTACGCGAACTTTTTTGTTATCAGCAATTCTCCGTCGGAATTTATTCTGGATTTCGGGCGGGTTGTTCCCGGAATTCCAGACGCTCGGATTTACACTCGCGTAATGACCACTCCGCAACATGCGAAGCAATTGATGCAGTTGCTGGAGAAGAATATTGAAAATTATGAAGCCCAATTCGGCGAAATTAAACTGATCGGGCAAGGTGACAATAAGACTGTGGGTTTTAAGACCGGTCATCCCTCGGAAGGTTAAGCAGTCAAATTTCTTGACGAAAAAGCGGGCTTTAAAGTTCTGGATAAAATAAGCTAATCAGATGAATATATTATGATAAAAGGGAGCAATTGCGAATGAGAAATATTAGCTGGCGCAGTGCATCCATCTTTATCTTTGTCCTTGCTACTTTGTTTTTTTTGGCTCCGATGTTTATTCCCGGTTTACCGGGTTGGTGGGGAGAGAAGAAAATCAAATTGGGATTGGATTTACGAGGTGGAATGCAGATTTTGTTAGATGTAGATACATCCAAGCTCTCCGCAGCCGATGCCAAAGATGCTGTTGATAACGCCATAGAAGTCATCCGCAGCCGGGTGGACCAATTCGGCGTTTCCGAACCGACGATTCAACGAATCGGCGAGAAGCGGATTATGGTTCAATTGCCAGGTGTTAAAGATTTTGATCGGGCACGCAATTTGATTGGAAAAACCGCCATGCTCGAGTTTAAGTTTGTGGCGGAACAAAATGAAGCGGAAAAAGTTATTACTGCTCTGGATAATTATCTTGCCAATAACGTGCAAAAATATCCGGCTCTGGCGGATATCTACAAACCGCTGAAAACTGCCGAAAGAGATTCTGCAAAGGCGGATTCCCTTTCTTTCTCCGGTCGCGATAAAATATTTTCCAGCCTGATAAACAGCGGAAGCAGCGGCTTTACCGTTGGTTACGAAGATGCAGATATTCTTGAGGCAATGATAAAAGATACAACTTTTACCAATAACATCCCGGCCGGTTATCAGATTGCCTTGGGTCAAGAAAACAAGAAAGATCCCAAAGCGGACAGGGATGTCTACATCTTGCACTCGAACACCGAACTTACCGGCGAATACATTGACAACGCCAAAGTTAATATAGGCAATCCCAATTCCGGCGACCCATCTACAGCCAACAAGCCATACATCTCCTTCAAGCTTAATCGCGAAGGTGCTCGCCGCTTTGAAGTTCTTACGGGAAATAACATCAACAAGCGACTGGCTATTTTGTTGGACGGTGTGGTTTATGCCGCTCCCGTTATCAAAGATCGTATTCCTCGCGGAGAAGGCCAAATTTCAGGAAATTTCACTTTGGATGAAGTTAGAGATTTAGTAATTGTCCTGCGGACCGGGAATTTGAAAGCACCCATAACTGAAGAACGGACTATGATTGTCGGTCCTTCTCTCGGTGCCGACAGTATTAAGAGCGGAATGATGTCCAGTTTGATAGGTCTGATCATTGTTCTCTTGTTTGTTGTAATTCTGTATAAAGGAGCCGGTGTCATTGCGGACATAGCCTTACTCTTGAATGCGGCTTTTATTGGAGCGATGCTTGCAGCTTTTGGCGCGGCTTTAACTTTACCGGGTATTGCGGGAGCCATATTATCAGTGGCAATGGCAGTGGATGCCAATGTGCTGATTTATGAGCGCATCAAGGAAGAATTGAATAACGGAAAGACACCGCGCAGTGCTGTGGATGCAGGGTTCAAACGCGCCACTGTTACAATTTGGGATTCCCAATTGACCACTTTAATAGCTGCAGTCGTCCTTTACAACATGGGTTCCGGTCCGGTAAGGGGATTTGCAGTTACCCTGACCATCGGTATCATCGGTTCTATGTTCACGGCCATCGTCGTATGTCGTGCTATGTTTGATGCCTTCGTGCTCAAAAGCAATAAAACAAAGATCAGCATTTAGGAGAGAAAGATGCGGTTACTAACGAATACACATATACAGTTCATTAAACTTAGATATTACGCCTATATCTTGTCTCTTCTGATTTTGATTCCCGGTTTGATTGCCATCTTTGTTAAAGGAATGAATTGGAGCGTTGATTTTACCAGCGGTGTTGCTTTGGAAGTCAACCTCTCACCTTCGGATGAATCTCTGCCTCCGCTCCAAATTGACGATTTGCGGAAAGTTTTGGAAGACAACGGTTTTGAGGATGCTGAAATTCAGAACATTGGGGACGTTTCCGCTTCCCATTTTTTGATTAAAGGTAAAGGCACTGCTCAAGGAGCCGGAGATAAGATTATTCAAATTTTGGTGAATAACTTTCCTCAATATATAAAAGGACAGGATTTGCGCAAGGATGTCATACTTCAGGTTAATGAAGTCGGTCCCAAAGTGGGAAGCGAACTGCGCAAGCAAGCGATTTGGGCGGTTATCGTAGCGCTCATTTTGATGATTATCTATATCTGGATAAGGTTTGAACTCACTTTTGGCATAGCGGCAATCATCGCCCTCTTCCATGATGTGCTTTGCATTGTCGGTATATTTGCTCTAACGGGCAAGGAGATAACCACTGAGGTTATTGCTGCACTCTTAACGATTGTAGGATATTCCATTAACGATACAATAGTGATTTATGACCGTATCCGCGAGGATTTGAGGATATACAGAAAAGACCCGTACGAAGTTGTCTTCAACAATGCCATCAACAAAACTATTGGACGAACCATCGTAACAGGAGGTTCTACTCTGATTGTTCTGTTGGCATTGTATTTCTTCGGAGGCAGCGTCATTCACGATTTCGCTTTTGCCATGCTGCTCGGTTTGATATTGGGAACATATTCCTCCATTTTCGTGGCAAGCAGTTTGGTCGTTGAATATTATCATGTTACTAAAAAGGAAAGATCTTCTTTACAAGCATTGACAAGTAAGTCACAGCCGAAAAGAAGGTAGTCCGAAACATTAGTTCAAGGCGGATGCAATTCCGGTTTGTATCCGCTTTTTATCTTATTTTTTTTTGAAGGTCATGCAAAAAAGGAGTCGATAATGAAAGTAACACATTACAATCAAGTGGAACTTCAGCCGGTGTCCGAGGAAGGAGCCGCGGGAGCAAATATTCGTTGGTTGATAGCGGAAAAGGACGGTGCCCCCAATTTTGCGCTCCGAATGTTTGAAGTTGCACCGGAAGGACATACACCTTATCACAAACACGCGTGGGAACATGAGGTATACTGTTTGGAAGGACAAGGTGTCTTAATCTTTGAAGGAAACGAATATCCCTTTGCCGCTAATGATGCTGTTTTCGTTGATCCGGACAAAATGCATCAATTCAAAAACACGGGAACAGAGACGCTCAAGTTCCTCTGCATTATCCCTCTTCCGGGAAAATCTCAAATTGAAAAGGACACGGAAAAAAAGTCTCTTAATCCTTTCGCTGCCGGCAGAGCCAATAACTGCTGAAAAATAAATCTTTTATTTACTTGTTCTTCAGCATTAGGTAAGGGATTTTTTAATAAATAAAAGTATTACTTAAAAAAATGAACCGAAGCTCTAAACTTCGGTTCATTCTTTTTTCTGATGACTTATTTCTTATTTGGCTTTTTGTTTTCAGCTATAGCTGCGGAAAGTTTATTAGCAACATCATCTAAAGCCTGTTGAGGAGTTTTCTTTTGCAGTAATGCGGCTTCGATAGCTTTTTCCAAGTCCGTGCGAGCGTCAAACCATTCCGGGATTTGCGGTTCAGTAATAGCATTATCCAATTCCGCATAAATGGCTCTCAGTTGAGGAGTAGCGGTAATCAAATCTTGCATGGTTTTTGTCTGCATTGCACTTTTGCGGACAGGCATATAATTTGTCAAAGCGCTCCATTTTGCCGTCTGTTCAGTATCGGTAAACCATTTAATAAAATTCCAAGCCGCAACTTCCTTGGTATGATCTTTATTTTTAAAGATTACGACATTACTGCCGCTGATTGCACTCTTGTTAGTTTTGTAGACGGGCAAAGGGGCATAGCCCATATTAAAGTTTATGGTCTGTTGTTTCATGTGGGTGATGCTGACGCTGCTACCTTCATACATAGCAACTTTACCGGCTAAAAAGTCATTTTGACCGTTGTAACCTGTCACGAGATACACTGTCTTATCTTTGTTGATTAAGTCGGTAAGGAAAGTCAAAGCTTCCACACCGGGCTTTTGATTGAGCACCACTTTGCCGTTGGAATTGATTACTTCACCGCCGGCTTGATACAAAAGATTGATAAATTGCCAAGCATTAGGAGCGAAGTTAGTCCCGTAAGTGTCAGGTAATTTATCGCCGTTCAGATCTTTAGTGAAAATTCTGCAATAAGCGCGAAATTCATCCCATGTGGCGGGAGGCTTATTGGGGTCAAGATTGGCGCGGACAAAAGCATCCTTATTGTAAAAAATCATGCGAACGCTTTTGTTGAAAGGGAAAGACCACATTTTGCCGTTGAAGGTATTGCTTTGCACAAATACGGGATAAAAATCTTCCAATTTTTTGTCCTGAAATTCTTTATCTTCCCGGATCAATTCATCAATTGAGGCAAGAACATCGGCTTCAATATATTTAGAAGTCCAACTTTCATACACTTGAGCGATGTCAGGTTGCTTATTTGCTTGAATGGAAGCCATCAATTTTTGGGAAAGAGCTTCGTAAGTAGAAACGCCGTTGAGCACCACTTCTACATCAGGATGAGTTTTGTTATACTCTTTGACCATTTCAGTAAGCGCATCGCCTAAAGGTCCGCCCAAACCGTGCCAAAAATTAATTGTCATTTTGGTAGAACTGGCTTTCTTCCCGCACGAAAAACTAAACAGCAAAAAGATAGTCAGCAAAAGGATCAAAATAACTTTTTTCATTTTTACTCCTTATAGTTAGAAAGGGAAAATCCTTTCTTTTCTTGTATGCTCCTTATTGACAATAATCATTACTCAGGAAGATTAGATTTTGTGTCAATAATATTTTCTGCCGAAAGATAAAAAGGAGGAAAGGAGGTCGGGAATGATAAAACAAGTGGATTTTGCCGTTGCATACTCCAAAGTACATTTGCCTTCTAAGGTTGCTCTGGTAGTGACGGAAAAGCCTTTATGCGGTTATAACATAATGACTATTGAGTGGTTTATGCGCACTTCTATGGAGCCGCGCATGTTTGCTATTTCAATCGGACATTCTCGTTTTACGCACGAGTGCTTGGAAGCAAACCGTTTCTTTAATCTTGTTTTACCCTCCAAAGAGCTTCACCAATTGTGTAATTTTGCCGGCTCAAATTCCGGACGCGAAACGGATAAATTTGCCGAAAGTATGGTGGAATGGCTTCCCGGAAAACTGCACAAACTTCCTGTTTTAAAAGAAAGTGCTGCCGTATTTGAATGTGAAATTGTCACACAAGTTAACAGCGGAGACCACACAATTTATGTCGGTGAAGTGCATTACAGTTGGGTGAATGACGAGCGTGAGTTGTTTTATTTTAACGTGAACCAATAAAAGCTATTTTGTCTTTGTATTTTCAAATCTGTATACGCCTGTGATTTTATTCCGCATATGCATTATGTCCAGTTTACCGTTTGAATTGAATAATGCGGAAAGAAAATCGCCCGCGGCATTATTGGAGAAAAAATCTTTCTCTTCCGTTTTTTCCTGTTTGTAATAATATGTAACTTGATTCTCTGCCGTAAAATCTTTCAGATAATCGTCATTAAAATTCATTGTAATGAAATCGGCTTTCACCCAATTGATTTTTGGTTTTCCTCTTTCTTCGGCAAAATAAACTATACAACTATCTTTTAATTCCGCCCCGGATAATTTCCTATCCCTCAAATACAAATAAAATTCTGTAGCTTCCGCTTCCGCAAAATCTGAATCAAAACGCGGTTCTCCTTGAAAAATGGCTTTGTCTTCTTTTAAGAAATAGAGCAAAAAATCGCTGGTAACCAAATAATCTTTTGTTTTTGCCTGCACTTCAAAAGTGGCAATGACTTTGTGATCGGCATCAAAAAATTCCATTTTGCCGGACTTGATATTCAGTGAATCTTTGTCTTCTGACCAAAGTTCCGGCTGTTCTATCATGTAGCCGTAACCGTTTTTCCTGTCCCAATATGCGTAATTACAGCTTCCGCGGACTTTTTCTTCTTCACTGTAACCGGTTACTTTGCCCGTGGCTGTCACAATGTCGTTCGCTTTATCGTAACTTCCCGCGTTACAATTAAATGTATTGAATAAACCTTTTTTCTTTTGCTCGGTTATGATGACATTGCCGCCCAGTGAAAGTTTGTCCGGAATGCGATAATAAGAAATGCTGTCTGCTCGGACATTGATAGTGTCGTTACTGACTTTGACATTTCCGATCAGGCGTGCTATTTTTTGGGTGTTGAAAATTGTGGCTCTGTTACTGTAAAATTCTGTATTTCCGTAAAAGAAATGAACATTGCCGAATAATTCCAGAATATTTTCACCGTTAACATTACTGAGGAATAACTTATCGGAATGGATAAGTCTGAATTTCTCATTAGCTGCGGCTGTTTGACCTTTTGCCGGAAGACTTAAGGCAAGAGAACAAAATATTCCCAACCAGAAAAGCGAAAAAAACAGTTTACCAGTTAATTTCATTGGGTTTAACTATACCTTCTGCCGAAATAGAATCCATTTCCGCATAGCTGAGAGTGGAATTGGTTCGCAACTGGCTTCCTGTAAGAACATTATTCTCTCTGAGCAAAGTTACTCGAGTGGGAGAATAAATTTCATCAATATTTCTGTCCCAATTAATGACATCGGATTTAATAATACCGTTGGAAGTGGTATAGACAACATTTCCGCGAGCCTGAATAAGATTCCTGGATTCATCAACAAAGGTGGTATCAGCAGTAATCGTGCTTTTAACTTTTCCCGTTTTATCGTAAGTAACAAGTCGCACCTTCCATGCGTGTAATTGCCGCGTATCATAAAAGCGTTCCATTTGCGCTGCAGTTAATAAATAATCCACTTTTTGGTCTTTGTATGCATAGATGCTGACATTATTGCTGATTTCGTCGGGAAGACTTCGATTTAGGACTTCTGTAGTTTGATTGAGGACACTTTTTCCGCAACCCTGAAACAGCATTAAAAGAGTAAAACAAGCAATGAGAAGTGCCGGCTTCATTGTTGATAATTTACGAGGAAATACTTTGCAGATAAGCATCAACTGCTTGCTCATAAAGTCCTTTTTTCTTCAAGATAAAATCTATTAATTCTCTCGCTGCACCGTCACCGCCTTTTTTGCTCGTGACCATATCAGCAATCTTTTGAACTTCTAATACTGCATCTGCAGGACAGACCGAAAAGGCGGACATTTGCATGCACGGAACATCGTTATAATCATCACCCATATACACAGCTTGCTGCCAAGATAAATTTAGCTTGGTTAAAAGCTCTTCTGCTTTTTTAAGTTTGTGTTCGACATTCTGATATAAATATTTGATTTTTAGGATATTGCACCTGTATTTCAGCGCGGAAGAATAGCGCCCAGTGATAATTGCCATAAGCAACCCTGCTTGATGCAACAAAGTAAAACCCAATCCGTCGTGAGCATTGAAGTTTTTAATTTCCATAGGATGCAATGTGTCGGAAGGACCGTATATCATTTTTCCGTCCGTTAAAACGCCGTCACAGTCAAAAATAACTAACTGAACAGACTGCCAATCTACCGGAGGTTTTATGACTCTTTCCATTTCTTTACTCCAAAGCCTTTTTGATTTTGATGCAACTTTCCAGCAGATTATCCATTTGCTCCAAAGGAAGCATACTGGCTGCATCACTTAAAGCTTGAGTAGGTTCGGGATGAGTTTCTATAAATAAACCATCCACGCAGCCCGTTGCCAGAGCGGCTTGAGCCATAATTTTTGCATATTGCGGATTTCCTCCGGAAACGGATGTTTCCGAAGGTTTTTGTAAACTGTGAGTAACATCGTAGACTACGGGATAGCCCATTTCCTTTAATACGGGGAAGGCGCGGAAATCCACAACCAGATTATGATAGCCGAAAGAAGTCCCGCGTTCCGCGAGCAAAATTTGATTGTTACCTTGTTCGGAAACTTTCTCTGCCGCAGCTTTCATATCTTCGGGAGCCAAAAATTGACCTTTTTTGATGTTGACGATACGGTTACTGCGAGCAGCAGCTTGCAGTAATGTGGTTTGACGACAAAGAAATGCGGGTATTTGAATAATGTCACATATTTCTGCAACGGCAGGAACATCACTTGTTTCGTGTACATCGGTCAAAATAGGAATGCCAAACTCGTTTTTCAATTTCTGTAAAAGTTTCAGACCTTGTTCTCTTCCCGGTCCGATGTAAGAGGATGCGGAAGTGCGGTTTGCTTTCAGAAAAGAAGATTTATATATCAAGGGGATTTGAAATTTTTCCGTGAGCCGGACTAAAGTTTCGGCAGTTTGGAACATTATGGCTTCGGTCTCAATTACGCACGGACCCGCAATCAGGAAAAAAGGTTCCGCATTTTTGAGTTCAAAATACAGGTTAGACATAATTCCTTCTGTTTTTTCAATCAGGATGGGCAAGCATTAAAATTTTAATTTCTTGAATTTTTCCCAACTCAAATCAAGATCTAAGCGACCAAAATGTCCGTAGCACGCGGTTTGTCTATAGATTGGTCTTCTTAATTTCAGTTGGTCTATAATTCCTTTAACTGTCAAGTCAAAGTTGTCCAAAATCAATTGTTCGATTTGTTTATCGGGCATGATACCGGTGCCGTAAGTGTGCACCATCAGAGAGATCGGCTTGGGTTCTCCGATAATAAAACTGAATTGAATGAGGCACTCTTTAGCGACACCTTGGTCAACGATATTTTTAGCTATGTAGCGTGCCATATATGATGCACTGCGATCAACTTTCGTGGGATCTTTTCCCGAAAAAGCTCCACCGCCGTGAGAAGCCCAACCGCCATAAGTGTCCACTATAATTTTGCGTCCCGTCAAACCCGTATCAAAAGCCGGTCCGCCATCTACCCACATCCCCAAAGGATTGATTTTAATCTCACAATTCTTTACTTGAAAAGAATGGATACTCTCCTCTTCAATTTCGTTAATGGCAGGTATGACAACTAATTCTATAATGGCGTCTTTCATTGCTTTGAATTTCTTTTCGGTTATTTTATGATGGTGCGTGGAAATCACGATTGTCATTAATTCTTTGGGTAAACGGTTTAAAAACTTGAAGGTTACCTGAGATTTGGCGTCCGGCAGCAATTCGGGAATCGAACCGTCTTTTCGTGCTTTGGCTAATTTCTGTAAAAGTTTGTGTGCCATAGCAATGGGAATCGGCATCAAATGCCGGGTCTGATCACATGCGTAGCCAAACATCAAACCCTGATCTCCTGCTCCCAATACTTTGCTTTCCCCGATTTTTTTTAATGCGGATTCCTGTTTGTGCATTAAATTAGTGATTTCGCAATTATCATCAAACCCTTTTCCCGGAACTGTATATCCGATTTCGCGAATAGTTTGGCGCGCAACTTTTTCCAAATTGGCTTTGTGGCGGGAAGTAATTTCCCCGGCAATAATCAGGTGATTGGCAGTAGCCATAGTTTCGCAAGCTACTCGGGAAGTTGGGTCGTGGCTTAAATATTCGTCTAAAATAGCATCAGAAATCTGGTCACATACCTTATCCGGATGTCCTTCAGAGACAGATTCCGAAGTAAAGACAAATTCATTTCGCCGTCTGCATGGAAGTTCCTTGTCTGAATCCATTTTTATCTCCTTTTATATCAAAAAAAAGAGCCGGCGCTAAAGCCGGCTGCAAAGCAAGCACTTTAGCACATTTTACATGCGGAGCAAAGGGCAAATCACCGCCTTATATCTTATGCAGTTTATATCTGCTTAACTAAAAGTTAAGTAAATTATACCGCAATTTATTTTTTGGTACATCTTCGGGGATTCGAACCCCGGACCCACTGATTAAGAGTCAGTTGCTCTACCAACTGAGCTAAAGATGCATATCTTTTTTTCTTCTTTTTCTCCTCCCTTTTTCTGTCAAGCATAAAGTCAACGCTTCTTTTGGGGTTATTCCTATTCATTGATTTTGCAAATTGTTATCACTATGGAAAGAAAGACTGCTGTTTTTTGGAAATGAACCACGCCGTATCCACGCCGAGTCCACCCCGACTTTATCGGCGTGGACTCGGCGTGGATACGGCGTGGATATTAAGGGGCAGATATTTCTTTTTAGGGCAAAATATTAATGGAACTTACTATTATATAAAGAGTTATGCAGGCAGAATGAACTTTTCGTAAAGATATTTTTCTTCGCTGCTCAAAATTACATCCAATTTAATTCCGGCTTCTGAATATTCTTCGTTTAGAACTTGAGCAGTTTGATGCAAACGGGAAACTAAGCGTGCTTCAGAATAGGGTAGGAGCAGAGAAAACTTTTCTGCTTTGAAAAGTGTGGCATCAATCATATCTAACAGCTGATCAAAGTTTTCTTGTTTTGCCGCGGAAATCAGAACAGCGTCAGGAAAGCGTTTGCGCAAAATACTTATGCTGCTTGCGGATAGTAAATCAATTTTGTTTAAAATTAATATCTGTTTGATGTCTTGGGCATCGATTTCTTCCAGAACCTTATTCACCTCATCAATATAAGTTTCAAATCGCTCATCGGAACTGTCTACTACATGCAGAAGCAAATCCGCATCCTGAACTTCCATTAAAGTAGCTTTAAATGATGCGATCAGCTGATGCGGAAGATTGGAAATAAAGCCCACTGTATCGGAAAGAACAACAGTTCCACCTAAATCAAGTTTGATTTGACGAGTGGTAGAATCCAAAGTGGCGAATAATTTATCTTCCACTAACACTCCTGCTTTGGTCAAAGCATTAAAGAGAGTGGACTTTCCCGCATTTGTGTAACCTATAAGGCAAATCTTTTTTGTCTTTTCCCGTTGCTTTCGCTGGGTTGTCTTTTGTTGCATGATTTGATTCAAGGAGCGGTTGATTTTAGCGATTTCTCGTTTAATTAAACGACGATCAATCTCAATTTGCTGTTCACCCATTCCTCTTGTTGCAGTCCCGCCTGTTGAGCGAACACTCCCTCTTTCCTTATCAAAATGCTCCCACATCCTTCTTAGACGGGGCAATTGATATTCCAGTTCAGCTAATTTTATTTGCAGCTTTGCTTCGCGAGTTTTGGCATGATTGTGAAAAATATTGAGAATGACTTCCGTGCGGTCCACCACTTTGATCTCAAAAAGCTCTTCAATATTGCGGGCTTGCATGGGAGCAAGTTCATCATTTACAATCAAAAGCGAAGCGCCTGCTTGCTTCATTTTTTGACTGATATCCTGCAACCAGCCTCTTCCGAAATAAGTTCCTTTTTCTTGTTTGCTGCGCTTTTGATAATATTTGCCCAAAACAGTAATGCCTGCAGTATCCGCTAAGCGTTCCAATTCTGCTAATTCAGCTTGCAAAGTTTCGGGTTTATCTGCTTGCATTCCCAAAGCGGCAAGAAAAGCACTTTCCTCGGATGGGGAAACTTCTCTCCATTCTTCTAATTGTTCTTCCAGGTCAAGTTCGTCAAAATTGTCAAAATCGTCTTCTAACATATAAACTCCTTCTTAATGACAAAATGGAATTGGGCTGCGTGAATTTTCATTAAAAGCGGGAGTTTATGTTGATCATATTTGTTCACCTCTTTATTTCTTAATAAATGTATAGGCGAAATTTGTCAAATGAATTTCTTAATCGCGGATGACTTTATCGAGCAAAATACCGCCCGCTAATCCTACGCCCGCTTGGATTAAATTGGAAGGAAGTTCTGCAATTGCACCCCCGATCCCGATTTGCGGCATATAAATTTCACCCGCAAAATAGAAGGCAACCATCATTATTACTCCCAACAGAGGAAAGAAATAATGCAGAAACCCTTTTCTGTTCTTGCCAAGACCGCTAAGCAATCCTTCCGCTCCTTTGGCAATTAAAGTTAAAGGTGCATACAAAGGAAAACCTCCGATTAAATCTGCAAGTGCGGAACCTACTCCTCCTGCTATACCGCCGCCCTTCCAGCCTAAAAAAAGACCGCTGAAAACGACTGCTACATCACCAAAATTAAAATATCCTTTGCTGGGCAAAGGTATTTTGATCAGATAAGTTATGATAGTTATTGCTACTGTTAAACCGACGACATAATACCACTTCATATTTCTATCTTCCTATATATTAAAACAATGCAAAATCCGATTGTCAATCAGCTCTCCCTTCAATTTTGCTTCTCTCAATAAAAGCATAATCAGGGCAAGAGACAATTGCAATTTGAGAAAAAAATACTGTCGTAAAGTCAATCTTTTTTTCTGATATTCCGGCATAAGTCTCAAATGCAAATCCAGATTGCCTATGCTGTCCAGTGCCAATACAAAAAGCGTTTTCCCCAATATTATGACTTTTTTGCTTCGCATGGAAACGGGAAGGGAAAGGATGTCTTTCATTTCAATAAATGAGAGGATAAATTGGAAAAACAGCACTGTGCACGTAAAGAGTAAACAACGGATTCCACCGTAATTTAGAGCTGCAAGCAGCAGGTTATTTTCATCTTGTAAATTTCGGTCAAATTTTACGCCCCAAAGTCCGAGCAGAGCATAAACAACCAGCATCAAGATGACAAAAGGCAAAATAAGCTTGAACTCGGCAAGCAGTTTGCGAAAATCAATTTTGAGCGCAAAGCAAAGGAAAGTCAATATAAGAATGATGATTTGCGCTTCTAAAGATTGAATTAAAACAAATCCCGTGAGAATTATGAAGCCGGTTAGCACCAGTAAAAGAACAAGCAATTTAATTAAACTTTTCATAGTAATGTGAGATTTGCTTGTCCGGCTTTTTCCAGAGTGAGGCTTATATTGCGTAAATTCGAACTTTGGTCAAAAGCGCAAATCCCGTGAGAAACATAAATCAGGCAATAATCTCCTCTGTTTAATTTTTCCAGCCAAAGAGCCAATTTTTCCGAATAAGGATTTTCGTCAGAGATTATCAGCAGCGGACGAAATGCATCTGTCAAAGCATTTTGGTAAAGTTCAAGCAGGTAATTTAGCATTTGTTCAAAATCGTTGATTTCAACTGCAGTTTTTTGCAAGGCGGAATAGGCTTTTACTGCATCCAATTGATTTTGCGTTTGCTGTTCCAAATACAATATGTATTGTTGGTCAGGTTGAGACTGCAACTGAGGAATTAAAATTTGTTTCAAAAAAGAAGTTTTGCCCGCTCCGTTCGCACCTGTTAAATGATAAGTTCCGCCGGTTTGCAGAGCAAACTCTTCCTTTACTTCCAGATTGAAATTTTTCCACACTTCATAAACTGAAGCTGCTATTTTCCACATCATAAGTCAAGCTGCAAGATTTCTTGTTTGGAAGCTTGGAACTGCTTAATCAAAGTTTGAACTGCATCAGAACGTTCGGGATCGAGAGCAGATTTTGCATTGAGCATAAGAATTTTATCCGCTTTGGAATGTATAGCCAATAAAATCATCAAAACCACTTTTTGTCCGCCTGAAAGTTGAGAAATATCGGTTTCCGGAGTAATTTCCTTATCGGTAATTTGTTTGAAAAGAGTAATGACTTTATGCAGAACTTCCGGTTTAAGGTTATAAAGCATGGCTTCTTCCTCCAAAGAAGCGTTAGTGATAAGGGGTTGATTTCCGTCACAAATCAAATGTGTGAAGGCATATTCATTCATCACTTGCTCAAAATTATATGAAGTCATAGGAAAAGCTGCAAGACCTTTATGCTTATTCTACTGTGACACTTTTGGCTAAATTACGCGGTTGATCAACATCCAAACCGCGTAAATCAGCAACATGATAAGCTAAAAGCTGCAAAGGAATTACGGTCAACAGCGGTTGCAGATTAGTTAATGTATCGGGAATATAAATCACGCTTTCCGAAATTGCTTCCACTTGGGTATCTCCTTCTGTGGCAATTGCAATAATTCTTCCCTTTCTGGCTTTGACTTCTTGCAGATTAGAAAACACTTTGTCGTATAATAAATCTTTCGTGATAATGACGATAACGGGCATATTATCATCAATTAAAGCAATAGGACCGTGCTTCATTTCTGCTGCAGGATAACCTTCTGCATGAATATAAGATATTTCCTTCAGTTTAAGAGCACCTTCCAAAGCCACGGGATAATTTACTCCGCGTCCCAAATAAAGTGCGTGATCGGAATTCTTAATGCGCTTGGCAATTTCTCTGATAGCGTCGTTTTGCTGCAGGATTTTTTCTATTTTAGAAGGAATTGCTTCCAATTCGCGAGTGTATTCCAATCCCTTAACCTGAGGAAGATTGCGCATTCTGCCCAATAAAATTGCCAGCAGAACCAAAATTGTAACCTGTGAAGTAAAAGCTTTTGTGGAAGCCACTCCGATCTCGCTGCCCGCATGAATGTATGTCCCTCCGTCAGTCTCGCGTGCTATTGTGCTGCCCACAACATTAGTAATACCCATCACCAAAGCGCCTTTTGCTTTTGCTTCTCTTAAAGCGGCTAATGTATCTGCAGTTTCACCCGATTGACTGATGACGAAAACTAAAGTGTCTTCCGGAACGATAGGATTGCGATATCTGTATTCGGAAGCGTATTCAACCTCCACCGGAACACGTGCCAAATCTTCTATTACATATTTTCCTATTAAAGCTGCATGATAAGAAGTCCCGCATGCTACAAGCTGTATTTTTTTAATTTTTCTGAGGTCGCTGTTACTTAAATTTATGCCTCCCAAGCGAGTTGATGCTATTTGGTCGTTAATTCTTCCGCGAAAAGCATTGCCCACCGTTATCGGCTGCTCAAAAATTTCTTTCAGCATAAAGTGTTTGAAATTTCCTTTTTCAATGGCAGAAATATCCCAATCCACGGTTGAAATAAGAGGAGAGACCACTTGATTATCTGAATTTCGTATGTCAAAACCGTTTTCAGTCATTGTGCATATTTCGCCATCTTGCAGATAAATCACTTTCTGTGTGTGAATTATGATGGCACCAACGTCGGAAGTAACGAAATATTCATCTTTACCTATGCCGATAATTAGCGGACTGCCTTTACGAAAAGCAACGAGGCGATCGGGATATTGAGTGCAGATTACTACAATACCGTATGTGCCTTCTATCAGTTTCATCGTTTCGCTGACGGCACTCTCCAAGGTTAAACCCGTGGATATAAACTGTTCAATTAAATGAACCGCCACTTCTGTATCCGTATCGCTGGTAAATTTATGACCAAGCTGAATTAATTTTTCCTTGAGCGGTTTATAATTCTCTATTATTCCGTTATGAACCAAAGCAATGCTGTTATGGCAATCAACTTGGGGATGGGCATTCAGCTCATTCGGTTCACCGTGAGTAGCCCACCTGGTATGTGCTATACCAATATTGCCTGTTCCCTTATTCGGTTCAGGAATAGCTCTTTCCAATTCAACTATTTTGCCTTGTCTGCGAATAACCATCAGCTTTCCTTCATGGATTATTCCAATTCCTGAAGAGTCATATCCGCGATATTCCAACCGTTTAATTGCCTCCAAAAGTAAAGGCATTGCATTTCTTTTTCCTATGTATCCGACAATTCCGCACATAAATTTCTCCTTAATCAGAATAAGCAGTTAAAAGTTTTTTATTATTCTGGTTGAATATATATAACGTTAAAGCTAATAAAATCAAAGCGGGAATTGACAGCCACCATTGCAAGTTATCTTGGTCCAGCATGAAGTTTTTTAGCCAAGCAGCTGTCCCGAATTGTGAAATTAAAATTGCTAATGTGTTATTTGTCGCATGAAATAGCATCGTCACATAAATGCTGTCTGATTTGTATAAAAGCCAACCCAACAGAATTCCGAGTAATAAAACCGGCACAAAACGATAGGGATCAAGATGGAATAAGGCAAAAAGACCTGCACTGACAAGGATTGGAAACCATTTTGAACCTTTTTCAAAAAAGCGGAAAATAAATCCGCGAAACATAATCTCTTCGCAGATAGCAGGTAAGATTGCAATTAACGTAACTATTTGCCAAAGTTTGAGTTGAGGAAGATTTAATAATTCCGACATTTTTTCCAAGTATTCGGGAGGGATGGGGTAGACCAAATTAATCAATTGAGAAACTAAAGTCACTAATACAGAAGCGGGAACAGCAATCAGTAACACTAATAAATAATTCAACGGACGGGTGGAATTGAGGCGGAGAGTGGACTTAACATCCAACTTCATAACTGCGAGGATTAACAAAACAGGAAGGAGAACAAGAATAATTTCCGTTTTCAGCATTCCGGAAACAATCTCTTTTCCTTGCCAGGCACTTCCGATGTAATATAGTGCCAGAAGTGCCAAAACATAATACACCAGACCGTAATAAGGAGAAAAGAATTTGCGTTTGTTTTTTCTCAACTGTTTGATGCCGGTATCAACTTCCGAGCGAAAGAGGACATTTTCACTGTTAAATAACTTAACAGTCAAAATCACGGCAAAAACATCCAAAACCAAGGTGGAACAGATAGTTAAAAGCAGATGGATTATTTTGTAATCAGAAATCATCACCGCTTTGAACAGTAAAGAAATATTGATTATGGGGATTAGCGCCAAACCGTTGTTAAGTTCTATCGCGGGGAAAAAACTCACTATCGCCAACAGCATTGACACCAAAAGAACCGGTTGTTCATAACTGCGCGCTTCTTTCATATTTCTGGAAAAAGTTGAAATGGACAGTAAAACAGCTGCAAACAAGGTTGCCAGCGGAATTAAGGCTATAAATAAAACTAAGAAACTTTGGAACGGAAATTTTACGCCCGTCATTTCCAGACCGCTTTGACTTACCATACTTCGCATGGAAAAATAAAGACTGAATAAATTCACCAAAACATTGATCAGAGCAAAAGTTATAATAGTGAGATATTTTCCCAGAACAATTTCATTTCTATGTGTAGATGACACCAAAAGTGTCTCCAAAGTTTTTCTTTCTTTTTCGCCGGCAACAAGGTCTGCAGCAACGATGGAAGCGCCTGTAATTAACAGCATAATGAGCAGATAAGGTAGAATTGCACCCAAAAGCGAACCCAATTTCTTTTGCGGACTGGAAGTATCTTTTTGCGTTAAATGAACGGTATTTACTATTTGTGTTGTTAGACCGTAAGCGGAAAGGCGCTGTTTTACCATTTCATCTTTGGCTTGTTGCAGAACTTTATTTACTTTAGCGGAAATTAACTTGCCCTGATCTGTTGATTGGTCCAATTGAACTGAAACCAAAAATACGGGAATTCCGCTCTCTTGCAAAGAATCTCTAATGACAATTATGCCGTGGATATTCTTTTGTTGATAAAGGCTGTCGGCATTTACGGAATAGGGTATATACTGAAAATGTTCAATTGTTTGAAGTTTATCAATCAGGAATTGTGAATCTTGATTTTGCACGCTATCCGCCAGAGCGATAACAGCGCCTTTTTCTTCCAGTTTGGCAGTTTGCCTCACCATCAGGGAAGAAACGCCGATAAATATAAGCGGATAAAGGATAAAGGGGAGAATAATGGTGGAAAAAATTGTCCGTTTGTCTCTGAACATTTCCAGCATTTCTTTTTTATAAACGACGAGAGCTTTGCTAAAATTCATTGGCTTTAACCTCAGTTTCCGATGTTTCCCTATTGATAAAGAAAACGAATATGTCATCCAAATCCTGTTGTGAAGATACTTCTCGAAGTTCTTCCAATGTGCCTTCAGCCAATAATCTGCCCCGATGAATCATCACAATTCTGTCGGCAATTCTTTCCGCTTCGCGCATAATGTGCGTGCTGAATAATACGCATTTTCCTTGAGTTTTGCAATTTCGGATAAAAGAAACTATATGTCTTGCGGTTAAAATATCCAAACCGCCTGTAGGTTCATCAAAAATCATCACTGGCGGATCGTGAATTATGGAGCGCACAATGGACACTTTTTGCTTCATTCCCGAGGAAAGGAAATCTATTTTTTTATCCAGAAAATCTTTCATATCAAGCAATTCAGCCATAGTTTCAATGCGAGCGTCAATATAGTTGTCATCTTTTCCGTAAAGTCTTCCGAAATAGGTGATAAATTCGCGAGCCGTAAGACGATTATAAAGACCTGTGTCACCGGAAAGAAACCCCAAATTTTCCCGCACTTTTTGAGGTTCTTGCAAAATATCGTAACCATTGACTTTTGCTGTTCCCGATGTAGGCTTTAACAAAGTGGAAATTATTCGCATAGTAGTTGTTTTACCTGCTCCGTTCACTCCCAAAAGACAAACAATTTCACCATCTTGAGCAGAAAAGGAAAGGTCGTCCACGGCAGCCAGCAGCGAACCGTCTTTTTGCGGAAATGTCTTGCTCAAGTGAATTACATCTATCATTCTTTTATCCTTTTGTATCTCAATTTTACATGTCAAAATCAATTAATGCCATTTTTGGCGGCAGTATTTTTTTGTAAAGAAATTTTACTGTTTTATTATTACCCCAAATGCATTATACTTTATAGTAGTATTACTTAGAGGTTAATTTCTTTTACTTAACTTACCTCAATTCTGAACTGAGATAAGTAATTACAAAGGAATGAATATATTTATTATTTCTGCGGATGATGATAAAATAAAATAAACTTTGGAGAGAAACAAAAAAGCCCCCGTTTCAGAGGGCTTCGCATTAGGGGTGATGGTTATATGATTAGTTTTTAACCACAGACTTTGCCTTTGGCTTAGGTTTTGCCACAGGTTTGGCTTTTGGCTTCGCCACAGGCTTAGCTTTAGGTTTTGTAACCGGAGCAGCTTTGGGCTTCGCAACGGGCTTTGCCTTCGGCTTTACCGTCGGTTTTGGTTTAGGCTTTGCAGCCGGAGCGGCTTTTGGTTTAACAGCCGCAGTAGCTTTCGGTTTCACAACCGGTTTTGGTTTTGGCTTCGCAGCAGGCTTAGATTTAGCAACTGCAGCAGCTTTCGGTTTTGCAACCGGTTTTGGTTTTGGCTTAACAGCAGGCTTGGGTTTAGCTACGGGTTTGGCTTTTGGTTTGGCATTCATATTAACTCCTTTACCCCTCTTGCTTTTATCTATAAAATATGTCAATCGGACGGGGCACTTCCTTTGACCTCATAATCATCACTCTACATTGTAATAGTTTAGGCAATAAAATTATTGTCAACAAAAATTTGCATCAATGATGTATTTTACTATTTTGTATATAAATACCGTTTTCATAATTTAGTGATTTCACATATTTTTTTTCCTAATATTTAGGGCTGGAAAATCAGTTATTTTGATTTAAGCATTTTTTTGGCATAAAATATTCATTTTCAGTGAATACGTAATTTCACTTATAGCACTATTAAAAAATATTTTACCTTATATAATAAATATTATATTTATATCATTCATTATTTTAGCATAAGTTAAATATTTCCCGCCAATCTTCAAGAATACTCATATAAATTTCTTTTTCTCCTCTTGCTCAATTCTTGATCAAATATATCTTGACAGTATATCTAAAGCATATTAAATGTATTCCAATCAATATTTGATATACTTTGGATATACTTTTGATCTGCTTTTGATCAGGTATTGGTCAAAAGGTAAAAAGAATTTATATAAGAAAAAAGACAAAGTAATATACTAAAAAGGAGAAAGTTATGAAAGCAAAATCAAAATACGGGTTAACAGGTTATACCGGCAACGTGGATGATATGATTTTTTACACATTGCCGAATTGTGATGTGCTGATAGGACGGCGCAGACCCGGTCATTTCACCGTTTCAGAGCACCATAAAGACTATAAAATGATTGCGCAAAATCTGAAAGAGATTAATCCTTCTTCCGCATACAGAGAGGATTTTAAGGTTTATACCGCGCTTTACAAAGAATTGCCTGAAGCGAAGAAAAGTATTGCAGGTTGGTATAATCTGTATATTTCAATGCTGTGGGCTTTGCAGAAGGACGGTTTGTGCGATTTGAAAACTTTGACAAGGGAACAAATTTATGCACAGCATTTACCTTGCATATCAGTTAGAGCAGCCGTGGATACCGGTTATTTGCCATCCGTTCTGAATTATGAATTATTAACGAACGAAATTTAAGAGATAGTAAAAAAAAATCGTCACAATGAGATAAATTATGCCTTAAGAGGGTTGAGGGGGCAGGTTCCGCTTTAGAAATTTACCGATAAATTAAGTTCAGGTTGGGAATTATGGTAGCGGACCGAAGCGTGAACATTTTTCCACTGTGGCTTTAAGCGCAGCATATCTATGGAACTGAAGATATGATTTGCGATGAGGACACCGGTTATGATTTGTGCCTGGTCTTTTAGTTCCAGAATATCTTTACGCATAGCTGCGTATTTATTTCGGTTAGAGATGCTATCCCAATTCCAAGCCTTATCTGCCGGAATGCCTTTTTCTTCAATATATTGCTGCTGAGCTGCTAAATCAGCGGGGAAAAGATTTATCGCTTCTTGTCTGACCATAGCGTTATAACCTCCGGCGTCAAACCCGCTGGAATTAAATTTAGCTAAATCTCTGTAGTATTGAGAAGAGTATTTTCCGGGGTTGATGTGGGCAAATTTCAATGCGTATTCATAGGAAGAGCGCTCTTTCAAATCCTGTTCGGTGGTGGCATAATAGTAATCAGACCAGCATAATATTTCTGCAGTCAACATTGCATAGCCGTAACTGTGATTGAGGGAAAGCTGTCCCCAACCGGGAATTAATGCCGATTTCAACAGAGGATTGGGTGTATAAATCTTTGCCGGAAGAGCAAAAAATAGGCAAGAAAAGACAAGCAGCAAAAGGAATATTTTCAAATTTTTCAAGCGGATGAACATATTAAAACTCCATAGAATAAATTAGGAAAGCTCCGTTTCTTTGGAAGTCCGGAGCGAGGATAATGCCTGATTTGGTTTTTTCATTATTATTGCGAGTGAGAAACATAGCATCCAAAATACTGACTGCACGATTGGCGAAAGCCGCCCCTATGGCGAGTTTTTGGTTCATTAGAGTTCTTTGTCTGTCGCGACGGATACTTTTATATTTTTTCCAAGTTTGATGATTTGACCATTGCCATGCTACCGAATCGGGGATACTGTAAGCGGAAATTTCATTAGCATAATAGTCCGGATTGTTATATTGCATCAAACCCAGATTCCGAAAATAAAGTTCCATATCCGCGTTATAATCCGCGCTGCAGTAATACTTTTGCAAAAGGTCATAATAATCAGAATTTTGATGATGAGGAGCCCCTGCATTTGCTTCTGCGTATCGGCGATAAGATTTACCCAGCAATTGCACTTCTTCTCCCAATCTGCAGGCGCTAAAAAGAATGACTAAATCCGCGGAAATAAAAGCGACACCGCGTGTCATACTTCCGTTATACAATTCACCCGTTCCGGGTAAAACGGCAGACATAAACATCGCTTGCGGAAGAGACTTTGCATTGACGGCAAAAGGAACTGAAAAAGGAATAAGGGCAAGCAGAAGAAACAATCCTATTTTGAAATTCATAAGTTTAAAAATCCAGATTTAAAGCCAGCATGGGCGTCAGTGTTCCGTTCCAATCAGCTGCATAATAATTAAAATGCAGTTTGTCGGAAGCCAAATAATAGCGGTTTACATTGTTGGTAACTATGACAGCGTCGATGGCGGCGGCAATATGATTTGCGGCTAAACCGAAAGAAATATAATGGGAACTGTCATATTTATTTTTGGCATCAGAGCGAAGATCATTGTATTTGTATCGGAGTTCGGAGTAAGGTTTATGGTGTTCTGTCGTGCTTCCGTAAACATAGTTTTCCGCCCAAGTGTTGTCAATTGACTCATAATTGGGATCGTTCGGTCCTACTTCATAAATAAATTGCGGAGCAAAACCCGTGTAATTATCTGGCCACAGATCGGGGTCTAACATTGTAGGATCAGCATAAGTTGCATACCAATCCACCCATCCGAATATAAATTTATTGTATTTTCCGATTACTTGATAAAAGGTGTTAGTATTTGTTTCATCCAATTTAAACAAGTCGGGTATATAGATATCAGTAGTCCTGATTCCGATTAAGTATTCTGCTGTTTTTTTCTGAAATTTACGGTTGTAGCGCGGGCCCGAATAATCATGACCGTTGATGGTTAAAGTTGTTTGTTCCGTAGCGAATTTTTTATAGTCTTTGGTCAGTTTGTCGCCTTGATTGTCAAAATAAATAATTCCGCCGATTAAAGCGGCTTCCAAAACGGGGAAAATATATGTGGTAAGAGAAGATTTATCGGCATAAAATTGGCCTGCACCGGGAACGCAAAAAGACATCACCATTGCCAGTTGGGGATTTTTACGGTTGTATTTTACTTTGAAAATCTCACTGGCATTGTTCAGGTCTAATTTCTCACTTGAAGAATTATCTTTAGAATTGGATAAAGATTTATCTAAAGGATTTTCTTCTTTTGAGGATAATTTAACCAGAGGAAGCAAGAAGAAGGCAATCAGAGCAAAAATTAAGAAATTACGCATAAAAGACCTCCTAAAATTTTCTTCATTTTTCAATGGCGAATTTAGTTTTGGCAGTTTTGTTTTTAGAGGTCACTACCGCTATATAAACGCCGGAACACATTTTAGAGACATCCAATTGAATGTCCAGATAATCCGTCGGAGCAGTGAATTTTTGCGAATGATACACAAGTTTTCCCGCGACATCATAAATTCTGATTGCCACGGAAGAGGCGGGATTTTCAATTCTGATTGTTGCCAAATCGCTTTTTACCGGACTGGGGAAAACTGCTATTTTAATGTTTTGCGATAAGGGTGCAGGCGATGAATACTTCAAAGTTATGAGGCCTGAATCACCATTCCTGAAACCTGACCATTGGAAAGGTTGTGAATTTTGCCCGTCCAGTTCTGCGGCAATCAGGCTTTTATCATTGGCGGTAAAGAACCAGAACAATTTTTGCTCTGAAGGCAAATAGCAGAATTGGTCGTAAGTTTGATATTTTACGGCCATAATGGAATGCAGATAATCCAAAGTGGCAGTTTCAGCAGCAAGAGCCAAAATTCCTCCACCCTCAACTCTTAAATAAATGTAACAGACACCGTCCACTGAAGTAGCAGGCGAACTGATTTTAAGATGCGAAAACGGCTCCGCTTGATAATCTTCCAGGTAAAGAGGATAATTTGGAAGCAAACTTCCGTCTGCTTTGAGAATAAATAATTCATGTCCGCGTCCGAAAATGAGACAAGGAGAATATTTTCCTATACATGCAGCGGCAAGATTTGTTAACTTCAATTTTGGTTTGGAATTTGTGAAAATCAGATTTAGAGAACTTCCTTCGGAGGAATAAATATTGCCTTTATCGGAAATAAGAAAATAGTTATTTTGCTGCGTGTCTTCATTTTTGACAATAATCGGTTCATAAAGAGTAAAATCTTCCGGTAAAGGAATTCTTTTTTGCTCCGATGAAAAGAGATTCATAAGAATCAGATTTTTATTATATAAGATGAGAAGCAAGCTGTCAGAAGCAGCTAATTTATCCGCTCGCACCCATTCTATGTTAAATTTTAAGCGTTCAGAATTGGCGATGTTTTGCTGATGAGGCGGGTTTAAAGTAGCTCCGTAAAGTTTTCCTCCCGCAAAAACAGGGGGGGATATGGGTGCGGGAGTGATTTTTGTAACTTCCGGAGCGTCCTCGGCAAATTCAATAATGTTTAAAATATTATTTGAACAAATGCATAATTCCTTATATCCGTTTTGGTTAAGATCTGCTGAAACGGGCGCGTAAGCTAAGGAATCAATGTTTAAATTAACAGGATTGAGCAGTTCCTGCCAGATTACATTACCGGCGACATCATAAAAGTAAAGTCGGAGAGCGTGATTTTTCAAGACAGGCAAAATATAATCAGTTAGAGAAGAATTGATGATTGGTAATGGTTGTTGATAAGGAGCGACAGAACCGAGTTCCTGCCAAGATGAAAACATTCCGGCGGTAAGCTTGAAGGTCATTACATTGTTCGGTTGGCTGATTTCGCTTAAGCCGTAAAAAGAAGGGTGATGACTAGCGTCTAATAAGGGCGGAAAACTTTGTGCATTAAGTTTTGGACGCCAAGGAAGAGATGACCAAGTGATAAATTCTCCGGACGCATTTAGCATAGGCTTGTGCCTAAAGAAATATTCGTAAGGAGTTCCGGTCCAAAAATAAGAATTGGGGTTACCAAGATCGTTTAAATTGTCCGCTTCTATTATTTTAACGCCTCTATGATTATAATCCGTATTGATACTGTTATTTTGATAATTGGAAGTAAAAACGCCTTCGGCATCTGTCTGACCTTGATTATATATGACATCGGAATTTATCTGCCAGACTAAAAGTCCGCCTCCTACGGCATGATAATTCGGATCAACGAAAGAAGGTAACAGATAATCATATTCGTAAGTAGGATTGCTTTCAGGGTCATCGGCGGGAGTGGGATAAAGAACTACGCGTTGCTCGAGGGCTGATTGTAATGTGGTGCCGCCATCATTATCAGGGTCAACGGAGCGATTTTCCACTAAAAGATATTCTTTGGCAGTTAAAGGAATTTTTATAATGTTCGGGATAATGTTATTTTCCGGTTGAAATTGGCTGGAAGCCGATATTTTTATTTTTTGGTCACAACCTCCGGCAGCGATTAAATCTGTAGAAACAACCATTAAACCATGATGGCTTAAGTAATTGCCAAACATTAATTCCCGCGTGAATGCGCCCGGAAGACAAGGCAACTCTCCTTCCACTAAAACGCCCGGATTATACGGATCTTCCGTTACTGCAGAACCTCCGCTGTCCATAATATCAAATTGTCCTATCATAGGATTGGAATTTTTGACATTATACAAGTCCAAAGCACCTAAAGAATGGCCAAATTCGTGTGCCATAACTCCGTTCAAAACTCCGTAGCCGGTATAATATGTTTTTCCGTCAGCTTCATAGCTGTCAAAGTCTTGAGAAATTGTGGAAGGGACATTACAGGCATGACTGATAAGAACTGAACCGTTATCAACCAAGGCTTCTTTACCCGGAGGCACTTTGATAAAGAAAGAAGGTAAATCGCAGGGCGTATTTCCCGCTAAATCATGCTGCCAATCAGAACCGGCATGAATAATCATGAAGTGACTGTATGAAGAAAAATCAATTGCCGGAGTAAGCGAATCTGCTAATTCAAACGCCGTCTTAAAATATTCTTGCATTCTTTGCACAAACAAATCGGAAGAAGCGCCGACAGGATTGTAATAACTCATTGTATGGGGTAAAGTATATGCTGGTCCGGAAACGGGAAATAAGTCATATTGCAGGTTAAAACTGTTTTGCGAGGCAGCTAAATAATAAAAACGCAAAGCTTCAAGATTGGCTAAGAAATAATTTTGATCGTGGGGAGGGCTGCCTACCGTAGTTCTATAAGTCGGATCCTGCTCCAAAAGGAATTTTCCTTTTCCTGTAGTAAAAGGATCATCGGGACTCTCTTCTTGAAAATCAACTAAAATGACGAGCAATCTTTCATAGTTAGATGCTTTTTTATTTGCCGGGAAGCGTTCGCTTTGAGCAGACAGCAATGAAGTAAAAGGATGAATTTTAGGCGGTTGAACAGCATCAACTCTTTGCACTGTTATTTTTTCGGCTTGCAGTGTCACTATTAAAAGCAGCATCAAAACCGGGATAAATAACAGAATTATTTTATGCATAAAATTATGCTTTAGCAAGTCTGAAAGCTCTTTTGAGCCAATCCGACACTTTGCTATTCAAATGTCGGATTGGCAATTTAAGTTTTCGGGAGATTTAGAATTCCAGTCCGAGTGAGAAAGTTTTATTGTAATCTGTCAACTCACCGCCGGTGGGCATGGCAAAGTCTGCAAAAATGCGATATTTATGTGCGAATGTATAATGGAAGCCGGCTCCGAAACAGGGTCCTGTGATGTGTCCGGCATGATCGTAGAAGTATCCGCCTCTGAGAGAAATTATATCCAAATAGTTATATTCCGCACCAGCACTGAAAATTTCTTCACCGTCCCAGGAAGTGACAAATCTTTGGAGTAATGGATCTTCGTTTGCCAGTTCGTTTGCCATGTCAGCTGAAAGGGTTAATTTTTGTTTGAAGGAGCCGGGTGAAATAAAAAGTCCCGGATGCTCAGGATCGCTGATTGAGTCAAACACGCGATAAGCTGCACCGACTCTCAGCATCATGCAAAGCGGGTCGCTGTCCGAGTCATTTAAATAAGTGACATTAGGACCAATGTTTTGAATAACTACGCCAAAATCAAGTCTGGGCGTAAGGATGTCTTTGAATTTTGAGCTGACGTCAAAAGCATAGGACATTGCTTTGCCTTTTTCGTTAGAATCTTCCGTGCCAGGTCCCAAATTACTGTAGAGGAATTTGAAACCGAGACCGAGGCCTATTTTGTTTTTTACGATTTCAGAAGCGTAAATGGCAGAAACGGCAAATTCATTACTGGAAAAAATACCCAGATTATTATTGTCTTCGTCTGTCTGTTCCTGATCGCCATATTCCATCCACACTACATTTAGTCCCAAACTGCCGATATTTTCAAAATACTGATTCCAGCCCAGATATTCATAAAACAGGTCATTAATACCGGAGCCTTGAAGCCAGTTGGTATGCATACCGGCGAATTGGGTTTTACGGTTAAAAGCAGTAGCTGCGGGATTCCACCAACCGGCATATCCGTCATCCGCTACAGCTACATAAGCGTTTCCCATTCCGTTAGCTCTGGAGCCGGGTTCGATAGTCAGAAAAGTCATAGTCCCTTGGGAAATAGCATTTATAGCCAAAGGAATTATCATCAGGATTAGTATCAACGCACTCAGCGTCAACACTTTAAAGTTAAATCGGAACATTAATTACCTCCATCCAATATCCTTTTGGATTTTCTGTTAAACAGGACTGCCGCAAAAATTCCTGCACTTTCAGTATAATGCTTTTCCTTAATCAAACAAATACAACCCTTAAGCATATATACATATTCCGGATTAATATTGCGCTCAACGCAAATGATTTAGCAGAGAACAAAATCCCCTTCTATCTCCTCTTAAAATATGGTGCCGAAGGCCGGAATCGAACCGGCATGAGCAAAAGCTCGGTGGATTTTGAGTCCACTGCGTCTACCTGTTTCACCACTTCGGCATATTAAATAACCTGAAATAAAAGCTATTTTTTTTCGTCAAGCGGAAAAATACATTTTCAACATTTTGCTTCATTTCTTCGGATATTACCTTCTGACTGTTATTATTGGATTATTAAGTGACAGTAAAGGGGAATTTATTTAAGGAAAGAAAAATAGTTTTTCTTCAAGTAAAGATTTTTATTTGACACACAGACAATTGTCACAATTTCGTCATCAGCAAAATTATCGGAACCGAATTTTATTGCAGGAGAGTTTGTTCAATGTATAAAGAGCCTTATCATTTTCCTTTGGAAAGATTCATCAGCCAAGAGAAATTTGAAATTTTGAAGCGAAGAACGGAAAATTTAGAAACGCCAATTTTAGTAATTGATTTAGACAAAATCAAGGATAAATATCTGCAGCTGAAAAACTGCCTTCCTTATGCGACTATTTACTATGCGCTGAAAGCCAATCCTATGAGCGAGATTTTAACGCTTTTAAATGATCTGGGTTCCAATTTTGATGTTGCCAGTCGTTATGAACTTGATCAGTTATTGCAGATGGGGATTTCTCCTAAACGCGTGAGTTTTGGCAATACGATTAAGAAGGCTAAAGACATTGAATATTTTTATCAAAAAGGAGTGGAAATTTTTTCCACGGATTCGGAATATGATTTGAAGAATTTGGCAGCGAAAGCTCCTGGAACAAAAGTTTGTTTTCGTATCATGACTGAAGGCACAGGTGCGGATTGGCCTCTCTCACGTAAGTTTGGAGCACATCCCGATATGATTTATTATTTGATTAAAAAAGCCGTCAAACTTGGTCTTCAGCCTTGGGGCATTTCTTTCCATGTGGGTTCTCAACAAAGGGATATAGGCCAATGGGATGATGCTGTAGCGCGTTGCAAATATCTCTTTGATGCTACTGCCGAAGAAGGAATCGAACTCAAGATGATCAATATCGGAGGCGGCTTCCCGGCAAATTATATGGACCCCACTTTTGACCTTGAACAATATACCGAAGAAGTGACACGCTTTTTGAGAGAAGATTTCGGCGATAACATTCCGCAAATAATTTTGGAACCGGGACGCGCTTTAGTAGCAGACGCCGGTGTTATTGTCAGTGAAGTAATTTTGATTTCTAAAAAGTCCAAGAATAATATTTATGATTGGGTTTATCTTGATATCGGCAAATTTGGCGGGTTAATTGAGACGATTGACGAATCAATTAAGTTTCCCATCTATTTTGACAAAAAAGGAACTGCGGAAGATATCATATTAGCAGGTCCGACTTGTGACAGCATGGATATTTTGTATGAGCATTACAAATACCGGATGCCGAATACCCTTGTGCCCGGTGATCGAGCTTACATTTTTACCGCCGGTGCTTATACTTCCAGTTACAGTTCAGTCAATTTCAACGGCTTTCCGCCCTTAAGAGAAATAATATTGTAAAATTTGGAGGTTTTTATGTTATATATTCCTGTTGAGCAGGCGCATCAATTGATGGTAGCGGTATTTACCAAATTGGGGGTTCCGGAAGAAGATGCTCAAATATGTGCGGAAGTCTTGATTGCATCTGATTTGAGAGGAATTGAATCCCACGGTATAGGACGCTTGAAAATGTATTACGACAGGATTAAACAAGGAGTTCAGCAACCGGTGACGAAAATTGATGTAATCAGAGACAAAGCTGCCACTGCAGTTTGGGACGGCAATCACGGTATGGGGCATGTCATTGGTGTTAAAGCTATGCAAGCTGCCATTGATAAAGCAAAACAATACGGTTTGGGAGCTGTCGCAGTTCGTAATTCCACGCATTACGGCATTTGCGGATATTATGCATCCATGGCAATTCAGCAAGATATGATCGGAATGACTTTTACAAACGCACGCCCATCCGTCTGTCCTACTAACGGAGTTTTTCCTATTTTGGGCACAAATCCTATTTGCTTCGGAGCTCCGACCGATTTGCCCTATCCGTTTTTATACGATGCAGCCACTTCCATTACGCAAAGAGGCAAAATTGAAGTTTTGGACAGAGAAGAGAAACCTACTCCCGAAGGCTGGGCTATTGATATGGAAAACAGACCTTATACTGATACAAAGCGTCTTTTACAAGATTTGTTAGATCTCAAAGCAGCGCTTTTACCGATTGGAGGTTCAGAAGAAATTACCGGAAGTCATAAAGGATACGGTCTTTCCGTAATGGTGGAAATCCTTTGTGCTGCTTTGCAAAACGGCAGTTTTTTAGCTGATTTACACGGCACGACTGAAGACGGTAAACCCGCTCCTTATAAATTAGGCCATTTCTTTCTGGCGATAAATATCGATTTCTTTACCGATTTAGCGGATTTCAAACACACAACGGGTCAGATTTTGCGAACTATTAAAGCTACAAAAATCGCTCCCGGAAAGGACAAAATTTGGGTAGCGGGCGAAAAAGAATATGAGTCGGAGAAGTTGGTGCGACAAAGAGGAATACCTTTGGTTCCCAATCTGCAAAAGAATATAATCGCCATGCAAAAAGAGCTGGATTTGAATATTATAAACCTATCAGCGGAAAAATAGTTTGACAGACTGCTGAGTGCTAATAAAAAATGAAATATAAAAAAAACAGGAGGCAAGAGAATGAAAAAGATCATCCTCACCTTGGTTCCCTTATTGATTGTAGCTTGCTTAACAGCTACTCATTTAACACCCATGGAATTGGGAAACGGCTTAGATCTCAGTTATGGCGGTGAATTTAGAACGAGAGCAATTCTGAATAACGACCCTGCTGAAAATGACGGGGGGTGGTTAGATAATAGGTTGCAGTTTAATTTAGCTGCAAAATTGGGACAGCAGATAGGCTTAGGCTGGTCAACCGACCTCGGAGATTTTGTATGGGAAAATTTTGGCAACAAACCACCGGCTTTGGAAACAAGAGAATTGTATATGGATTATCAGCTGAAGTGTCTGGACATGAAAATACGAATGGGACAGCAGTATTGGTATGACCATCGCAGTTTGATTTTGGATGATTATTTTTCCGGAATTACCGGCGACCTGACTTTGAGTGGAATTCCGATCGAACTCGGTTATGTAAAAGGACACGAAGGTTTGAAAGATAAGCAGGATGACGAGTATTCCGTTTTTGGCAATATCGTGTTTAAGACTCCCATTGATTGGGGTGTTATGGCCATGTTCGGACAAAATCATTTATTTAAATATTCCGATATTTGGTTAATGCCATATATTACAATGAACTTGGCACCTGTTAATATTGATTTAACGGTCGTAATTAACGAGCAATTATATAACGATGATTACTATAATGATGACAGTAAGACAGGAGTGGCAGTCTCAGCTAAAGTGGAGTATGAAAATAATTTCAAGTTAGGCGGAGATTTCTTAGTAGTAACGCAAGACGGAATTCATACTCTATCGCCATATTATGTTAACGGTTTATATTTATTCGGAAACCAGCTTCCTTACGACGGTGTCCAAATATCAACTGATTACAATGGGTGGACTGATGAAGACGGCGATCCTGTAGCATATTTATCATTGGTCGGAACTGCTTCATATCCGATTAATAACAAGTTAGATATTTACGGTGCAATAGGTATGGCTAATGCGGATAAATTAATCGGCTTTGAAATGAATATGGGCTTGAATTATAAGGTAATAGACCATTTGACATTTAATCCGGTTTTAGCAATAGGGCAGACCGGCGAACAAATAGATCATGATACGAATTTAGTCTATTTATTAGGCGGATTGCTCAAAGCGGAATTTTAATTCGAATAAATGAAAAAAGCGGTGGTAAATTGATTTTACCGCCGCTTTTCTTTTTGTTCTTTGAAGGTTATTTCAGCAGCATCAACTTAACAGTTTTTTCCATTCCCGCTGCTTTAATTCTGACAATATACACACCCGAAGCGGCATTCTGACCTGCTTCAGTTTTGCTGTCCCATTTGATTTGCTGTACGCCTTTGGAGAGCTGTCCTTTTTGCAAAGAGCGAACATGCTGGCCTTTTATATTATAGACATCAATGCTAACCGGGCTTTTTCTATTTAAACTAAATGCGATTGTTGCGGTAGAACGGCACGGATTAGGATAAACGGAAACAGAGGTTACAGGCGGTAAGGCTGTCTGGTTTTCAACGCCGGTGAAGTAGTTGTGGATGATGATTTGTCCGGCAAAAGTTCCTGTATGTGAGGGAACAAAAGTGAAAGTGTTTCCGTGTTGAATATCGTAAGCAAAATCACCTATGTGAACAGAGGCACCATAATTGTCGGGGAATAAAGATCTATCAACGGTAAAATTCACCGGTTCAGTCGTTCCTGCTTCCAGACGAAAATCATAGATTTGTTCAGCTTGTTCTTCCGCAGGCATTATACTTCTATATTCAGTATTGAGTTCGTGATCAATAAAATTGACATCTGAAGGTGATTTATAGAGGTATAGTCTGGTGAGATTTTCGATCGGTTTGATTGGCGGTTCGGGAAGATCATAACGAAAATCATAATCGTCAAGACTGTTTCTATAGCTTCCGATAATTAGTTCATCGTTATCACTTTCGTTTTGACCGGCAGTTAATTTAAGAGCCCAGAGGGGATCTGGCGGCTGAATGTTTGTTCCGGAATTATAAGGAATGAAAACAATTGAAGCCTGCAAAGTCGTATCTCCGTAATATTTTATTAAGAAAGATTCCTGCGGATAAATTATATCGGATAAGATATAAGCACTGTCACGGTAGACATAAACTCCGCGGGAAATTAATTCCTGGTCCAGCATTTCGGCAAAAGAATAAAGCGTCGGAGAAATTCTGAAGCACAGATCTTTTACTCTGTATTGGCACATATGAGGATTGGGAATAATGTTCCAGCCGGTTCTTAAGCTGAAGGATATGCTGTCTCTTTGGATAGGTAAGCTTGTGGAAAATTGAAAAGCATCAGGTTTTTGGATCCAGTAACCCAAACCGAAATTAAAAGGCGGAATATTCCACCAATCACCGTTTGTATCAATTGTCCAACCTTGTGCATTTTCACCGAAAACTTGAGTTACAGTTAAGGACGAACCCGGGAGTGTATTAGCTTGCATATTCAGTCCTGGTTCCACAGCATAGACTGTGGAAGAAGGCGCAATTCCGAAAATGAAATTGGAATAGGTTCTAATCAGCTGCCCGTCATAAGACCAAGTGTCCAATACCAATTTGCAGTTATGCATAGTTATTCCGTCCGGGAAAGTGAAGGAATAAGTAGTTGTGGAATTAGGCAGGTTTTCCGCAACAAGAATACTGTCTGTATCATTTTGAACGGAAAGATTGTAATGATCAACCAGGAAGCTGTAAGTGCTGCTCCAGTAAAAAGTTTGACCGGAATTTCCTTGAAAAACACGATTCGGTAAAGATGAGATGCTTGGAATTGGTTGCAAATTGCCCCAATAAAGGACAAAGGACTTATAATTGGTATTGCTAACCTGGAAGACATAAGGTCCTTGAGCCAAATCAGTCATAGTTCCGGTAGAAGAATCTCTTAAAAACAGGCGTTCGCTGTATCGCGTGAAAGACGGATCGACACTCAAAGCCAAAGGAGTATTCAATTGATCTGTTTTAATGCGGATTGCCCATGATCTGATTACGGAATGAGGATCAAAGTCATCAATCACATCTTGCTGGCAGTAAATTCCGTTTGTGCTCCAATACTGTTCCCAAAAAGCTGCATAGACATAGTTGGTAGAGGGTGCACTGGCTTTGATAATATCATAATCAGCATCATTTCCGGTTGTGGCATTGGGATTGGCAGAAAAGGATAAAGAATCAGTAAGATTGGTGTTTTGACTGGTTAAATAGAGAGTATAATAATCACGAGGATATCCTGTGACAACAACATTATTGAAGAATTCCACATTGCTTGCATTTACAGAGGCGATTTTGTAAGAATATGCTTCTCCGTTTACTACGGAATCATCATTCCAAGTGTAAGAGGAAGCACCGCCCGCTAAAGAGTTATCGGTCTCAAAACCTGCTTGCATTTGGAAATTTCCGCTGTCTGTCATTTTGTAAATTCTAAAACCTTGATTATTTTGTTGATTGATGACATTCCATTTGAGTTGCACTCTGTCGTCTTTTCCAATAGCCCGCAAATTGGAGATACGAACAGGAGCTGTATAGGCGTTCACTTCGTTAGACAGTTCGGAATAATTTCCGTTTTTGTCGCGTGCCCTAATTTTAAAGTAATATTGATGACCGACGGTTAGACCGTAGACATTAACTTGTTGGCAATAGGGGCTGGCTAAGGAAGAATCATTCGTGCGAGAATAGATATTGTATCCAATGGAATCTATAGGCGAATTGGAATAGAGAATCTCGTAGGAATCGAAATCAAAGTCATCCGCTTTCTGCCACTGCAAAGTAATGTAGTCATAAGCTTGATTGAAGACTGTCAGGTTAGTCGGAGGCAAAGGAGCCGAGCCGTCGTTTGGATTAAGAGCGTCATCCAAAACGGCATTCATATTATTGATCCAAATGGAATAATATTGCAGAGTGTGATCGAACAGGTGTCCCATATTCCAATGCTGCGTCCGTATATTCCAATTATAAAACCAGTAATAGTTGGCATTATTTTGCACATAGCAATTCGGTAATTCATCCATCTCGGCATGAAAGAAAGGCTCATAGGTATCGTAATCTGTCCAGTCATTGATTGTGTAATTCATCAGGACATTTTGCGAATAAGCAGGTAAGTCCATATAATTATTAACGGGAATTTGTTCGCCGTTATGGTTATAGGTAAAAGGATAGACTTCGCATTGGACAGTGTAATAATCATTGATATAGACATCGTTGTTACTGCCGATTGTATTAGCGGGAATCATTAAATAATCGGAATGATTAATCAAGTCGTTTTTAAAGCGGGAAAGGTCTCTGATTGGCAAGTTGGGACAAGTTCTGTTGTAGCCGGCGGAAATTTGCACATTAGCAAAGCCCAGATGCAGAGTGGAGTCATAAGTATGAATTTGAGCTGAAAATTCGCGTTTGCCGGTATCGGTTCTGATTTTATCGCAGAATTTAGTATAAGCCGGATAGAAAGGATGGTTTGTCGTGCGGGTAGGATCGCTGAGAGATTTGCTGTTTGTAAAGGAACCAACTTGCGTCCAAGCCACTTCTCTTCCTGCACCGGCAATCATTAAGAATTCGGCATCCCAAGTTTTGAAAGCGTAAGTTGCAAGTACAGGAGCGGGAAAATCGTCACAGGGATGGGGAACTGTTATTATAATTCTACGCGTAGCGGCGGGATTGAAAACATATAACCCCCAGCCCCAAGTGAAGGCACCTTGTTCATCATCATAAGGATCCTGAGTGCCGTTATCGTCAACAGTAGTATCGGGAATTTCTCTCAGCATATAATAAGTTCTGTCCGTATCCGTATCATGAAATTCCACCAGTTGATACGGAAAAACGCTGAAACCGAGTAAATTATCCACATTTTCCCAATTTTGAGCTCTGAATTCCTCAATAATTGCACCCCACTCAGTTAATTCAGTAGTAGTAGGAATATGGAAATTTCCGAAGCCCGCGGTTTGACGATCCCATGGTGCATAGACATTATAACCGGGAATTGCGACCTTTTCCGCTAAATGTGAAATCCAATTGTCGTATTGACAAGCCGGTTCCGAACCGTAAATAAAATTGTCAAAAGAAGCTGTTTCCACCACCATTGCCGACAGAAAAGTGGAAACCATCAATAATAAAACTAAAACTCCGATTTTTTGCATTTTTTCCCCTTGCCTTTTCTCTATTTTAAAAAAATATCAGTTTTAACTGAAATAGCTTTGTATCTTTATTTACCCGTGTTTTTCAGTTTTCCGGATTAAGGAGACGGAAAATTCTATCAGCACAATAAGGAAGCAATTTTCGTTCACAAAACATATTATTTTTTCTTAGGTCAGAAGGTGACCCTGCGTAGTAAGTTTGCATTTCTTCCTGATAAACCATAAGTGCACTGCTTCCGATCAGTCTGTAATTCACTTCTTTCACGCCCAGAACAAAACTTGTGCGTAAGGAATCTCCCATCACCAAAGAAACGCAATTAGCAGGGAAAGTATAACTTGCGGTTGTATTTGAAATCTGCTTAACATAAGAACTGTAAGGGTGGATTAATCCCTCTGCGGATGTGTCCCAAGATTCGGCAAACACGAATTGATACTGATTTTTGCTGCTGACAGACCAGTTCAGTTTCAGCGGTTTTGTGTAATCATAGGTTTGCGGAAAAGCTGCATTTGCCAGACCGACTGGCTTTACGTCAGAGGAAAAAATCTGTTTGTCATTAATATAAAGCTTGATTTTACTTATGCTGTAAAGAGGATAGCTGAATTCAGAATACCATCCCGGGTAAAATGGAGGGTTATCAATATACTGCAAATCGATCATGCTATCGTCTAAAGCGACTTGCACAAGTGTGTCATTCGTGTCAATCCCCTTCGTTTCCGTATTGAATAAAGCAATATAATAATTATCCCCGCTTTGGGAACTATTGTCATATCTGAACGCCAAAACCCGCTTTACATCGTCATCATTGACTTGCGTAGGGTCAAACGGAACTTTCAAATTCCTTTCATCGCAGCCTGTTATGCAAAGCAACAATAAAATAATGCCGACAAATAACATCAACTTTTGATACATATTTATGCCTCCAATTTGATAAATCTTAGCTTCATTTCTCCTGCCGTAAAGCGAAGTAAAGTTTTAAATTTATATCTAAATTCACTAATTTGATTTTCCGCTAGCACTAAATATACCTTTGAACCGCATTTGACAATAGAATGCAGTTTCATCCAAATATTTTTTATTTGTGAGGAATCCATTCTTTTGCCCCAGGGAGGATTAGTTACAACTATATAATTTTTGTCAATGTGTAAATTTTTCAAATCAGCCCTTGCAAACTGAATCAGCTTATCCACTCCTGCGGATTGAGCATTGGCTATAGCGGAATTGACGGCTTTGGCATCTAAATCGGAAGCGAGAATTTTTACCTTTGGCTGCTGGATCATTTTATCCATAAAGGTTTGTCTGATTTTAACAAAAACCTCCGGCTGAAAAGAAGGCCATTTTTGAAAAGAGAATTGACGAAATTCACATAAAGGAATTCGGGCTGCCATCACTGCCGCTTCCAGAGGTATTGTTCCTGACCCGCAAAGGGGATCACATAAGCAAAAAATATTTTCACTCCAGCCTATCTTCTTAAGAAAAGCGGCAGCAACCGTTTCCCGCAAAGGAGCATCTTCTTTGTAAAGTCCGTAACCGCGTTTATGCAAATGTGCTCCGGAAGTGTCTAACCGCACGGAAAAAACATCGTGGCGGGCATGAATCACGATTAATTGCGTGTTTTCTTCGTCCGGACTGCCAACAAAAGAAATGGTTTTTCCCAAAACACAAGATAATGTTGCAAGCAAACGCTCTTCAATTGCGCGCTCATGATAAAGTGAACTTTGGCGAGAAGTTACTCTGATGCATATATTTTGGTCTTTGAGATAATCCTGCCAAGGAATTTGCTCTAATTCTGTTTCCAATTCGGCAAAACTTTTTGCCTTGAATTCCGCTAAACCGATTAAGACACGGCTGATACAGCGACAAGCCAGATTTAATTTCATTATCGTGCTTTGATGACCTTTTAGCAAAATTCCTCCGCGAATTATGCGTAAATCATTATAGCCCAATTCTCTGAGTTCTTTTTCCGCCATTTTTTCAAGACCCGGCTGCACAACAGCTATAAGTTCATAAGGTTTCATATTGCAATAATCATTATTCCTCAAATTTAGGCAAGCTCATTCTTTTTTTAAGTTGAATTTTTTTCCGTAAAATTCGTAACTGCTTATTTCATAATATCCACCCGGAGACCACGCCGTATCCACGCCGAGTCCACGCCGGTGAAGTCGGGGTGGACTCGGGGTGGATACGGCGTGGTTCATAAGCAGTAATTTTATAAATTGAATGTAAAATAAAGATAGTTAAAAGAAGAAAAAAACTTGCCCAAATAAGCAAGTTTAAAAATATGGCATTTCTGGAAAACAGCTGTTTTATCCGTTTGAAGGAGGAATAAATGCTGGATAAAATACTAAAGCATCAAAAGTATATAATTTGGATTGTAGCTTTTGCATTTATAGTCGGTATGGCAATTATGGGTGTAAGCGGAATATTTAGTAAAAAATCCGAAACCGTAGGTATCATTGACGGCAAAAAAATATCCTATGCCTATTTCATGAATGAATTGCAAAAAAATGTGGAAAATTATCGGCAGCAAAATCCTAACGCGGAAATAAATACGGACTTGATGAGCCAGCTTTCCGATCAAACTTGGCAGCGTTTAGTGCAACAAATAGTGTTAGACAAGCAAATAAAAAAATTCCATATTAAAGTTACGGATGACGATATTCTGCGCGAAATGCAAAATAATCCTCCTCAAGAATTGATGCAAAATCCATCTTTGCAGACAAACGGTCGCTTCGACCGGAAAAAATATCTCTCCGCTCTAAAACAAGATACACAATTTTTTAATGCTCTGGAAAACTACTACAGAGAAAAAGTTCCTTACGACAGATTGATTGAAAGAGTCAAAGCCAAAGCCAATATTACTTTGGACAGCCTCAAAGCTGAATACATAAAAGATAATGACGAGATGTTCGGCAAGATTATCTTTTTTGATTACAATAAAATGCCAAAGCCGGATGTTACCGATGCAGAAATTAAAGCCTATTACGAGAAAAATAAAGATACGGACAAAGAGATAAAGAAAGGCAAATTTGCGATAATGAAGTTTCTAATTTTTGAAGTGAAGCCATCGGATGCAGATTACAATTTAGCCAAGCAAGATATCGACGATATTTATGCCGATTTGATTAAAGGTGCTGATTTTGGCCAGATGGCAAAAGACTATTCAGACGATCCGGGAAGTGCTGCTCAAAACGGAAGTTTGGGAACAATCAGTAAAGGTCAAATGGTGCCTGAATTTGAACAAGTGGCTTTTTCATTGGGTGCAGGTCAAATTTCCAAGCCGTTTAAGACTTCTTACGGTTGGCATATAGTGCGGGTAGATTCTGTCGGAAGCGTTGATGGTCAGCCGCAAATTAAAGTCAGTCACATTCTGAAAAAAGTGACAGCTTCCGTGGAAACGAAAGATGCATTGATGCAACAAGCTGAAAATGCCAGAGCTTTGATTAAGAAAGTCGGCATTGATAAAGCCGCAAAGCAGCTTAAAATGGAAGCAATTGATACCGATGCCATTTATGAAGATTCTGATTACATTCCGGGTATCGGTCAGCATGATGCATTATTGAAATTCCTGCGCAAAAAAGGTGTGGGCGCTGTTTCCAATGTGGAAAAAGACAGACGCGGAAATTATATAGTTGCGCAAATTACGCAAAAGTCCAAAGATCCGTATGTGCCGTTTGACAAAGCCAAAATGCGCATAAAATACGAACTGGAAAAACAGAAGAAAATTGCCGCAATCAAACCCCATGCTCAAGAATTCGTAAAACGGTATCAACCGAATGAATATTTGACTGCAGCCGCTTCCGATACCCTGCTTCGCGTAATTCCCGTTCAGAATTTCAAAATGGACACTTCCATTGCAGGTGTCGGTACCGTCAAAGAAGTCAATGCGGCAGCTCTTAAATTGAATACGGGACAGATTTCTTCTTTGTTGGATACGAAAGACGGACAGTTTATCGTGATTTGCGAGAAGAGAGTGAAACCTGATATTAACGCTTTCCTGAAGGATAAAGATGCACAGAAAAAGTATAAAGATCGCATGGAAGAGCAGGCTTGGAACAGATGGTATGACAATCTGATGAAGAATGTCAAAATAGTTGATAACAGGCAGGATTTTAATTTCTAAGCGGCAAAGTAAGGTTCCTTTCCTGCGAGAAGAAAATGAATGATTTGATGGTTAGCGTCAGCGGCATCAGAGGCATTTACGGAGTTTCTTTAACCGCTGCCCGGGCATTAACTTTTGCTGCAAATTTCGGCATTTTTTGTAAGAGGGAGAAAATCGTTGTCGGAAGAGACAGTCGGACGACCGGTCCTGCTTTACTCCAAGCCGTAACCTCAGGATTAATGAGCGTTGGTTGCGATGTTATTGACCTCGGGATTGTCCCCACTCCCACAACTTTACTTGCCGTGAAAAATCTGAATGCTGCGGGAGGGCTCTGTCTTACAGCTTCTCATAATCCGCCTGAATGGAATGCATTAAAATTAATCGGTGCGAACGGAATGTTTCTCTTCCCCGAAGTTGCGGAAGAATTTATTTCGGGAATGAGGCGTGAACCTGTTTGGTCAGATTGGCGTCACATAGGTTATCTTACGAGTGACAATACTGCCGTTCAAACACATATAGATAAAATATTATCGCTTCCTTATTTGGATTTGGAGGCAATTCGCAAACGCAATTTCAAAGTTGTAATCGATTCCGTCAACGGTGCAGGAGGATTAATTTCGCCAATTTTGCTGAAAAAACTCGGTTGCGAAGTAATTGAACTTAATTCTGAACCGACGGGCATATTCAGTCATCCGGCAGAACCTTTGAATCAAAATTTGACAGCTTTGGAAGAAGCGGTCAAAAAATCCGGTGCGGACATCGGTTTTGCCACAGACCCTGATGTGGACAGGCTTTCCATTGTTTCCGAAAAAGGAAATTGCATCGGGGAAGAATATACCGTTGTCCTGGCAGAACTTTTTGTCCTGCCGAAGCAAAAAGGCGATATTGTCGTTAATTTATCGTCTTCAATGCTGTCCGATTATATAGCCGCTCAATTTGGAGTTCAAGTCCACAGAACGAAAGTAGGCGAAATCAATGTAGGGAAAAAGATGCTGGAAATTCGAAGTCCGATTGGCGGTGAAGGCAATGGAGGCGTCATTTGTCCCGCAGTTAATTATGCCAGAGATGCCTTAACGGGAATGGCTTTGGTGCTTGGCTTTCTTGCTGAACAAAAAGTTCCTCTCAGTGAAATAGTGAATTCTTTGCCGCATTATTATACTTATAAGGATAAAATCAGCTCTTCACCGGACCGGATAGAAGCAATTATGCAAAAAGCAAGCACCTGTTTTGACGGTTTGCAGCTTGATACTCAAGATGGGATAAAAGCTTCGGGTGATAACTTTTGGGTTCATATTCGCAAATCCGGAACTGAACCTGTGATCCGTATTTATGTGGAAAGCGATGATTACGATAAATCCAAAAAACTCTGCCGAGATACAATCGGCAAATTAACTTCTGACTTTAGCTAAAGATATTTTTAGCTTATATTCATCGCCTGGAAAAGTGAAAAATATCGTCAGTGTAACCCACTTCAAGATAATATTGAGGTGAGTTATCTTCCGAAACGGCAAAAGCTAATTTTATGGGTCCCCAATAAGTTTTATATCCTGCTTGTATAACTCCGCAGGTGATAAATCCCTTGTCCGGAATAAAAGCGTCTGTATCATTATAATTCAGAGCTTGTGCTTTTGCCGTCAAAAACAAATTCTTGTTTGATTTGAAAGTCAATTCCGTCTGCAACAATTCAAAAAACGGCGCACTTTTATCGTATAAAGCATATCCCGCAAAATTACTTAACCCGCCCAAATAGAAAGGATCTAAACTGTTCTGATCATTTTGCTTGAAATGAGAGCCGATTTTTGCTCCCAAACAAGCGGAGAATTTAGAAGAAAGAGGATGATATATCTCATAGTCAATTTTGAGTTTATTCAGATTTTGTTCGCTGAGGATATTGTTGCGGGCGAAGGAAATTTGAGCAAACATTTTGGTCCCCTTGGTCGGGAATGTGTAATCATCCAAGCTTTCGTGATAAGCTTTTAGCCCGAGACCTGAAATTATGGTTGATTTTTTTAACCTGTTTTCCATGGAATCAGGTTGGGAAACTTCTTTGTATAGTCTGGTTGCTGATGAAAAGCCATAACCTTCAAGCACCATAGCCTTTCCGGCAAACATACCTATTCCTGAAGTTAATCCATATTCCAGTGAACGGACACTGGATTCTTTTTCGTGATTGTCGTCATAGAAATAAATCCTTTTTTCATTGAGATAGGGAAAGATTCGGTAGTAAGCTCCGAAAAGTTGACCGAAGTTCTTTACGAAATCCACATTCAGTTCATTTTTTCCGCCTAATTTTACTTCCGCCAGCAGATTCGAATTTTTCATCAGATAATTTTGCAGGGATAAAACTGCACCCGCTACAAATTCGTTTTCCTTATCATAACAAAAATCAATTATCAAATGCTTTCTTTCTCTCTCTTTTACTATTATGTTAAGCTGGCAATCGGTTCCGTCTTTTTGGATAACGGGATAAATCATTTCCAGAAGTTGCGAATTCCAAGCTCGGTTGACGGCTTTGATAATATCATTTACCGAATATGATTCATTCAGATTAAGAGCCAGATAGTTTTTTATTATGTAAGAGGAAATGTTCTCGTTTCCCTGAATGGAAATATGATTGAATTTGTATTTTGTTTTCTGATGCAGAGGTAATGTATTTGGAGTAGTGATGGTTTCCTGTGCGCCAATTGAATCTTTAAGAGCATATAATTCGTCAATATGAGCACGGGCATAATCTTCTCCGGTTTGAATTATTTCTTTCACTCGCCTGAAATCGGTTGCGGAAAAAGCATCCAAATCCGGTTCCAAAATATAATCGCAATATGCCAATTCCTCTTGCACGCGATTGGTCATACCGATATTGACGGTTTGGTCTAAAACTTTAATCAGGTTATCAAGGTCATCTTTATCATGCAAAGACGAATTTGCTTTTATTCCTATTACGAAATCAGCTCCAAGGTCTTTGACTTGCCGTCCCGGTAAGTTTTGTGAAATTCCTCCATCAATATATAATTCTCCGTTCAAAGGAAAGGGCTGCATAATGCTTGGAATGGAAAGTGAAGCTCTAACTGCCTGCATAAGTGAACCCGATTGAAAGACGACCATTTTGCCGTTTACCAAATTTGTAGCGACGGCAGAAAAAGGGATTGGCAAATCGTTGAATGATTTAATCTCGGAAGCGGGAGCAAATAATTTAAAGAGTTCCAGATTGATTTTGTTGCCCATAATGACAGATTGCGGGAGTTGTAAATTCCAATGTTCATCAATACGGAAAGTTGCATTCCCATAAGGAGCCCAGCGTTTTTGTGCAATGGATAAATCTTCTCTGTTCCAATTATCCTGAAAAAGGGATGTCCAATCGGTATTTACAAAGATGCTTTCAATCTCTGTTGCGTTATATCCCATAGCATACAAACCGCCGATTAAGGCTCCTATACTTGAACCGGAAATATATTGCGGCTTTAAACCGACTTCTTCCATTACTTTTAAGACGCCGATTTGAGCCATACCTCTTGCTCCTCCACCACTGAATGCATAACCAATTTTAACGGCAAACAAGTTTGGTATAAATAAAAGGATAACTGCAACCGGGAATATATATTTACGGAACATCTTAGTTATATAATTGCGTTTTTCCATGCTTGATACAATTCGCAGACGGGAAGATTTATATCTCGATTAAGAATAAAATTTTTACCTTCCACTTTTCCTAAGCGGAGAGCATCCAGTTCGTAATCATGCACGATTTGAAGAAAATAAGCTTCCTGATTTTGGTGCAAACTGACAATTATCCTTCCGTGAGTTTCTCCAAAATAGGCAATATCTTTTCTCCAGTAAGGTTCGTATTGAATATTGACTCCTCTGAAATTTCCGTTCGGGTGGAAGCAACATTCTGCCAAGCTGACAAGCAAACCTCCTTCCGAACAATCATGAGCACTTGCCAATAATCTTTTTTCCGTAAGTTCTTCCATCAATAAGATTAAACTTTTTTCTTGTTTAAGGTCAACATGCGGAGCCTTGCCGGTTTCTAAACCGTGGATTATAGATAAATATTCCGAACCGCCGATTTCATAGCATTCTGAACCGATTAAATAGACAAGGTCTCCTTCCTCTTGAAAATATTGATCTATAACTTTATCGGCGTCATTAATCAAACCGACCATGCCGATAACGGGAGTAGGATAAATCGCACCCTGTGGATTTTCATTATAGAAAGAGACATTTCCACCCGTAACGGGAGTTTCTAAAACGCGGCATGCGTCAGACATTCCTCTTATGCATTCCTGAAAAGTCCAATACACTTCAGGTTTGTAAGGATTGCCAAAATTTAGGCAATTGGTTATGGCTAAAGGCTTTGCCCCGGAGCAAACTACATTGCGTGCAGCTTCAACTACGGCTCCTTTCGCACCTTCATAGGGGTCAAGATAACAGTAACGGCTGTTGCAGTCAGTAGAAAGTGCCAAAGCTTTGGTTGTGCCTTTAATTTTGATTACTGCTGCATCGGAGCCGGGTTCGGTTATCGTATTAATTTGAACCATATGATCATATTGCCGGTAGATTTTTTCTTTACTTGAGATATTCGGCGAACGCAATAATGTTAACAGGATTTCGGAATAATTACCGGGGTCGGAAACAAAGTTCGGTTCAAAAGATTTAACTTCATCAAAGTATTCAGGTTTGACGGCTTCTCTTTTATAGACGGGAGCTTTTCCTCCGAGGACAAGATATTCAGCGGGAATTTGAGCGACAATCTCATCTTCGCATTTAACTGTCAGCAAACCGGAAGAATTAACTTGTCCGATTACCACGGCATTTAAATCCCATTTATGAAAGACTTCTTGCAGAGCGGCTATATTTTGCGGTTTAACTATCACCAGCATTCTTTCCTGCGATTCGGACAGCATAATTTCGTAAGGAGTCATTCCTGTTTCGCGTTGTGGAACTTTGGCAACATCGATTTCAATTCCCATTTTTGTTTTTCCTGCCATTTCTGCACTGGAACAAGTCAAACCGGCTGCACCCATATCTTGAATAGCGACAACCAAATCTTTTTGAATTACTTCCAGAGTGGCTTCCATCAATAGTTTTTCCGTGAAAGGATCACCGACTTGGACAGCAGTGCGTTTTTCTTCCGAGGCTTCGGTTAGTTCCACGGAAGCAAAAGTGGCACCGTGAATGCCATCCCTTCCCGTTTTTGCACCTACATAGACGACTAAGTTTCCCGCACCCTGGGCACCTGATTTTGCCAAGTGTGAATGTTTTACTATACCTACTGCCATGACATTGACAAGTGGATTGCCGGAATAGCATTCGTCAAAATAAGTTTCTCCTCCGACGGTGGGAACTCCGAAGCAGTTTCCGTAATCTGCAATTCCCTTTACAACTTCCGTGATCAGATGTTTAACATGAGGCTGAGCGGGATTTCCAAAGCGCAAAGAATCTAAAACAGCAACGGGTCGTGCACCCATGGTAAAAATGTCTCTCAAGATTCCACCCACACCTGTAGCGGCACCATGATAAGGTTCAAGTGCGGAAGGATGATTATGACTTTCAATTTTGAAGGAAATTGCCAAGCCGTCTCCGATGTCTACCACGCCTGCATTTTCTTCTCCCGTTTGGGTTAAAAGGCAAGAGCCCTCTTTCGGTAAGGTTTTGAGCAAAAGAACCGAATTTTTATAACTGGCATGTTCGGACCACATAACACTGAAAATGCCCAATTCTACCCAAGTGGGTTCGCGTCTCAAAATTTGCAGAATTTTATTATATTCTTCTTCACTTAGGCCATGCTCCCGCACGAGTTGAGGAGTGATTTTTACATTTTCATCGGATATTTTTTCGTTCATTGCAAGTGTTCCAGTTTATCAAATAATTTTTTCAAAGCGGTATCTATCTGATTATAGATATCTCTGTAATAATCAACATCTTTGCCAATCGGGTCGGCAATCTCACCTTCTTCACCGATATATTCTTTCAAAGTATAAATTTTATGCACTTGCTCAGGGAAAGCATTGCGCAGCAAATCTTTATGTCTTTCTTCCATAGTCAAAATCAACCAACTGCTATTCATAATTTCCGGATTAATTTTGCGGGAAGAATGTTCGGAAGCGTCAATTCCTTGTTCGGCAAGTAATAATTTGGAACTGAGAGAGATAGGTTCACCGCTTTCACACAATCCGGCAGAGCGTGCAGCATAAGTAAGTTTATGCGTTTTGTTGTAATGATTGAATAAATATTCCGCTATAGGACTGCGGCAGATATTTCCTGTGCAGACAAAAAGGATTGTCGGTTCCTGAAAATTTTGGCGGAGATTGAAAAAAGGGATAGTGCTTTCCCTGAGGCATTTTAGAGCAGGGGGGAGAGGTTTGCCTTCAGCGTCCTCATCGATGTATTCAATAATTGTAGATGGCTCCGCCAAATCTGTTTTAGCAGGCACGAAACCCACATCAAGCCACTTTCCGTAATGGCGGATAATTTCTTTTAGATTATTTGCAGGTGGCAAACCGCTAATATTTATGCTGGTGCTGAGCAGAGGTTCATTTAAGCAGCGGATTAGATGACGCAATAACTCATCTGCAGGAACGCGGAATGAAACTTTACCGTTGACCGCTATATGCTCAAATTCCTTTTTCCTAAGAGGGAAAATGACAGTCAAATTTCCGGGCCAGTATTGTTTCAAAATCGGCAAAAGCGGAACCGGGGGAGAAATTTCATTATCGTAAAGCCATTGCAAATCAGGAATCAAAGCTATGTAACCGGATTTTTCTTTACGCTGCTTATAACGGCTTATTCGATCAATAGCATTCAGACTGCTCAGCCTGCACCCGATACCGAACATGTGACCTGTGTAATGTAGAATAGTGTTGTCCGGTCCGCAGTATTTTTTAACCAGTTTTTCCAATTTTTCGGGAGAAGGATTTTTAAAAAGCTTCAAAAGAATTTTCCCTTATTCTAAATAATTAAGAGGATTGACAGCTCTGCCGTCTTTGCGTAATTCAAAATGAAGAGAAGGCTGTTGGGCAGAACCTGTTTTTCCGGATTTAGCAATTACCTGCCCCTTTTTTACCGAAGCGCCTTTGCTGACTAAAAGTTCGCTATTGTAAGCGTAGACAGAGAAAAATCCGTTTTTATGGTCAACGATGATCAGTTTGCCTTGGCCCCCGTAACGTTCGGAAAAAACAACCTCACCGTCCTCTATACATTTAACACTTGTGCCTTCAGGAACCGCTATATCTATTCCATTGCTGATGACGCTGGTATTATTACCGCGACTTTCTTCACCGAAATCGCGGATAATTTTACCTTTTACAGGCCAGGGAATGCGGGGTCCCGAAAATTGATAACTTTTACTTTGCTTGCCTGACAAAGCACCCAGGCGGGCAATCAAGGTTTCTAATTCTGCCGCATCCTTTTTCAATTGTGCTATTTGTTGGTCGTAAGACATTTTTTCTTGTTCGAGCTTTTTTGTCTGTTTATTTAAAGTGACGATTTTCTTTTGATATTGTTGGCTTTTTTTAAATTGTTGAATACGGCTGCTTTTTACGGTGAGGTATTCCTTTCTGCGCTGCTCTTCAGTTTTCACAAGCTGCTGATGATAATTGGTCAAATCGCGTATTTTTTGCTGCGTAATACTGATCATGAGCGAAAGTAAAAATTTATCCGGAGCGGCTTTAGCGACAAACTGGTCTTGTTGATCAATGTAAAAAAGGCGTAAAAATTCAAAATTGGCATTTTTTTTCAAATCCGCTATTTTTTCTTCATTTGTTTGCACGCGTTGAATTACTGCTTGTAAAGAATCATAGACGACAGTTTCTTTTTTCTTGAGTAAGGAGGCTTTTTGTTCAGCTTCGGCTTTTAATTTTTGGGAAACTTGGAGTTCACTTTGAGTTTTTTGTTTCTTTTGTTCGGCTTGTTTAGCCTTTTTCTGGATAGTGTCAATTTGTTGTTCAATTTGACGCAACTGTTGCATTTTGTCGTCCAATTCGTCAGCGGTCAGCCATCCGAGTGAAAGACAAAGCGCAAAGACAAGAATAATAAATTTATGTCTTTTGGGGATTATGTTTCTAATCATATATGCCAAATTGCTTAATCTGTCTGTGATGTCAATTTGTTTATTATTTTCTCTTTCCTGATAACCACGCCGTATCCACGCCGAGTCCACGCCGACTTCATCGGCGTGGACTCGGCGTGGATACGGCGTGGTTATTAAGAAAGACAGCAGTTGACAAAATAGAGGGAATTTTCTTTACAGTATTTTATTGAAAATGAAGGATATAGTTTTTATCAGTTCGGGAAAAAGCTTTATGGAAGAGAAAAAGAAAGGGGAAAAGGGAAAATTGAAAAATGCTGATTACTCTGCATTGAGAGATAAAAATATAGATCATTTGAGAAATTTTACGCGAATTGGAGTTGCTCTTTCATCCGCCGCTTCTTTGGAAGAAATATTTGACCTGATTTTACAGGAAGCGATTGCTTTTACGAATGCTGACGGAGCTACGATTTATCGTGTTTCGGAGGGCAAAAAAGCTCTGGAATTTGTCGTTGTCTATAACCGGGCTCTCAAACTGCATATGGGCGGATTGAAAAATCCCATAACTTGGACTCAAATTCCCTTATTTGACAATGAAGGCAAACCAAATCTTAAGCATATAGCGGCATATGTTTATCACACCGGTAAAGCTCTGAATTTTGAAGATGTTTATTTGACTGTGGATTATGGTATTTCAGGCACTAAAGCGATTGATGCGGAAAATAATTATCGCACGAAATCCATGTTGACACTTCCATTGAAAAGCCATGAAGAAGAAGTTCTCGGCATTTTGCAAGTCATTAATGCGATGAATGATAAGGGAGAGATTGTCGCTTTTGATGATGAACAGAAATTTATGTTAGAATCTCTTGCCTCACTTGCCGCCATTGCAATGACTAATCGCAAACTTATCAATGACTTGGAGGCTCTACTCTTTCAGTTTATGCAGGCTTTTGTCAAAGGGATTGAGCTCAAATCTGCCTATTCCTCTAATCATATTACAAGAGTGGCATTTTTGACGGATATGATAGCAAAAAAAATCAATGCGGTCGAAAAAGGTAAATTCAGTCGGGTAAAATTCAACTCTGACGAATTGCAGGAACTTACAATGGCAGGTCTGATGCATGATGCAGGCAAGATTATAACTCCCGAGCATCTCATCAATAAAGCGACAAAATTGGAAAGTGTAACTGACCGTATTGACCTTGTTAATTTACGCTTTAAGCTGTTTAAGCAAGTTCTGCAATTGTATAAATTGGTGGAAGGTGAGGAAAAATTACTGAAAGAAGCGACGAAATGGTATCCGGAAAAGCCGCCTTCCGATGCTGCTGAGTTATTTGATAATTTGGAGAAGGACAGGCAATTTTTGGAGAAAGTTAACTACGGAGCGGAATATTTATCCGATGCAAGCGTGGAAAGAATAACGGCGATCGGTAAAATTTCCTTGAATTGGAAAGGTGAGACATGGACTTTGCTGACTCCCGAAGAAGCTCATAATCTTCAAATCAGAGGCGGCACTTTAACTGCGCAAGAGCGGCAAATTGTTGATGAACATGCTAATATTACTTGGGAGATGCTTTCAAAATTGAAATTTCCGTCCAAATATAAAAATGTGCCTTTGTATGCAGCTTCTCATCATGAGAAATTAAACGGTTCGGGACATCCCTTCGGTCTGAAAGCCGATCAAATTCCTATTCAGTCAAGGATTATAGCCGTTGCCGATTTATTTGAGGCACTTAGTTCTCCGGAACGACCGTATAAAAAGAGTAACAGCCTCGGAGAAACTTTGAAAATCATGGCGCAGAGCGCAAAAAAGAATGAAATTGATGCCGATATTTTGGATTTGATCTTGGACTCGGGATTGTATCTGGAATTTGCTCAACGACTTATGAAATCTGAGCAAATTGATAAAGTAGAAATTTCTGAAATCAAAAAGATTTATCATGAGGATAAAATTGACTGACCGCTTTCCGCATTTGACAATGAAGAAACTTTGGCTTGCTCCTTTGGCGGGTTATACCGATCAGCCCTTCCGCAGAATTTGTAAAGAGTGCGGAGCTGATGTTATGGTTTCCGAAATGGTTTCCGCGGACGGGATTATCCGAAAGCAACAAATGACTTTAGCCTATCTTGATTTTCAACCGGAAGAAAAGCCGTTGGGAGTGCAGCTTTTTGGTTCTGAACCTGCCACTTTAGCTCAAGCGGCGGAAGCTGTTCTGAATTATGAGTTTGACTTTGTTGATTTGAATATGGGCTGTCCGGTGAAAAAAGTGACTAAAAGAGGCGCTGGTGGTGCTCTAATGGCTGATCTTGATAAATCTGCAAAGATTGTTCGGGCAGTAAGAAATATTCTTCCGAGCGAGTTTCCTCTTTCCGTCAAGTTTCGCTCCGGAATAGATTTTGAGCATCTTAATTTTCTTGATTTCGGAAAAGCTGTGCAAGATGCGGGCGCTGATTTTGTCATTTTGCATCCGCGCACGGTTAAACAAGGTTTTACCGGAAGCAGTAATTGGGAACATATTTCTCTACTGAAGCAGAAATTAAATATTCCCGTTATCGGCAACGGCGATATAAAATCAGTTGCAGACGGGCTGAAAATGTTTGAGCAAACGGGATGTGCTTCAGTGATGATCGGCAGAGGAGCTTTGGGTCAACCTTGGTTGTTTCGTCAATTGAAGGATGCTTTTGCCAAAGAGGAAATAACGATTCCGACACCCGGACAAAAGTTAGAGATAATTTTCCGGCACTTGGATTATTTTCTTGCCGTTAAACCCGAACAATTAGTCGTGAAAGAAATCAGAGCACATCTGTGTCATTATACCAAAGGTTTGGCGGGAAGTGCTAAATTGCGTGACCAAATTAATCATACGGAAAATCTGAAAAACTTAAAAAAGATATTGACGGCAGCCTTTAGTGCTAAATAAAGTTAATCCATGAAGGAGAAAGTTATGAGTGCATCTTTAGATACGGAAGAAATTCATGCTAAAGAATTGAATGAAAAAGAAGCGGAAGAAGCGCGTAAAAAAGAGGTTTTTACCGATGACCTGCGTAAACTTCAGTTTTATGAGAAATTGCGGAAAAAAGTGCGTAACTATTCCGGCAGTAAGAATAAAACGACCGGTAAATTAACCGAATATCTTTTCCTACTTCCCGACTTCTTTGTCCTGATTACGCGTCTGGCAATGGATAAAAGAGTTCCTGCACAGAAGAAAGTTTTGGCGGGTGCGATTGTTGCCTATGTTATGATGCCGTTTGATATTATTCCGGATTTCTTTTTCGGGATAGGTTATGTGGATGATTTAGTCTTGATAGTGCTGGGCTTAAATATGATTCTGAACGAGATAGACAAGCAGGTGCTGATTGATAATTGGAGCGGAGAAGGCGATATTTTGGAATTACTGCAAACTATTTCCGCCAAAGCTGAACAAATTTTGGATAAGAATGTCTATGCCAAAATTAAAAAATGGTTGTCCAAAAGAAGCTGAAATGACGCGCTTGGTATTGGCTTCACGCAATCGGGACAAGCTGAAAGAAATCGAGGCTTTGGTGAGTGAGCTTAATCTTGAATTTATCCTCAGTTCAGAACTTTTGCCGGATTTTGAGGTTATTGAAGATCAGGAGACGCTTTTAGCCAACGCTGTCAAAAAAGCAATAGAGACGGCAAAAGCAACAGGTCTACCTGCTTTGGCTGATGATACGGGTTTATTTATTTCCGCTTTGAACGGTGCACCCGGTGTTTATGCTGCTCGTTTTGCGGGAAAGGGTTGTTCCTATGCCGATAACCGCAAAAAAGTTTTGTCTCTGCTGCAAGCAAAAAATGAGCGGGAAGCGGAATTTAGAACTGTTGTCGTTTTGGCTGTTCCCGACGGAGTTATAGCATATTCCGAAGGAAAAATGCAGGGAAAAATAACGACTTTTGAGAGAGGTTCAAACGGCTTCGGTTACGATTCAATCTTTGAAGTGAGCGGCACGGGAAAAACTTATGCGGAAATGAACGAAGAAGAGAAAAATTTGTGTTCCCACCGCGCGAAAGCTTTTAGCAATATTCTGCCGGTTCTAAAAGAATATTTTAATGATGATGAAAAATAAAGAGGTCTAAAATGATTAACGGAACAATATTTCGCCAGTATGACATTCGCGGAGTTGTCGGTGAAGATCTTACTAATGAAGTTCTGCTGGAAATCGGTAAAGGTTTCGGAACTTATTTGCGCAGAAAAGAAAAAAAGACTGTAGTGGTGGGAGGTGATGCCCGTTTAAGCACTCCTGCATTCAAGGAAAATTTCATCAAAGGCTTGCTGCAGACCGGTTGTGAAGTGACGGATATCGGCATTGTGGCAACTCCCGTGCTCTATTTTTCAATCTGGAAATTGGCTGTGGAGGGAGGGGCAATGATTACTGCAAGTCACAATCCTCCTCAATATAACGGCATTAAATTAAATATGGGTTTGGCGAGTGTTTATGCAGAAGAACTGCAGGAAGTTTTAAAGATTATTCAACAGGAAGATTTTGTTTCCGGAGAGGGAAAATTAGTCCAAAATAAAACAATCGGTTCTGATTATATGGATTATATTGCAGATAATATCAGTTTAGCCAGACCGGTAAAACTTGTTGTTGATGCGGGAAACGGTATGGGCGGGATATATCTGCCTCCAATCCTTCGCCGTTTGGGATGTGAGGTGACGGAACTATTTTGTAAGCCGGACGGCAATTTTCCCAATCATCATCCCGATCCTACAATTGAGAAAAATATGACAATTTTAGCTAAAACCGTAGTTGAACAAAAAGCTGAATTCGGTATCGGTTTAGATGGAGATGCAGACAGGATCGGAGTGGTTGATGAAACGGGTAAAATGCTGTTCGGAGACCAGATTCTGAACATTTTGGCAAGGGATTTTCTCAAAACCAATTACGGAGAAACCATTATTGCCGATGTGAAATGTTCCAAAAACTTGTTTGACGATATAGTAAAACGAGGCGGAAAGGCTATAATGTATAAAACGGGTCATGCCAATATCAAGAATTATATGCAGCAGCAAGGAGTTAAATTTGCAGGAGAAATGAGCGGGCATATCTTTTTGGCGGATCGGTATTTGGGTTATGACGATGCTATTTATGTCAGCTGCCGTTTTGCCGAAGTTGTATCCAAAACCAAGCAACCGGTGAGTAAATTTCTGGCGGATCAGCCTAAAATGTATAACACTCCCGAACTTCATATCAATTGTCCTGACGAGCGCAAATTTGAAGTTGTGGCAAAAGTATGCCAATCTTTTAAGGATGAAGGCTATGATGTTAACGATATAGACGGCGCCAGAATAACTTTTCCTGACGGTTGGGGTCTGATTCGCGCTTCCAATACAACCCCTGTTTTGGTTCTGCGCTTTGAAGCTCAAACCGAAGAACGAATGCTGGAAATCCAAAAATTAATTGAAGACAGGGTTAAACAGTATCTGTAAAATCCGGTTATTATTTTAGAAATGAAGGCAGGCTTTATCCCTGCCTTTTTTCTTGCCCTGAAAAATGAGATACCATATTCAAGGTTTAGTTATATCATGTCGTATTGAAAATTGGCATAAGTAAATCTTAACAAGTTACATAAGAATAATAAAGAATATCATTAATATATTCAATGTTTTGGGAGGCGATTTATGAAAAAGATTGTAGCTGTGATTTTATTGTTTTTACCGCTTTGTTTATTAGCACAAGCGGATCCCTTTGCCGTAAGAACAAAAACACAGTTTAATGTTTCCGGTCTTGTCGGTTATGAAAAAGTGGATTCCGTCAAATATTACAAGTTGCGTTTAATTCAGGAATTTAATGTATGGAAGGTCGGAGTGGGTTTGGATTTGGATTTTTTGTTTGATAAAGATTATCATCTGAAAGAGGATGATTGGGACAATCTGGATAATATTGTAGACAAAATATATTATATCAAATACGGATTGAATGAAGATCCGTTTTATTGTCATGTGGGAGGTTTTCCGAGTCTGACACAAGGGAACGGTTTGATTATGAACAACTATTCCAATATGAAATTGTATCCCGATATGCATAATGTTGGTGTCCAAATCGGAATAAAACCGAATTTACCTACTAATCCTTCTTTTGATTTATTTATGAATGACATCAGGCATTACCAGATTATGTCTTTTGCGGCGCAGTGTAAACCTTTTCCGGATTCGACGGTGAAGATTTTGGATCAGATAGTTTTGGGTATGTCCTTCGTCTTTGACAGAAATCAATACGGGAACCTGAAATATATTGCACCAGATTCTTTATCCGATTTGGCGGATAATCTTCCCGCGCGTTCTGCTTGCGCTTACGGCTTCGGATATACGCTTCCGCTCATTCAAACGGAAAAAGTTATTTTGGGTCAATATGCTGAAATAGCGCATATTCAGGATTACGGCACAGGCTTCATTTTACCCGGAATTTATACCGATTTCCATTTCCTCAAAATTAATTTGGAGTATAGAATTTACAGCGATAAGTTTACTCCCGGCTTTTTTGACAGCGACTATGAAGAAGAACGCGGAATAATCAATCCGGAATACGATTCTTTAAGCGGTTCGGTTGAGCTTAATCCGATGTATAAAGAACTCACTTTGCGAGGGCTGAAAGCATCACAAGGTTGGTCAGGAAAGATACAAGGCATTATCGGTAAAAAATTAAAAGCTATGTTCGCTTGGCAAAATACATTCGGAGATGAGATTAAAAACGCAAAGTCCATGTGGTTTAAAGTGTGGGTGGACAGCCAATACAAGCGGTTGGAGAATTTTTCACTGTATTATAATAAAACTAAAGTGAACGATTTGGCTTTGGAATTGCCTTCGCCTAACACGGAGATCGGAACCAGTCTAACTTTTCGCGTTTCTGAGAAAAGATGGTATGTAATCGGAAAATATGAGGAAAGCTATAAGGATAAAGACAACAGCGGCGAGATAAATTGGCTCAGAGAAACTAAAAGATCTTTCGGGCTGGGCGTAAAATATGTTTTTTAGTTCCGCTTATTTATTCTTGAGCGACATATCAAAAAGCAAAGTAATTACCGGGAAAATTTAGTAAAAAAGATAAAGTTACTTTCCTTTATTAGTTACTTAGAATCAATATATTCGGCTAAATGAGTGAAATGCCATTTGAGAAAAATTCTCTCCAGCAGAATTACAATTCCGTATAAAAGCAAAGAAAAAAGCACAATGATGATGATAATGGCAAAAACCTGATCGGTCTGATAGGACTTTGTAGCACGGGTCATATAAATTCCCAAGCCTTTTTCTCCTCCTAACCATTCACCGATTACGGCAGCCATTACACTGTAAGAAACAGCCAATTTCAAACCTGTAAAAAAATCAGGCAAAGCGGAAGGAATTTTCAAAAGATAAAAGATCTGCCGAGGTTTGGCATTCATACTTTGCAAAAGACGTAAATATTCCACCGACACTTTACGGAAACCGTCAAAGAGGTTTATTGCCACGGGGAAAAAGCACACTAAAGTAACAATGAAGATTTTGGCGCTTATTCCATAACCGAACCACAAGATAAAAAGCGGTGCCAGAGCCATTATAGGGATAGTTTGACTGACGATAAGAAACGGATAAAAAGTTTGGCGGACAGGTTTCCATCGGTCCATAGCGATTGCAAGCAAGCTTCCCAAAATAATACTTAAAATAAGTCCCAGCATAGTTTCCAAAATAGTAACAGCAGCGTGAGAAAAAAGTAAAGACGGATATTTGTAAAAAACTTGGAATACAGAAAAAGGAGTGGGAAGAATCCAGCGGATCTGTTTATTAGCACTTGTCCAAACAGTCCAAATCACCAGTAAAAACAAAGCAAAACATAAAGGAAGGATAACTTGCCGAGATGAATTATTTCTTTTCATTCGCCTATGAATTTGACTTCCGTTTGCAGGGTTACGCCAAATTTTGCATATACGGTTTCTTGAATATGTTCAATAACTTTGCAGATATCTTGTGCCGTTGCATTTCCCAAATTTATGATAAAACCGCAATGTTTTTCGGAAACTGCAGCTCCGCCGATTCTAAAACCTTTCAAGCCGCATTCTTCAATTAATTTTGCTGTATAATATCCTTGGGGCCGACGAAAAACTGAGCCCGCACTGGGAAATTCCAAAGGTTGTTTTTCTTCTCTGGCGCGAGTATAGCTTTCAATGGCAGCCCATATTTTTTCCGGTTGCTCAGTTTTTAATCTGAAAGAGGAAGAAAGATGGATTAGGGGCTTGTCCTGAAATATGCTGTGGCGATAAGAAAATGCATGTTCATCCCAATTCAGATTTATAATTCGGTAAGTTTTTTTTTCATCATCAAAAACCAGAACGCGACTGCTTTCTAAAACCTGACTGATTTCACCATCATAAGCTCCCGCATTCATATAAATAGCTCCGCCGACGGAACCGGGAATTCCGCATGCAAATTCCAATCCCGTAAATCTGTGCTTTGCACTCCACTTGCTTAAAGAGGATAAATTTACTCCGCACTCAGCTTGAATTAAATCATCTTTCAGTCTTATTCTATTAAGCTTGTCGGTATTAATTACTGCTCCGCGAATACCTTTGTCACTAACTACCAGATTGGAACCTCTGCCGATGACAAATGCCGGTATCTGAGACTTTTTTAGCCATAATAAGAGTGCGCAAAGTTGACGAATTCCCTTAGGTGTTAAATACAGATCAGCGGGACCGCCGACTTGAAAAGTCGTGTGAAGGTGCATCGGTTCATTTATTTTCAGATTATCTTTCCCGATTAAAGTAAAGATTTGTTCTATAAGATTTTTGGAAACAGACATATTAATCTTGATTAAAATAGGAGTGGTTGCGCTTAAAGAATTCTATAATGTTGCTTTGCAGTGTTAAGGCATCATCAACAATCACACAATCGGCAGGAAGCACTTCTTGAAAGAAATGTCCGTAGAATTTATTGGTAGCGACCCTCGGGTCTAAAATCAGAACTACGCCTGTATCGGTTTTGCTTCTTATCAAACGACCGAAACCCTGTCGTAATCTTAATAAGGCATTAGGCAAAGTGTAATGTAAGAAAGGATTAAGATTCTGTTTTTGCAGTTTTTCTATATAAGCTTCAACTACAGGTTCGGTGGGAACTTGGAACGGCAGCTTGAAAATAATCAATAAAGAAAGGGATTCTCCTTGCACATCTATGCCTTCCCAAAAGGAATTAGTGCCCAATAACACTGCATTATTATGTTTTTTAAATTCATCCAAAATTCCGGAACGGCTGCTCCATTTGCCTTGTGCAAAAAGAGGACGATTTTTCCGGTAAAGAAGATCGTTTAAGCGTGAATATGTAGCTTCAAGGTCTTTATACGAAGTGAATAAAGTCAAAGTTCCCACAGGTGCACCTTCAAGAACTAATTCCATTACATCCAAAGCTTGAGGTAAAAAGTATTTTTCATCACTCGGTTCTGGCAGAAAACCCGCTACCATCAGTCTGGACTGAGTATGATAATTAAAAGGAGAATCCACGACTCTTTCAATAATTAGTTTGTCGGTTAGCAAATCTAAACCTGCTTGATGTTTGTAAAATTTGAAAGAATTTCGCAAAGCAAGAGTAGCGGAAGTGTAAACAATACAGGGAATCCTGTCGTAGACAATTTCTTTAAGAAGATGATTCACTTCAATGGGAGTATAGCAAATGATTGCCGAAGGTATATTTTTATCTTGTCTTTGAGCAAGTTCGAGCCACATAGTGTAATCTTCGAGATCCGGATTTAACAAGATCAAAAGGCCATTTTCAGTATCAGCTGCTCGTTTTTCCACTCCTTGCAAATGTTCATACAAAAGATCATAGGAAGGAATTTGCTGAGCATTTAAGCCGGAAAATACATTATTCAAAGCATGCAAGTTTTTAAGCAGGTCTTTCCAGAAGGTGACGATGTCAGTTAAATATCGGTTTAAAGCGGTAAAATCTTCTTCCTTTTTGATGCGCAATTTGCCAAAACTACCGCGTAATTCCAATTCTGAAGTGACATATTCAAACAGTTGCAAAACCGTTTTTTTATGCTTTTCTATCAATTCAGTTAAATCTGAGCAGAGAAATCGGATTTGCTCTTTGACTGTATCAGACAGTACACTATTGGACAGTGCTTTCTCTATTTGCCCGAGCAGAGTGATATTTTTTCCTTTGGAGAGTTTGGAGATTTGATTCAGTTGATTGATTAAATCGGCATAACTCAGCTCCAGACCTAATTGTTTTGAGGCATTCTGCATCAGGTTATGCGCTTCGTCAATGACTAAATGTTCATATTTTCCCAAGCTGGCATTATCGCTTTTCAAATCGGACAAAAGCAATGAGTGATTAATTACGATTAAATCTGCGTTATCCATAGTGCGGCGTAATTTCATAACATAGCATTGATTGAAATGGGAGCACTTTTTCCCTGCGCAAGTATAACGGTCTGAACCTATACGATGCCATAGGAAGCTGAATCTGTTGCGGTCAAAAGAAGAATTTTCGGTAATGTCACCAGTATTAGTTTGCAGTTTCCAAACTTGCAGATACAAAAGACCTGCAGCTTCGTAGGGAGTAATTCCTCTGATTTGTTCCTGCATGAGATCTTCCCATTTGCGCATGCAGATGTAATTTTCTCGTCCTTTGACCAAAACTGCTTTATAAGGAATGCGGAGAATTTTCTTCAACACGGGAAGGTCTTTATAGAAGAGTTGCTCTTGCAAATTTTTAGTATTAGTGGAAACTACAACTTTTTTTTGCTTTTGATAAGCGAATTGCAAAGCAGGAATAAGGTAGGCAAATGATTTTCCGACGCCGGTTCCGGCTTCCGCCAAAAGATAATGATTATCATCAAAAGCTTGTTCTATAAGTTCTGCCATTTCCAATTGTCCGGCACGAAATTCAAATTGGGGAAAATTTTGCTGCAGGATCCCATTAGGAGAGAATATTTGTTCTTGAGAGAAAACTTCGGGTTTGAGGCATTTATTTTCTACGATATTATTGCGGGGAGCAGAAACCGGATGAGGTTTACCTCCGATTAAAGCATATTTTCTCTGAAAGTCAACTATCATTTGTAAAAGGCCGCTTAAATTGCTTCCAGTTTGCGCTTGACGACTTAATCCCAAAATTCTTGAATTAATCGTGACGCCAAAGTTATGGAGGATATATTCTATCAATTGGAAGAAAAGTTCTGCCGTAGCTTCAGCATCATTGATAGCTCGGTGTGCCTGAGTAAGGGAAATGCCGAATTCTTCACATAATGAACCGAGCCTGTGATTTACGCTAAAGGGTAGATAAATCCTGCCTAATTCGCTTGTATCCCACCACTGATTAAATAATGGTAATTCACCTTGGTTGATAAGTTTAGCATTGATAAAATCCAAATCAAAACTGATATTGTGACCAACTATGACGGCATCATTGGCAAAGGTTTTTAATTCATTCAACACTTGTTTTATTTCCGGAGCGTCTCGCAATTCTTGAGAAGTAATATGCGTCAGGTATTCAATATAGTGAGGAATTTCACCTGTGAGGTGAACAAAGCTGTTGTAAGCAATTTTTTTATTGTCTTTGGAAAATTTGACAGCAGCTATTTCAATAATTTCATCCTGGGTGGCATCGAGGCCAGTTGTTTCAATATCCAGAGAGACAATATCAGTGTAATCAGTGACGGAAAAAACCGGCAGGTTAAAATTATCGGGAGGCTGTTTCTGAGCGGGAGAAGTCTTCAAATCAGGATTGGTCATCTCTTTCCAATGTATATTGTTTTATCTTTTTACTTAAAGTTTGAGGAGAAAGAGATAAGGCATGAGAAGCTGCAGCCAGATCCCAATTATTGGCTTTGAGAGCATCAGAAATTATTTTCCGTTCAAAATCTTCCATTGCATCTTTTAAAGAAGTTTTGCGTTGCAGCAGATTAATGGTTTTTGTATTATCCACATATTTATAGACTTCTTCTGAGAAATCGGAAGGATTAATAAAAGTATTATTTTCCACCAAAGTCACCGCACGTTCAATTTCGTTTTCCAACTGGCGAACATTACCAGGCCACTCATAACTCTCCAAACATTTCATCGCTTCTTCCGAAATACCCAACACATTTTTATTCATCTTTTTATTATATTTATCCAAAAAGAAAATGGCAAGCAAAGGAATGTCACCTGGCCTTTCCGACAAAGGCGGAACTTCTATTTTAATGACATTCAGGCGATAATACAAATCCAGCCTAAATTCTCCTTTTTTCACTTTTTCCAAAAGAGGGGTATTCGTGGCGCAAATTACGCGCACATTGACTTTTTCAGTTTTAGTGGAGCCTACTCTTTTTATTTCTCCTTCTTGCAGAAAGCGAAGAAGTTTAGTTTGCGTAGAAAGACTGATATCGCCAATTTCATCTAAGAAAAATGTTCCTCCGTCTGCAACTTCAAACAAGCCTTTTTTATCATAAGTGGCGCCCGTAAAGGAACCTTTTACATGACCGAATAATTCGCTTTCCAATAAAGTTTCGGGTAAAGCACCGCAATATTGAGCAACGAAAGCTTTGTTGCGTCTGTTGCTGCTATAATGTAACGCTCTGGCTATCAATTCCTTACCGGTTCCGCTGGGACCCTCCAAAAGAACTGTTGTGGGTGCGTCTTTAACCTTTTCTATGATGTCAAAAATTTGCATCATTTTTGGACTGCGACCTATTATATTGGCGTAGATGTTACCCGCATTAAGTTGTTCGCGAATTATCGCATGTGATTTTTCCAAATTAGTTGCACGAATGTTTTCGATGATGACTATAACTTGATTTGCTAATGCACTTAAAAGGTTGATTACCCTTTCGGGAAAATAATAAGAACCGCTTTTACTGAACAAAAGAACCGCGCCTAATGCATTTTTTCGCATTGCCAAAGGCAGAACCAAAATGTTGTTGTATTCAGGAGCATAATGAGGCTGCTTGATATTCAACATCGTGTTTTCAGACCATGCCTGTCGCAAGAGGTCCATAAACATTTCATAGGATTTTTCGGTTTGCGAGTATTCATTATAGACTTTATAATCCCAAGACTCGGGAATAGTGGGATTGTTATACAGACAAAGAATACCTCCGTCCGCTTCCGAAATATCAACTAAGGAATTTAGGGTTTGTTCGATCAGCACATCCAAATCCGTAATTGCATTCAGTTTTTGAGTAATTTCATAGAATTGATTTAATAAAGTTTCTTCTGTTTTGGCTTCGTTTACTTGGTCAGAATAGTCGCGATTGATTTTTTGAAGGAGGATATCATTCTGTTCAAGAAGTTTGATAGAGTCGAACTGCTGGATGATTTTACGGTTGTTTTTCAGAATTTGCAGAGCCTGTTCCCATTCTTTTTGCTCATTCAAAACACTTGCCAATTCATAATTAGCAAGGGAAAGTTCATAGTTATTTCCCGTTTCAACAAATAGTCTTATCGCTTCATTCAAATGTTGCCGCGCTTGCTCCAAATTTCTTCTTTCCAATAAAGCGCGTAGATAGTGAGCACGTCCCAAAGCGAATAAATTGTTTAATTCTTCTGCCAGCTTCATTGACTGTGAGATGTAATAATCAGCACTTTCATAATTGCGGGTCAGAATGAAGTAATAAGCATGTTTCTGACAACCTTCAATGATTTTTTCTTTAGAATTTATGGATTTGAAGTAGTCAAAACTTTCCACTAAATATCCGTAAGCTTCCTTAAAGCGATGCAGCTTTGTGAGCACTGAACCCAAATTGCCGTAAAGTTCGGCTTTGATATAATCGTCATGCACATTGGGCAGCATCTCCAGTCCCTTGAAGTAAAGGTCATTAGCCAAATTTAGTTCACCCTGCTTTTCGTAGAGTTCACCTAAATTGTTATAGGATCGGAGTAATCCTTCTACAAAGTTATTTTCTTGTGATTTATCAATTGCCTGTTCGTAATAATCTATCGCTTTATTCCAGTCTCCCTTCTTAAAATACAGTGCTCCCAAATTATTCAAAGACGCCACTATATTGCGATAAAACTTGAAGTTAATGGCAGTTTCTAACGATTTCTTCAGCGCATTTTCAGCTTTATCATAATTACCTGCGTCCATCCAAGTGACGCCTATATTATTATAAATATTCGTAATGTTATACGGTTCGCTCAGTAATTTTTGAATTTTGAGCGCTTCTTCCAGATAATAAAGTGATTTTTCTCTATCACCTTTATCATCCATCAAACCGCCCAAATTATTATAACAGACGGATATTCCGTTCAGATTGTAATTTGCCTTTTCCAAATTCAAGCTTTTGATGAAATATTGTTCACTTTCAGTCCACTCACCCTGAAACATATACAAAACCGCAAGATTATTATAAACAGCCGCCAAACCTTCCTGATTATTAGCTAAGGAATATATTGTTTCAGCTTCATTGAAAGCACTGTCCGCCTGGTCATATTCATTTTTGTAGTAATGGATGCGTCCTTTTATTTTTAGGGTATCACCTTGAATGGAATAGCGTGCTTTCATATCATCAATTTTAACCATGTTATGCATAACCTGATTCAATACTTCTTCAGCTTCTCCAAATTCTTCCATTTCACTCAGGATTTCGGCTTTTTGCAACAAGATTTTGCATTGCCAGAGCGGATCTATATTGGCGGGTGAATATTTGCTGATGACCTCTAAAGCAAAGTTGGAAACATTTATGGCATAGAGATTATTTGCCAAAAGATAGACAATTTCTTCTGCCGGTAAATCGTTATCCGAGCATATTTGCAGGCAATGTCTGAAGTATTCTGCCGCTTTATCTTTTTGGTATGTGCGAGAATATGTAATACCTATGGCTTTATTGATTTCCAATTGCTGTTCAGGAGTAGTTTGGAAAGGTAAAATATATTGATAAATTTCTAATAAAGCATCATTATCGCAAAGTTGTTTTAATTCTTCAACAGCATCTGTGAACAATTTTTCATCGTAGCGTCCCAAATAACGGGTAAGTTTTTCCCGCATTTGAACACAGCAATCTTCTTTTTCGCCATACTGTAAAATTTTGCTGAATATCTTTTCCACATATTCTTTATCCAGGCTGTTTAACCATTTAGCGCAGGAAATTTTTTTGTGCGCGGTCCAGTTGTCATCTAATTTATAAATTAGGTCAGCTTTCAGCAATTTTTCCAAGTCTTGGGAAAGAGTTTTACTTCCCGTTATTTTTTGAATGTTTTCAGCAGTAGATATTCCGTCCATAGAGAAAATGCAGATCAAAGTTTTTTTCTGTGCTTCGGTTAAGCTGTTCAATTTTTGCAGATAAATTTCTTCTGTATTATACTGACGAGCAAGGAAGTTTGATATATCGGGTCGCTTGGATTTTTGATGTGTCAATTCGGTTAGTATTGTATTGATAATCAATAAATTACCTTCAGAGATATTTCTAATGATTTCGCTTTCTTTGGCGTAACCGTAATCTTGATTGGGAAAAGATTTACGGAGCAAAGATTCAATTTGTTCGGTAGTCAGTGGATACATATATTCTACTTCGGAGAAGGGAAACAATTTTTGGTGGGATAAAGCAATTACTTGAATGCCTGTATTTTCTTCAACTTGAATAAGATATTGCAAAAAATCTCTGCTGTATTTATCCAATATATCACAGTCATCAATTACCAGAAGGCAAGGTTTAAAGGCATTTTGAGGTTTAAGATTTTCGGAGAGATAGAAGAAGAAGTCGTGTTTATTTCCGGAAGAAGGAATATTCTTTTTATTAAGGCAGAGCGAATCGATTTCTTGGCGAGAGAGAACCGTAAGTTTGGAAAGGAGTATTTGCAGATGATTATCCAAAAAAGGATAGGGTGAAAACTTAATGATTTCTTGATAATAATCACTAAGCGCTTCCAGCATGGGGTCGATAAAAAAAGTTTTACCGCTGCCCGGACCACCGATAATCTCTATCAAGTGGCTTTGTTTGTTATTCTTTAATATTTCATAAAGAGGAGAGTTTAAAAAGTGATCAAGAATAAACTGATGGATGATCTCTTTTACTTGCACTGCCATTTTAACCTCAGATCTGACTTAAAAATTTGACATATCACCCTGATTTTTAATGCCACAATTTGTCAAGAAGGAATTAATTTACTATTTTTCTGATTGTTCCGTAATTACAAAACACACATAAAGAATCTTTTCCTTCCTTAATAACCACGCCGTATCCACCCCGAGTCCACGCCGAGTCCACGCCGGTGAAGTCGGGGTGGACTCGGGGTGGATACGGCGTGGCTATTAAAGATCATGAGTTTGGAAAAAAGAGTTGACTTGATTAATTGTTTAAAACTTGATGAAAAAGGAATATGAGTAATGAAAAAGAAGAGAAGGAAACTTCCGGCAAGAATACTAATATGGATTGTTCGACTGCACTTGTGGTTTTGGGGGATAATTGCTTGTCTCTGTATAATTTATCAGTTTGTAAATCCGCCGGTTACCACTTTAATGTTACAGCGATATTTGGTGCGAGGTTATGACCAGCATAAGCGTTATTATGTGCCTTTGGAGAAGATACCCCAGCGAAGTGTCAATATGATTATGACTTTGGAAGACCCAAATTTTTATCATCACTTCGGTTTTGACTGGAAAGCAATAAAACATGCCTGGAAACGAAATCAGCGTTCAGGTAGAATTAAATTGGGCGCAAGCACGATCAGCAATCAATTAGCCCGAACTCTTTTTCTAACTACCGACAGGAATTATTTCCGAAAATATTTGGAAGCTCAAATTACTGTCATTATGGAGCTTATAATGACTAAACGACGGATGCTGGAATTATACGTTAATTATGTTGAATGGGGGAAAGGCATTTACGGAATTGAAACTGCGGCTCGATATTATTACGGAACCGGTATCAAACAATTAAATAAGGAACAAACTATGCGATTGGTTTCCATTATGACCAATCCGATTAAATATTCACCCCAAACTTATTATAAAAGCAGGTCAGCTACGCAGCGTTATAATATGCTGCAAAAGATCTATTAAGATGGAAATCAACGAAAAATTCCTTTACCATATTTGGGATCAGCGTCACCTTTTACCCGAACTTTTTACCGTTAGCGGAAAACCGGTAAAAATAATTTATCAGGGACAATATAATACATCTAACGGACCTGATTTCCGGCATGCCGTTATTAATGTCGGAGGAGAGACTCTGCAGGGTGATGTGGAAATCCATCAAAAAACATATGACTGGACAGTACATCAGCATCAAGAGGATTTTGCATACAATCAAACAATTTTACATGTAGTTCTGGAACACAAAGGAAACAGCGCTTTCACTGTCAGAGAGGATGCGCAAGAAATAGAAATTTTGGAATTGAAAAATCAGATAGACGGCAATATTGCCAAATTATTTCAAGATTATACATCCAATCCTGATTTGCAGTCATATGGTTTATGCGATTTCGGTGAGCTGAGTTCTGACGAGCAATTAATTATTTTATTGCGGGAAAATTCCTGGGAGAGGTTTTTGCGAAAGGGTAACAGATTCAACGCAGAACTTCAATTCAGCAGTTTTGATCAATTGTTGTACACGGGTTTTATGGAAGCGATGGGTTATGACAAAAACAAATTTAACACTCTT
>Ga0208826_1000111_pt1 | contig 87975 bp, 69 predicted proteins | sample AD_UKC115_MetaG_FD_184451 | JGI IMG/M metagenome (GOLD analysis project Ga0208826, IMG submission 184451) | Active sludge microbial communities of municipal wastewater-treating anaerobic digesters from Hong Kong - AD_UKC115_MetaG (SPAdes)... | ecosystem: Engineered > Bioreactor > Anaerobic >... | reverse complement strand
GTCAGTGCCTCATTATCCGGGTCAACGGCTCTCGACCATTTTACCTCAATCAGTGAATCCTGAACAATATCGCTATTAGTAACTTCGTAGCCTTCAGTAGGCTTTAGCATAGTAAAGGGTAAAGGCGCTGAATTTACGTGCATACCAATAGTCCATTTTGAGAATTTATCAATGCCTGCTAAAGCTATTTGATTATTGGCAGTATCCAATATACCACCTCTTTCACTCCAGAAAGATGCCTCCTCAGAACGACTAAAAAGCGCCAGTTGATCAGTCTCGGACAAATCACCTAATTCTGATTCGTCATATTTAAAAACCAGTGTCGCATTGAGTCCGGTATTATTCTTCGGCAGAATATCATAATAGCGCCTAATACTGGGTGCGCCATTAAGAGAATTGATTGAATGGCCACGGGTTACGATAGTTGAATCCATATCTTTCGTAGTGGTTATTACGGCACCCAAGCCAGCGACATTTTCAGCACTGATATTATTCAAAGTCCGAGTCGTAGTTATAATACCATCACCTTTAACTGGACCGCCGGTTTCTACAAGCATAGCGGATGGTCCAAGCGTAATAGTATCGCCACTAATTTCTAAATAACCACTATTCACAGTCAGTAAACCGTTGACGGTGACATTATGCGATAAGGTATCACCACTGGAATTCTCAAAGGTGAGGTTATTGACAACCGCCGGTAATAGCTGGCCGGTAACCTGTTCGCTTGTACTGTTGAAAATATAATTAGCATACGGAGAAAGAGTAATCACTCTGGGTGTCGTTAAACTGCTGTCAAGTCCACCAGGATTACCACAAATTAAAGTCGCCGCAGAATCTAAATTAAAAGGTCCCTGTTCGATACGGCTAGTGCCTAAATCCAGGATAGCCTCTGTTTTGACATTAAAAATAGGGCCACCGTTATTACTAGTAATGGTTCCACCTGAGCGCCTGAAAGTGTGTGAACCGCTTAGAAAGTTTAAATTACCGGTTCCTGAGCCTTGCCGACCTAATGTTCCATTAAACATATTGAAATCACCCGCCAGATTCCAGTTGGCGACTAATTCCCCGGCATTTTCTAAGTATAACATTCCTTCGGAAATATTAATATCACCACCAATGTTTACCGTAATCGTGTATGCACCAGCTGAACCAGAGCTGGTTAGCAATGCATTTGGTCCGATATTCACATCACCGCTGATATTAACAGTCAGATCTTTACTACCCAATCGTAACTGTTTACCGTTGGTATTTAGAACATTGAAATCGCCTTTAATGGTGGTCAGATTAGCATTAAAATTGAGATTTCCGCTCTGAGATGGGCAATTCCAGGTGAAATGATAGAACTCCTGGTTAAGTCCTGTAGGCGCTGAGGTACCGGCTATACCGGTTATCAAACAGGTCGCCCCTTCTTCCCAGGTTGCAATAGGAATGGCATCTTTATCAATGGCATGTTCATAGATACTTCCATTGGAAAAAACAAATGTGCCGTTACTGATGATACTTGCGATATTCTTTAAATAACCATCAACTTTTACAGTTGCACCAGAACCTATTCGAAGAGTATCATTTACAGTAACAGTATCACTAGCTTTAATAGTAATATAATCGGAAAAGCCTTCCGGCGCGTTGGTGGCGTCTAACCATTCAGATCCAACCAATTTCTGCCAGGTGCCGGCGTCGGTCCAGTTGCCACTAATTTTGCTACGGTACTGCGTCAACGATGCGTCTTCGAAATCGGTGAGACTGCGTGGGATTAGCTGAGTCGTTGTCTGATATTGCAGAACTACTCCCGTCAAATTCTGAAGAGTAGTAGGAATTGGTTTACCTAAATAATCCAAATCGGCATATTGGGTACGTATAACACCCGATCCAGTTATATCGGAAATCGTATAAGTTTTACTTACTTCAAAATTACCAGTTGCTGATATTACTACATTTTTTACCTTAACCAATTTACCTTGATAGTCGGTATTCAGTTCTGCGAGAGTAACCTCGACTGGTACAACAATGTTCCCTGTACTGGTGGCTGGGCCGGGATCGGTCACTGGCACGAATTGTAACATTCCATTATAATCCTGCAAAGAACCGATAATTCCAGTGATTCCATCATATAAGTTATATGAAGTAGTGATTATGCCAGAATAGTCGTCTATTAAAATAGCACCAGTAGTATCCTGAATATATTTAGCATTCCGGGTACTAGATTTAAAAGTCAAAATGGATTCTCCAATGAGTTTATACCAGGTTGACCCAACTGGTGAAGCTCTTAAAGCCGCAATATTTGCCACTTCGATTGGAAAGGAATAAACGGCTGTGGCAACCGAACTTGGTGCATACCCGGTTTTATATGCCTTAGCTTTTATGGTCGTAGTACTACTAACAAGAATCGAATTCGTATAAACTGTACTACTTTCAGTTGGATCACTGCCATCAGTAGTATAGTAAATAGTCGCTCCTTCAGTAGTAGTTGAAATAGTTACGTTTTGAGCGGTATAATAATTACCGGCTGGTGGATCAAAAGTCGGTGTGCTGACCAGATCGAGCGGTGCGGGAGCAACTGCCCCTGCCCAGGTCGTATCCACCCGAATGCCATCAACAATAACCCGCTGAGAAGCATTATATTGTCGCAGGGCAACACTGCCGACATTGGCAAAAGTACTGGTTTCATTAAAGATCAAATTGGGTTCAGCCGGTTCTGCGGTTGGGAATGTATCAAAAACGTACAGACTGCTTACTTTCGTAGCCAAATCATATTTCACAACTAAGAGTGTCGGTTTACCCGGTGTGATAGCAACATAATTAGATGGCGCAGTACCACTACTGATCGCTACACCATCACCAGTGGCGTTCACCCATACTCTTCCTAACCATGTCGTACCAATTGTTGACTGACCTAAGTGGAAGAAATACCCCGCCGCATTCGGGCTTGCGGTTTGGATAATAAATGAGGCATAGACTGTTCCCGAAGTGACCGGATCAAAAACGCTGTGAACATCTTCTCCAGTATTATCAAGATTAGCCGCTCCGCCAATACCAGAACTTAGGTAGCCGTCAAATACCAATCCGCTGGTTACATCAATAGTTTGACTTCCACTACCACTATGAGCAACCCAACCGTGATTAGTGAGGAGCTCACCTATTTCATAATCAAAATTTTCTACGAACGGTAGGCTCGGGTAGACTTGAGTCGCTTGAGAAAGCTCGGGAACTATTCCATCTGTTTTGTAGTCATAGTATTCACCACCAACACTAGTATTGGAAACCGGCCAGATTTTAGCGTAGTAAGTAACACCGTCATCCAGACCAGTGAAAGTCACGGTTTGGACACCATGATTAACATATTTCACCCATTTATTTTCACCAATATCAGAATATACTTGTCCATCTACCGGGGCAAAACTACTGGCTGTTTCCAGAACGACCAGAAATTGTTCGGCCGGATAATCACCATCGTTATCCAACCAGGTCAGCTTGATACTGGTATAGGTCACTTCGGTTGCCGTAAAAGAGGCGACATGGTTGGAAGGCTCCGCCATCAAAGTCTTGGCGCTACTACTAACACCCGTGGAGTAATTCAGGCTTCCATCTACGGAAAAGAATTTATAATAATAGGTCGTATTCGGCGTCAAGCCGGTGTGAGTGTAACTTGTCTGATCTCCACCATTGTAAAGCACAGCCGCACCATCAGCTAAATGTTCACCAACGGCATAGGCGGTTCCATTAACCGGAGTCCCAATATCGTCAGTAGTTTTATAGACTAGCATAACATTATCACCAGCACCATTTTTATTCCAGGTAAAGCTGAGCGAAGTTGTTGTTTTACCAGAAAGAGTTGGAACTGGATCATCTGGTCCGGTTACTCCTAATGTGGTTCCGTTGACCGGGACCCCGGCGGAATAATTAAAAGCCTTGTCAACAGTATAAACCCGATAGTAGTAAGTTGTCTCACTCGACAGATTTTCGTCGGTAAAAGAGGTCGCCGTACCAATATAAACTACTTCCTCTCCGGTAGCAACGGTATTTCCAATCGCATAAATTCCATTCACGTTCGGAGCAGTAGTCGGATCGGCTGAGCCTCTGACAACTAAATAGCCACCACCATCAACGCCACCATCTGCCTCACCCCAGGATACAGTAAGTGAGCTGGTAGTACGGTTACTGATAGAAGCAACGCCAGGTATATTAGGAGAGGTTACGTCAACTTCAGTACCAGGATAAATGACAAAATCGTCAATATTAAACTTAGCAGTATTTACGACGCTGACGAATCCACTTCCAATGTTTGCGACATAGGTACTTGGGGATAAAACTGCCGAATATTTTGTCCAAACAAGACCAGTATTAGCCCCAACTACATAATCACCATATTTGGGATTAGATGAGCCATTACAGGAGACAGCACCACGAATATCACCGGGAGTTCCATCCAAATCTCCCTGATAATAAAACTGAACCACATAAGAACCCAATTGAATATCAGCGGTTGGACTCTGTAACCTTCTATGGGTAGCTCCGGATTGTGTATATTCAACATATTTTGCGCCAGATCTGCCACCTTCAAGAATAGTACCAGTAGATGTACTAGATTGAATTGTCCAAACAGTACTTGGAGTGTTTACTGTACCGACTACTGTCAAGGTGCCAGTTTGGCCTTCAAATCCACCATCCATAGTCGGAAAAGAACCGATTATTTGCTGTCCATTGACTGTCATACCCAGTCCGAACAGTAGAATTAAACTAACTGTCATTAACATAAATTTTTTCATAAATATCTCCCTTCGTTTAAGATTGAAAGATTAAATAGGTTGGTTTATAGTAAGCCACAGCCTTTTGATAAAATTTGATATTTCCCCTAATGTCGTTAGAACCAACTTCACTCTAAACTTTCCACTCACATTCTAACTTTATGAAATAAGAAATTAAAAGTCAAGAGTTGTATTACAAATTTTGAAATGTTCAACATCTTTTGTTTCGGTCACAACCTAATCTCTATTGTTCTTCTTCCAAAAATCAAAGATAATGGATTCAACTTAAAGGATTTTCGGAATTTAAATTGTCCCCCTAAACTACTAAGTTCAGATTTCCTTTTCACTTCCCGGTTTTAAATAAACGGTACGCACCGGATAGGGTATCTCGATATTTTCCTCTTTAAAGCGCCGATGAATCCGTTTAATTAGTTCATGCTGGACGGGAAACTGAACCTCGTATTTCCGCACTTTGACAATCAAATTGAGACTAACGCTACTTTCATTAAAACGATTAAAGCGCACGATAGGTTCGCTATCTTTTACACCTCCCTCAACTTCGTTTAAAACTTCTCTGGCAGTCTGGATTAAAACTTCTTCAACTTTATTTAGATCATTGTTATAGCCGACCAATACCGGAACTATGAGAGACATTTTTTTATCTGGACGGCTATAATTAGTGATAATTGTCTTGGACAGCTCTGAATTAGGAATAACATTCTCGTTGTTCGCCATAGTTCGGATAATCGTATTGCGCCAGTTGATATCTTTAACAAATCCTTCTACCCCGCTCGACAACATTATATAATCATCCGGCTGAACCAACCTCGTACCGATAATAAAAATACCGGCAAAAAGATTAGAAAGCGTGTCCTGTAGTGCCAATGCCACCGCCAAGCCGCCGACTCCTAAAGCCGTTAGCAATGGCGTAATTGAAACACCTAGTGTTTGTAGAATTATCAAAAATCCTATTACGTAAATGACAATTTTTGTCAGGTTAATAAAGAGAGTCAGAGAAGGCATTTTTTTACGGCGACCAAGATTTTCGATAAAACCAACCGCAATCCGTGCCAGCAAAATGGTAAACGTCAAAATAATCAGCACTATTAGTAACTTGCGCAAGTTATTTAGAACTTCTTCCTCAATTCCAAAATAACTTAAAGCAAAATACAAGCCCACCAATCCCATCACGATTATCAAAATGCCACGCATTGAATTACCAACAACCCTTAACACCGGAGGTCTGATTTTTTGTACGTTTTTCCTCCATTTACTAAACACTAACCTATCCAATAGTAATCCGATTAAGGCACTAATTATTACTATTGCTAATGGTAAAATGTAAGTTGCAATCGACTTGGGCATTTTCTATCCTTTTAATTTTTTGATAAAAACGTTTGACTTAGCTCGCGGCACTCTCTTATCTCATTCCCAATTACCTCTAATAATAACGATTCCGCATCTTTATTTCAAGAATAATATCCTAAAAAACGCTTTCTCTACTTTATATCATAGTACCAAATAAAATTACACACAATTAATTGTCTAAAATGCACTTAAAATCTTGATAGTTGACTTTTATTGCTTCAATCATAAAAAATTATTTGCATATATGTACGGCGGATTGTATATTTATTCGCTTTTTAAGTATATTTATACGATTTGAGATGAATACTAAGAGAGACCGACACAGAGCTATCCGGCAAATTATTGCCTCCCGGCAAATTTCTAACCAGAACGAACTAAAAGACGTTCTCGAAAAACAGGGTTTTGTCACGACTCAGGCAACTCTTTCGCGTGATTTAATGACTTTGAAAATCATCAAGGTCCCTGACGCTGAAAGAGGGTATATTTATGCGCTTTCCGAAAACTTTCAAAGTTCAAAGCCGCCAATCGAGGGCAGTTCGCCCTTGCAAACCTGCCAATCGATCGCCTTTTCCGGCAATCTGGCCGTGCTCAAATGCCTGCCTTCTTTTGCTCCCAGTGTCGCTCTGCTTCTCGATGCCTATGAAATGGATGAAATAATCGGCACAATTGCCGGTGATGATACCGTTCTAATTATTCTAAAAGAAGGATTGTCTCACGAGCGCTTTCGATCGGCGCTCGTGGAACGCTGCCCGGAATTACGTAATCGAATTTAGACCGGGATTTTTATAAAGTTAACCTTAACAAATACATCTATCCGGTAGAATCAACTATTTTGAAAGGAATTAATCAATGTCAAAAAAAGTAATATTAGCATACAGTGGAGGTCTCGACACCTCTGTAATCCTCAAATGGCTAGTCAATAAAGGCTACGACGTAATTTGCTACGTCGCCAATGTCGGTCAGCGGGAAGATTTCGCCGCCGTCGAACAAAAAGCCCTTAAAACCGGCGCTTCGAAAGTCTATATCGAAGACCTGCGTCGTGAATTCGTGAATGACTATATTTTCGCAGCTTTGCGTGGCAATGCCATTTACGAAGGGCGCTATTTATTGGGCACATCTCTGGCGCGTCCTTTAATTGCCCAGCGGCAAGTCGAGATCGCCCAGATGGAAAAAACTCATTACTACGCTCACGGTGCGACCGGCAAAGGCAATGACCAAGTTCGTTTCGAATTCGCTTACTATGCCCTTGACACGGAAGCGATTGTTATTTCTCCCTGGAAAGATCCGGAATTTCTCGCCGAATTCAAAGGTCGCAGTGATTTGATCAGATATGCGGAAAAGTGGAATATTCCCGTCAAAGCTTCCTTAACAAAATCTTACAGTGAAGATGAAAACCTGATGCACATTAGCCACGAAGCCGGTGTCCTTGAAGATCCCTCTTTCCGACCGCCGGAAAATGTCTTCAGCTGGACTGTTTCGCCGCAAGACGCTCCGGATAGCGAGACGATTCTGGAAATAGAATTCAAGGACGGTTACCCGATTAAAGTTACAAATCTAAACAACGGCGTCGTCAAAGAAGACTCCTTGGAACTTTTTTATTACCTTAATGAAATTGGGAGTCAGAACGGCGTCGGGCGAGTTGATATGGTCGAGAACCGCTTCGTCGGCATTAAGTCGCGCGGCGTCTATGAAACTCCCGGCGCAACGATTTTATGGACGGCGCACCGTGATCTGGAAGGTATTGCTATGGATAAGGAAGTAATGCACCTGCGGGATATGCTTTCGCCTAAATTTGCCGAACTAATCTATAACGGCTTCTGGTTTTCACCTGAAATGGATTTTCTAATGAATGCTTTCGAGAAAAGTCAGGAAAAGATTGACGGCTCAGTTACAGTTTCCATATACAAAGGCAATGTTACTCCCATCGGACGTCGTTCGCCGATTTCGCTCTACGATCAGGCTCTATCGAGTATGGACATCGCAGGTGGTTTCAATGCTAATGACAGTCTGGGCTTTATTCGCGTCAATGCTCTTCGTCTGAAAGCCCATAAAATAGTCCTCAAAAAGAAAAAACCTTACAACTGGCGCATCAAGGACTAACCTATGAAACTCTGGCAAAAAAAATATGATCTCAACGCCGCCGTCGAAAAATTCACCGTCGGCAACGACTACCTGCTCGATCAAGAACTCGTACCGTTCGACTGTCAGGCTTCCCGAGCTCACGCTCGAATGTTGAACAAAATCGGCATTCTCTCGGACTCGGAAACGGCCGATTTGCTCAGTGGAATTGATCAAATCCTCGATTCACACGCCAAAGGTAAATTTAAAATTCGCCCCGAAGACGAAGATTGCCACACGGCGATCGAAAATTTTCTGACGGAGAAAATCGGCATAGCCGGTGAAAAAATCCATACCGGCCGCAGTCGTAATGACCAGGTTCTAACCGCCTTACGTCTTTACTGCAAAACTCAATTAAACGAGATTTCCTCTGCCGTTCAAACTACTATCGCGACTATCACCGAGTTTATCCAAAAATATGGCGAGGTTAAGATGCCCGGTTTTACGCATACGCGTAAAGCTATGCCGTCTAGCGTGGCGATGTGGGCTGGCGCTCTGCAAGATGCCCTCACGGATGACCTTGATTTAATAGCTTGTGCGAGGAAATTGATTGATCAAAATCCACTTGGCAGCGGCGCTGGATTTGGTGTTCCGCTAGCTCTCGACCGCCAAATGACAACTGACGAGTTACATTTCGCCCGTATTCAAGAAAATCCGATTTACGCCCAGAACAGTCGCGGCAAATTCGAGGGTTTTGCTCTTAGTGTAATGTCGCAAATTATGCATGATTTAAACAAAGTTGCCTCCGATCTCATTTTATTCACCATGCCGGAGTTTAATTATTTCTCTCTTCCGGAAGAATTTCTGACCGGCTCATCCATTATGCCGCATAAGAAAAATCCGGACGTGCTGGAATTACTGCGCGCCAAATATCATACGGTTTTCGCCTATGAAATGCAGGTTCGCAATACCGGCGTCAACCTGATTTCCGGCTATCATCGCGACCTGCAATTGACCAAAGAAGCCATCATCCGAGCATTTAAAACGACCCTAGCTTCGGTTCAAATTACAACGGTTTTATTTAAAAATTTATCGGTTAACCGTAAAAACTGCCGGAAAGCTATGACCGCCGAATTATTCGCTACCGAGAAAGTCTATCAATTAGTAAAAAGCGATGTGCCCTTCCGCGAAGCTTATCGTCAAATCAGTCAGGAATATGAGGGAAAAAATGAAAAATAATGCCAAAATTCGCGTATCTGTAGTCGGTGCTACCGGCTACGCCGGTTTCGAACTGGTAAAAATTCTGCTACACCATCCGTACGTAACAATCAACCGTTTGGCAGTAATTGCTGAAGAGGTTGGTTTATGTTATTCGGACATTTTTCCGGCATTAAAAGGACTTTGCGATCTGACCTGCACTGCGATTAACGTTCAGGAAATCAAACGCGAGAGTGATGTAATTTTCTTTTGTCTGCCACATACGGTTAGTATGAATTACGTCCCGGATTTCATGGGAGATGAAAAATTATTAATCGATCTTAGTGCCGACTATCGCCTTAATTCGGCCGAACTTTACCAAAAAACTTATGGCGTCGCTCACTCCGATAGCAAGCATTTGCCGGATTTTGTCTATGGTCTGCCGGAATTTAACCGCACTAAAATTAAATCAGCTAAAACCATCGCCAATCCAGGATGTTTTCCAACCGGAATAGAATTGGCTTTGAAGCCGGTTTTGCAAGCCGGATTAATCGAAACCACGGCGATTTTCGTTGATAGCAAAACCGGGATTTCCGGCGCGGGACGTACCCCCAAACCGGCTTACCATTTCCCGGAATGTAATGAAAACCTGACCGCCTATAAAGTCGCCTCGCATCAACATGAGCCGGAAATTGAGCAGGAATTGACCAAAATAGCCGGCTCGCCGGTTGATGTAATTTTCGTGCCGCATCTTGTTCCTTTGACGCGTGGTATTTTTAGCACGATTTACACTAAATTACGGCAGACAATTTCTCAAACCGAATTATTAACCTTATATCAAAATGACTATCAAGCGGAACCTTTCGTGCGCGTTCTATCAAATAACCAAATTCCCCAATTAAAAAACGTTGCTAATAGCAATTTTTGCGATATCGGTTTAAAAGTTATCGGCGATCACTTGATTCTGCTAAGCGCGATTGACAATTTAATCAAAGGTGCCTCCGGGCAGGCCGTCCAGAATATGAACATCATGCTTGGTTATCCTGAAACAACCGGATTATTATAGGGATCAGAAATGAGTATAATTCAGCCGATTTTTAATAGCTTTGATTTTTCTTTAGTTCATTTCTTTGGATTAAAACAAAGAAACGAACAGGTTTTTATTAAAGAAATTAATTTTAATTTTTAATGAATGGATTCGCTATGAATTTTTACAATAATCCTAAAATCACCGACCCCAAAGGTTTTACCGGTGCGGCGATGCATGCCGGCTTCAAGCGCAAACGCAATGACCTGTGTATAATCAAAAGCACCGTGCCGGCTAAATGTTCAGCCAAATTCACCACCAATGCCGTCAAAGCCGCGCCGCTCATCGTCGCTATGGAAAATTTACCGAAATCCGGCAATCGCCTTCAGGCTTTGATCATCAATTCCGGTAATGCTAATGCCGGTACCGGTCAGCAGGGTTTGAACGACGTGCACGAGACTATAAATTTGCTTGCCACCCAGCTTAATATTCCGGAAGAACTAATTCTGGCTTCCAGTACTGGTGTAATCGGCCATTGCCTCGATATGGAAAAAATGCGAAATGGCATTACCCATCTCGTACCGCATCTTAGTGTGGAAGGTGGTGCCGCCTGCGCCGAAGCGATATTGACGACCGATACCGTCGAAAAATCGTTCGGTGTAAAATTCAGAGTCAATGGCGCGGAAATCAAGCTTTGCGGCATTACCAAAGGTTCCGGTATGATTCAGCCTAATATGGCGACCACACTGGCTTTTGTCACTACTGATGCCGATATTGACCACGATTTTCTGGAAAAGACTTTCACCACGACTGTCGCAAAAACTTACAATATGATTACCGTTGATGGCCACACCAGCACCAATGATACCGCCCTGATTATGGCGAACGGTTTAGCGGGTAATCAAATAATTACCGCCGGTTCGCCAGCTGGTGAAATTTTCGAAAATGCTCTCCTAATGCTGATGACCGAAATGGCAAAATCCATTGTCCGAGACGGCGAAGGCGCCACCAAGTTCGTGACCGTTACTGTCAATGGCGCCGATAGTTTTGAAGATGCTAAAAAAATGGCGTTCGGTATTGCTAATTCCATGTTAGTCAAAGCCGCGCTTTTTGGATGCGACCCGAATTGGGGCAGAATTCTCTCCGCGGCGGGGATGGTATTTGCCCATTTTGATCCGGCTGTCGCTGATTTACGTATCAATGGGATTTACCTCTACCGGCAGGGTGAACCGCTTAATTTGAATAAAACCGAAATTCAACGTATGATGACACCGGTCGAACTGGAGATTGTACTCGATTGTAACCTCGGCAAAGATAGCGCTGTAGTTTACACTACCGACCTTTCTTATGATTATATCAAAATTAATGCTCAATATCATACTTAGGAGATGTTATGCAGAAAATTATTGACAAAGCCGCCGTTTTGATAGAAGCTTTACCTTTCATCAAAGCCTTTCACGGCAAGAAAATCGTGATCAAATTCGGCGGCAGTATAATGGACAGTGAAAATGCTATGAAATCTGTTTTGCAGGACATTGTCTTTATGAAATACGTGGGCTGGTTGCCGGTGGTTATCCACGGTGGTGGCAAAGCCATTAGCGAGGCAATGAATAACCGTGGAGTTAAACCGCAATTCGTTAATGGACTGCGCGTAACCGACCGCAAAACTATGGAAATCGTTGAAAATGTTCTCGCCCACAAAATCAATGCTCAAATCGTTAACTTGCTGAATATGATGGACGGCGAGGCGGTTGGAGTTTCCGGTCTCGATAACGGATTAATACGCGTTGATAAAATGTTCACCGAAAACAATGGGCAATCGGTAGACCTCGGTTTCGTTGGTCAGGTTCGCTACATTAATGCTAATTTTCTTAATCGGCTTATAGAAAGCGGAAAAATTCCGGTAATTGCACCACTCGGTTTGGGTGATGATGGCGAGAGCTACAATATCAATGCCGACCTTGTTGCCGGCGAAATCGCGGCTTCAATTGGCGCTCGCAAGCTAGTTTATTTAACAGATACCCCCGGCATTTTGCGGACACCCGGCGACGAGAAAAGTATCATTAGTACCATTAATCGCCAGGAGGCTGAAAAACTTATCGCCGCGGGCATCATCGAGGGCGGTATGATTCCAAAAGTCAACTCCTGTCTCGATGCTTTGAGGTTTGGGGTCAACAAAGGTCACATTATAGACGGGCGTATTAAGCACTCGCTCTTACTCGAAATTTTCACTAAAGAAGGAATAGGAACGGAGATATTAAAAGATGGATCGGAAAGAATTCGATAATTACGTTTTACCTACTTATAAGCGTTTCCCGATTACCCTGGTAAAAGGACGCGGTATGCAGGTCTGGGATGATGAAGGCAACGAGTACCTCGACTTTTTCCCCGGTTGGGGTTGTGGCAATATCGGACATTGCCATCCCAAAGTCGTGGCGGCTCTGCATGAACAATTGGACAAAATCATGCACGTACCGAATGTCTATTATAACGAGAAAGCCGGCGAACTTGCCAAACTAATCATTCAGGACAGCTTTGATGGACAAGTTTTCTTCGGCAATAGCGGCGCGGAAGCCAATGAAGGAGCACTGAAGCTGGTGCGCAAACGCAACCCCAATAAGAAAACGATTATTACGCTCAATAACTCCTTTCATGGACGCACGCTGGCTACAGTTACCGCAACCGGTCAGAGCGAATACCAGAAAGGCTTTGATCCCCTGCTCGGCGGTTTTGTCTATTGCGATATCAATGATTACGCTATGCTCGCAAGCTTAATGAACGAAAACGTCGCGGCTATTATGCTCGAAGTCGTCCAGGGCGAAGGCGGCATTACACCTGTCACACCAAAATTTATTCAGACCGCGCGCGAACTGTGCGACCGGTTTGACGCTATGCTAATCATAGATGAAGTTCAGACCGGCATCGGGCGCACCGGTAAAATGTTTGCCTACCAATATTTCGATGTCCAACCAGACGTTATGACTCTCGCCAAATCACTCGGCGGCGGTATGCCGATCGGCGCTTTTGCCGTAGCACGCCAATATTGCAATATTTTACAACCCGGCAGTCACGGCTCGACTTTCGGTGGTAATCCACTGGCTTGCGCCGCTGGTGTGGCGGTTTTTCAAGCTATTCACGAAGAAAATCTGCTCGAGAATGCCGTTAAAATGGGCACCTATTTCCGGCAAAAATTGGAAGAACTGAAAAGCCAAGCGCCGGTAATTCGTGAAATCCGCGGGCTCGGACTTATGCTGGGCGTCGAATTAAATAAGCCCGGCGCGGAAATCGTTGACAAGTGCCGCGCCCAGAATCTACTGATTAATTGCACACACCAGACCGTTCTGCGCCTGATGCCCGCCATCAACGTCACTAAAGAGCAGATCGATAAAGCTGTTGCGATTATCGGGAAAGCCTTGATGGAATCATAGGCAAAACCTTCCGAAGGTTGGGTTAGGCTATTTGAAGCTATCTGAAGGTTTTATCAATTAGTTTCGTGTTTAATCCGTAGCTAAATCTATCTCTGTATTTGGCTTGGCAGGTTCTTAAAAAAATCGTATTTTCTCTTGCTATAATTGAACAATTGACAACCAGATAGAAAGACAGTTATGAAAGTCTTAAAATTCGGCGGCAGTTCGATTGGTAAGCCAGAAAATCTGCCAACTATTTTCAATATCATCGCCAGGGAAGTCCAGAGCGAGAAGGCGGTAATTACAGTTTTTTCAGCCTTCAATAATGTCACTGATCAATTGAAAGAAATCAGCCAATTAGCGGCAAGCAAAGATAAAACCTATCAAAATATTCTTGATGACCTTGCCCGAAAACATTTTAATTTTATCGAAAAATTAATACCCCAAGATAAGCAGAAGACACTCAACACCGAAATCAAAAACCTCCTGGCGGAATTGAAAGAAATTATCCACGGCGTTTTCTTATTGAAAGAATTATCCTTACAATCTCTTGACCTGATCCTGAGTTTCGGAGAACGCTTGGCTTGCACCATCATCGCCGCCTATGGTCAAGCCATCGGCTACCCAACAAAGTACGTGGATGCGCGCCAATTTCTGGTAACCGACGATCATTTCGGAGCGGCACGCATTCTTCCGCACATCAGCAATCCGAAAATCCAAGCTTTCTTTAAAAATTTTACCGGAATTCCAGTAGTCACCGGTTTCATCGGCGCTACCGCAGATGGCATTACAACAACTTTAGGCCGCGGCGGTTCGGACTTGACTGCCTCTCAAATCGGTGCGGCTCTTAACGCGGAGGAGATTCAAATCTGGAAAGACGTCAATGGCTTTATGTCGGCTGATCCAAACAAAGTCAAAGAAGCTTTTTCATTAGCGGAACTGAGCTATGAAGAAGCTGTGGAACTCAGTCATTTCGGCGCCAAAGTACTATTCCCACCCACTATTCAGCCCGTAATTGATAAGAATATTCCTATTCGTATAATGAATACTTTCAATCCGGATTTTCCCGGAACGGTCATTCGCAAAAATCCCTCCGCCAATGGTGGCTACGTCAAAGGTGTTACTTCAATCAGCGACATTTCATTGTTGACAGTTCAAGGTAGTGGCATGGTTGGCGTTAGTGGCATCTCTTCTCGTCTTTTCAGCGCTCTGGCACAAGTCAACGTCAACGTGATTTTGATTTCCCAAGCCTCGTCTGAACATTCCATCTGTGTCGCCATTTTGCGAGAATCTGTCAATATCGCAAAAAAAGCCATCGAAGAAGAATTCGCTCTTGAAATTAAACTCCGCCTGGTTGACCCGGTCGTAGTAGAAAATGATTTAGTCATCATTGCGGTTGTTGGAGAGCGAATGCGTCGCACCACTGGTCTGGCGGGACGTCTTTTTAGCGCATTGGGAGAAAAATCCATTAACGTCATTGCTATCGCTCAAGGTTCCTCGGAACTGAATATTTCCATCGTAATTGACCAAAAAGATGAAAAACAAGCCCTTAATGCCATTCATAATGCTTTCTTCGCTAAAAAGATTAAAATGAATTTATTTCTCTGCGGGGTGGGTTTAATCGGATCAACTTTAATCGAACAGATTAAAACCAATTATTCCAATCTACTGGAAAATTATGGGCTGGATATTAAAATCGTCGGTCTTGCTAATAGCCGGAAAATGCTGATCGAGCCCGACGGAATTGACCTCAACAATTGGCGCAATTCTCTCAATGAGTGTCAGGTCAAAAACGATATGCGGGTTTTACTGGCAGAAATAAAAAAACTCAATCTCGATAACAATGTCTTCGTGGATTGCACCGCCAGCGCCGATATCGTGAATTATTACGAAAAAATTTTAGCCGGTCGCACCTCCATAGTGACTGCTAATAAAATCGGCAACACTGGCCCATACGCTCAATATGTAAAATTCCACGAACTGGCGAAAAGTAAACACGTCCATTTTCTCTACGAAACAAATGCCGGTGCGGCTCTGCCAATTATCAGCACTCTGCGCGATATGATCAATTCCGGCGACCAAATCATCCGAATCGAAGCAATTCTTTCTGGCACAATTAGTTATATTCTCAATAATTTCAAACCGGGGAAAAAGTTCAGCGCCATTGTGCGCGAAGCCAAAGCCAGAGGTTTTACCGAACCCGATCCACGCGACGATCTTAGTGGGATAGATTTCGCCCGCAAGGTTTTACTGCTCGTCCGCGAAATCGGCATTCCCGCCGAACTCTCCGACATTCAAATCGAACCGCTTTTGCCGGAAAATTGTCTCAAAGCTCCGACGGTAGATGCGTTTTTCACCGAACTCGAAAAATCCAATGACTATTTTGATAAATTGCTCCAGCAAGCCTCTGCGGAAGGTAAAGTATTACGCTATATTGCAATTTATGAAAATGAAAAAGCTGAATTGAAATTAGTTCAGGTAGAAGCGAATCATCCCTTCTACTTCCTGAGCGGTAGTGACAACATCGTCGCTTTCACTACGAAACGCTACGCTGAAAATCCGTTGGTTATCAAAGGCGCGGGGGCTGGGGCGGAAGTCACCGCCGCCGGTGTAATGGCTGACATTTTTAAAATTGCCAACGCCGTTATGAAAAGCAAGAGTTTCTGATGAAGTCTGTCACTGTTTTCGCACCAGCTACTGTGGCTAATGTCGCTTGCGGTTTCGATATTTTCGGTTTTGCTGTTAATGAACCGGGCGACGTTGCTAAGGTTACTCTCCGCGGAAATCCCGGCGTCGAAATTACACGCATAACCGGCGACGACGGGAAATTGCCAAAAGCCGCCGAAAAAAACACCGCCGGATTCGCCGCCCTCCGTTATCTCGAAACCATTAAATCCCAGCAGGGCGTTTCTATCGAATTACATAAAAAAATGCCATTGAGTAGTGGACTGGGATCGAGCGCCGCCAGTGCGGTGGCGGTACTCTTTGCCATTAACACTCTTTTCGATAATCAGCTGACGAAATCCGAACTGCTCAGTATCGCTCTGCAATCGGAAAAATTGGCTTGCGGCGCCGCCCATGCCGACAACGCCGCACCGGCTCTCTTTGGCGGTTTTCTTTTAATTCGGGAAAACAATCCACCTGATATCGTAGAATTACCGGTCCCGGAAAATCTCTATTGCACAATTATTCATCCAGAAATTGAAATCAATACTGCCGATGCCCGTAATATTCTTGCTCCCAATGTTCCTCTAAAAGACGCCGTAAAACAATGGGCTAACACTGCCGGACTGGTTGCCGGTCTCTATCGGAAAGACCTAACATTGATTAGCCGCTCAATGAATGATTATATTATCGAACCTCAGCGGGCGAAGCTTATTCCTCACTTTTATGAGATGAAAAAGGCGGCTCTGGACCGCGGCGCTCTCGGGTGCAGTATTTCCGGCTCCGGTCCGTCGCTTTTTGCGCTTTCAAATTCACAAGAAATTGCTCAAAAAATCGCCGGCTCTATGTCAGCCGTCTTAGCTAATTACAAAATCTGCAACCAAATCTATATCTCGACGATTAACACCGAAGGTCCCAAAATCATCGCTCAAGAAGGATAAAATTTGCTTTATTACAGTACTACTGATCGCTCTCACAAAGTTTCTCTGAAAGAAGCCGTGTTGAAAGGCATGCCACCGGATGGCGGGCTATATCTGCCGGAATCATCGCCGGTTATGCCAGACAAATTTTTCCAAGACTTGCCGGAAATGACTTTTCAGTCGGTGTCTTATGAAATTGCTAAAGCTCTACTTGGGGGCGATGTCCCATCTGATGTTCTCCAAAAAATTATCGTTGAAGCTTTAAATTTCGAAACACCGCTGGTGGCTATTTCGGAAAAGACTAAAACACTCGAACTTTTTCACGGACCAACCCTCGCCTTTAAAGATGTCGGCGCTCGTTTTATGTCGCGCCTGATGGCTTATTTTATTCGTAATGACTGTCGCGAGCTCACGATCTTAGTTGCCACCTCCGGTGATACCGGCAGTGCGGTTGCTAATGGTTTTTTCCAGGTGCCGGGCATCAATGTCATCGTGCTTTATCCAGCCGGAAAAATTAGCCTAATTCAAGAAAAACAGATTGCGACTCTCGGCGAGAATATTACTGCCTTAAAAGTAGAAGGCACCTTCGACGACTGCCAGCGTCTTGTCAAAACCGCTCTGGTGGATCCGGAGGTGCGGAGTGTACTTACAGTTAGTTCCGCCAATTCGATCAACATCGCCCGTTTAATTCCTCAAACTTTCTATTATTTTAACGCAATTCGCCAGATTCCCAATTTCCATTCTAGGAAAATCGCTATCTGCGTACCGAGCGGCAATTTCGGTAACCTGACCGCCGGATTAATCGCTAAAAAAATGGGCTTACCGGTAATACGCTTCATCGCGGCTACCAATATCAATCACGTCGTGCCAGATTATCTAGCGACCGGAAAATATGAACCACGCGCCTCAATTCAGACTATCTCCAACGCAATGGACGTTGGCAATCCCAGCAATTTCGCCCGGATGCTGGCGCTCTATGATTATTCGGTTGAGAAAATGCGTCGCGATTTGGCTGGCTGTTATTTTAATGACGATGAAACTCGCGCCGCCATCGCCGAAGTCTATCGCAATTACGGTTATATTCTCGACCCCCATGGCGCCGTCGGCTACCTTGGTATTCAAAATTATCTCGCCCGCCACCCAGAAATTGACACCGGAATTTTTCTGGAAACAGCTCACCCGGCGAAGTTCTGCGACATTGTCGAATCAGTTATCGGGACAAAAGTCCCCATCCCCGACCGATTGAAAAAATTCCTGGAGCGTCCGATTCTGTCGCGCGCGATTTCCAGCGACTACGACGAATTCAAGGATCTCCTGCGGGCATAGTCAATCAACCTTCAGAAGGTTGAAAATAAAATTGTGGACAATAAAATACGTATCGAAAAACCTTTAGAAGTTTTTTTTAACCAGCTCTGTCAGGTCTTGTATCTTTTAGTTTTAATCTTAGCCTGTCGTCAGGCTTGAGAACCTAAAAAATGGATGTTACGGTTCCGTCATCACCCGGCAGTTATTGTACAAAATCTGCCATTCACCACTCGGAGCGCGTTGCTGGATAAAGGCCGTCTCGCCCTTCATCCAGAACACGATTTCCCGTTCATCGGTATAGCGCACACCGGAAGCAGATACAACTTGTGGCAATGTGTATTCTTTGCCACCCGGTAGAACCACTTTGACGAATTTCAGACTATTATCCGATAAAGAATAAAATCGCGTCACGATTTTCTCGCCGGTCTCAGTTCGCCAGGTAATTACACCATTATTCACAACCTTCAACTGATAAAGATTTGGCGAACAACTACATATTATAAAAATGGTAATTATTAACAGTACTTTACTTTTAAGACTCATACAGGAAATTCAACCTATATACCGATTCTCAACGATAAAATAAAAAATAGCCGGAGGAATTTATCCTCACGGCTATTTTTTATAATTTTTTAAAATCGCCTGTTAGAAATTATATCTCAAGCCGATCGCACCACTAACCCCAAAACCAAAATCAGGCAATAAGCCCACTACCGGAACCAATTCAAAAAAGACATCAAATTTCCGATCAGCAAAGAAATATTCAATCCCTAATGGAATCCGTGCCCCGAGATGAAAATCATCGCCAAAACCAATACCTGCGCCCAACCCATAATAAAATGGAAGAATAGTACCGCTAACATTAATTAAGTTGTTGTTATGAATAAGGTAATCCGCATGCACATGCATATAATCGTGACTCAATGACCAGGCTAACCCACCAGCAATCGCATTCTTTTCACTCATCCAGTATTTGCCACTCAAACCGGAAGGTTCACCCAGCATAATACCAAGACCAAATCCATAACTTAAACTAGCCATTAAAAACATCACAACTACTGCACTTAAAACTAACTTCTTCATAATGACTCCTTTCTCTATTTTTAAAATACTCCGAAAATATAAATATCAACTATGACAATAGCAATTAATATTTGCCCTTAAAATAGCCATAAAAATTAGAAAATTTTGTAATTGGTTTTGGAATCGGATGTATTTTTTTATTTCCGAAGCAAATTCGACTCTTTCAGATTAACGCTGAGCAAAGTACATAAAACCATCAGAGCGATTAAAATTACGAGTGGAAGGGTCATCGAGCCGGTCTGCGGTGATTTCAAACCGTCCATTCCGAAAATGAAAAGCACCCCAGAAATTTGTCCCATTAGCAACAATAACCCGTTCGAGGTTCCTTCCGGAGCCGGGTAGGAAATTTCAGCCCCGTATTGAAATCCCAACGGACCTACTCCCAACAGGAAAAATCCCATAACGAAAGCCGAAGTCATTAATAGCCAATAACTCCCAGCAAAAGTAACACCGATAAATCCCAGCGTTGCTCCCACTAGCGCTTGAATGATAAATGGCACTCTTTTCCCTATCCGATCCGATAGCATCGGAACGATTACCGCCCCGATTATCCCGCCGACAATCATTAGTCCACCGGTAAGACCAGCTTGTGTAATCGAAAAACCACGCGGTCGGACAATATTTTCGATCCAAGTTGTCACTCCATTGAAAACTCCCAGCCCAATAAAAAATATCAACATCAGTCGCTGAAATTCTTTTAGCTTCAGCATTTGCTTTAAGCCATCGAAAACCAAAGCCCGTTCCTCCTGACCGGCCGGACAGGGCGGCGTCGGCGGATGTTCCCTAACCAGCACGAAAAAAATAACCGCTCCGATAACCGAGGCAACTCCATATAGCAATAATGTGCCCTCAATTCCGGTTCGAATTGTCATATACGGCGTCAATGCCATTCCGATTATGATACCGACATACATCGCCAGCGAACCCAAACCGGAAGCCGTTGCTCGCTCTTCAATCGGAAACCAACGCGCCGCAACTTTCGTAATGGAATTCAAAATGAATGGCTGACCAATAGCGAGTCCGATTTGAGCAATTAGCACATATTGATAACTCGTCGCCAACAAACCGCGCATTAAGCCAAAAACTCCAGTTAAAGCGGCCCCGATTCCGACCGCAATTCTAATTCCGTACGTGTCAATAATCCAAGAAGCCGGAATCGAAATAACAATATACACGATCATAAAAATCATTGATAAAAAACCGATACTGAGGTCAGAAACCCCATAGAATTGCGCGGCTCTACCAGTGATTGGCGCAAATGTGATCCAGCAGAGCTGATTCACCGCGATGATAACCATAAATGCAATTAGCACTACCCAACGATAAGGATATACTTTAAACCGAACTTCTTCCATCTGGCAAATCCTCCGATGAATTGAAAATTAACTGCATCATAAATTTGACTGATATTATGACATTTCCCATTATGACGCAAGCTTTAGGTCTAAATATTTACACCAAAAGAACTTTGCTCAGTTATATAAAGAGATTAAATTGCATCGTATTCGGATTTAAATTTTAACAGGATTGAAATGAAACGACGTGAATTTATCGGTACTTTAGGGATTGCTGCCGCGACCGCACGTATATCACAGGCATTCCCCCTTATATCTCAATTAAAAACCAAAACCACCGATTCTGGCATGAAAGTACGTTACGAAATCAAAACTTTGAAATTGAAACATACCTGGACAATTTCACGCAACTCTAGCGATGTGAAAGACAATGTTTTTGTTTATCTTGAAAAGGACGGCATCACCGGTATCGGCGAAGCCGCACCGAATATTCGCTATGATGAGACTCCAGAATCAACTATCGAACTGATCAAAAAAGCCACACCTTTAATCGAAAGACTAAATCCCTCGGAATTTACCCAATTTGGCTTCGCGCTGCAAGAAATCGAGTCCGGCCAAACTGCCGGGAAATGCGCCATTGATATGGCTTTAATGGACTGGATCGGCAAGTCTCTTAACCTCCCACTTTATAAATTCTGGGGACTCGATCCAACCAAAGCCCCACTGACCTCCTTTACGATTGGCATTGATACGGCGGAAATTGTCAAACAAAAAACGCGCGAAGCCGAACCTTTTAAAATTCTCAAGATCAAAGTCGGCGGTCCAAACGACGAGGAGATAATTACCACCGTGCGCAGTGTCGCCCCGGATAAACCAATCCGGGTTGACGCCAATGAAGGCTGGAAAGATAAGGAAATCGCCACTCGTAAAATTGAATGGTTAGCCAAAAATGGCATCGAGCTAGTTGAACAACCTCTGCCGTCCGAGATGCTGGAAGAAACACGCTGGATTCGTGAGCGCATTGATATTCCGATCATCGCCGACGAAGCCGTCAAGACTGCTTCTGATATCCCTAAACTCGCCGATGCTTTCGATGGCATTAACATCAAACTGATGAAAGCCGGTGGTCTTCAGGAAGCCCTGCGAATGATCTGGCTGGCTAAATCACTTGGCTTGAAAATTATGATCGGTTGTATGATCGAAAGTTCGGTCGCCATTTCCGCCGCAACTCAACTCTGTTCGCTGATTGATTACGCTGACCTCGATGGTAATCTGCTAATCTCGAACGATCCCTTTAGCGGTGCGATTTTCAGGGACGGCCGCCAGTTCCCGGCGGATAGACCGGGTTTAGGTGTAAGAAAAGCAACAGGCTGAGATTAGTCATTGGTTATTGGTCATTAGTCATTGGTCACTGGTCATTAGTCATTGGTAAATAGTAAAAAGGTTGAGAAAAGAGACTGAGTAAAGAGAATGAGAAAAGAGAATGAGTAAAGAGAATGAGTAAAGAGGTTGAGAAAAGAGATAGAGACAGGAGGCAGGAGACAGTTTCGCGGAAATTGGTTTGGCTATTTGTGATTTGTGATTTGGAGTTTGGGATTTTACTCATTTAGCGGTTCTTGGCGAACTTGGCGGTTTATTCTCTTAAGACCAAAACAAGAAAAATAAGGTTAAGAATGGTCATTGGTCAATAGTCATTGGTCATTGGTCAATAGTCATTGGTCATTGGTAATTGGTCATTGGTAAATAGTAAAAAGGTTGAGTAAAGAGACTGAGTAAAGAGAATGAGAAAAGAGATAGAGAAGGAAGGCAGGAGACAGTTTCGCGGAAATTGGTTTGGCTATTTGTGATTTGGAATTTGGAGTTTGGGATTTTACTCATTTAGCGGTTCTTGGCGAACTTGGCGGTTTATTCTCTTAAGACCAAAACAAGAAAAATAAGGTTAAGAATGGGCATTGGTCATTAGTCACTGGTCATTGGTCATTAGTCATTGGTCATTGGTAAATAGTAAAGAGGTTGAGAAAAGAGATAGAGACAGGAGGCAGGAGACAGTTTCGCGGAAATTGGTTTGGCTATTTGTGATTTGGAGTTTGGAGTTTGGGATTTTACTCATTTAGCGGTTCTTGGCGAACTTGGCGGTTTATTCTCTTAAGACCAAAACAAGAAAAATAAGGTTAAGAATGGTCATTGGTCATTAGTAAATAGTAAAGAGGTTGAGAATTGAGATTGAGATTTAAGTTCTTTCTCAGTCTCAGCCTCTTTCCTCAGCCTCTCTTTCTCAGTCTCAGCCTTTTTATTGAGTATAGGGTGTTTTCAAATAAAGTTTGGCTAATTGGCAGGCTTGCGAGCGGTTCTTCAATCCGTACGCTCGCTGGTAGCATTGAACCGCCAATTCCCGCCGACCAGTCAAGTCATAGACATTGCCCAATCTAAGAAGCGCAAATCCTAACTGGACATCCATTTCCTGGTCATAATTATCAATCACTGCCCGAAGTTCCTTCTCAGCTGTCGCCAGATCACCTTTCTTAAGCGCCAGACTGCCCTGCAATTGGTGCAATTTTGACCAATACTCCTTTTGCGTTTTGGGCTTTAATTTCGGCAATAATTGTTTGATTCGCTTAATCTGTTTTTCAGCCTCGGCGTAGCGCCCCATTTGAATTAGCGCCTCACCAGCTAGGTAATTATAATACGGATTATTGGGAAAGTCGAACGCCATCATTTCCGCATAGTAAAGTGTGGACTCGTAATCACTCTCGAAATATAAAGTTACCATTGCCAGAATACTGCGCGCTTCATAACAACTGTAACGCGCATTATGAGCGGCATAGCGCATCTGCGCCAATCCCTTCTCTTTACTTCCCGACGTATTCATAATCCAGGAGGCGATTTGCATATAGCCTCGCGAAATACCCACATAATAATTGAACACGCCAAAAGGTATTTGGAGCTCAATGAAATCCGGTTGATGACGTTCCGCCGCCTTGATATAGCGTACCGCATTGTAGCCGTTAATCAAGACACCCAGGTAATCCTTTTCACCGAGCGACAACCGGGCTTTCAAACCGTAAGTACAACCATAATAAAATTCCAGCTCGCCGTTCTGCGGGTTAGCTTTTAATTTATCATGATAAATTGCCAGAACGGAGTCAATCCGCGAAGCCAGGATTCGATTGCCCTCCTGATAGCCCAATTCTTCCTGATTCTTCAACCAATCAGTTGCCAGTTCTGCCATCGGCGCCAACGGATGAAACGGTTGGCTACTTAATACTTCTTTAAAATGCTGGTGCGCGGCGACGTTATTCAGGTTATACATCTCAAATAAGGCTTGCTGGATTTTTTGTTCCTGCCATTCGTTGGCATTACCCGGTATTGAGTACAAACTGATTAAAGAAAAATAAACAATTAAGAGCGTTACAATTTTATGTTCACCAGTCATTGCTATGTAACAATTTATTTCATTATCTTCTCTAAAGGTAACCATTGAAAGGCGTGCAAAACAAGTGAAAATGCAAAAGATTAAAATAGGGAGGTTTGTTATGCTGAGAGACATTTTAGATAGACGCCGTGCCACGCGCTCATTAGCGCCAGTTGAAATCACCCAGACGATGATAAAGGATTTGGCGGAAAGTGCCCAGTTAATGCCGTCTTGTTTTAATAAACAGCCTTGGCGATTCATTTTTGTTTATGATAAAGAGCAATTGACTCGCCTGCATCCAGCTCTTAACAAAGGCAATGAATGGGCTAAAAAGGCTTCGCTGATAGTGGCGGTTTTCACTAAAAAGGACCTCGACTGCGTTATCAAAGATCGAGAATATTATCTATTCGACACTGGAATGGCGACTGCGGCTCTCATCCTGCGCGCAACCGAAATGGGATTGGTCGCCCATCCCATTGCTGGCTACGATGAGGATAAAGTCAAGGAGGCTTTGAATATTCCCGCTGAATACCAGGTGATTGCTCTCGTAAATATCGGTAAACAAGCTGATGAAATTGATCCAATTTTAAGCGATTATCAAAAATTAGCCGAAAAAGAACGACCGGCGCGCTTGCCTCTCGAAAATTTTGTTTATTTAAATAAATTTAGTTAACATATAGCCGTTGATTAAATTAATTAACTAATATAGGCGCGTTATGGTCAATGAATCTTCGATGGCTTCAGCAGGTCTTGTTCCAATTCGCCAAATTGCGGAAAAAATTGGCATCCCTCCCGAAGCAATGGATTTATATGGTGATTACAAAGCCAAAATCAAGCTGAGTTACTTCAATCAGCTCCCTCCCAACGCTAAAAATAAATTAATTCTGGTCTCGGCTATGACGCCAACTCCGGCTGGTGAAGGTAAGACAACCGTAGCAATCAGTCTGGCAATGGGACTGAACCGCATTGGAAAAAGGGCGATTGTTACATTGAGAGAACCATCGCTGGGTCCGCTTTTTGGAATGAAAGGCGGCGCGACCGGCGCTGGCAAAGCCAAAGTACTTCCAGTCGAAGAGATCAATATTCATTTTACCGGTGATATACATGCCGTAACTGCCGCTCACAACTTGATTGCCGCTTGTCTCGATAATCACATTTTCCGTCGCAAGGAACCTATAATTGATCCAAGACGGGTTACCTTGCCACGGGTTATGGATATGAATGATCGGGCTTTACGAAACATCATCGTCGGTTTGGGCGGCAAATCTAATGGAATTCCTCGTGAGACGGGATTCATTATAACCGCCGCTTCCGAAATTATGGCGATTCTCTGCTTGGTAAAATCGTACTCCGAAATGCAAGAAAAACTTAATCGTATAATCCTGGGCTATACTTACGACAACGAGCCGGTGTGTTTGGGCGATTTAAAAATTACCGGAGCGGTAGCGTCTTTACTGAAAGAGCCCTTGAAACCCAACCTGGTGCAGACCAGCGAAGGCACTCCGGCTTTTGTGCATGGTGGACCGTTTGCCAATATTGCGCAGGGAACTTGCTCGATAATGTCTATGAAGATGGCGGCTGGATTGGCAGATTTCGTCGTTACAGAAGCCGGTTTTGGGTTCGATCTCGGCGGCGAGAAATTTTTCGATATTGTCTGCCGAATGAACGGCCTTAATCCACAGGCAGTCGTGTTAGTGGCTACGATTCGGGCACTCAAGATGCACGGCGGTAAATCTAAAACCGAGCTGGATATTCCTGACCTTGAAGCCATTCGAAGAGGTTTTGAAAATTTAGAAAAGCATCTCGAGAATCTCGCTTTCTTCGGCATTCCAGGAATTGTGGCTTTAAACCGATTTGCAACTGATACTGAGGCAGAAATTAGTCTATTAAATGAATTAGTTGCCTCCAAAGGATACCCATTCGCTGTCGTGGATTCATTCGCAAAAGGAAGCGCCGGGGCGATTGAGCTGGCTGAAAAAGTCGCCGAAATTGTTCAAAACGAGCGGCATTTTACGCCATTATACGAGCTGGATACACCGGTGATAGAAAAAGTCAATACAGTTTGCCAAAAGATTTATGGTGCAGAAGAAGTCGAATACACCCCGGAAGCTCGCGCCGATTTGCAACAGATTAAAAACCTTGGACTCGAGAATCTGCCAATCTGTATCGCCAAAACCCAGAACAGCCTCTCTGACAATCCGAACTTGATCGGGAGACCGCGCAATTATACTCTAACCGTAAGGCAGATCGGCATATCCGCCGGAGCGGGTTTTTTAGTGCCTGTGACTGGCAATATACTGTTGATGCCTGGCTTGCCAACTAAACCAGTCGCCGAGAACGTCACCATTGATGACGACGGCAATATCAGCGGACTGTTTTAATCGAACTACAATATCTTTAGCTTTTAATTTCTCGCTTTAATAGCCCAAATAATTTACCCAACTTCCAATCTTGCCAGCCATCTTGTTTTTCTCCTGATTCCTCTTTAATTTTTTAAGTCATTTTGACAGCGAGATGTAACGTTAATGTCGCTCACAATACAATCATTTCTTCTCTATACCATAACCAGTATCCATAATAATTAATCAGGAGCAATCTATGCCAACCTCCGATAAATTAAAAGCACAGCGCCAAAAGTGGGAGGAGACTACTCTAAAAAAAGTCATCTCTCGCAATCCTGAAAGAAAAACGGAATTCACCACCGGCTCATGGTTACCGGTCGAACGCACGGCTCTGCCGGAAATTACTTCCGACGATGAATATCTGGAAAAACTCGGCTTCCCCGGTGAATTTCCCTTCACGCGCGGCGTTCAGCCCACGATGTACCGCGGTCGTCTCTGGACAATGCGACAGTACGCCGGATTCGGAACTGCCGAAGAATCTAACCGGCGTTATAAATTTCTGCTTAATCAGGGACAAACCGGCTTATCAATCGCCTTCGATTTGCCGACTCAAATCGGCTATGATTCCGACGATCCGCATAGCGAAGGCGAAGTCGGTAAAGTCGGCGTAGCGATTGATACTCTGCGCGATATGGAGGTACTTTTCGATGGCATACCTTTAGACCAAGTTTCCACTTCGATGACAATTAATGCTCCCGCCGCAATTTTACTGGCAATGTACTTAGCAGTAGCTGAAAAACAAGGTGTCGCCTTCGACCAGCTCAATGGCACAATCCAGAACGACATTCTGAAAGAATACATAGCCCGCGGCACCTATATTTTCCCACCCAAGCCGTCTCTACGTTTAATTACTAACATTTTTGAATTTTGCGCTCATTCAGTCCCGAAATGGAATACGATCAGCATTTCCGGCTATCATATTCGCGAAGCCGGCGCGACTGCCGTCCAGGAAGTAGCTTTCACTCTGGCTGATGGCGTCGAATACGTCAAAGCCGCTTTGAACGCCGGGATGGACGTTGATAGTTTTGCCGACCGGCTCTCCTTTTTCTTTAATGCCCACAACGATTTGTTGGAGGAAGTCGCCAAATTCCGCGCGGCACGGCGTATCTGGGCTAAAATTATGCGCGATAAATTCCACGCCCAAAACTCGAAGTCTCTAATGTTGCGCTTTCATACTCAAACGGCCGGTAGTACTCTCACCGCCCAACAGCCGGACAATAATATCGTCCGGGTTGCAATCCAAACATTAGCGGCAGTGCTTGGCGGCACCCAGAGTCTGCATACCAATTCCCGCGATGAGGCTCTGGCTTTACCGTCCGAAGATTCCGTGCGCATTGCTCTACGCACTCAGCAAATTGTCGCCTACGAATCCGGCGTGACTAACTCAGTTGATCCGCTGGGCGGCTCCTATTTGATTGAGAATCTTACTGATCAGATCGAAAGCGAAGTCTGGCAATATCTCGATCAAATTGAAGCCATTGGCGGGATGATTCCGGCTATTGAAAATGGCTTTATCCAGAAAGAAATCCAGGATGCGGCTTACCGCTACCAAAAAGAAATCGAAAGCAACGAGCGCATCATCGTCGGCGTCAATAAATTCACCACCGACGAAGAAACACCGAAAAATTTATTAAAAGTTGATTCCGAACTTCAGCGCATCCAAATCCAAAAAACTAACGCCGTCAAAAAACAACGCAACAATCAAGCAGTTAAGGAAAAACTTGAACTTTTACGAGAAACTGCGCGCCGAACGGAGCAGAATCTTATGCCTCCCATTCTCGCCGCCGTTAAGGAATATGCCACACTGGGCGAAATCTGTGGCATTCTGCGCCAGGAATTCGGCGAATACCAGGAATCAATCGTTTTATAAGGATTCAATATGGCTAAAAAGATCAGAATATTAATTGCCAAACCCGGGCTGGATGGACACGACCGCGGCGCCAAGTACATTGCCCGCGCTCTGAAAGATGCCGGATATGAGGTAATCTATACCGGGATTCGTCAGACACCAGAAGCCATTGTCAAAACTGCTATTCAGGAAGATGTTGACTTCGTCGGTCTCAGCCTGTTGTCCGGGGCTCACAATGAGCTTTTCCCGCGAGTTGTCGAACTTTTACGTGAAAATCAGGCTGACGACATCATTGTTTTCGGCGGTGGCGTTATCCCAGAAAGTGATATTCCCGGTTTAAAGGAAAAAGGATTAGCCGCCATTTTTACACCCGGGACGCCAATTAAAGCTGTCATAGATTTTATTGAATCCTGCCGGAGCAAAATCGAAAATTGAGCGAATTGGCTGAAAAAATTTTGAAAGGCGACCAGCGGAGCATCGGTCGTGCCATTTCTATTGTAGAAAATGACGGCAGAGACCGCGAACAATTAATTGACGAAATTTTCCCGCACACTGGCCGGGCATTAGTCTGGGGAATCACCGGCGCACCCGGCAGTGGAAAAAGCACTTTGCTGGATGGTCTTATCGCCAATTTGCGGGCTCAAAACCTGACGGTGGCGGTAGTCGCGGTTGATCCCAGTTCACCGTTTACTGGCGGTGCGCTTCTCGGTGATCGTTTACGCATGCAAAGACATGCCACCGATTTAGGCGTTTTCATCCGCTCGATGGCTTCGCGCGGACATTTAGGTGGCATTGCCACTGCTACGGCTGACACTATTAAAATTTTGGATGCCGCCGGCTATGATTTAATCGTGATTGAGACTATTGGTGTCGGGCAAGCTGAAATCGAAGTCGTCGAACTGGCTGATATCGTTATGCTCGTTCTGGTACCGGGAGCGGGTGATGAAATTCAGGCGATGAAAGCCGGAGTGATGGAAATCGGTGATATTTTCATTATCAATAAGAAAGACCTCGACGGCGCTCTCAAACTCAAAGCCGAAGTCGAGTATGTCCTCCACCTCAAATCAAATAGTAATGAATCCGCAATAAATCCGGTTCTATTAACTTCAGCGATTCACAATGAAGGCATATCGGAAACACTCCAAACTATTGACAATTACCTTGCTAGATTGCAGGCTGACGGACGGCTGGCAACTCGCCGTCAACAGCGGATCGAAAACGAAGTCAGAAAAATCGTCAACACCAAAATCCACCAAATGGCTGAAAAACATCTGCAAATTGACCAGAAAATCACGCAATGGGCTCAACAAATCGGAAAACAAAAGCAAGCGCCTTATGCCTTGATCAATTCTCAAATTAATCAATTATTAAAGGACTCCTAATTCTATGATAAAAAAACTCAACCACATCGGCATCGCGGTCAATTCAATCGCTGAACACATTCCGTTTTATCGGGATATTTTGCAATTAAAGTTCGTCGGCATTGAAGAAATTGCCGATCAAAAAGTCAAAACCGCCATCTTTCAAGTCGGTGAAATCCGGATCGAATTACTCGAAGCCACTGCGCCCGATAGTCCAATCGCCCAATTTCTCGAGAGAAGAGGTGAAGGTTTGCATCATCTGGCTTACCAAAGCGACAACATCGAACGAGAACTACAATTTTTAAGAGAACATAATGTTGCCTTGATTGACGAAAAGCCGAGAGGCGGCGCGCATCATACTCGCATCGCTTTCCTGCACCCGAAATCCACTGGCAAGGTCTTGACTGAAATCTGTGAGGAAAAGAGGTAGTTTTAGACAAGATTAACAAGATTTACATGTTGTTTATTAATATTTAGAACTAAGATGGATAATAAAATACACGAAGAGTTATACAAGGATAAAGAATTGACATCCACCATAATCGGTTGTGCTTACAAGGTCTATAAAAACCTGGGATTCGGCTTTTTAGAGTCCGTCTATGAAAAGGCTCTGATAATTGAAATGACCAAAGCGGGTTTGAAATCCGAATCTCAAAAAGCAATTGATGTCTATTATGATGACCAAATTGTTGGACATTTTATTGCCGATCTTTTTGTAGAAGGGAAAATAATCGTTGAATTAAAATCTGTAGCGACTTTGACGAAAAGTCACGAAGTTCAATTAGTGAATTACTTAACAGCTACCAGAATAAATATCGGACTATTAATAAATTTCGGAGAGGAGAAAGTCGAAATCAAACGCAAAATAAGATCATTAAAACAATCAAATCAATCATGTAAATCTTGTCAAGAGAAAAAAAATCAATCTTGTTAATCTTGTCTAAAGAAAAAAAATCAATCTTGTTAATCTTGTCTAAAATAAAAACAATGTTAATTTTGTCAATAAAATATACAAGGAGCATAAATGAGTCGTCAACGTAAACTGCTTGAATTAAAAGATAAAATGGAACTTGCCAGAATGGGCGGCGGTGCGGAAGCCATCGAAAAACAGCATCAGCGCGGCAAGTTAACTGCCCGGGAGCGTCTGCAATTACTACTCGATCCGAATAGTTTTGAAGAAACAGATGCCTTTCGCACTCATTCCTGCACCGACTTCGGTATGGCTGACAAGAAATTTCTCGGCGACGGAGTCGTCACCGGTTATGGCACCATCTATGGTCGCCTGGTATTCGTTTATTCTTTTGATTTCACGGTCTTCGGTGGTTCGCTATCAAAAGTCGTAGCTGAAAAAATTGTCAAAATTATGGAAATGGCGACTAAAGTCGGCGCTCCGTTAATCGGCATCAATGATTCCGGAGGCGCGCGAATTCAGGAAGGGGTGGATTCACTGGCCGGTTATACCGAAATTTTTGTGCGCAATGTGCTTTACTCGGGCGTCATTCCCCAGATCAGCGCCATCGTCGGGCCTTGTGCCGGCGGAGCAGTGTATTCACCGGCGCTGACCGATTTTATTTTTATGGTTAGAAAGTCAGCCTATATGTTCCTGACTGGCCCGAAAATCGTCAAAACCGTTACTCACGAGGATGTCACCGCCGATGAATTGGGTGGCGCCGATGTTCACGCCAGCAAAAGCGGCATTACTCATTTTACCTATGACGATGAACAAAGTCTGTTCGCCGGTATGCGCGAACTGCTAAGCTATTTACCGCAAAACAATATGGAAGAACCGCCGGCTATTGCACCGACTGATCCGGTTGATCGCATTGATGAGGACTTGAATTATATCGTGCCCGAAAATCCCAATAAGCCTTACGATATGAAGGAAATTCTCGCCAAAGTTCTGGATGACGGACAATTCCTCGAAGTTCAGGCTTTGTACGCCACCAATATGCTAATCGGGTTCGGACGTTTAAACGGCAAAGTCGTCGGCATTGTCGCCAACCAACCCCGATCGCTGGCGGGCGTCATTGACACTAACGCGTCGAACAAAGCCGCCCGTTTCGTGCGCACCTGCGATTGTTTCAATATTCCCATCATTACTTTCGAAGATGTGCCGGGATTTATGCCGGGCACCGCCCAAGAATTCAACGGCATTATCAAGCACGGCGCTAAACTCCTCTATGCTTTTGCCGAGGCAACCGTGCCTAAAATCACCGTCATTACCCGCAAAGGCTATGGCGGCGCATTTTGCGTCATGAATTCGCGCCAACTGCGCGGCGATTACAGCTTCGCCTGGCCCAGTGCCGAAATTGCCGTAATGGGTCCAGAAGCCGCCGCGGAAATCATCTTCGCCCATGAAATTAAAACCGCCGAGAACCCGGAACAGCATTTTAACGAAAAAGTCGAAGAATATCGCGAAAAGTTCGCCAATCCCTACATCGCCGCCTCAAAAGGCTACATTGATGAAGTGATTGAACCTAAAGTTACTCGCTACAAATTGATCAAAACGCTGGAGATGCTTTCTAATAAGCGCGATACTCTCCCACCTAAGAAACATGGCAATATTCCTTTATAGGAGCAAGCAATGAACCCGGAACTATTGAATGGAATCATAATCGGAATCGGTGGACTGATTATCGTATTTGTCGGATTGTTAATTATCGAATTCGTTATCGCTCTGTTCAGCCAGTATTTTGCAAAAAAAGAACAGAAGACCCAAACGGCTGCCGGTTTGCCGTCAATCGAAACTAAAAAACATTCAGCGCAAACCAAACGCATCGCCATCCCGGAAGAAGATGTGGTCGCCATCGCTACGACAATTGAACTTTATCGCAAAATCCACTTCGAGCAGTTACCAAGCCAGATTACCTTTATACGTGGCAATCAGCAGAGCAATTGGAAAATCGGCTCAATCGCCAGTCAATTCTTGAGGAAATAGTATGAAAGAGAAAAAAGTAGAATTAGAAATAAACGGTCAACCTTACACAGTCATCATCAATGAAATTTCTGCCTACCACGCTTCCGTAACCGTCAATGATCGCACTTACGAAGTTGACTTAAAAGACCTGGGCTTCGATCAAGTTGCCGACATTAAACCCAAATTAATTAATGTTCCCGAATCAGCCGTACCAACCACTAAACCGGCGGGTATGACTCCGCCTACTCAACTGCATCGGCCTAAATCGGTGATCGACAGCTCCGCTGTGGTAGCACCCTTGCCAGGTCTGATTCAAAATATTCTCGTTAAAGTCGGGGATACTGTCCGCGCCGGCCAGCACGTTCTGACAATGGAAGCCATGAAAATGGAAAACGAAATCCAGACTAATCGTGACGGAATTATCAAAGACATTAAAGTCCGAATCGGCGATTCAGTCAACGAAGGCGATACCCTCATAATTCTCAATTCAGGGGAGTGATAGATGGATAATTTCCTGAAAATTTTACAAACGACTGGCTTTGCTAATATTCAGATCGGCAATATTATTATGATTTTTATCGGGCTGATTGCCATTTACTTTGCGATAACGAAAAAGTACGAACCGCTCCTGCTTTTGCCGATTGGGTTCGGTATAATTGTGGGCAATATTCCTTCCATACCATCTATTGCGATCGGCGTCTTCGATACGGTGGCTAATGGCGCGCCGACCAACAGCGTTTTCAGTATGATCTATTATTTAGTGACTTCGGGAATATTTCCACCACTGATTTTTCTGGGCATCGGAGCATTAACCGATTTTTCATCATTAATTTCTAATCCGAAATCACTTCTATTGGGAGCCGCCGCTCAGTTAGGTATTTTCGTTACTTTTATCGGCGCGTTGATTCTCGGTTTTTCTGCGCCGGAAGCCGCCTCGATCGGCATCATTGGAGGCGCCGATGGACCGACTTCGATCTTTCTCGCCTCCCAACTCGCGCCCCATTTACTGGGACCAATCGCAATCGCCGGTTATTCGTATATCGCACTCGTTCCATTAATTCAGCCACCGGTTATGAAACTATTGATAACCGAAAAAGAGGCGCGCATTCGTATGAAACCGGCTCGCAAAGTTTCCCGCAAAGAAAAAATCCTCTTCCCGATTATCGTCACAATTTTAGCCGCTCTGATCGTACCGGGGTCTATCCCGTTAGTGGGTATGTTGATGCTGGGCAACTTGCTGAAAGAGAGCGGCGTCACTGACCGGCTGGCGAAAACAGCCGGAACGGCTATTCTGGATACCTGTACTATTTTACTGTCATTTACGGTAGGCGCCAGCACGCAAGCCGCGCGTTACGTTGACGGTGTCAATGTCGGGTTTCTAACCCCCCGCGCATTGAGTATCTTTTTCCTCGGATTTTTCTCTTTTATTATCGCAACTTCGGGCGGTTTGATATTTGCCAAGATAATGAACCTTTTCCTGAAAGAAAAAATCAATCCACTAATTGGTGCGGCGGGCGTTTCGGCAGTTCCCGATTCAGCGCGGGTTGTGCATATGTTTGCTCAGCGTTATGATAGAGACAATCACCTGCTCTTCCACGCCATGGGCCCAAACGTCGCCGGTGTGATCGGCTCGGCTATCGCGGCTGGAGTTTTTCTGTCAATATTTTAGTAATAATTATCGCAACTACAAGCCAATAATTAAAAAATTGCGTCGCTATTCTCCATACCGATAAACATTGCCATTTTCACTTAATACCCATCCGTTGGAATTATTTACAAAGGAGAGGCTTACGAGCTTTTCGCCTCCGTCTACCCGATATTGTTCCTGCCATGAATCACCGCCATCGGATGAATAATATATTGCCCTTTCACCCATGACCCAGCCTTCATTCTTTTGGAAGTAAATCCCACTCAAAAAAAAGTTAGATCAAGTCGCCGACCCGCCTGCTCCCGACATAGGAGGGCGGGCAGGAAATCGTAAAAATTTATCCTTATTTGAAAGGAGCGAAAATTCCATTTCCTTATGAACCAAGACAGAACGATTCAATCGTACCGTCCTAAATGAATTTTTCCGTCCAGCTTCCCGAGCTAAAATGTACGAATCAGTCGAAGCTTTACAAAAAGATCTGGATATATGGCTGAGAGAATACAATGAACAAAGACTCCAACGGGGTTACCGAAACATGGGCAAACGCCCAATTGATCGCATTAATGAATATTTGAAAAATATTTCGCCAGAAGGTTAATCATACAATCCGATCATTTACATTTTTGCCTTCGCAATTTAATCCACGGGCACCCCAAACAACGGCTGAATATGTCTTTGGTAGAGATTTTCGGTCACGTTCGGGGCAATAAATTCAGCATATTTATTGAGATCCGAAAGGTAGCGCTCGCCCATCTCAGCCGCAATCTTATAGCCGACGTGTAATAGCTGGCGCAGATGCGGGTTATAGGCTTTTTCACTCTGATTATGACGTAAAGCCGATACATACTCGCGAGAAGTCCAGTCATTGACAACCGAAGGCGCCGGCAATTTAGTCCGATCAATGTCCACAACAGTTGCATAGGGCTTGACTAATTCCTCATAACATTCATAAGCACGGCAATAGATTTCACGCGCTATTTCCAAGCCTTCGCCGCCAGCCGCGGCTAAACCAATCAGTTCCTCCAGCCAGGTTGTCCCGGCAGTCTTGAGATGCAGTCCGGCATTAGTTTTTGTAATAATGCTATTAATATGTGGATAGAGTGAGAACTTATCACTGCCGGAGTGAACGCTAAGTTTCAGCCCGTCCGGCAAAGAAAATTCCTTGATCGCAAATTTTACTACGGCGACATCCTGCTCGAATTCAACCGCAAATTTTGCCGGGTCGCCGAAGTAGTCAACGCCCTTATTGAAACGTCCCGAAAATTTCGGCGCAATTGTAGCCAGCGGCAGTTCCTGCCAAGCCGCCATACTCAGAATGAAAAATAATTCCAGTGAGCTTTGTGGCATGTCAGTTTCATCAACAGAAAGTTCAATCACATAATCGTGTTGACAATTATGCTGAATGTAGTGATAAGTATCGGCCGCGGCTAATACCGCCGCTAAGTATTTGCGGGCGATCTTTTCGATAGATTTATGATCAACTGCGATTTTCTGTGGAATGCCCGGAATACCAAAAGGTCGCGTGTATTTTTCAGCAAATTTTAAAAATTCCCGAATATCGTTTTCATTGGGCGGAACACCGATGGCATCAGCCACATCCAGCGTAAAAAAATCAGAGGATTCGATAAAATGGGGCACGGTTTCGAGATTGATATGATCGGCATCAACAAAATACCCCTTCGACCAGTTCAAAGCCTGGACCGCTTTCTCGGCCGAATGACGCACATCTGCCGGTTGACTGCCGATTATATTATGTTCGCGAAAAGACTTATTCCAGACTGGTGTGATATTGATGCCCTTTTCGGCGGCTTTGATTATCGCGGTTAATTGGGCTTCAGCTTGATGCCCGAAACGATCCCCTATTCCCAGTGAATATTTTTTCAATTTCATTTTGACTACTTCCTTTTAGCAATTAAAATAACCGGTCTATATTTACGAATTCTTACGAATTTAAAAAATGAAAATTCCGGCAATTAATGTTTTCCGATGTTCTATTTTATCGTAATAATTAAATCATTATCCAGCATTGCCACCGTTTCATTCAGATAATCTGCGAACTGGCTTTCGGTCTTAATACCGTCCGGCTCCTGTTCCCAGGCGGCTAAGAAATAATACGTCAATTTTCCCGCCGTCGGTTTCAAAATCACAACATAGCTATTTTCATCATCGGTTATCTGGATCAAATCTTGGCGACGGAAAAGCACCGCCAGTCCTAATTTGTCATTCGCCAGACTCTGTTTACCATAAGTGGCAAAGTACATCCAGTCACGATTTTGATCAGTCGAACTAAGTAGCGACACGTTTTCCATTTTCACGATGCCGGTACACAGATTGGGCGGTTCGTCGTTAATTTGGATCTCGTGACGGGTCAAGCGACTACCGGCGGCAATCGAGAGTTCGGAAACCAGATCATATTTATTGCCACCGATTTCCCAGCCATAATAACGAGTACGGATGCGCGATTCAAGCACGCCATCCTGTAAAATTTCGCAAATTATACTGTCAGTAACGGCAATCCGCTCGGCTTTCCCTTCATACCACATTCCCAATGTACCGAGACCGAGCGATTCACCGACTTTCAGCACATCCATTCCCCAGGGACACATACTATGATACGATTCAAAGCCGTCCTGGCCGATTTCTTGTAAAACCATATCGGGTACTTTCTTGCCAAAGACATCTATGGCATTGCGCCAGTCGAGATAAAAACGATAGCCGACTTTATCGGACTCCCAACCCGGTCCTTCATAACGAATGAACAGCGAATGGTCGGTATGTTCGGGTGGTACCCGCAAATATTTTACATTCTGAAATTGTCCACCTTCATAAATCCGATCGACAAAACGTCCGCCGACTTTATGGGATAATTCCGCCTGCGTGCGCTTGGGATAATTGTGAGTAATCGTTCCTTCCTTAGCATAATGAATTGTGAAGGTTTTCTTCTCGGAAGGAGCAAAATCGGTAACGAATAAAATTTCGGTTTTTTCAAAATTCACCTGAGATGGAATTTCCGTCTCCCCAGCGAAAACAGCCCAGGCTTCTGGATTAAAATCCGGGTATTTGGCTTTTACGTCAGCCACGTTTATCCTGACCATAGCGTCTTTACGAACCTGTTTGGTAGGATTTTCTACGATTATTTTAAAGGAAAGTGGTAAGTCTGGGCGCTCTTTTGCAGAACGGTTATTACAAGAAAAAACACAGGTTAAAAATAGCATTGCTACGATTATCAATCTTGGTTTAGACATTGGTGACTCCCTGATATTATTTTTATTTTTGAACCTATAATTCATATTTAATTGTTAATAATTCTAAAATTATGGGCTACGCCTCGCTCGGTAACGTAAGCTTGCGAGGCAATTATTTTCCCTTCTACAAACCTCATTTCACCGGTCAGGTCTTTCTGGGATATTGGCCGCTCTGCAACAAATGTCAAGCGGCAATTGTCGGTAAAACGCTGAGGCATAATGCTAAATTTAAAGCCGGTCTGACTCATAAAAATCGGATTGCCACCTACCGTCACACTTTCACTAAAAGTTAATTCAACTGTTCGACCATCAATGCGATAAGCTGTAACCGTAACAGGCGCGCTTGATTCCGGATCCCAGCGGTCAGCAAAAGTCCAGGCTGGTGTTATTTCTTCCGGTTGCGGTTTTCCAGGGGCTGTCGCGAGATTATTACGATACCAATCGAAAGCTTTGCCCGCTTTCCGGCAATTAAAGAAATATTTACGTTCGCCCCACAAATAAGGATTATTGCGACTGACATCGTCATAAGTTTTCAGATAGATCGGCTGATCCGCCATATTTTCCGAAAAATTACAATTGATAAGGAAAAATTGAGCGTCGTAATGATGGCGTCCCAGCTGAAAACCCGGCACGCCGTCAAAAGTAGAATTGACTATAACGAATTTCTGATCCGGATCGTAATGACCATCATGCCAGATCGTAGCCGAAGTCTTTACTTCGAAAAATTGTGAATCGCGGATAAAACACCAGCCGCGCGGGCAAACCATATCAACCGCCCCGCGAAAATAACAATTAGAATGGTAATACAAACCCTGCTGATAATTCCAGAGCGAAACGGTATCGCCGCCTTTTCCCAGCAGGTTGCAGTTCCGTAAAATTGTGCGAGTTCCTTTTCCATAAATAGCGAAGGCATGCGGTTCAATCTCCGGCTGAGTATTTTCCACCGTCAAATTTTCCAAAATAATGTCGTCAGCATAGATATTGACGACTGCCGGTCCGATATAATCCTTGTTGGCTTCCCAATCAGTGCGTTTCTGACAGAAACGGATAATGGTGCTGTCGCGATTTTCACCGCGAAGAGTGACATAATTCTGGTCTAATCGAATTTTTTCCTCGTAAATACCATTTCGAATAAAAATAACCACCCGTTGATAAGCCATATCCGGTAAAGCCGCCAGCGCCGCCGTGATCGAGGTAAACTGTCCCGCACCACTTTGATCAACAATCATCAGATTATCGAAGTCTTCAGAGGCAGTCCCAATTTGAACCAGACAAATCAGCAGAAACGTCATGACGACCATTTTTCTCATAAAAGACCTGCGGTTATAACCGCGCTCCCACTTTTTTCAATTACCAGATTTACCTTCTTCCGAAACATTTTAATAATATAATTTATCCAGACTATTTAAATATTCTTCAAGATTAGTGTAACCGTCACCGTCAAAATCGCCGTTACGGTCGTTCGGGTCGTTGGGATTAAAGCCATTTGCCAGTTCCCAGTCGTCTGCCATACCATCTTGATCTGCATCTTTGACCGGTGTAGTAGAATTCAAGATCGGCCAGCCGCCAACTTCCTTCTGAGAATCGATAATGCCATTTTTACCATAGTGAACAATCCCATCACGAACCTCCGCCACCAGACGTTCATCCACCGCATCGCGTTTGGGCAAAACAGCACCGCAGTTGGCCAATACTAATTCGTATGCCGCTTCCGCTGAATGAGTAGCGACCGGCGCCGCGGCAAATGGCTGATCAACGCGCCCAAAATTGCGAAACTCACCTTGCACACCGCCCGCCCAATTATCCGCCGTAATGGCTGGAAATCCATTCACAAAATTTTCGGCAACGTACCACTGACCGGTGCTATCCCACGGCTCGACAATTCGGTCGGGACACTCCGAAGCAGGACCGGCTTTATAATAATTAGCGATAATATTCTGATGGCCACCTTCGCCGCCGTAGGCACTATTAAAACCCCAATTAAAAATCACATTATTGCGGAAATCAACGTACTCGGCTTCAGGTTTGTGACTATAGCGACTACCATTGAAGCGCGGATTGCGACTGGAATTATGCGCAATTAGATTATGATGAAAAGTCGCGCCTTGACCGCCCCAGATGCCGCCATAACCGTGGTCGCCTTTATGATGAATCGAATGAGTAAGGCTCTCGCTGATTATGCACCATTGAACGGTGGAATTGACATTATCGCGGATCGAAGCGACTTCATCTGTGCCCCAGCTGAATGAACAATGATCTATGATAATATTTTTCTGGAAAATGGCAGAAATGGCGTCGCCTTCAACTTTACATTCGTCCCCCAACCTGACACGGAGATAGCGGATTATGACATTATCAGCCGCAATTATCAGAGGATAATTACGAATGCAAATACCATCGCCCGGCGCAGTTTGACCAGCGATCGTCAGATTGCCATTCTGAATTGTCAGCTCGGATTTTAAAACAATCGCGCCGGAAACCCTGAAAACAATCGTTCGGGTGCCATTGGTTTCTATTGCGGCTCGCAAACTACCCAGACCTTTATCATTTAAGTTCGTTACAGGAATGACCTTACCACCGCGGCCACCGGAGGTGAACCGGCCAAATCCTTCCGCGCCGGGAAACGCCAATTGCTGAGCAAATGCCGTTGATTGGCAGACGATAAACAAACCGAGCAACAAAATCGGGCAAAAATCGGAGTGAAACAAAGATAATATTGATAAACGTATTTGTTTTATTAATGACGATTGATTAGTTGGCTGGCGATTGATTTCATTGCAGTTCGCCATTGATATAGACGTCCTTCATCTTTAAGCCTTCCACATTTTTAATAATGTTGGGCTTTTTTACACCGTTAAAACGACAATTACTAAGTTGCACGTTAGATATAGGCGACCTTTCATAACCTTGTAAAAATAAAGCATATTCGCTTGCCTGGCTGGTTACATTTTCGACGTAAATGTTACGGACTATCGGCGTATACTGACCAACGTCTCCTTCGGCATAGTAGAAGTAAATTCGAATAACTGCGTCACTGACAACCCCGACAGTGACGTTGCGCATGTAGATATTCTCGACGATTCCACCCCGCAGGGAATTGGTTTTAATCCGCAAAGCTCGATCCAGGTTAGGACTATCCATAATACAATCTTCCGCAAAAACATTCCGGACGTTGCCCGACATTTCACTGCCGATTACTACACCACCATGCCCGTCTTTCATTCGACAGCCTTGAACAATGATATTTTCGCTCGGGGCTTTGAGACGTCGTCCGTCGCCATTGCGTCCGGATTTTATGGCAATACAATCATCGCCCGTATCGAAATAACAGTCTTTGATCAAGACATTGCGACAACTTTCGGGGTCACAGCCATCGTTATTAGGACCGTGGCTGATGACGGTAACTTTTTTGACGGTTACGTTTTCACACAGCACCGGATGAATTTCCCACATTGGTGATCGCTTAAGCGTAACGCCTTCAATCAGAATATTTTTACACTTATAAAACTGGATAAAATTCGGCCGTAAATAATGACCTTCACCGAAGATACGTTCTTTTACCGGTACATTTTTATCTGCCATTTCCATCAATAAATCACGGTCTTTTTCCTGATTCGGCATTCCTTCTTTCCAGCCGAATTTCTTGTTCATCACCCAATTCCACCAGGTTTCATTATCAGCCTGACCATCAATGGTACCCGATCCGGTGACAGCCAGATTCTCTTGTTCATAGGCATAGATAAAAGGCGAATAATTCAGACATTCCACCCCTTCAAATCGGGTGAATACGACCGGCAGATATTTATGTATGTCTCGGCTGAATAGAATATTTCCTTCGCCGCTAATATGCAGATTGACATTACTTTTCAGATGAATAGCGCCCGTCAGAAATTTACCGGACGGTACGACGACGCGTCCGCCTCCGGCTTTATGACAGGCATCAATTGCCTTAACGAAAGCCTGAGTGCAATCGAATTGACCATCACCGATAGCGCCGTAATCAGTGATGTTGAAATCTCTGGCATTGAATTCGGGCGGAACGATCTTCTCCAGAATTGCCGGTACCTGGTTCCAACCCGATTCAGGCGTTTGAGCAATTCCCCAGGGAAAAATCAGTCCCAGAAGAATCAGGATTGTCAGATTAAGACGTAGATGGCGATGAACAGGCGATGATTTTTTCATTTTGTATTAGTTACACTTTCATTTATTTATTCAAATAATTATTTCCACTTTTCATTCAGCATTTCCATTTCCAGACTTGCCAGAATAAATGGCCCGACGGCTTTGGGATCGTTGCGCGCAGTTTTGGCGCTCACATAATAATCGTAAGAACCGTCACGGTAAGGTTTACCGCCCAGCCCAGCTACTGCGCAAGCTTGATTGATATTGACCAGTCCGACAGAGTCCACTTCGATAAACTGATTCACAACGCCGGTATATCCTTTCTTAACAGCATCAAGATAAACCGGATCGAGATAGCCGAGCCGAACGCTTTTGGCTAACGAATAGACAAACATACAGGATGCCGAGGATTCCAAATAATTACCTGGCTGGCTACCTTTATCCAGAACTTGATACCAAACGCCGGTTGCCGGATCCTGCACTTTAACGACAGCATCCGCTAATCGCTTTAAAATAGCGATAATTTCCGGTCGCCCCGGATGATCGGCGGGTAAAAAATCGAGCACATCAACCAGCGCCATCGCATACCAGCCCATCGCGCGCCCCCAAAAATTGGGAGAACAACCGGTTTCTGGATTAGCCCAGGCTTGCTGGCGACTTTCGTCCCAGCCATGGTAGAGCAAACCAGTTTGCGGGTCGCGCGTTTTTTCTTCGATTAAAATAAACTGCTTGACGACATCATCAAATAACGCCGGCTCATTAAAGACCACCGCATATTGAGCTAAAAAAGGGCCTGCCATATATAAACCATCCAGCCACATTTGATGCGGATAGATTTTCTTGTGCCAGAAACCACCTTCTTTAGTGCGCGGATGAGTCGCTATTTGTTGCCGCAAATTCATCAGCGCTTTCTGGTATTTGACCTTGCCGGTTTCGGCATAGAGTCGAAAAAGGGGTTTACCGGCATTGATCCGGTCAAGGTTATACTCTTCCAGACGGTAAGTTAAAATGCGGCCGCTATCGTCAATAAAATATTCATAATAGGACTCGACATACTGGAAATATTTTTGTTCTCCGGTTTTTTCCCAAACATCCAGAATGGATTTCATAACCAGTCCGTAAGTATACTCCCATTTAGGTTCGTCTGGACTTTCGAGCAACCAGGGTTGCGGATGCCGCTGGATAACCGATTCCGCCATCCGCACCGACCAGGCTGACGTTGGTTTAATTTCTTGATTCAATGCCGCTCTTCCAATCAGCGGGATAAAGGCAATCAGAATCAAGCCTGACAAATAAAATTTTTTCTTATGATTATCTTTAGCCTTCATAGTTACTCAATTAGTAAAACTATGGGTTGGGAGGACATTACATCCTCCCAACCCATTACACATTTCAGATTAATATTCTAATAGAAATCACTTCAATAACATCATTTTACGAACATTAACCTGACCAGCACATTCCAGTTTATAAAAATACATACCACCGGCTAAATGACTGGCATCGAAAGTAATCCGGTACGAACCAGCCGGTAAGTGTTTAGCAACCGGTTTGTCAACCATTTGCCCCAACAAGTTATAGATCGTTAGAGTCGTATAACCAGATTTATTCAGATCAAATGCAATCTGAGTAGTCGGGTTGAATGGATTCGGATAGTTCTGCTTGAGCATGAACTTTGACGCTTTAGTAGAGGTAAATTCAGAAATAGCCAATTCTTCGCCTTTCAACCATTTGGCTTTCAAAGCAGGATACCAGTTAAGATCACCAACCGGATATCCCTTATCGGCACCAGTATAAGCCAGTGACGAACTCGAATAAGTCGCATCCAAGGTATCGCGGTAGTATTCCAGTAACCGGCGATCATAATCATCACGCTCTACTACAAATAAATCCGAAGGCGTATTCTTAGTCTTATTGCCTCCTGTCGGACTCTCGTACCAGCGCATCATGTTGGTCATTAACCGCGGCGTGTTGCCTAACGTTATATTAGTCTGGGTAAATGCCTGCGACGCCCCCGAACCTAACTTACCATATATATGATCAGATAACGGCGAGCCCGGGCCAAAATTAAAATCATTCAAAAATGCCCAGCCAGAATCACTTATCGCCCAATAATTATTCGCTACCGTCCACTGGGTCGTATCATTCGGCGTCGAGAATATCCACGTTATCTTGTTATTACCGTTCGGATAGGTCTCTCCTGTGTTTGCCCATTCCGCCGCACGTGTCGCATCCGTCGAGTCCTCACCTAATGCAAAGGCATCCATAAATAAATTATTCGTGATTATTATCTCCTGACCTACATTACCAAGCGATAATAAACCATGATAGCCCATCCCATTGATAAAGGTATTATGGTCTATCAAGCCATACATTATCGGACCCTTCGTCGGATCCGTCGTATAATGTCGTACCGCACGATCCTGATAATTCACAAATGTATTATTGACCAATATCAACGAATCAACTCGTACGTCTCGCAAATCCAAGCCCTTACCAGCACCTAAATTCGAGGTCGTCAATGCTCCCATATTCGCAAATATCGTGTTCGTCACCTTTACCTTAAATACATTCTGATTAGTACGAATATGATTACCATTGGTATTAGACAATATAGCTCCATCTATGACTATCGAACCTCCCGCGGCTGAGGTGCTGATCAAACCACCCTGTACTCCGCTAACCCGCTCAGGCTCCCATTCATAATAACCAGCTATACAAATATCTTTCAACTCAATATTACCACCATTCAATGTCACAAACCAGCCCGGCGGCCGTGTCGGCGAAGAACCTGTGCCTGTCTCCCACAAATATATAATCGGCTTCTTGCCTGTGCCTTCCTGTGCTCTCAAACGTAAGGTCGCACCAGGCGGCACCGTGAAGGTGGCATTGGCAAAATAGTATTTATCTCTTTTAAGCTCATATACATGATTTGCCAATAATCCACCCGAGGCTAATGTATCAGCCTTTATCTGATTTTGCAGAAAAGTGGCTTCACTTTCACCATCATACGGCTCCAAAATTACTACGACTTCTGTAGGCTGGATAATAACGCCCTGTTCCCATTGAGCTTTTAATTCGGGAAACCAATTTAGGTCACCCACAGGATAATTATTATCGGCTCCTACAAAGGCAGAATGAGTCTTAGGATAAGTCGCATCCAAGGTATCGCGGTAGTATTCCAGTAACCGGCGATCATAATCATCACGCTCTACTACAAATAAATCCGAAGGCGTATTCTTAGTCTTATTGCCTCCTGTCGGACTCTCATACCAGCGCATCATGTTGGTCATTAACCGCGGCGTGTTGCCTAACGTTATATTAGTCTGGGTAAATGCCTGCGACGCCCCCGAACCTAACTTACCATATATATGATCAGATAACGGCGAGCCCGGGCCAAAATTAAAATCATTCAAAAATGCCCAGCCAGAATCACTTATCGCCCAATAATTATTCGCTACCGTCCACTGGGTCGTATCATTCGGCGTCGAGAATATCCACGTTATCTTGTTATTACCGTTCGGATAGGTCTCTCCTGTGTTTGCCCATTCCGCCGCACGTGTCGCATCCGTCGAGTCCTCACCTAATGCAAAGGCATCCATAAATAAATTATTCGTGATTATTATCTCCTGACCTACATTACCAAGCGATAATAAACCATGATAGCCCATCCCATTGATAAAGGTATTATGGTCTATCAAGCCATACATTATCGGACCCTTCGTCGGATCCGTCGTATAATGTCGTACCGCACGATCCTGATAATTCACAAATGTATTATTGACCAATATCAACGAATCAACTCGTACGTCTCGCAAATCCAAGCCCTTACCAGCACCTAAATTCGAGGTCGTCAATGCTCCCATATTCGCAAATATCGTGTTCGTCACCTTTACCTTAAATACATTCTGATTAGTACGAATATGATTACCATTGGTATTAGACAATATAGCTCCATCTATGACTATCGAACCTCCCGCGGCTGAGGTGCTGATCAAACCACCCTGTACTCCGCTAACCCGCTCAGGCTCCCATTCATAATAACCAGCTATACAAATATCTTTCAACTCAATATTACCACCATTCAATGTCACAAACCAGCCCGGCGGCCGTGTCGGCGAAGAACCTGTGCCTGTCTCCCACAAATATACAATCGGCTTCTTGCCTGTGCCTTCCTGTGCTCTCAAACGTAAGGTCGCACCAGGCGGCACCGTGAAGGTAGCATTGGCATAATAGTATTCATCTCTTTTAAGCTCATATACATGATTTGCCAATAATCCACCCGAGGCTAATGTATCAGCCTTTATCTGATTTTGCAGAAAAGTGGCTTCCGAACCATCATACGGTACTAACGTAACAATGACATCCTGTCCATACAGTCCTGCAAATAACAGAAAAGTAATGATAACAATTGCCCCAATTTTTTCCTTTAACATAATTTCTCCTTTCATGTTAATTTTTTAGCTTTAATAGATCAATAATTAACTCTTTACTTTTGATTACAACCTCCTTTCTAAATAAAATATTTTCCGGTTTCATTGCTATCAAAGTTTTATGTTAATACCAAAATCAGCAGTTATTCCGTACCTTTCACTATTTCTAAACAATTTCCGATCATCTACTCTATTATAGATTGAACTGCCTTCTTCAATATCGGTTAAATTGGATATATTAAGGAATACCGAAATATTATCATTTAATCCCTGTTTCAGGGTCAGGTCTACGCGCGTAAATGGATTATTCACCCGATCACTTAAACCAGAAGCGGAATAGGAAATATTATATTCCCCCTGATGGAAAACCGAAATTCTTCCCGAAAACCTCTTTATATCATAACCTAAAGCAACGTTACCAAAGAATTCCGGCATCCCCTCTAATCTTTGCTTTCTTTCCGTAAGCACATAGAATTTCTTATAGGTTGCCGGTGCAGGCCCTGGCGGATCATAATAGACCGAATCAATTTTTGAAGCCCAGATATAGGTCTCTGAACGTACCACAGAAGCATTATAGCTTAATACAAAATATTTAAGAAATCCGGGTAGATGAGTAAAATTAATCTGATGCTCGAATTCAAATCCCCATACTTTGGTCGGTTTAGGCGAATTATAAGGAAGCGTTAAATTATAAGCCGCTGAGCCCATTTGACTTGGCCATTTTATCCCAAAGCGTTGCATAAGAGTGTCTTGATAGACTCCTTGATCATCTTTCACCGCTGTCGTATTGAAATTATTCAGCATGTGAAACATATCTTCGATTTCTTTATAATAGGCCGAAACCGAAATTAATCCAATAGCATCGCCAAAAAATGACGTATTAATCTCATAATTCCATGCCTGAGCGGTCTTCAAATTTGGATTGCCAACATAAACTTGTAAGCTAGTCCCAACCTCAGCCGGACGACCGGCTATATATCTTTCCAGACGCATATTAAAATCAGGCCGAGCAAGAGCTTTATATGCGGCTAACCGTAATTTCATAAAACTGAATGGCGAGATTGCCAGATTAAAATTTGGCAACCAAACAGTTTGGGAACTACTGGAAGTGGTATCCAGAATCGAGTTGGCTGGCACAGGAAAGCCCGACACCATATTAGGCATATAACAGGAGATATAATCATTATCTTCATTTTCTACCCGAACACCGGCAATAAAAGTTACCGCTTGACCAATATTTAAAGTATTCATTAGGTAACCGGCACTGACCCTTTCGGTAATATCATAATCATCATATTTTATCAATGGATTAGTCCATACTTCATCTATATTGCCAGTTACATCAACCCCATATCGGTTTAGATACCACCACTGTCGCATCCTATCTCTATCAATCAATGGATCTAATGCATAAGAATCGTAAATATTTCTTGATTCGTGGCTACTATAGAATTCTGAAATAGGAATAAAGAGCACCCCCTTATTGTACCAATCTTCAAAATAAGTACCGGAGAAATCTTTTTCTCTAATCGTACCATCGGGCAGTTTTTCATAATTTTGCCATTTACCAAGATAATATGGGGTAAAATATTCACTTCTTACATTTGATCTGTCCTTTATTTTATACTTACCGCCGAATTTAAATTGACCCGAAAAAGTCTGTGCCAAAGAATACTGCCGATCAATATTCAAATATAATGTTCGTTCTTTATCATAATTATGTTGCGGACGATAATACACCCAGTATAAATTAGCTGCCGAAAAATCGTTGACCGCAAAATCAATTAATTGCTTAGGATTAGATTGAACTTTTGGTGAAGGATTCATTCCATTAGGCTCGACAAAATATGCTTCATAATCGAAGGTATGACGCGATTCCGATTCACTAAAAGATAAGCCCCAATTTATCCCAAAGTTGAATAGTTTATTATCACCGTGAATAGAACTGCTAAAAGTCTTTATTTCTTGTTCGCGATCTCGATAATCATATTCCGGATTACCAGACTGATCGCCCCCTCCATTGGAAGGATAATCCCTCGAATACCAGAAATAATCCCGTTTGGTTCTTCCAAAAACATTATTAAAGCGTATCGAGCCTTCGTCCGGTGTATTAATATCGAGCAAAAGGCTAAATCCATCCCTTTTCCTAATTTCATCAGTAAACTCAAGTATAAAATCATCAATAAAATAACCTGCGTCAGACTGTGTCGGATTCTGATTGTAGTCTAAGGTAATTCTTTCATTGCTTCTGATGCGCTTTTCCATATTACCGGTCATCTGCACGCCCAGAATATTGTTAATAAACCTTTCACCATATTGAACAGATAAATCATATTGATTAGCCGACTTCATCAAATCGTTATAAATACCTTTAAAATCTACTTTTACCCTGCGAGCAATCGGTGCTTTTTTAGTAACAAGATTAATGGTTCCCGCTAAGGCATCCCCGTCTTTGTCCGGAGTTATAGCTTTGTATAATTCAATGCCTGCCAATGTACTCTGTGATAAGGTGCTTAAATCGACTCCTCTACTTGTTTCGTCGGTAGGTGGAATTTTGATTCCATCAATGGTAATGTTTGTAAATTTATCTTCCAAACCACGTAAAATAACTTTATTGGCTTCGCCTCCAGATCGCAGAACTGACACGCCTGGTAATCTACCAATAGCCTCGGCGGCATTGGCGTCAGGTAATTCCTGAATCTTTTCCTCCGATACGACGTTGATTATTGTCGCCGATGTAATCTGCTGATTGATGGCTGCCGCTTGACCTATTGCTTGTCCCCGAACGATCACCTCCTGCCCCCGAATCACATCAGGGCTCAATTTCACGTCCTGAATTACCGTCCCGTCTTCGGGTACTACAACGTTGTATTCCTTATTCTTATAACCGATATATGTCACTCGTAATGTATAATTGCCAGCTGGTACTGATTCAATGCGATAATTACCTTCGATATCCGTGGCACTTCCCAGAGCCGTTCCTACCAGAAATACATTGGCTCCGACCAAAGTTTTAGATGTCAGCGAATCGGTAATAACTCCGCGAACTGTACTGGCGGGAATGGCAATACTTTTCATCATAAGAATAATTACCCCTATAATCAACCATTCCTTTTTAATTATTTTAGCTTTCCCCATAAAATTTTACCTCATATAATTAAGACTTATTCGCCTACTTCTACTATTTCACTGTTTTGGTCAATAATGCCTATCAAATTCAAACTTTCTAAAACATTTTTCAAGTAAAGTCAAATAACACTTGAAATAGAACGATTATTTCATTAACTATAAAGATAAAAACTGTGAATAACCTTTTTTAACATTGTTAAACATGTCATACAACTTTTTCTTGGCTTTTGTTAAAAATATTGTTAAAGTATCAATTGATGATTAATGAGCAAACCCGCAAGAAATTATTAGAAAAAATTCTGCAGAGCAAGGAGTTTTGCTCTTCTAAGATTTATGCTTCTTACTTGACATACCTGGTTGAAGCGGCTGAAAAGGGGAAAAAATTAAAAGAAATTTCGATCGCAATCGAATTTTTCGGCAAAGATGCCAATTTTAATCCAGCCGAAGATACCATCGTCCGTACCCATACTTATAACCTGCGCAAGAAATTGCAAAATTATTACTACGATGAAGGCAAGGACGACAAATATCGTCTGCGAATTCCCAAAGGCCAATACGATGTCACTTTCGTTCCGGCTTTAGAAAATACCTACCACCCCAAGCGAATCCTGCGCTTTATGGTTCGTGAATACAAAATAACCTTAATCGTCGCACTACTAATTTTATTAATAATCGCAATAATCTTTAATTTTAATCTTCAAAACCAGCTTACGTCCTACCGGGTCATTGACAAAAAAGATCCTATCTGGAGCGAGTATCTCCAATCCAAGCAACCGGTATTGATTGTTTTGGGCAACCATTTTTTCTTTGACGATTACAGTGAAAAATTCAGAAGCAATATAACCATTCGGCATGGACGCGTCAATTCATACGAAGATTTCAATGCTCTCCAAAGCCAGTTTCCCGAAAATGTACTCAAACCTTCCGATGAACCCTATTTCCCCTATCATAGTATCTGGAGTTTGCCGCCCGTTCTCTCAATCTTGAACTCTGTCGGACAAAAACCAATTTTAAGAAGATCATCCTTGATTACTCCTCAAACATTAGGCGAATACAATATAATTTTCCTCGGCAGTATTAAGACACTTTATATCCTCAAACACACTTTGACTCAATCGCACTTTAGTTTCGAGATCCTGCCTCACATAATCACTTACACCAACGGTGATTCTTGTCGCACCTTCCAAACCAATTTACATTCCACCGGATTGAACGAAGACCTTGTGTTAGCGGTTAAACTACCTGGCCCAGCTGATAATTCCATTTTTATCATCGCTTCCTACCATTCCTTAGGAGCACCCGAAGTCGTTAATCAACTTACTCAGACTGATTCCCGCAAACAAATTGAACAAAAATTTATCGAGAAATACGGCTACATGCCGCGCTATTTCGAGACTTTGTTTCGGGTAAATGGAATAGACAAAACCGCTTACAGCACTGAGATGCTGATCTTCAACGAAATCACCAAAGATTAAACCTCAGTAATCGAGTTAACTACCAAGCCAGTCAAGAATAACTTGACGATTGATTTGATTGCTTTGAGATCATTAAAAGTAACGTCCGACTGAAATATAGAAAAGCCGGTGATTATGAGAACCAATGCCATAATCAGCCGAAATCGGTCCAATCGGTGTCGGTATAACAATCCCAAGACTGATACCTGCTCGAGATTGTCTCCAGTCAAAATCACTGAATCCATCCCATACATTGCCAACCATTCCGGACAGACGACAATAGATACCGGAAGTCAAAGGCGCCCTACATCCCAGTCCGAGCACACCTATCATCGAACCCCATAATTCATCCTGATGATAACCAGGCAACGAATTTAATCCACCAAGTCGGAATTGCTCGTAATGATTCAGCACTTTATTTAAATAACCAAGATGAAGAGTAGTCGAAAAAGTATATTTTTCATCGAAAGTTTCATAGGTCACTGATTCGACCGATATCCGATCGAATTGCTTTAAGCGATCTCGTTCGATTGAATGTTCATACCGAATATCATTTACTCGACCGGATTTAGGTAAATCGGGATCATCAACATTATCAACTAATATCCGCAGAGTTAAACTGCCAACCGAGTAGTTATCATGATTAACGCGGGGAATATAATGGATGGTAGAATCGGCAACAGTATTTTCCCATTTCAGACCAAAGGCGGTTAGTCCGACCCGTTTGATCTGAATCCCGGCATTAGCCTCCAGTCCGGTTCGGTATAATTTACCGGATTCGACGCGTCGCCCATCATTATTATAAAGCGGGATACTTTCATTCAAATGATACAAAGAAGTATAACCGGTAAAATTCGAACTAAGCACACGAATAGTTCGGGAATTCCATTCTGCCCGAAACAAAAGGTCACTGACAATCAAATTAACCTGATTGTCAATGCCTCTGCCCAGTAAATTTCGATACTTTCCGGAAATAAAGGCACTCGCTTTACGCTCGCTATCATAACGCGCCCCGAAACTGAATGCCGTGCGTTCGTGTTCTTCAACTTCGACTAATAAATCCGCTCGATTGGAATCAACCTCAGACAAAGACAGGTAAACATTTTTAAATAATCCGGTACTATACAGGTTTTTCATACTGCGTTGCGCCAGTTTTAAATTCCACCGGTCGCCTTCTTTTAACTCCATTTCACGCCGTAAAATGTACTCGCGGGTTGCCTGATCGCTGGAATATTTAATTTGATTGATTGAAGTATTATTTAATTTATTTATGGCATTCTCTAAAAAATCCGGTGATTTACAAATATTGTCTGCATAAGGTTGTATTTTTCCCCAATATTTCTGGCAACTGCGATAGCCACTCTCGACCAGAGAATTCAGCGAATCGAAATCGGTCGAAGTAATATGGTCTATCTCTGGTCGGATGAGAACATCAGCCAATTCGAGATTTTTCGTATCAGAAGGATAGGCTAAAGTATTCATCGCCTGCCCAAAAATGTCAAATACATCGAAATTTTCCGCCAGTGGCACTATTTTACTACTAACGTCAACAGCTACAATGAATTCAGCACCCAAATCGAGTGCCACATCAATCGGGACATTGTCGGTCAAGCCACCATCGGCTAAAAGATATGTTCCATACTTGACCGGCGCTAGAATAATTGGAAAAGCCGAACTGGCAGTAACCGAACGGGCAAGATTGCCGTTACTCAGAACAACCATTTTGCCCGTTTTTAGATCAGTGGCAATGATTCGTAACGGGATTGCCAGACTATCGAAATCCGACCCAGAATAATACTCCGGATAAATCGTCATTTGAAAGATGCGTTCCTGTAAAGCTTGCGTTGAAAGTAAATTACGGGGAAATATCACATTGAAGTTCTCGTCAAACCGCAAGGTAAACAACTCTGGTAAAGTCCTAATCTTCTGGGATACAAACTCAATATCGCGAAATGGCTGAGATGCCAAAACTCGGTTCCAGCGTGTATTAGCAATAAATTCCTCGATTTCTTGAGGGGTACTCCCACCAGCATATAAAGCCCCAATAAGAGCCCCAAAACTTGTCCCAACGATAAAATCGGGATAAAAGCCGATTTCCTCCAGGGCTTTAATAACTCCAATTTGGGCAAAACAACGCGCTCCGCCCCCACTTAACACCAACGCAGTTTTAGGCTTATTATCCTCAGCCAAAAGCATCGAATTAAATATCAGACAGATTATAAGTAAGATTTTACTGAACTTAATGTTTTTTAAATTTGAAATCATTGACTGATATAAAACTCATTCGAACGGCGCTGACAATCAGAAAATCAACTAAAGAAAAATGCCAGCCAGAATTATTGCTACAACCAGACCGGGCAACATATTAACCACCTTGATGGTCTTAATTTCCAGAATCGTCAATCCGAGACCGATCAGCAATAAACCCCCGACAGCCGTCATTTCATTAATCACGGTTGGATTTAAAACATCACCCAAGAGACCGGCTAAAAGCGTCAAACCACCTTGATAAAGGAACAACGGGATCACAGATAACAAAACTCCAACTCCCAGACCGGCAGACAAAATCATTGAAGAAAATCCATCCAGCAGTGATTTCGCTAATAACAAATTCGGTTCGCCACCCATCCCTTCTTCAAAAGCGCCCAAAATAGTCATTGAACCCATACAGAACATTAGAAAAGCAGTAACCAAACCTTCAGCGAATTTATCATTATCGCTTTTTAAACGACGCTTGAGATTTTCACCGAGATTATTGATTGCCTCCTCTATTTTACATAGTTCACCGATCACCGCTCCCAGCGCGCCACTGAAAACCATAATCAAAAAATTAGTAGTTTTCAACGCCATACTGAAACCAAGAAACAAGGTAAATAACCCGATTACCTGAAAAACGATTACCGTAAATTTGCGCGGCAATCGGGTGTGCAACAGCAAACCCAGACTACTGCCCAGTATCACCGTCCCGACATTTACCAAAGTGCCCAACATAACGACATCCGCTCCTAATAGTCGAGAATCTTCGACACTCCCGCCTAATTTTAGCCTTAACTCAGTCTTAACCTTTCCCTTCTACCGGTCCCTCCGGAATAATGATCCACCCCACAATATAGGTAATCAATAATGGAAAAAATCCAGTCAGAATCGTGGCAAAGACCAACGCCAGACGAATTAGGTTCGAGTCAATGTTAAAAATTTCACCTAACCCGCCGCAGATTCCGGCTAACTTTTGGTCAGTTCTCGAACGATAGATTTTCTTCATAAACACTTCTCCGTTAAAATCACTCCAATTTTATTGATTATTTCGGAAGTTGGAAAGCAGGATTTTTAAATAATTGGGTAATTGCGGGTGTTTTCTAATTATTCTCAATAAATATTCAGTGGAATTTCGACAGATATTGACAAAATCCGTCAACCTGCGGGAGCTTATTCAGCGTAAAAGCCAGCTCGGTTTCAGGATTCAGGCAAGTGCCTTTGAAAATAGGATGCGGACTGAGCTTAATTACCCGCTACTAACGACGAACTTCCGTTTCTACCACTTAAGAATACGGGAAATATCGTTAAAAAGAACCAGCACCGTTAAAATTAAGATAATCGCTATACCAATTTGCTGGATGCGCACCTTGGCGTTAACCGAAAGTGGACGGCGTTTAATAGCTTCAATTAAAGTAATCAGAAGATGCCCGCCGTCAAAAGCCGGCACTGGTAAAATGTTAATAAGTGCCAAATTGAGACTTATAATCGCAATCAGGTTTAGAAGGGAACCAAATCCGAATTTAGCGGTCTCTCCAGCTAATTGGGCAATGAAAATCGGTCCACCGATATTTTTTATAGATTCTTCGCCAGTAATGAGCATTTTCAAGGAAATTACGGTTATCTTAAGCCAGTACCAGGTATTTTGAATACCATTATCAAGCGATTCGAAAAATTTTGCCGGGCGGTGATTCATCGTCGGCGAAATTCCAATCAGACCAACTTCGACTAATTCAGACCCCTTCAATATTTTATTAGCGGCTGGCTTTACCTTCTTTTCGTAAATCGTGCCGCCACTCTGCCATTTAATTAAAATAGAATCATAGGGATGACTGTGAATCAACTCGGTCATACTGCTCCAAGATTCTACCGCTGTGCCATTAATCGCAAGGATTATATCACCGGGTTTGATTCCCAACGAATCCGCCGGTAAACCAGGAGCAACGCTTTCCACGATCGGTTTATCTACCGGTTCATAAATTCCCTCGTGCATAGTCAATCCGCTGAAAATCACGAAAGCAAAAAGGACATTGAAAATTACTCCGCCGGCAATAAAAAGTAGTTTTTGCCAAGTCTTTTTACCGGCGAATGTCCAAGGCTCGTTGCTTTCGGCGGCGGTAGTATCAAAACTCTCGTCAATTACGCCGGAGACTTTGACATAGCCGCCCAGAGGAATTGCCGAGAGCTGGTATTCGGTTTCACCGATTTTCTTACTAATTATTTTGGGGGGAAAACCGATTGAAAAGACCTCCACCCGCATACCGGTCAATTTAGCAAAAACAAAATGTCCCAATTCGTGCGCAATAACCACTCCGCCAATTACAATCAAAACCGCTAAAATAGTATAAAGCATCTATAACTCTTCCTTTCTTTACCTTATAAAATTACCAAAAAATTCCCGTGCCATTGGTTCAACATTTAAAATATCTTCTATATTCGGCTTATCAATAACCGGAATCTCATTCAGCGCTTTTTCAATTATATCAGTTATTTCCATAAATCCGATTTTCTCATCCAGAAAAGCATAAACCGCCAGTTCATTAATCACATTCATAATCGCCGGCGCCGTGCCGCCACGCTTTAAAGCCTCAAAGGCAAGCCGTAATGCCGGAAATTTCACGGGGTCCGGCACCTCGAAAGTTAACGGACCTAGTTTAGCCCATTCAATTTTTTCCCAGATAATCGGCAGACGCTCAGGGTAACCGATAGCATATTGAATCGGCAAGCGCATATCGGGTAAACCCAGTTGGGCTTTGATCGAACCATCACAAAATTCCACCATCGAATGAATTACCGATTGCGGATGGATTAAAACCTCGATCTGCTCCGGCTCGACGCCGAATAACCAGAAAGCTTCGATAATCTCAAGGCCTTTATTCATCATTGTCGCTGAATCAATAGTAATTTTTCTCCCCATAGTCCAGGTCGGATGGCGTAGAGCCTCAGCCGGAGTAATACTTTTGAATTCCGCCTGAGGACGGGCGCGGAACGGTCCACCGGATCCAGTCAAAATCAAAAGCTTAACACTTGCTTTATCCTCACCGGCTAAACATTGCCAGATGGCACTATGTTCGCTATCAATCGGGAAAAGATTCAAGCCGCTTTGCGCAATTAGGTTCATAATAATTTCACCAGCCATAACCAGTGATTCTTTATTAGAAAGAGCAACGTTACGACCGGCAGTCAAAGCCCGATAGGTCGGTTCTAAACCTGCCATCCCGACAATAGCATTCACCACTAAATCAACATCCCGACGACCGGCTATCTCCAGTATACCGTCCTTCCCGACTAAAATCTCAATATTCGTACCGGAGAGGTTTTCTTTTAATAATCGGTATTGCGATTCATCTGCGATGGCGACTGCCTTAGGGTGAAATTTCTTAGCCTGTTCAATAAGTAGAGTTAAATTGCGACCGGCAGTTAGGTAATTAACAGTAAATCTATCCCGGCTCGCAGAAATAACCTTTAGAGCATTGACGCCGATCGAACCGGTCGAACCCAGAACTGAGATTGCCCTAATTTTACCTGCTTCCGCCATCTTAGAAATAACTTCCTATTGCGATACCGCCTGAAACACTTTTCGGCGAAAAAGTTAGGTTGGCACCAATTTGAAAATGCTCACCCAAGTTACGCTGAAGAGTAATATTTACCAGCATAAAATCAATATTTTTCCTAGTTTTGTAATTATCAGCCGAATTCAAGTTGTCAGTAACGTGAATTCCGACTTGAGTAAAATGGGCTGTGCCGGCAACGGAAAAAAGCCATTGATTAAACTGAAATAATTTTAAATATCCCAGAGACATATCTAAAAAATGAAAATCAACCGGGCCTTTGGTGTGGTTGACTCCGCCAATAATCTGATTCGGTGCAGTCGGCTTCCCCCAGACATAAGCGAGGTAAATTCCCATGGAATTTAGAGTTTCCTCTTGCCAGCGGCCAGTACCAATTTGCCCGGCTATAATAAGATCCGGAGTGGCACCTACAGCCATCCCGCAAGTTGGCAGTCCCGTCAGATTTGAAGGTGAAGCCAGTAAATCCGGACAATTATAGCGAGCGCCAATTAATACACCCGGGGTGAAAGGACGACTTAAAAGAATACAAGGTAATTCTAATCCGGCACACAATTTGGGCAAAATATTTTGCAATTTGCCACGCACCTGGTTTTTGGGCAGTGCTGTCAGATCTAGCTCATTGGCTGATAAATTGGCGGCAATTAGAAATAATCCAACGAATCGTAAATATTTGAATTTTTGAAATTGCCGAATATTCAATATCAGATAATGCCACGTGAGCTTTTTTTAATGAATTCAATGACATTGCGTACTTCCGGAATCATCAGTTCTGGTGTTTCTTCGATTTTTTTAATAGCATCGGAAACGTTGTATTCACTATTATAGATCAAGGCATAGGCTCGTTTCAAAGCCAAAATAGTTTCAGGAGGAAAATTCCGTCGCTTTAATCCAACTCGATTCAAACCTTCATAACGGAGTGGCTCACGCGCCGCCATAATATAGGGCGGGACATCCTTAGGAACGCGGTAATGTCCACCGATAATTGAGTGCTGACCGATCCGGCTAAATTGCTGAACACCCACTAAACCGCCTACAATAACCCAGTCCTCTATTTCGACGTGACCGGCTAAATTAACAGCATTCGACATAATGACTTGATTACCGACAATGCAATCGTGGGCGATATGGACATACGCCATCAAAAGACAATCCGAGCCGATAACTGTTTTCCAATGTTGAGATGTCCCACGATTAATAGTGACAAATTCGCGAATGATTGTTCGCTCACCGATTTCGGCAGTGGTTTCCTCGCCAGCAAATTTAAGATCCTGAGGAATTTCGGAAATTACGGCATGATGAAAGATTTTACAGTCACGACCGATTCGAGCGCCGGGTAAAATTAACACATGACTTCCAATCTGACAGCCGTCACCAATTTCAACATTGTTGCTGATGATACTGTAGGGACCAATTGAAATATTTTCACCAAGTCGAGCTTGGGAATCAATAATAGCAGTAGGATGAACCTGTTTCATATTCTATAATTCCACTAGCGAAGCCATCATATTTGCCTCAACAGCGACTTCATCATTGACATAAGCGACGCCTCGCATTTTACACATTGATAAACGGGATTGAACCATTTTAACCTCAAGGCGAATCTGGTCGCCCGGCACTACCGGCTTTCGGAATCTGACCTCATCCAATCCGGTAAAATATAATAAGACCTTTTCGGGATTTTCAATCGTATTCAAAAGCATAAATCCGCCAGTCTGCGCCAGGCATTCCAGAACCAGCACCCCCGGCATGACCCGTTTGACCGGAAAGTGCCCCTGAAAAAATGGCTCGTTTATGGTAACGTTTTTAATTGCAGTGACCGATTCACCGGGAACCATATCAACAATTTTATCTACCATTAAGAATGGAAAACGATGCGGAAGAATACGCTCGATGCCGCTAATATCAAATAAAGCCCCTTTAACTTTGCCCTTCTGGTATTTTTTACTAATCATAACCTTTTCGTATTCCTTGCGTATTTTCCGGACAAAGTTAATGTTATGGGCGTGACCACTTCGCGCGGCGATAACGTGTCCCTGAATCGGGACACCCAGCAGGGCAAAATCACCAATTAAATCAACGATTTTATGCCGCACGGCTTCGTTATAATAACGCAATTCTACCCCGTTTAGCGTACCGCCTTGACCAATGGAAATATCACTGGAAATCCCGAATAATTCACGAAGCCGTTCAACTTCACTCGCCTCAATATGCCGGTCTACAAAAACCACGGCGTTATTGACATTACCGCCTTTAATTAAACCGCGATTTTTAAGTTCTTCAATTTCACTCAAAGTACAAAAAGTGCGAGCGGCGGCATAATCAGTCTCGAATTCGTCTTCGAGCGAATAAGTGGTCGAATACTGCGTGCCGATAGCCGGAATTTCACTGTAGTCAATTAAAAAGGTAATCTGAAATTTTTCAGCGGGTGTGATGTGAATATCAACATGTTTTTTTGGATCAGAGTAGGTCAGAATCTTATCTATTACCAGAATATCTTGCTCCGCTTCTTGTTCTACAATTTCAGCCCGTTTCAAAGCTCGCACAAATTCTATAGCGCTCCCATCACAGACCGGTGGCTCGATATTATTTATTGCAATTATGATATTATCAATTCCCAAACCAGCTACAGCCGATAAAACGTGCTCAACGGTGTGAACTTGAACCCCGTTCTGCGAGAGAGTCGTGCCGCGCGAAATATCGGTTACATGATTAATATCTGCCACAATTTCGGGACAATTTTCGACATCAGTTCGTACAAATTTAATCCAGGAATTCTCAGGCGCCGGTTTAAAAGTAATAGTACTCTTTACGCCAGTATGGAGTCCAATACCGGAAATCGAGACTTCATTTTTAATAGTTCGCTGATGGCGTGACATAACTTATCCTATATTTTTTCCTTTTCGTAATTCCATTTCTACTTTCTTAAGACGCTCTTTTATTTCGGGTAAAGAACGAATATGGGCTAACTCCTGGGCGGCTTTCAAACGTTCCTGAGCCGGTGAACCGAATAGAAACGTTCCAGCTGGGACATCTTTGGTAACACCCGATTGAGCCGCAATCATAACTCCCGTGCCAATATGCAAATGACCGGCAATGCCAACCTGACCGCCAACGTTTACTCGATCTTCAATAATCGTACTGCCCGCAATGCCGACCTGAGCCGCGAAGAAACAATATTCGCCAATTCTAACGTTATGGGCAATCTGCACCAGATTGTCCAGTTTGGTACCGCGGCCAATGACTGTATCACCGATTGTCCCCCGATCTATGGTTGAATTAGCGCCGATCTCTACCTCGTCGTGGATTACAACTCTACCAGCTTGCGGAATTTTCTCAATGCCATTTTCAACGCGTACAAAGCCGAATCCATCACTTCCGATCACAACTCCAGCATGAATGCGCACCTTTTGACCAATTATACATTTATGATAGATACTGACATTCGGATAGATAACCGTTCCGCTACCGATATTTACATATTGACCAACATAACAATGTCCAAAGACCGTGACCTTGTCACTAATTTGCGCACCGGGTTCTATAACGACGAATGGCCCAATATATACATCATCTCCAATTCTGGCATCTTTTGCAATCACGGCTGTGGGGTGAATCATAGGAGCTGGCAAAGGCAACTCCGGTCGAAAATGAGCCAGAACAATCGAAAAAGCGAGGTTAGGATTCTTTACCAATATCAAATTAGGAAAATTGCCATTGAAATTCTCATCTACTATCACAGCCGTGGCGGCGGTGCTTGCTAAATATTTCGCATATTTCGGATTAGCTAAAAAAGTAATAGCACCGCTCTGAGCGTTCTGAATTTCGGCAACGTCATTGATAAGAATATTTTCGTCGCCTTTAACTGCGCCGTTTACTAACCGGGCAATCTGCCCTAAGGTTAATTGCATACCTATTGAGTGCGTTTTAACTCATAGATGACTTTGTCAGTAACGTCGTGAGCCGGTTCGGCATACAAGATATTGCCAGCAACCGTATCAAAAATAAAATCGTACTTCCCGTCTTTCCCCACCTTGGCTATGACGGTTTTGATTTTTTCCAGAATCGGAGTTACCAATTCGGCTTGTTTCTTGTAAATCTCGCCATCCGGTCCGAGCTTTTCGACCTGAAATTTTTGGATCGTTTCCTGTAATTGGCTGATCTCGGTTTCCTTAGTCTTGCGTCGCGTTTCACTCATCATCATTTTCTGACGATCGTAGTCTTTCTGCAGACTGTCCAATTTAGTAAGCATACCGCGATACTGGTCCTCCAGTTTCTTGGCTTCAATGTCCAGTTTAGTCTGCGCTTCACGTGCTTCGTCAAATTCACTCAGAATCCGATCGGAATTGACATAACCGACTTTAATTTGAGCCTGCGCTAGGTCACTGGCTCCGATCATCAACAATCCAAGAATAATGAACACTACTTTTTTCACTTTTCCTCCATTGTTACACATTTGTTTTTATTGTTAATAAGCTGTACCAAAAATAAAATGGGTTTTCCACCCTTCAGGTTTACCATAACCGGTCGTACCTTCAGGGTCAATATCGTCAAATCCATAACCAAAATCAATACCTAATAATCCGAGCGCCGGCATATAAAAGCGTATCCCAACACCTACCGACCGTTTAAGGTCAAAAGGATCGGTATCTCGCATATATTTCCAGACATTGCCAGCTTCCGCAAATGCCAAGGCATAAATAGTCGGATTGTTCGCGATGGGCACCCGATATTCAATAGAATATTTCAGCATTGTTTCGCCACCATACGGATAATAATAACCACCGTAATAATAGGTTGGGCCGACTTCATTATCGTCATAACCGCGTAGGGCTGTACCGTAAATCATACCACTGCCGCCCATTATAAATCGCTCGTCGGGTGGTACAGCGGTACCTTTTTTTAATTTATTGATAACTCCAAATTCAACATGATTATACAGTACCAGTTTCCAAATTGTCGGTAGGTAGTAATCCAAGGTAAAAGTATTTTTGGTGAAATGCTCAGTCCCACCTAACAAACCACCGGTCAGGTTTGTTACCCAGCTGAAAACAGAACCAGTCGTTGGAAATTCCGGGCGATCACGACTGTCACGACTAATTACCTGAGTAAGTCCGATACTCGTCGTTCGATCTTTACCTTCCAGCACTTCTTCTAAATACGCACTGCCAATGTCAGTATAGCTCTTTTTATAAGCCCCGTACGACCAGCTGATCCGAAAATAATTATCAGGCCAGCGTAAACGTCTCCCCCACCGCAGAGATCCTCCGTAAATCGTCAAATTATACGGATAATAGTAACTACTGCCGCTTCCTCTTTCCGAATAGGAAACACTAGCACCGACTAAATTGGGTGAATCGAAAATCCAGGGGTCAGCGAAACTAAGGGAGAGAGCTTTATACGGCGTAACCGACGTACTATAGACGGAGTAGCTTGTTCCTTGCTGATAACTGATTGCCAACTGTTGACCGCGTCCTCGAAAATTGTTGAATTGAAATCCGCCTCCACCCACGAGACCATAAACCTGACTTATACTGAAAGATAAATTTGCCTGATCGGTGGATTTCTCCTCCACAGTCAACTCAACATCTACTGCGTTTTCACTAACCGGTACTACATCCGGAGTCACATTCGCGAAATAATTGAGCATATAAATTTCATTTTGACTGCGCATTAAGGCGTCGCGACTAAAAATATCGCCGGGAAACATTCTCAATTCGCGCCGAATAACGTTTTCGTTGGTTTTAGTATTGCCATTAATGTTAATTTGGTCAATTGATACGATCGAATTTTCGGTTATCTCAATGGTAAGGTCAATTTCATTCTCCGCAACCGGAACCTCCAGCGGCATTATTTGACAAAATAAATAACCGCGATCCATATATGCTCCATTGAGGCGATCATAAAGTGCTTTCTGCAACAATTCCTCATTATAATAATCACCCGGTTTAATGCCGAGTAACATTTGGAGCTGCTCAGTAGTGAATACCGTATTTCCACTAAAATTTATATTGCGATATTTATAACGTGGTCCTTCATAAAGATTGATTGTTATCAACATACGCTCCTTATTCGGAGTATAAGAAATCGAATCTGAAATGATTTTAAAATCCCGGAAACCTTCTTTGCGATAAAAGGTGCGCAATTTTTCTTTATCCTCGATATATTTAGTCTCATCGAATTCCCCAGTGCGCAAAATAAATAGATTGCGTTCATGAGTATCTTTCATTACCCGACGTAAACGACTATCCGAAAAATGCTCATTGCCGACAAAGTTGATTTCATCAATCCGAACTTTTTTCCCTTCCTGAATCTTGAGTATCAAGTTTTTACTGTTCTCCTTAGTACCATCGGTGATTTCCGCATCAACTTGAGCCAGGCGATAACCTTCCTTCGTATAAAGAGCCTTGACTTTGCGCTTGACTTCTGCGATCAAGTTAGCCGATAAGACCCTTCCCGGAACCAGGTTAAGTTCTTCTTCTATTTTACTTTTCTTGATTTTCTTATTGCCCTTGACCTCGAACTTCTCCAAACGCGGATATTCTTCCACTTTTATTACCAGAAACACTCCTTCACTCGTTTCCTTATCGAGCAAAATTTGAATATCGGAAAACATTTTGAGCTTCCAAAGTCGTTGAATAGCCTGAGCAATATCTTCTTGAGTAACTCTTCGGCCTTCAACTAATCCGGACTGAATTTTAATGCTGGATTCCGAAATGGTCTTATGACCCTGCACCGCCAGCCCGAGGATCATTATCCCGGCTTCTTCCTGAGCCATTATAAGCGAGAACAGCATTAATATCAATAGAAACAAACTAATCGGCTTAGATTTTATCATACTCAACTTTTTGATGGACTGGTAATTTGTTCACTGGTTTTTCCAAAACGACGCTCCCGCTTCTGATACTCACGGATCGCCAAAAGTAGTTCTTTATTACGGAAATCAGGCCATAAAGTCTCCGTAACATATATCTCGGTATAAGCCATTTGCCAGAGTAAAAAATTACTGAGACGCAGTTCTCCACTCGTTCTGATCAATAAGTCAGGATCGGGCATACCGCGTGTATATAAATAATCGGAAAATAGATTCTCATCAATATCATCAAGGCTGATTCGCCCTTCCAGCACATCTTTAGCAATGGCACGGGTGGCATCTAATATTTCTACCCGCCCACCGTAACTCAATGCCAGATTCAGATTCAACCCGGTATTTTGACTGGTCTTTTCGACTCCTTCCATCAACCCTTTCAATGGATCATCCGGCAAATCCGTGAGGTGCCCAATTAAAGTCAGACGCACGTTATTTTTATGCAATTCATCTATTTCATTGCGGATTGTGTGCAACAGCAAGGTCATAAGGGCAGAAACTTCCGATTTGGGGCGTGACCAGTTCTCCACCGAGAAGGTATATAGAGTCAGCACTTTGATGCCAAGACTACCACATTCGCGCGTAACTTCCCGAACTGAATTGATTCCTTCGTTGTGACCGGCTACCCGCGGTAGTCCCCGCTGTTTTGCCCAGCGACCGTTCCCATCCATAATGATAGCGATATGCCGCGGTAAGACCTCCTGGCTCATCACCTCTTCTCGTAATTTGATTATTTCCTGATCTTCTTTGGACATTTGATTCAAAGTTAAATAAACTACAGAAATTATTATATAAAGCCTATAAAGTCAATGAAAACCATTTAAAATTTTGGTGAATTAGGTAATAAAGAATATATCGGCTGGTCTAAATGAACTGTTCAATTTCCAGATTCTCGATTAAGAGAAATGTTTTAGGTTTGTGTTTTCTTAATAGTCATAACTTCGGCTCATTTTACGGCAGGCAATTAGGATTGTTCCTCGTAAAATATTCATTTTTCTAAAACGAGTCGTTAATTACTTCTCATTTCCGAGATGTAAAAAATGTTTTTGATTAAAACTTACACTGTTCTATATTGAATCTAAGAAATTTAAATGATCAAGGCGGTCAATATAAAGTCAAGTGCAGAAAACCGACGAGTACTGATAGCCGATAAAAATCCGGATTTATGTCACACTTTAAGTACCTTTCTGGTTAAAAACGGGTGCAACTGCCAGTCGGCAAACGACAGCGCTACCACTCTGCGTCTGCTGGAAGAATCGGAGTTCGACTTTTTGATTATTGATCTGGATTTAGCGAGATACGATGAGAACTCAATTCTGGACAAAGCTCATATCATCAGTCCCCGCACTTTCATAATCTTAACCACTACGAATGCTTCCGTTGAAACTGCCGTTGGCGCTTTCCGTAAAGGCGCTATTGATTATTTGATAAAACCACTCAATCAGCGCGTCCTGCTCGACCAAATTAACCAAGCTATTCAACTTAGAGAAATTCTAAATGAAAACCGGTTCCTTCGCAGAGAAATTCACAATCAAAAAAATCCCGACCAAATTATCGGCGAAAGCCCCTCAATTAAAAACATTTATCATCTAATTTCCAAGGTCGCCCATTCTTCATCTAACATTCTGATTACTGGCCGGAGCGGTACCGGAAAGGAACTGGTAGCGCGGGCTATTCACCAAAACAGTCCCCGCGCAAACGCACCCTTTATCGCCATTAATTGCGGCGCAATCCCCGAGACACTCTTCGAAAGCGAACTGTTTGGTTTGAAAAAAGGCTCCTTCACCGGAGCAATTATGGATAAAGACGGTGTTTTCCGAGCCGCGAACGGCGGGACACTATTTCTCGATGAAGTCGGCGAAATTCCAATTCATACCCAGGTTAAATTACTCCGCGCCATCGAAAGCAAAGAAATCAAACCCATCGGCAGTACAAATTCTCTGATTGTGGACGTTCGGATTCTTTCGGCAACTCAAAAAGATTTACTCAAGGAAATCGAAGAGGGCAACTTCCGCGAAGACCTCTATTACCGCTTGAATATCGTCGAAATTCACCTGCCCTCGCTAGCCGAACGTAAAGAAGATATCCCCCTACTCGTTGACCATTTTATCAGTACCTATAATAATGAACTTAAACGCAAAGTATTGGGCGCCGACAAAGATACGATGAAAATTCTAATGGATTATAAATGGAAGGGCGAAGTACGCGAACTCGAGAATATCATCGAGCGTGCTGTCCTCCTCTGTGAAGGCGATTATATCACTCCGCGCGATTTGCCGCCCGGTCTTAGGGAAGGAAAATTAACCTTCTCAGATATTCCGGACGACCTCAAATCTTCCGTCCGCAATTTTGAACGCCAGCATATTCTAGGAATTCTGCGGCGCGTTGATTTCGACAAGAATAGAACTGCTGAATTACTTGGAATAGGACTTTCTTCTCTTTACCGCAAGATTGAAGAACTCGGCATCGAGCTGTAATCTCTATCTGCTCACACGCAAGATATATAAAGCTGTTTAGAGACGTGATTAATAAGATCGATAGCAGATCGGACACCATTAAATATTATAATCAGCAGTCTTACAGATGACAATCGTATGACCACTGCCTAACTATCAATGCCTCCGGGGTCTGCGCTTTGCGCAAACTTCGCCTGCTCATAATATTTTACAACTAATAAATATATTCGTGGTCATTCGTGTTCATTCGCGGTCAGAATTCTATTGACTTTCGTTACAGGATTAGCTAAGCTCAAACTGTTATTTCAAATTGGGCTACGAAGAACTGGTATTCTCTCCGCTTATCATTTCTTCAACTGAGCAGGCAACTTATGGGGTAGCAGCTTTTTCTTAGAATCGGTTTCGTTCAGTTTGTGATTTCGTCGGAAACGATTAAATTGAAATTGTCGAAAAAAAGGTCAATGAAGAGAAAACTATGATGAAAAATTTGGCAAACAAAATAGTTGCTCTTTTTCTCATTTTATTGATAGTCTTTTCGTTTTCTTGTGAAAATAACGATGAAAAGGATGGAGGAATTAGTATTGAGATTGTTCCAGAATCACCATACAATAGTCCAATCTGGCATCCAGACGGACAATTTATAGGCTTCAATCACACCCCGCTTAAACAGATTATTTATCCTGATGGAAATGAAAGTTTGGATTATCAACAAGTATTTGATTACGATTCGACCGGTTTCTGGCTCATTAATCCGGATGGAACCAATATGCGGAGGATTTTTCCATATACCCTGCACACACCGTCCTGGTCGCCGGATGGGGAATGGATTACATTCGTTTCCGATGGACAAATCTTTAAAATGAGATATACCGGTGAGACATTTGACACGACTACTATCACGCAACTTACATCTGTCGGCCGCAACTTCTTTCCCGACTGGAGTCCGGATGGGAAGTGGATTGCACATGATAGAACGTATTCATATCCGGAAACCGCTGATGTGCAAGGTATATGGCTGCTAAAATCTCTAGATGGGAGTGATAGAATTAAGATTTCAACAGGAAGAATGCCCGATTGGTCACCTGATGGAAATGAGATTATTTTTATTGACTGGTTTGATAGTATACAGGGCGGGATAATAAAGTATAATATACAAACTGGAAACAGAACTCTACTGTTTGATGGTCAGGGTAAAGACATACGTCATGCCAAATATTCTTCCGATGGAAAAAAGATTGCGTTTACAACTTCTCCTTCTCCAACCGGCGCTAATATTTTGATTATGAACATAAATGACGGTGATTTTTACCAGCTAACTTACGACGGTGTCGATGTGGTTTATGGTCTCCCTTTCAGCTGGTCGCCAGAAGGTAAGAAGATCGTTTACACAAAATATAGATCAACCGATTGGACAATGAACAATGGTGTTCTTTGGATGATTGATGTCGATTCTGGGACAGAAACTCAACTTACTTTTAATCCTTGATCCAAAATGATAATTGATCGGAAGAAGGTGATCGTTATGAGAGTTTAATTAAGCCCCATAGAGCAAGATCCTTTAATGTTACCCCGAAAATGAGTATCATTTTCGGGAATTTTGTTCTAATGAGGGTTTTCTCTTTTAAAAGATATATTCAATTATCTAGCCATATAACTTTTTTAGAAAGGATTATGTTATGAAAAGACTACGGTTTTTAGATTTAGTAATTTTCAGTATTTCGGTTCTGTTTCTTTCCGGCTTTTTGAATATAATACCAGCAGAGAACGATCCGGAAAAAGAAATTCTTGTTTATTTTACTTCCGGAGTTGATCGAGCAGCCAAAGGTGAAGTATCGGCGCAGATAGGGTCAATGATTGTTAAAAATACTCTTGCCAATTTTAATATTGGCGAAGACAAGATAACATCGGCTTTTCCGGATTTTAGCGAATCTGATACGTTGATAAAAACATTAGAAGGACGGACGGTAGGTTTGCCAAACATGGCCAAAATTTTTAGAATTCAAGTTCCTGATGACAAAGCAAGAGAAAGTGTTATTGATTCACTTAAAAAACTTCCGAACGTTCTTTTTGCCGAAGTAAATGGCAGGATTAGTGTCGATTTATTACCCAATGATCAGAACTTTTCTTACCAGTGGGAATTTCAAGCAGGTAGCAGTGTAGGGAAAATTTGTGCGCCTGAGGCATGGGATATTTTTCAGGGAAGTTCAAGCATAAAGATCGCAATAATCGATGAAGGTGTTGATAGGACCCATCCTGATCTAAATGGGAAAGTAAGCGGTCAAACGACGGTGTATGGCTATCACGGAACGCATGTTGCTGGTACTGCAGCGGCACAAACAAACAACAACACAGGAGTTGCAGGAGTCGATTGGAATGCTCAGATTCTGGCAAAAGCATTCAATGATGGGACGGAGGACGGAGACCCGTACATTTATCAAATCGTTACTGAAGCAGTTAATGAAGGATCTCATGTACTCAATAATAGTTGGAAACTTCTTAACAAGAACGGAACCCCCGGTAGATATTCCACAACAGTACGGATTGCATTTGCATATGCATATAAACAAAATCGTATTGCAGTTGCCACCATAGGAAATACCGGTAATACTACCAATACGGTGCAGTACCCAGGGTCATTTGGGCAAGGAATTATCGCCATCGGTGCAACCGATCAAAGTGATGTACATGCCAATTTTTCCACCTACGGAAGTGCAATTGATGTTGCTGCTCCGGGGACTTCAATTCTTTCCACATATAGAGATGGCGCGAGTTTTTCTGATCCAAACTACGATTACCTTAGCGGCACCTCAATGGCAGCATCTCATGTTACCGGTATTGCTTCGTTATTGAAAGGTTATAATTCAGACTTATATAACGATGATATAGAAAATATAATAAAGATTTCTGCTGATGATGTTAACTCATTAAGCTATCCTGGATGGGATCAATATCTTGGTTATGGTCGTGTCAATGCCAAAAAGGCATTGGATTACTTACGTTCGCCATACACAATAAATCACCTGACAGCATCGGGCGGTTATTCGTATAGCAGTACCGGTACATATACTGCAACGATGCTCGGTGTCGAAGGTTTATCGGATGGCGTTTATATTGTCAAACGTTATGAAGTAAGGAAATCAGTAAATTTCGGACAAGTTTTTCAAAGTTCACCCTATGTTTGGGGGCGTGGTGTAGTGACAAATGGATTTTCAGCCGCTAACCCAAATTTCGGAATGGGCTGGTGTGATAAGGTATCTTCTACAAACTCTAGTGCTACGCTAAAAACTTATATTTATAAGGTGTGGACAATTTCTGGGACATATCTCGGCTGGTTCCCAACTACCGTATCAAACATTACCTGGGCATATACTGTTCTCGGAGTTCCCGTTCCATTATCGGTAACCATCTCCGGACCAACCTATTTATCGGAGGGTGAAACCGGCACTTTTACGGCTAATCCATCGGGCGGCAGTGGTACATATACAAATTATCAGTGGTGGTATAGATATGACGGAGAGATTGAACCTTTGGAAAAATCAGTGCCGAGCGCGAAACTTCCTCCGGTTGGTACATGGTATTACTTGGAAGACAGAGAAGGAGATCAGAGTATTACTTTTGGGCCATCATATAATTTTTCTCTGAAATGCACAGTAACCGATTCGAAAGGCAGTACTGCAACTGATGTTCACACGGCTATTGTGGAAGGGCTTACCTTAGACCTCTCCATTCCGGATCAATTAACCGTTAGCGATAATTCTCCCAACCCTTTTAATCTTGTTACAACTATAAAATATGGGATACCGGAATCCGGATTAGCAACAATTACGATCTATTCTATTACCGGTCAAAAAGTCAAAACGTTAGTAAACGATCATCTTTCCGCCGGTTATCACCAGGTGCAATGGAATGGAACTAATAATTTCGGCAGTGAAATTGCATCAGGATTGTACATATTGGAACTAAAATCAGGTTCCGACCACGTGATGAAAAAGCTAATGTTTGCAAAATAGCACTTTAGAAATTTTATCAGGTCATTCAAAACTGTATCGCAAAAAAAAGTCCCGCCGGAAGCAATCACCAAGCTGGGCTTTTCAATTATCTCAAATAATCTTACTGTACTACTTTAAGGGCTTCATACGCGGCAGAGATCATTGGTTCAGCGGAGAGTTTTGCCCCGACTGCACCTTCCATCCAATAAATCGGACTAATGCGCCCCTGGACGCACATCCGCTCCATTTCTCTAGCGAGATTTTTGCCTTTGATATATTGCTCGATCTGGAAGGAAATCAAATGACCCAGCGGGTAATCGGGTAGGTAGAGGCCACTATCAATCATATGTGAATAAATTGCCAGGATTTCTGAGTCTTTCTTACCAATTACTGGATAATAATATTCATTCCAGACTCTCTTAGCAATATCAATTACAGCCTGTTTGAATTCCTTCGGTGTAGCTTCCGGATGTTCATAGAGCCAATGCCAAGCATCCATATCAACCAGCGCTACCGCCGCAATTTCAGCCGTCTGCCATAGATCATTAAGAGCGGCGAGGTGCTCACTCTGAGGATCTTTCTCCGATAAGCCCAACACATCCAAGTCGCGCTTCTGGAAAACGAAAGCAAAGGCTTCCGTAAAAGCCGTGTTCGGTACACCCTGCAATAAAGTATGATCAACTTTATTGAGCGAAAAAACCTGCTCGACGCAATGTCCGAGCTCATGGAGAGCAATATTATAACCTTTGTAGTCCATACCATTTTCCGTGACTCTCGTGCGCAGATGCGCATTATCCGAACGACGAGCGGCTCCCATAGCATGTCCGGAACCGCGGGCAGGATCAACTTCAATTTTAGTTTGCAAGAAATTAGCAGTGTTCCGGTCGAAGCCGAGTTTCATCAGGATTTCCGGCAATTGCATTTTAAAAGATTCAGCCGTTGGAAATTTCACCTGAGTAATTTTATCCAGTTCGGCTTCCGTGTATTGAGACTTAGCTCGAAATTGGTTATACCAGATATCGAACGGTTCCAACTCGCGACCAAGCCGCTTGGAAATCAACCGCGCGGTTTGCTTAAGTTCCGGCGCGGTCAATACATCAACAAAGAGTTGCCGGACGATGTCCTCGGGAATTTCGCGGTCCTCATTGAAACGACGATCAATTTGCGATCGGGAAATTAGGTAATACGGGTCGCAGGCTCTTTCGCCTTGGAAAACGCCCAACCAATTGGCGTAGCGCGTATCTGGCTCAGGTGAGTTGTCAGAGCTGACACCGCTAACCGTATTTTTAGCGACATTCCAATCCACCGCCGGATTGTCTATCACAATCTTTGGAATTTCTTGATTTATGATTTTCAACATTACTTCATAAATCAATTTTTGCCGAGGGAAACCGTCAGATAGCTGATACTGCGCCTTTAATTCATCACGCAAACCCCAATGCGCAATTAATTTCAGCCCCTCAGGAAAAAGTCGCTGTTCATCCTCCGTCAGCAGATTGTGCATATAAATATTATAATTCGTAATATAATTATCGGCGGCAGTGTAGGCTTCATAGCGTTTCTGATTATATTGTGCCGGAACGCGCGAAGTGAATTTCTGCGCTAGACGCACTTCTGCCCACTTCTGCCGGTCCCACTCGGCACCTTCAGCAAGAATCTCTTCCAGAGTATAAACTTTATAGTTCAGTAAAACAAAAAACGCAATTTTGGTAGCGTATAAATCATCTTCGACATGACTGCCGAGATTGAAATTAGCCAGTAAATAATCAATCGGTAGAATGGGACCAGTCGGCACATCCATATACCATCTCAAGTCACGATTCAATTCTACCAGAACACCGCTCATCGTTTCAAAAGTTTTTTCGATATGTTCAAAAGCTTTCAATAGCTCAGCCTGATCGGAAATAAAATTATCCAGACAAAATTGCTTCAGAGTAGCGAGGTCGCCGTCTTCAGCCCGCCAGAAATCGCAAACTTGCTTGACGCCGGTTTCAAGGCGGTCGCGATTTTCCTCTCCGAATTTTCGGATTAAAACCTCTGTCAACTCGGTGCGCTCTTTGATATCGATCATTTTAGCCTCCGGTTTTTTCTCACCGCAATTATGCAAAAAGCTTAATGAAAAGGATAAAAATAAACCTAAAAATATGAGGTTTAACTTTGACAATCTCATTTTAATTCCTCTTATTATTAAACTTAAGAGATATGAACTTCATTACTGAGTTCGTTGATATCGTCGGGCTTGCGCGGAAACCACTGGGCAAGAATCTCGCCAATTCGTTTTACTGCGGATACAACTCCCGAAAGATATTCGCCGTTTTTAAATTTTTCAGCCATTTGTTCGGCAATATCATCCCAGACTTCTTGCTCGACTTTAGCATTAATACCCTCGTCGGCTAAAATCTGGAACTGGCGCTCGGCTAATAAAATAAACAGCAAAATTCCGGTACGGTCGCGAGTCTGATCCATTCTTAGGTTTTTAAATTCTGCATAAGCGAGTTCCGGTAGGCTCATCTTTGAAGTTTTTGGCGGCCTTTTTTCAAAAATGGAGACTCTTATTTCACCGGCAGTATTTTTTTCGGCACATTCGCAAGCCTTTTTGATAGCATCTAAATCACTCGTCGAGAAATACTTTTTAATCAGGCTCATTTATTCCTCATTAAAATGAAAATCAGTTAATCACCAGTTTACCATCTTCCTGAAGCGCCTCCACCGCCGAATCCACCACCGCCGCCGGAAAAACCACCAAATCCACCGCCGGAGCCACCGGAACGCCAGCCACCGCCGCCAAACATATTCGAAAAAAATATCGCCCCGAGCAGATTGCGTCTTCCCCGGCGCCCACCACCGATAAAGAGTGAAATAAATATGATAAAAAAGATCAATGAGGCAAGTGATTTACCGCGCTCGGCTTGATACTGTTCCCGCTGTCGTGGATCGGCTTGGTATTCATTTTTGGTAGCCATCATAATTGCCCGTAAGCCTTGATCTATTCCGGCGTAATAATTTCCTTTGTTGAATTCTGGTGCTATAACGTTGCGGATAATTTGAGAACTGATAAGATCGGTCAGGACGCCCTCCAGACCGTAACCGACTTCGATCCGCATCTGGCGATCTTGAACTGCAATTAGCAACAAAACGCCATTGTCCCTATCGGCAGTACCGAGTTTCCACTGATCGGCGACCCGAATCGAATATTGTTCGATAGGTTCGCCTTCTAAACTATTAATAATCAAAACCGCAATCTGGTTGGAAGTTTCATTCTCAAAGGCGATCAGGTTTTCTTCGAGGCGATTTAACTCAGAAGGAGTAAGAATTCCAGCTAGGTCAGTTACATGCCGCTTCAAAGGCGGTACATCCAGTCCGAAAGCCGTCAGGTTGAAAAGCAATAGTCCAACGAGCGCTGGGATTCGCCAGTTGCGGAATTTTATTTTAAGCATAATCTGTTATTAAAACTCGACTTTGGGGGCAACTTCGGCGCCTTCCTGGGCTTCAAAGTACACTTTTTTCTCAAATCCAAACATTCCGGCAAAAATATTGTTCGGGAAACGGCGGATGCGAGTATTGTAAGTCTGCACCGCCTGGTTGAAGCGTTGTCTTTCAACTGCAATACGGTTCTCAGTGCCTTCCAATTGCGATTGGAGTGCCAAGAAATTTTCGTTGGCTTTTAGGTTTGGATAATTTTCAGCCACGGCCATTAAGCGCGAAAGGGCTGTGCTAAGCTCGCCCTGTACTTGCTGGAATTTGGCAAAAGCTTCCGGATCGTTCAGCACTTCCGGGGTAACGTTCAAGCTGGTAGCGTTAGCGCGCGCCTGAATGACACTTTCTAAGGTTTCGCGCTCATGAGCGGCATAGCCTTTGACTGTCTCGACTAAATTGGGAATCAGATCAGCCCGCCGCTGATATTGATTACTTACCTGAGCCCAGGCTTGATTTACACTTTCTTCCAGCGAAACTAAGTTGTTGTAAATATTGATTACTGCGCCGACTATTAGTAGAACGACGACGACCACAGCAATTAAGATAACCCAACCTTTTTTCATATTTTTAACTCCTTTTCAAATTACTCGGTAAATCTAAGAAATTTTTACACATTCGACAATCACCAGGCTAAAAAAGAAATCGGAAATTAATTATAAAATGACCAGATTGACCTTGACGTGTTGATTAAAGGGTAGTCGTCCAGGTTTGGTGATCTGACTATTCGAAGTTAAATTCCGCCGTTTTTTAATGGTATTTTCATTGGAGTTTAGATGCAAATCGGCATTACCGGACTGCCTTATTCCGGTAAATCAACCCTGTTCGCTACTTTATTAAGTCGCAAAAGCGAATCCGATCCTTTTCACAAAAAAGAAACCGAAAAAGGCATCGTAAAAGTGCCGGATGTCCGACTCGACCGTCTAACGGAAATTTTCAACCCGCGCCGTAAAGTTCCGGCAACTATTGAATATCTGAAAGTCCCCGGGCTGGAAAGTCAATCATCTGCCGCTAAAGGCTTACCGCCTCAGTTTCTCGCTAATTTGAAAACCGTGGACGTGATTCTGCTAATCGTCAGAGCTTTCGACAATCCGCTTTACCCACATCCGCTGAATCGCATTGACCCCCAGGGCGATATTAATTTTGTCAATAGCGAATTTCTGCTAAATGACCTGGCTATCGTCGAAACCCGCATTGAACGTCTCGAGAAACAGCTCAGCAAAGTGCATAATTCATCCTATCAGAAAGAATTGGAACTGCTCCTCAAATGCCGCAATTTTCTCGAAGATGAAAAACCACTGCGTTCTCTGGCGCTTTCACCGGAAGAGGACAAAATCTTGCGCGGATTCCAATTCTTAACTGCTAAACCATTAATCATTGTCCTTAATATAGACGAGAAAGAAATCCAGCAAGCAGATGAAATCACCGAACGTTACGCTTACTTGAAGACTGTCAACACTACTTATACCGTTTTATGTGCGGAACTGGAAAAGGAAATTTCTGAACTCGATCCGGCCGAGCAACCGCTCTTTTTAACCGAACTGGGAATTAGCGAACCAGCCCTCAATCGTCTGATCCGTTTATCTTATGAATTGCTAGGCTATATTTCATTTTTTACCGTCGGTGAGGACGAATGCCGCGCCTGGACAATCGTCAACGGCGACAACGCTCAGAAAGCCGGACGGGCTATTCATTCCGACATCGAACGCGGCTTCATCCGCGCCGAAGTTGTGCATTATACTACATTATTGGAAAACGGCAATCTTTCTACTTGTCGAGCTAAGGGTTTGATTCGCTCGGAAGGACGCGATTATATCGTCAGAGATGGGGATGTGATCGAATTCCGATTTAATGTTTAAAGAAATTTACCTTATTTATCCGCGGAGAGCGCCAAGAACGCAGAGTATTAGTGAAAATTGGTAAATTAAATCTGTATTTAATAATCATGTTAATCTTGTTTATCCTGTTAAAATAAATCCAGTCACAACAGTTTTTCAAACCAGTTTTGCACCGGTTCCAGCGGAACGAAGCTTTCGACTAGTAATTCGGGTTTTTGAGCTTCGATTGACAACCGCCACTCCGGACGCCGCACAACAATTACCGATTGCATTTGATTGACCTTGGCACAGATGAGGTCATGTACCGTATCGCCAATGATAATCACTTTGTTCGGCGGATAGCTCTCGCTAAATAACTCATGAACCTTTCTCAGCGCAAGGCGCGGCAGTTCATTACGGTTGGCGTTGTCATCGCCAAAAACGCCAAAGTCAAAGTAGCGCCATAGATCAAAAGGTGCGAGCTTAATTTGCGCACCGCGCTTAGCGTTGCCGGTTAATAATCCCATCCGAACCGGTAGAGTCTTGAGATAATCCAGTAGTTCAATCGCACCTGGATAAATTTTTTTATCCGGAGCGGCTGGATAATCCCAGCTAAAAATTTCAAGATAGCGGTTTAAAATTTTTGTTGGCAAACCATCATCCTTAAGCCCAAGGCCGAGTTGGCTGAGAGTATTAGTAATAATTAGGGGATCGGTCAAACCCGCTAAATGGTTATCTTCAAAGGTAACCGGACAACCAGTAATCTCGAAAATAGCCTGTTTGAGCGCTTTGCGAGGAGTCAGCCCAGACTTGATAAGGGTACCGTCAATATCAATTAGAACGAGAAGTTTATTATTGAACATCATTTAATTTAAATCGCACTCAGTTATTAGAATCTACCTTTAATTTACAATGAAAATTAATTTGAATGTTCTGATGAATTCCGAACGACGCGTAATTTTCAGATTCCACAATTAAAAATCAAATAACCGTGACAAAATCTGAATATTTCCGGAAAATCGCAAGTTTTTTCGCTCAGCTTATACCTAAAAAATAATTGGAGGTCTCGGCTCAAAATGATAATTTCCACGCCGATTTTCCTATGATTGAGCTATCGAATGCCAAAAGATTTTGAACTGATTATTTTTGATATGGACGGGACTCTTTATCCCGTTTCGGCGGAAATGGATTCTATTTATCCGATCGTGGCTTTGGAATGTGCCGCTAAATCGGTCAATCGTCAGCCAGCGGAAATTAAAGCTGATTTTGAACAAAAACGGGCAGAATTGGCGCGTTATTTAAATGGCACTCCTACCAGCACTCTGACTTTAATGTATTTCTATGACGCCGATATGCACGCTTTTGAAATGGAAATTACCCGACGCATTTTGACTAAGAAATATGTTCAGCCGGATGCACGCACGATTCGGGTAATCGATGCTATTGCGCAATTCTATCCGATTTTTCTCTTTACAACCAATAACCGGCTTACAGCTGAAAAAATTCTCGACCAGATACGGCTATCTGAATATTTTCCGCCGGAACGACGGTTCACTTTCAGCGATATTAATGCTCTGCCGATTAGCAAGACAGAAAAAATCAATTTTATGAAACCGTCAACCAAAGGATTTGAGCATATCATGGAAAAATGTGGCGCTAATCCCAATCGGACGCTTATGGTCGGCGATTCCGAAACTATGGACATCGAGCCTGCCCGACGGCTCGGGATGGAAATCTATCACGTTACCGAACCGGCGTTACTCTATGCTTTGCCGGAATGGTTGGAAATTGAGCACAATGATAAAAAAATTTAGGTTATTAAATATATTGGCAAAAAAATCTCTAAAAATTACTTGCATCTTAGTTAAATCTATTTTATTTTTTATTTGTGTTGTGATTAATTAAAAGAAAATTGAATTCAAATGATTTATCGAGGCATTATAATTAATTCAAAATCGGCGTTCTCACGCAACTATGTTAAAGTTGCCAAGATCGCTAAGAAACCCGATTTGTAACCCCCTAATAGAATGAATGTATTTTTATACATAGGGGGTCCAAGTAGTAGACCCCCTTTTTGTTTTTTTAAATCTAAAAAGTGAGGAAGTTATGTTTAAAGGATTAGGAACAGCGTTGATTACGCCTTTCACGGAAAATGGAGAGGTTGATTACGATGCGTTCCGTAAATTAATTCATTATCAGATTGATGGCGGAGCGGACTGTCTAATAGTGCTGGGAACTACTGGCGAAGCACCGGCTATTCTGAGCCATGAACGCGAAAAGATTGTCCAGATTGCTATCGCGGAAACCAATCATCGCATTCCGGTAATCATTGGGACCGGCTCGAATTGTCTCGATACCGTTTTGAAGTATAATCGTATGGCAGAAGAATTGGGAAGCGATGGATTATTGATCGTTACGCCTTATTATAACAAAGGCACTCAAGAATCAATTTTTCAATATTACCGATACATTGCCGAGCGTACCAAATTACCGATCATCGTCTATAATGTTCCGTCGCGCACCGGTTTCAATCTCCTGCCGGACACGATGTTTCGGATTTTCAATGCTTGCCCCAATATCATTGGCATTAAAGAAGCCAACGCCGATTTTGGTCAATTGACGAAGTTAATGGCAGGACGCCCAGAAGGTATGCTGGTTTACTCCGGAAATGACGACATTACACTACCGTTTATGGCGCTCGGAGCCGAAGGCGTCATCTCTGTCGTTGGCAATATCATTCCATCTGAAATGAAGCAGTTGACAGTACGGATGGCGGCTGATGATCTGGCTGGCGCACGTGAAATTCAAAATCGCTATCTGGATTTGATCAATGCCATGTTTGTCGAAGTGAACCCGATACCGGTTAAATATGCGGCATCGCGCCTGAATCTGTGCCAAAACGTTCTGCGATTACCGTTAATCCCGTTATCGGAGAAAAATGCGCAATTAGTATCGAGCTTAATGCAAGCAAAAGGATTAATATGAAATACGGAATAATTGGCTTTAGCGGCCGAATGGGTCACGAAATAGATGAACTTTTCCGTGAAAAAGGCCATGAGTGTGTTCTCCTAATTGATGATAAGACGGAAAAAATGGAATCAGCGCCAGAGGTAATTCTCGACTTCTCACTGCCATCCGGCATTGAAAAAACAATAACCAACGTCAGAAAATATCAATGTGCGTTGATCACCGGAGTTACCGGTTATAGCGCGGAACAATTGGAGGCAATTCGTGCTCTTGGTCAAGAAGTACCGGTAGTGCAGTCTTTCAATTTTTCTCTCGGCATCCAGCTAATGTTGAAAATGGTAAACCTGTTAAAAGAACCGCTCAAAGACTGGGATGTGGAAATTGCCGAAACTCACCACCGCTTTAAAAAGGATAAACCCAGCGGTACCGCCAAAATGCTCGCCGCAACTATCGGCAGAGAGGTGCCAACCAGCTCTTTCCGCTTGGGAAACGTTCTTGGTGACCATTCGATCGCCTTTGGCAGTTTAGGGGAAATCATTACGTTGTCCCATCGCACGCTCTCGCGGCGCGCATTTGCGGAAGGCGCATTGCTATCAGCCGAATTTGCCATTCGTCAGAAATCAGGTTATTTCACATTTACTGACGTTTTGTCTCAGGATTGATGCGAGATCAGCCGGGTTCCAATTAGACTTTATCAAACCGAAAATATTCAATTGCTAAACTATTTTCATAGTCGAAAATTATTTCCATGGCGAAGAATACGATATATGGAATTACAGTCAGTACAATCGTAATGAGAAAACGTACGTAAGTTTTCAATGGACTAAATCATAATGAACAACGCTCAATACAATTGGATCATCATTGTACAATGGAAAAAGTAAGTGATTGACTATTCAGATTTAGGCAATTAATTCATTCTCGCCATTGATTATTTCAATTTTTCTGTCTATAATTCCGCCGTATGGATAAAAATACCCACGAATTATTTGAAGTCACACTTTCTGAAACCCGCAGTCATGTATTAGCCTCCACTACCAACGGAATTGTGGTCGAAATGATAGAGCGTCTCGGTGAAATTGACTTCGGTCGGATTGTCAAAATTTCTGAAACACTGGTGGACAATTTCGGCCAGAATGCTCGCTTTAACCGCAATATGATCAAGAAATATTTCAATTATCCGGAAACCCTACCTTTCGTGATTCGCTATAATGGTGAAATCGAAGGTTTTATTATCGGGGTACCGCTTGAATATTTCGATAAAGAAAGCTGGGCGCAATGCGACGAAAATCTCGGCAAGAATAACACGATTTACACTTATGCTTTTATCGTGCGTAAAGAACATCGGGCGCTGGGGTTATCCAAAATGCTCAAGCGGGTTTACCAAAATACCTTGAAACGTCGCGGTTTTCTATACATCACCGGCCACGTAATGCAGGGGGTGACGGCTAATTTTACGCGCGATTATAAAATCGTCCGGCAATTCGAAAATTGGAACAATACCGGCTTTACTTTTGATTACTACCGTTCGGCACTAAAATAATCTTTTGATGTTTTAATTGAAATATTTTAAAGCCTTTGAACGGATTTTATTTCTTTTCTGCCTGAGCAACGATAGATTTGAGAAAATCCAGAAACTGCCCGGCAAATTCCTCGCGTTTGAGTGCCATCTCGACTGTTGTTTTCAAATAATCCAGCTTGTTACCGACGTCATAGCGTTTACCTTCAAATATAAAGGCATAGACCGACTCGCGCTGTAATAAAAGTTGGATTGCATCCGTCAGCTGAATTTCGTTGTTTTTACCTGGCTTAACCTTTTCGAGCATTGAGTATATGGTAGGAGTCAAAATGTACCGGCCGGCTACTGCTAGATTGGAACGGGTTTGAGTGGGACGTGGCTTTTCGATCAGCTGATTGACTTTGTAAACACGCTCACTGACTTCGTCTCCGGAAACAATACCATACATTTGGATTTTATCAAGCGGTACTCTTTCGACCGCGATGATAGTCTGGTGATACTGATTGTAAATATCAATCAGTTGTTGAGTTACCGGAATGACAGCATCGTTAATAGTATCGCCGAGCATCACTACGAATGGCTCATCGCCGGTATGTTGTCTGGCGTAATAGATTGCGTCTCCAAGTCCATTGAGTTGCTTCTGCCGGATATAATGAATATTAGCCATTTCTCCGATCCTGCTGATACTGGTAGCCAAATCACTCTCTCCTTTTTGCTCGAGAATGTGCTCCAATTCCGTATTGCGATCGAAATGATCTTCAATGGCACGTTTGCCTTTGCCGGAAATAATTAGAATGTCATCAATTCCAGAATCTATGGCTTCCTGGACAACGTATTGAATTGTGGGAGTATCGATTATCGGCAACATTTCCTTGGGTTGAGCTTTGGTAGCTGGTAAAAAGCGCGTTCCTAATCCAGCGGCTGGTATGACTGCTTTTTTGATCATTTTATCCATTTCCTCCTAAATAATATTAAACAATGTAGGGTTTAATCACCCGAGCATTAATTTTCTTTAGATTAACGATTAAGCGGTTGAGCATCGCATCATCTTTATAAATCCCGATAATGGAACCACCCGAGCCGGCAAATTTAGCGGAAGCGCCGCATTCCCTGGCAACATCAATCATTTCCTGATTGCTTTCACTAATAGTCATAATTTTCTTACGATTATCGAAATTTTCATTGATCAGCCGATTCAGAGTTGCCTCATCACCGTTCTCAATAGCCGCTTTCCCTTCCTCGGCTAACTCAGCAATACGGCTTAAACAGGCGATGACTTCCGGATCGCCGCGTTCATAACGGACTTTAATATCATTCAACGCTCGACCTGATACTTTACTCAGCGAAGTTTTATAAGCCAGGTAAAGTTTGGGCAATTTATTTTTATCCAACGGAATATAAATTCCGTGATTTTTTTGCTCCATAATTTCGCGATTGAAATCCATATAGACACAGCCTTCGTAAACCTGGATGACGCGATCCTGCAAACCGGCATTGATGCCCAGTTCATCTACTTCTGCCGCCAGAATCAGGCTCGGTAAAAATTCCTTCGGAATCGTTACTTTAAAAAATTTCATTAACGCTCGCATCGTAGCCGTTACAATCGCACTTGAACCACCCAGACCAACCTGACGCGGAATCGAAGAATTATAGCGAATGGAAAAATTGCGGTAGTCTAGCTTGATATTGTTCTCTATACAATAAGTGAAAAATTTCCGAATTGCGGCTTTGATTAGGCGATCACCACCATAATAACCCAACGAACCGATCCGTTCAACCAGATCATAAGCGTTTTTATAGACGTTTCGGTCAGAATCGGACGATTCGATTTTTAATTCCGGTGTTTCGTAGAGTAAGACATGCGCCCCGAAATTAGCGACGATGATTGAGATGGTTTTTCCGAAATAGCCATCGGAAGGATTACCAAGCAATCCAGCTCTGGCATAAGCATGAGTTTCGATTATCATTATGTTAAACCGATTTTTATCATATTTAGATTCACAACGATAATATACTTAGCCGGAAGTTTGTAAGTCAAGTTAACAATCGGGATTATAAAAAAACGACGAACGAAGATGAATGCCAGGATATGGGCATTAGTCATTAGTCATTGGTCATTAGTCATTAGTAAAGAGGCTGAGTAAAGAGGCTGAGGCTAAGACTAAGGCTGAGAAAAGAGAAAAGAGACTGAGAAAAGTCACTGGTCATTAGTCATCGGTCATTAGTCATTAGTAAAGAGGTTGAGGAAAGAGGTCGAGAAAAGAGGCTGAGAAAGGGAGAAAAGGAGAAAGGAGACAGGAGACAGTCAGGACGATTAAAATTATTCGTTCTAGATATCGTTACGGCATCAAGAACATCTCCGGCTGGGAAGCGAAGTCCCAGCGGAAAAAATGGAATTTTCAGCGCTATACAAGAACTCTCGTAAAATCCATAACCTTTTCTTCTCTCACTAATATTAGTCGAACTTGATAACTTTTGCGCCTTAAATTCCATTCGTTGGGACAGAGCGAACCCCCGTGAGATGTTCTTTAGCCGTTGCCTTTTTTGGTTCTTTTTTCGGCATAGGAAAAAAGAACAGAGAAACTTGTTTCACCACAAAGACTCGAAGAATAAGTTTTAGTAAAGAGGCTGAGAATGAAAATGGTCATTGGTTATTGGTCATTAGTCATTAGTAAAGAGGCTGAGACTAAGAAAGGAAGACGGGAGACAGTTTCGCGGAAATTGGTTTGGCTATTTGTGATTTGTGATTTGGAATTTGGGTTTTACTCATTTACCGATTCTTGGCGAACTTGGCGGTTTATTATTCCAAGACCAAAACAAGAAAAATAAGACTGAGAATAGCCATTGGTCATTGGTCATTAGTAAAGAGGCTGAGGCTGAGACTAAGGCTGAGAAAAGAGAAAAGAGACTGAGAAAGAATTCAAATCTTAGCCTTTTTTCTCAGCCTTAACCTTTCTTTTAGGCAGAGGCTCAGAAAAGAGAATGAGAATTGGAGCAGAGGAGCGCCCAACCTAACCATTCAATTTATCGTTACGGCATCAAGAACATCTCCGGCTGGGAAGCGAATGGGCATTGGTCATTGGTAAAGAGGCTGAGAAAAGAGATTGAGACTGAGAAAAGTCACTGGTCATTAGTCATCGGTCATTAGTCATTAGTAAAGAGGTTGAGGAAAGAGGTCGAGAAAAGAGGCTGAGAAAGGGAGAAAAGGAGAAAGGAGACAGGAGACAATCAGGACGATAAAAATTATTCGTTCTAGATATCGTTACGGCATTAAGAACATCTCCGGCTGGGAAGTGAATGGTCATTGGTCATTGGTCATTAGTAAAGAGGCTGAGGCAAAGACTAAGGCTGAGAAAAGAGAAAAGAGACTGAGAAAGAATTCAAGTCTTAGCCTTTTTTCTCAGCCTTAACCTTTCTTTTAGGCTGGGACTGAGCGAACCCCCGTGAGATGTTCTTTAGCCGTTGCCTTTTTTGGTTCTTTTTTCGGCAAAGGAAAAAAGAACTGACAAACCGGCTTTACCGTTTATTCAGCAAGATTTCTACGATGCGTTCAGCGGCATGCCCATCCCAGTAATGCGGCACTTTTCCGGTTTTACGCTCGCCATTTAATATTGCGTAAGTGCGTTCTAATACTTTTTGTGGATTCGAACCAACCAATTCATTGGTACCTTCCCAGATTGTGATGGGACGTTCGGTATTCTCTCGTAAAGTCAAACAGGGGATGCCTAGAACAGTAGTTTCTTCTTGTATCCCGCCTGAATCAGTCAAGACCAAAAATGCAGTCGCCTCTAATTTCAGGAATTCCAGGTAACCCAGCGGTTCGGTGATGATTAGATTTCTGGCGGTCTCCAGAATTCCATTCAAATCAAATTCACTTAGCATTTTGCGGGTGCGTGGGTGCATCGGAAAAATGACTGGCATTTCTTCCTGAATTTGGCATAGAACTTTAATCAAGTCTTGTAAAATTTTCCCGTCATCAACATTAGAAGGCCGATGCAGGGTTACTAAGATAAATTTATGTTCTTCAATTGGCTGGCTTGACGCATCGAGGTCAATTGAATATTTACTCTTCAAATCCAATTGCTGGGCTTTGGGTAGATAATAATTCAGAGAATCAATCATCGTGTTGCCGACTAGAAAAATTTTATCTGGTGAAATTCCCTCAGCCAACAAGTTCTCATCGGCATCTTTACTGGTAGTAAAAAGATAATCGGCAATTCGATCAGTTACGATGCGATTGATTTCTTCCGGCATTGACCAATCACCACTACGGAGACCGCCTTCGATATGACCAACTTTAATATGCAATTTTGCGGCTACTAAGGAACAAGCCATAGTAGAATTGACATCCCCGGCAACTAATACCAGATCCGGTTTATCGGATAGAACGGCTTTCTCGTATTCGATCATTATCTTACCAGTTTGTTCGCCATGCCTGCCAGAACCAACTCCCAGGTAAACATCCGGCTGAGGCAATTCTAATTCCCGAAAAAAAATGTGCGACATCTTTTCATCATAATGTTGACCGGTATGCACCAGACGAACTTTGAATTTTTCGGGATGTTTTTTAAGTGCTCGGTAAACTGGAGCGGCTTTCATATAATTCGGTCGTGCACCGACGATAAGGTCAATTTTCACTAATACTCCTTTCTGCCCACGAAATACACGAAATATGCAAAAAATAATTTTCCGGTTTTAAAATATTTATCGTCATTCCGTTTATTTAGTCCATGAATTTTTCATATACAGGCGATTCTTAAAAAGTATTCATTTCGTATTTTTTCGTGTGGTTCGCGGGCTTACAATAATAGATCATTTCGTTAATACAAATCTTTCATATTCCAATTTGGTCGGCATAAAGAATTTTACTTTTTATTGATATAGCCTTTCTGCCCACGAAACACGCGAAATATGCAAAAAATAATTTTCCGGTTTTAAAATATTTATCGTCATTCCGTTTATTTAGTCCATGAATTTTTCATATACAGGCGATTCTTAAATAGTATTCATTTCGTATTTTTTCGTGTGGTTCGCGGGAAATTAAAAACCAATCTTACCATGTAAATCCAAGTAGGCTCCAACGGAAAAAATCAAATTCTGCGCGTTTTTATTACCATGATCTATATTCTTGATCGCCTCGTAGGTCAGACGTGCGTAAATGTATTTACCGTAATCCGGCATCCAGGTAACCTCCAGTCCTATGTCACTGGTCGTTTGAACTTTACCGGTTGGAAATTTCTCCGAGTAACCTTGTTCGACCGTCAAAGTATCCCAGGGTGAGTCCCAGGGTTTATTCAAATCACCTTCACCCTGCCGAATATGGTCGAACTCTAATGCAAATTGCAAGTTCTTATGATACTTACGAACGAGCACATTAAAACGGTCTAAGTCACTGCCCAGCTCGTAACCAATCGGCACATTGCGGTGTAAAAGCCACTCGCTTCGTGTTGGTGTTTTGTAGGTGCGATTGGTAATGGCTGTATATTCCATTCCGAGATATACGCCCGGAATTTTAAACGGATCAGCAATATCCATCCCCAGAATACAACCGACTTCATTCGGTTCAAGATCACCGGGTTCTTCTTTATCGAATTGAATGTCATCAACTAAAAATTCACTGTAAGCAATCCAGTTCCGACCGGTATAACTGAGTTCCAGGGTCCCGAGGGTATTGCCATTTAGGTCAGGACCATTTAATTGTTCACCGTGATAAAGTAGAAAAGGATTCAGATAAGCGAATTCAAGGTTCTGGTTAATACCGGTATATAGCATCGCTTCCGTCAAGCCGATCGCCCAATTTCCCAGATAGAAACTCAAGCGGTGCGCTGAAAGGTAGCGCTCGTTATTATCCATCTTATCGAGTTTAGCAGTGATTCCCTGAAAACTGAGATGTTTCAGGAAAATATCCAATTTTAAATTATCTAATGGGCGCGCCGCCGAAGAAAATAGTAATGAGCTCTTGCGTCCCGGTCCGAAAACTATATAACTACGCCCGGCGGTCAGACGGAATGCTCTGGAACTCCACATCAAATAAGCTTGCTCCGTATAACCGGATAGACCGCGCCATTCCTTTCCGACATAGTCCGGATTCTCGGTCGCAAAGGGATCAAGTGTCATAACATTGGTAATACTGAGATTTTTGGTTACGGAAAGCGAACCAAAAGTACGAAGCTGGGGATAAAGTTTGGACTGAGGTTGATTCTGATAGTCGAGGTTAATTTTAACCCCATAGTGTAAATATGATTGACCGCTTTCAATCTTTAATAAGTCAGAGAGCTTGCGCTTTAAATTCAAAACAAGGTCAGTATCAGCGGGAGCATAAGTCACCGCAATCCTATCAATCAACAAACGTTGAGTCGCTCCGGCTGTGGTATAATTGTCTGATTTCAACTGAAGTTTTAAGGATTGCGCAATTTGAATGGTCGAAATCGGAGTATGATTCAAATCGAGATCTCGTAAGAACCCACCGGCTTGTAAATAGAGTAGATCATCATAAACCTTCTCATAAGGCGAAATATAATATTGTGGCAATGCCATAGTCACTAAAGTCATTACAAATAGCGATAAGATTAAAATTCTTTTTTTTATCATCTTTTTTCTGCCTTCCATCAAATTTATCGGAAACACGACATATATTAACGCCTGAAAGCGAAAGACCAAAGAGGAAAATCAAGCACGGCTTCGCAATCTGAATTTATTAAATACGAAAGACACCAACTGCACGGAATTTAGTATGAATGTATGCAAATGGTCATTGGGCACTGGTCATTGGTCATTGGTCATTTGTAAAGAGGCTGAGAAAAAAGATTGAGAAAATAGATAGAGAAGGAAGACGGGAGACAGTTTCGCGGAAATTGGTTTGGCTATTTGTGATTTGTGATTTGGAGTTTGGTATTTTACTCATTTACCGATTCTTGGCGAACTTGGCGGTTTATTCTTCCAAGACCAAAAAATAAGGCAGAGAATAGTCATTGGTCATTGGTCATTGGTCACTGGTCATTAGTAAAGAAGGCTGAGAAAAGAGGCTGAGAAAATAGATAGAGAAGGAAGACGGGAGACAGTTTCGCGGAAATTGGTTTGGCTATTTGTGATTTGTGATTTGGAGTTTGGTATTTTACTCATTTACCGATTCTTGGCGAACTTGGCGGTTTATTCTTCCAAGACCAAAAAATAAGGCAGAGAATAGTCATTGGTCATTGGTCATTGGTCATTTGTAAAGAGGCTGAGAAAAGAGGTCGAGAAAAGAGAAAAGAGACTGAGAAAGAATTCAAATCTTAGCCTTTTTTCTCAGTTTTGACCTTTCTTTTAGGCAGAGGCTGAGAAAGGGAGAAAAGGAGAAAGGAGACAGGAGACAGTCAGGACGATAAAAATTATTCGTTCTAGATATCGTTACGGCATTAAGAACATCTCCGGCTGGGAAACGAAGTCCCAGCGGAAAAAATGGAATTTTCAGCGCTGTCATAGAATTTTCGTAATTATCTATCACTTTTAGACTATGTCACTAACGTTATATGAACTTGATAACTTTTGCGCCTTAAATTCCATTCACTGGGACTGAACGAACCCCCGTGAGATGTTCTTTAGCCGTTGCCTTTTTTGGTTCTTTTTTCGGCAAAGGAAAAAAGAACAAGGTTAAAAATGGTCATTGGTCATTGGTCATTGGTCATTAGTAATTGGTCACTGGTCATTGGTCATTGGTAAATAAGCTGGTGATAAATACAACACCATTTTTAATTCATGAATTTAAAAAATCGAATAAGTCTTGTCATTTCTATCTAAAAAAACTTTAACTTCCAATTGGTCTCGTGTTTTTTATTTGAATTACTTACCAATTATGGTAAGTTATTTATATGAATTTTGATAAACTACGCCAAAAACTTCAAACACGACCCTTCTTCGAATCATTAGAGATCGAAGCACTTTTAGGTCAATCAGAGGAAGAGGCTTTGCCCCGAATTTCTCGCTGGGTAAATCAAGGAAAACTAATCCAACTCCGTCGAGGTAAATACCTTCTGCCCCTCC
>Ga0208826_1000109_pt1 | contig 88559 bp, 61 predicted proteins | sample AD_UKC115_MetaG_FD_184451 | JGI IMG/M metagenome (GOLD analysis project Ga0208826, IMG submission 184451) | Active sludge microbial communities of municipal wastewater-treating anaerobic digesters from Hong Kong - AD_UKC115_MetaG (SPAdes)... | ecosystem: Engineered > Bioreactor > Anaerobic >... | reverse complement strand
GACTATCCAAATATATTATGACATATCTGGCGCTATGTTTTCAAGGTTCATCAATAAATTTTGGCCTCCACAGCTTGACTTTTTTCTGTGGAATTGGTATCAATTACCTACAACTGCATAAGGCATGTATGGATAATTTCTATACAGCGAAGGCTGGTGGTTCTTGACGAAAATATCAACAATGCCATGAGTCAAATCGGGGTACAACTGTCCAGCCGTTTTGATGCCCTGACAGCTCTGTTAGATTCCACAATTGGCTATGCAGAACATGAAAGTGAAACTCTGATTGAGACAATCAACTCAAGAAGAAGTTTGATCACGGTAAAATCCAAACCGGATGATATACTGCGACAGGAAGGAGTTATTTCCGAAGCTTTGAGCAGAATCGCTTTGGTAACCGAGCAATACCCTGAATTGAAGGCAAACCAAAACTATATCAAAACCATGGGTGCGGTGCAAACCTTTGAAAACATGGTGCGTACAAGTCGTCTGATCTACAATGACAGTGTAACCAAGCTGAACCGCGAGATAAGAATGTTCCCGGTATCCATGGTTGCAGGGATTTTAGGCTTTCGTCAAAGAGACTATCTGGAGGAGCAGGCAGTGGTTTGGGTGATGGGACGGTATAATGAAGGAACAACTGAGTCAGGAGTAAAGCGATAATGTCAACGAAGTCGGGTTTGTAAAAAAATATGGCAATTTTGCGGTACAACACATATATTATGTATTTACATATCCCTCCAGACAACCATAATTGATAAAAATAGCAAGGATGTTTTAGGAAAATCTTATTTAGTTTGTTCTTCCAGTGATAGATACAGTACATATCCACAAAAAGGCTCATATTTAAACTTTCAGATTCCCATAAACAACTAAGGATCGTGATAATCACAGCGTATCACCGCATTGCTTAAGACACCCGCAAGAAAACCTACAAAACGGGACTTTACGATGCGTCACAAAAAATAAATGCTAGAAAGGAAGGTTGAAATGAAAAAACGTTTTATATCTATTTTCCTTCTGCTGACTATGTTGTTCACTATGCTTCCTGCGGAGGCAATGGCTGTATCGACCGATAATATAAATGCAACGGTCAATACAGTTCAGGAGATAATGAAGTCCGATAATCCCTTTGTGGATGTTCAGGATGACAGCTGGTATTATGATGCTGTACAATATTCACGCATCAACGGATTCTTCAGCGGCACTACTGCAAATACCTTTGAACCCAATGGGACGATGACTCGCGGTATGTTTGTTACCGTGCTGGGTCAAATGGCCGGCGTGGAGCAGACAGCATACAAGGGACAGTCCACCTTCAGTGATGTGAAAGCAGACGCCTACTACGCTCCCTTTGTAGCGTGGGCGTCAAAGCACGGTATTACTGCCGGTGTTGGAAATGGTAAATTTAACCCGGATGGCCTCGTCACTCGGGAGCAAATGGCCGTGTTCTTTGTATGCTATTTTGAAAAGTTTGATGTGGACTTTGACACCGGAACCAATATCACAACTGTTCCGGCAGATTTAGACTCCGTATCGCCATGGGCTAGGGAGATGGTCTTAAAGCTCTGGAAAACTGGTCTTTTGGCAGGTGACGGCACGAACTTTAATCCTTCAGGCAATGCAAACCGTGCACAGGCCGCCACTCTTTGTATGAGTACTGATAAAGCAGTAAAGACCTGGTACAGTGAGCCTGGCATACCATCCGGCAGGGTCAGCATTGACCCGGATGCCGAGCAGAATCCTGAGACACCAGATGCTTCAACCGACGATAATTCCGTTGGCGAAAGCAAAACAAGTGCTTCAAGTGGTGAAAGCAAAACAACTTATTATAAAGTAACCTTTGTGAATGACTCTACAAGGCAGGATAAGTTATTCCAAAAAGATACTTTGCTAAGTAGCCTTCCAATTCCTATACAGCCCTCTGGAAAAGTATTTTTAGGCTGGTATTATGATGCAGAAAAAACTAAGCCGGTAAATGCTAATGATAGGCTAAGTGCTGACATAACACTTTACGCAAACTTTACTGATGCCATTGCTTTGGACGAAGGCGGAATCCCCAACTTCGTCAGTGTGTTGGATCAAGAGCCCAATTTTACCATATCAGTGAAGAAAACTGACGGTGCACCAATTCTCGGAACCGATTTCAAATTCCGTAACATTACCGCTCCCAACAAAACGCCCGAAGGATCTGTTGATGCGGAGGACATGGCAAATATCGAGACCGTCAAGGTCGAGGGTATCAATGGAGTGTGGATCATCTCCTCTGAAAGCGGAGGATTTACTCCCGGCCATACCTACCAAATTGAGTTGATCAATGATGATGTAATTTATGATGACAGTGCAAGTGCCTTTGAGGATTATAAAAAAATCAATGGCGGATCTGATATTGCCGAGGTACGTTTCTTCAACTTCAGCATAGAAAAAAATGGAACCATGAATCTGAAGCTGAGCAACGGCATCAAGTATATTCCAGTGGATAAGCTGAATAACGCAGATGGTTTGAGTCTGATGGAATATGCAGGTCTGTATCTGGCCAGTACGGATGAACAGGGTAATACTACCTATACCGCAAATAATGGCAGCGGAAGTTTTACATACAATGGCAGCGAAGAAATACTGGTAGGTGACACAGTTGCCGTTTATTCAGGTACCAAGCCGACAGAACGTTTGCCTGAAAAAGGAACCGACGATAAAACAAATAACGGTGATGTGTCCTATGTAAAAATTATTCAAATCGACAGCAGCACCTATTACTATGTGGGTGCAGAAGCTGAAGACGTTCTCTTCACGCCTGATGTGCTGCCTATTGACGTGGATATAGATGACGGAACCACCGGTTGGATAGAGAATGGAACATCGCTGGTCATCGACAACAGCAAGTTGGACTTTTCTGACACCATGTATGAAAGTGTGGGGCTAAGTGATGAAACCACAATAGATGTGGGTGACTTCTTGGCGTTTTATACCGGTGAATTTGGAGATGAAAACGCACAGGATATAGCCTATGGTGAAATTACAGGAATCACTGCTAATGAAGACGGCACCACTGCCATCACCTATAAAGAGTCAAAAAAAGATCTGCTCATGTCTGCCATGGATTTGTATGACGAATCGCAGCTTACCGAATCTGAGCTTAAGGACACCATTATTGAACATAAGGATGAGATACAAACAATTGTGGAAGCCCAGCTTACGGAGAGCGACTTCTTTGATGACGCCGGTGAATATCTGGCAGAGATAGCCCTTCAGACCAACGAGGTCCGGGAAGTCTTTGGCGATGGTCTGACCTTGTCTGACTGCACTATTACCTATGCAGATGGTACACCTTTAGGTGCAGATGAATTAACACTAATGGGCAACATCATGGAAAAGGAACAAGACGGTAAGAAGCCAAAGGTTTCTGTTAGTATTTCACCCAAGACCTCCCATTTTGATCCGAAACTCGTCGGATCCGGAATACGTGCGGAAGTTGCGGTAAACTATACTTTCAAGATTCAGAAAAAAGGCAACAATAACATCATGGAAGTTGAGCTAACTGCTTTCTTCGAGCAGGAGTTCACTTTCGGTTTCAGTGTCAGTGGCGGTGCTGTTTGGAAATGGAAATGGATTTTCCCTTATATTTCCGACTATCGTATGACCGGTCACTTGGACATAGGCACATACACTGGCATCGGTATCACAGCTACTGCCAAGCTGACCAAGGCAAAAGAAGCTTGGGGTATGCCATGGCCAAAAAGTGCCAGGGAAGCCGAAGCCACAAAAAAAATCTTTAGTCTAAGTAAATCCATCAAGGAATTGATGGAAGAAATCGAGACAGTCCTTCCCGAAGAAGAGGCCACTGCCAGCGGCGGTTTAGCCGAGAAGTACGCACGGTTTATGGAGGATGCCAATGAGGAGTGGGTGGATCTGATCTCAGTGAAGCTTTTGGATCTGCATAGTGCAGTGGATCCGCTCCATATCCTTGCCTTTGGTCTTCAGGTGGATTTTGTGGTTTCTGCCAATTTGAATGTGGCTATTGGAATGACCTTCCAATACGAGAACTTTAAGCGTCACTCCTTCACTCTGCTTCTCTTAAGCAAGAAGGGGGAAAATGAAACCATCGACTTGTCCACTAACGGCTACCAGTTTGACTTTTATGTCATGGGCACCATTGGCGTCAGGGCCGGTGTCAGAGCAAAGGTTACAGTGGGTCTCTTCAGCACAAAGCTGGCCGGCATTGGATTACAGTTTGAAACAGGAGCCTACTTCCGAATGTGGGGTTACTTCTATTACCATCTGGAAAACTGGAAGATAAATGGTGTGTGGCAGAAGAATAGCAGCTATGCTGGTGCACTTCTTATCGAAATTGGTGCTTATCTCGATGTGAAGTTCATTGCTGAGGCCCTCAATGGCAAATACTCCTACACCCCGTCCATCTACACAAAAGAGTGGCCATTATGGTCTGCGGGGCAACGGGAAAACGTCTATGACTTTGCTTATGAGGATGACCCTAACTTCTCTATTTTGAACGTTAACATTTACACCCTCCCCAAAACTGTCTTTGACATGTATTGGATGGATCTTAAGACCGGCAACACAGAGGATGGTTTCAAAAACAAGACCAGGAACTTCGACAGCAATACAGCACCAAGCGGAGATGATGAAGCTTACTTTGTGGTTGAGTTGTCCAACCCGGCCTTCACATATAATCCTGTCAACAACCAGCTTAGTGTAAACACTGCTTCAGGTGAATTGGCTCAAAGTTGTGAAATGAAGATCACCTGGAAGGGTGCATCTCTTTCCAAGTCCTCTGAAGTGCTCACTAAAACCATCAAGCTCAAATGGAGTAATGAGGCAAATGCTGGTACCATTGCTTTTGACTCAAATGGCGGTTCAGCAGTTCCCATGCTACGTTTACTTGCAGGAACAAAACTAAGTGAAAAAATGCCAGTAGCACCTACCAGACTTGGCTATACCTTTGCGGGTTGGTATACCGATAAAGCTTTTACCAATGCCTTTACAGCCTCCACCATGCCTATGGGCAATACTACGCTATATGCCAAATGGACGCCAAATAATGTGAGCTATACCGTGGAACATTATCAAAAGGCTATGGACGGGCAGTATGTATTGGCAGAAACTAACATAACTCAAGAAGGTACGGTGGACACCCAGACTGCCGCTGTCCCCAAATCCTTTACCGGCTTCACTGCACAAACCGTTAAGCAGCAAACCATTTCTCCAGATGGTTCTACCCGCGTTTCCATTTACTATGACCGCAACTTATATGATTTGACCTTCAAGTATGGTAACGGCAGTAATGACACTACGTTAAGAGTTCCATACCAATCTGATATAGTAAAACCCTCCAACCCTACTAAAGAGGGATATACCTTTACTGGCTGGGACGCAGTAATCCCTGATAAAATGCCTGCAAATGCACTGACCTTCACTGCCAAGTGGACGGCAAGTACAAATACGCCATACACAGTGAAGTACTATAAACAAGATCTGAACGGAGAATATGTGTTGGAACAGATCGATGGAATGTTCGGCACCACAGGACAGGATACTTCTGCCGTAGCGAGAACTTACACAGGCTTTATAGCAAAGAATTTCGACCAAAAGACCATTCTGCCTAACGGAAGCACTGTTGTGGAGATATATTATGACCGCAATACCACTGGCTTGTCATGGAACGTAAATGGCGGTAATCCTTTGACAGGAGCATATACCGACGGTGATGTAAAGTACGGCACGCCTATTGAGTTGCCTGACACACCTACTCGTACCGGTTATACCTTCATTGGATGGTATAAAGATGCAAATATGACCACGATACTGGAGAACAATGCCACCATGCCTGCAAATGATATCACTTTGAAGGCTAAGTGGAAGGTGAATCAGTACACTATTACCTTTAACAGCAATGGTGGCAATGGATTAACAGCCATTACTCAAGATTACGGCACAGAAGTCGCAGTACCAACAGCACCAACCAGAGAAGGCCATACCTTTGCCGGCTGGAAGCTGAATGGTGTGAATTATACATTTACTACCATGCCTGCTGAAAATATCACCCTGATTGCCGAGTGGACAGTCATCAGCAATATCCCATACACCGTGGAACACTATAAGGAGGAAATCAACGGAGGCTATCCTTCCATACCAAACGAAACTGAACATTTGAACAGCAGCATCGGTGCTACGGTAACCGCAAATGCTAAGGGCTATACCGGTTTTACCTTTGATTCCACTGCTATCGGAACGATTCTGTCCGGTACAGTCACAGAAGATGACAGCCTGGTATTAAAGCTATACTATAAACGAAATAGTTATAATGTAACATGGAATAGCAATGGTGGCAGTGTAGACACTACCGGGGCAACTACAGGCAGTGTTAAATATGGTGCAACTATTGATAGTCCTATGAATAATCCTACAAAAACAGGACATACCTTTAACGGTTGGTCCGGTTATACTGAAAGCATGACCATGCCTGCAAATAATATCACCTTTACGGCAGATTGGACAGTCAATCAGTACACCATTACCTTTAACAGTGATGGCGGCAGTGAAGTAGAAGCCATTACACAGGATTATGGTACAGTAGTGAATGCACCCATAGCGCCAACTAAAGCAGGATTTAACTTTGCCGGCTGGCAGCTTAATGGAGTGAATTATACCTTCACAACCATACCTGCGGAAGATATCATTCTTATAGCTACTTGGTCTAATAAATCCACCTATACAGTAAGCTTTGATGCCAACGGTGGTACGGTTGAAACCACTTCTAAAGCTGTCTTTGAAGGCGATGCATACGGGGAACTCCCTGTTCCAACCAATGGTGAACAATTCTTCCTTGGCTGGTATACGGCAAAAAGCGGCGGAACTAAAGTTACCTGCAATACAGTTGTTGAGCTTACCTCTGAGCAAACCCTGTATGCCTGCTGGGCAGCCACAGGCTTTACGGGTGACGTTAGTGAGGAAGTAGAACTCTATGTCGCCGGAATAAGAGTAACTACAGAGAATATGAACGATATTCTGGGTGATGGTTCAGGAAGCGTGCAGTTTGATCCCAGCACAAAAACTTATAATGTAGTCGGATATATATATAATGTGGGTACACTGCACCTTAATAACGCAACCATATCCGGAACTTACAGCAAAACCTTATACAGCACCACATATAATAGTGCAATTTACTGCAAAAGAGGTCTGACCATTGTTAACACAGGTACCAGTATAGTGGAAAACCCATTTAACGATACCAATGCTAACGTATATGGAGTTGCTGGTATATGGACAGAAAGTGAACTGGTCATTGAAGGTTCAGGTACTCTGACCGTCAACAGTGGAGCAGGAGGAAGCTCATATAACTGCGGCATTTTTGCCGGTTCAGGTGGAGATTACTTCTATATTGACGGACCTACAGTAATCGCTTTTGGTGGAGTTGCCAAAAGTGGAGGTAAGAGCTATGGTGTGCTTATTGCCAACTCGGCTTATATGTATGTTGTCAAACTTAAAAAAGGTTCTCTGGAGGCTCATGGTCATGACTATGCGGTATACTCTGCTCCTGAGAATGACGGTGATGTGGAATATATTATTACCAATGGAACTAATTATTCCGATAAAATAATTAAAACTATCATTGGTAGTGTTAACTATGATGGCACAGATGCAGATTCCATAGTATATTCTGAATACAGGAACTACAAGTATATCTATGTTGAAAATCCGTAAGTCTTTAATCAGAGGCGGGGGTGTCCCCGCCTTTCTATTACGCCTACTGGAGTGAAAAAAAGAGGCAATATCGAAGGGACTTTATACCCTGGAGATTTTATTCCTGATGGAAGGGTGAGTATTATGAAACTGCGACTTTTTTTTGCGGTAATACTAACAATCATGTTATTGACGATACCAGCTTTGGCTGCCGAGAATGAACCGGTACGCATTGCTGTCATTGATACCGGAATCTCCGCCTCTGCCATAGCCCAAAAGAATCTGGATGATGGATTCAACTATATTGTGTCGGGAGGTTCTACAGAAGACACAGTGGGTCATGGCACCGCCGTTGCCGCCATTATCGCAGGCAGTGAGGCTGCAGGGGTTGTGGGCCTTTGCCCAGAAGCTGTGCTGGTACCGCTGGTCTATTACAGCAAAAGCGGGAATGATGCTGCAGTCAAAGGAGACCTACCCATGCTGGCACAGATTATCCGGGATGCGGTGGATGTTTACAACTGTCGTGCCATTAACATCAGTTCAGGTGCAAAAGTGGATACCCCTGCCCTTCGGGATGCGGTGGCCTGGGCGGAACAGCGAGGGGTACTGGTGGTTTCCTGTGCCGGGAACGATGGAAATGATACGGTCTATTATCCCGCTGCTTTTTCCACTGTACTTTGTGCAGGAACCGTTAACACAGCTGAGGATGGCCCTGCCCTCTTTTCCAATCGTCATAGTGGTGTGGATTTACTGGCACCAGGCATCAAGTTAAAAACTACTAATATAAGAGGAGAAGCTGTGACAGTAAATGGCACCAGCTTTTCCACAGCTTGGGTTACCGGGGTAGCAGCATCCTTAATGACTACTGAACCTACCCTGACGCCTTACCAGCTTCGTCAGCTTTTGTGCAATACAGCCCGAGATATTTGTTCTGAAGGCTATGATGAAGACTCCGGCTGGGGAGTTGTGGATAAGATTGCGGCAATGGCTAGATTACAAGCCGAAGTTGGAAAGCCATTGCCCTTCTATGATGTGGCACAGGATGCCTATTATCGGGTCGCAGTGGAATGGGCACTAAAAAACGGCATAACCGGAGGCACCACCTCCACCACCTTTTCCCCCGATATGACCTGTACCCGTGCCCAGACAGTCACTTTCCTCTGGCGAGCTGCGGGCTGTCCGGAACCGAGAATCACAAAGAATCCCTTTGCCGACGTGACTGAAACCGACTATTTTTACAAACCCGTTCTCTGGGCATTGGAGAGGGGTATCACCTCCGGCACCTCGGACACAACCTTCAGTCCTCAGGTCCCTTGTAGTGAGGCACAGATTATCACCTTTCTCTGGTCCTCAAAAAAACGCCCTAACGCAGCAGGTCATAGTGAATTGGCATCCGGACTTGGTGATTACTATTACACAGATGCAGTGGCCTGGGCAGACACCTATGGTTTCTTCTCCGCTGCCCAAACGAATTTTGTTCCAATGGATGAAGCCCATCGTGCCCATATTGTGGTATACCTCTATCTCAGTGCGGGCAATGAACACTTATTTTGACCTATAGGAAGATTGACAAAAATTCCTGCGCCAGCTTAAGGAAGGGAACCTTTCAGTAGCTATAGAAGAATGATTGTCTAAGGTCAAAAGGCCAGTTCCTCTACACCTTTGCGCTTTATTGCAACTACTCACTCCATAATGGAATCTCAACTGTCACCTTAAACAAGTCTCCGTCTATTTCTATGTTTAATCTCCCTTTTTGCAAGCTGGTCAAACTTTGAGCAATTGACAAACCCAAACCTGATCCTTCTGTAGTTCTGGATATATCTCCCCTGACAAACCTTTCTGTTAGCTGTTCAACAGGCACGTCAAGTGGTAGAGCCGATATATTCTTAATAATGAGCACTCCATGAGTTTCATTTTTTGTTATATTGATATAAACCCTGCTGTTTGCCATTGAATACTTCAGCACATTTGATAACAGGTTTTCAATAACGCGCCACATGTGCTTTCCGTCAGCCTGTACAAAAATACTTTTATCACTGGCATTAGTTCGGATATCCAAACCGGCCTTTTCAATTTTTTCCCGGTACTCCCCTGTCGCCTGCATAACCAGCACATTTAAATCAACTTTTTCCATGGTTACAGGCAAATTCCCACTAGATGCCTTACTTGCCTCAACCAGGTCCTCAATCAGTACTTTGAGCCTTGCAGACTTTTCATCAAGAATGCCTATATACTCATTAGCTTTTTGATTTTTCACATCCTCTCTTTTTAGCAAATCCACATAATTTATTATTGAGGTCAAAGGTGTTTTCAAATCATGGGATACATTGGTAATCAGATCGGTCTTCATTCGTTCTCCCTTTATAGCTTCATCAACTGCTTCTTTCATACCGCCATATATGGTCTGAATATTTTCTGCAAAGGCAGCAAATACAACTGACATATTATTAACATCGAAGGAATAATCCATATCGCCATTTGATATTATTTTTGTTCCTTCCATTATTACAGACAAAGATCTTAAGGCCTTTGCAGTCTGATAGAAGACAAACCCATCTAAAGCCAATAAAAAAGTTCCAAGAACAATATGAATAGCTCCATCATAAAATCCGTTATATGCATAGTCTGCATAACGAAAAACAATTACATAAACCACAATATTTATAAATGTGTACGCCACAAGCAATAAAAGTATCCATGCTTTAAATACTTTTCCGTTAAGGCAAAGTTTGATAATTTTTTTCATTCTATAATAGATTTTTATAATCAAAATATTTTTTCTTAGGTTTCTTGCTTTTATCTGTCTTGTTAAGGACAATAAAAATGATAAACCGATAAAAAAATCAATACTCAAAACAATAAATATAATTACCATCTTGATAAAATCTTCCATATCTGATATGTTAACAATCACTGCCACAGTGGCTAACGATATTGCAGCAGCTATAAGCACCAATAACATATGCACATCAATATAAATTCTGTCAATTCTATTTAAAGCAACTTCTGATACTCCACACTTACGTCCGGCAGCATAAAAAAGATACACCAGCATCAGTAGCATAAGAATCATTGAAACCGCAAGAAAAACTTTTGCATTGTTTGTAAGCCCTTTAACTCTTAAATAAGAAGTATAATTATCATAAAAAGCATCCCCTTGCTTCAAGGGCTCAATAACAGCCGTATATACTTCATATGAAGTTCCTGATAGCATATTACTTATATCATCATAGTACATAATAGGATACTCATAGTAAATTTTCTCTTTTATATAATGAAACACGGACTTCTGACTTTCTATTACAGATAGTTGATTTTGATTACTCAAGTTTGTAATTACTATACCTGTAGTTGTATCTTTTAAATAATAAGCAAAATTAACATATTCCTCAAGCCTTTCCTTTATGATATTATATCTGCTCAACTTATCTTGCATTTCTTCCTCAGTTTTAGTAAATACTCTGATTTTTGACTCGCTTATAAGCTTCACATGATACTCGATTGTATTATGAATAAGACGTGAATATTCATTAACAAAGTTACTTGTTTCATAAAAATTTGAACTTTTCAAGATGTCTTGATTAGTTAAAAGATAAATACTACTTCCATATGCAGTCAATAAGCAAATCCAAGCCAAAATAACTGCAACTGCTTTTGTCACCTTAGAATAGCTAATACTTTTCAATTTTGTATCCAATTCCCCACACCACCTTTAAGTATTTAGGCTCTTTCGGATTAATTTCGATTTTTTCCCTTATACGCCTGATATGCACAGCAACAGTATTTTCTGAGGAATATAGGGGTTCGTTCCATACGTTTTCATATATTTGCTCTATGGAAAAAACCCTCCCCATGTTTTTCACAAGAAATAAAACTATGCCATACTCAGTAGCTGTTAATTTAACTACTTCCCCATCCAGTCTCACTTCTTTCGCCTCTGTATCCAGTTCCAGCCCACCGGTTTTTATAACTCCGCTTTTTTCCTCTGCTCCTCCTAGCATAGTATAGCGTCTCAATTGAGACTTTATCCTCGCCATAAGCTCTAGTGGGTTAAAAGGCTTTGTCACATAATCATCCGCTCCAAAATTCAGTCCGATAATTTTGTCCGTATCCTCTGACTTTGCAGATAGTATGATTATTGGAATATTTAGTTCCTCACGAATTTTCACAGTGGCAGACAAACCATCCATCTCCGGCATCATCACATCCAATAAAATCAAATGAATTTTTTGCTCCATCAAAGCCTTTAACGCCTGTTTACCGGTATATGCTTTCACAACTTCATAGTTTTCCTGTCTTAAGTACACTTCAAGAGCATCAACGATAGCTCTGTCATCATCACACACCAACACATTGAATTTCTCCATAAGAAGAAGCCCTCCAACAATTATCCAAAGTAATATATCCACATCACCTGCCCTTATAAAAATATTAGCAGGCAATTTTTAAGAAACACGATACAAAATTATTAAAATTTTCTTAAGATTTAATCTATTAAAGTTTCCAGAGATTTAACATTATAAGATCAACTATTTAGCTATATAGTATCATACAGGTGTGATTTTATCAGTTCTTTAAATCAAATTCAATTTAAGTATCACTGAATCTGGCATTACCATATTTTTGAACATCAATCCTATTTAATCACATAATAAAATGCGCCAGCCGGAAATGTTCTTTCCACCGACGCATTTAGCAGCTTATATAAAACTATTTTATTTTTTCACCTCAGAAGTACAGTGTGGGCACCTTGTAGCGTCAATGTGAATTTCACTGTAACAGTATCCACATTGTTTTGTTTTCTTAGGCGCAGGTACTTCCTTCTTCTTTGTAAAACGGTTTATCTGCCTTATAACAATAAATATAGAAAAAGCGATTATCAGGAAGTCAATAATGTTGCTAATAAAAGCACCATAATTCAAAGTAGCAGCACCGGCTTCCTTTGCCGCAGCCAAGGTTGTATAACTACCACTGCCGAGGTTAATGAACAGATTCTCAAAATCTAATCCTTTAGTAAATATACTGATTACCGGCATTATGATGTCATTAACAAGTGAAGTAACAATTTTCCCAAACGCAGCACCAATTACAACACCGACTGCAAGATCCAAAACATTACCTTTCAATGCAAACTCTTTAAACTCTTTCCACATAGTAACCTCCATAATTTTATTCTAAAGAATAAACCTTATTTTATATTCTGTACATAAAATTGTAAAGATTAAAATAAGATTAAAATTTCACATAATACTGTTCTAATGCTATGTAAAACCTCGATTTTATTTGTTTCCTAGAATTTCAAACTATATAAATTCTAAATAGCGCACCTCACCTGGTCTCTGTGAAATTTTTTATCTCATAAAAACCAAGTGAGGTGGCAACATTATCCTTATAAAATCATTATCACAATTTATCTATTAATACGGTTGAGTATTTAATTCAAAATAGGATTGTGGGTGAGCACAAGCAGGGCATTTATCAGGTGCTTCAGAGCCTTCATGAATATAACCGCAATTTCCACATTTCCAGACAACCTTCTCTTCCTTCTTAAATACTGCATTGTTTTTCACATTGTCAGCTAATTTTTTGTATCTTTCCTCATGGTGCTTTTCAACAGAAGCTATCATTCGGAAAGCTACCGCTATTTCAGGAAATCCTTCTTCATCTGCCACATCTGCAAAAGCCGGATAGAGCTCTGACCACTCTTCGTTTTCACCCGCCGCTGCAGCTTTTAAATTTTCAAGTGTAGTCCCCTGTGCAACAGGAAAATCTGCTGTTATTTTGATAGTTGTGGGGAGTTCTCCCTGAAAGCCTTCCAATAGGAATTTGTAGAATCTCTTGGCATGTTCCTTTTCATTGTCAGCCGTTTCAATAAAAATATTCTTAATCTGTTTATATCCTTCCTTATCTGCCACAGAAGAATAAAATGTGTAACGGTTGCGAGCTTGTGATTCACCTGCAAATGCCTTTAACAAACTTTCTGCTGTTTTTGTTCCTTTTAAACTTTTCATAAGTACCTCCTATAGTTAAAATGATTATTTTATAAGTCTTTATAGAACCAGGGAAAAATTTCTTCACTGGCAATACTTATTGTGTATTCATTTGAACATCTTTTTTATAATACCACTAAAAAGTTTAAATTAAACAAAAAAATTCAATAAAAAAGACACTAGCAATCATACTAATGTCATTTTTCTTTTAGATTTTAGCAGGGAATAACGTTCTTTGCCTGCAGGCCACGTTGACCGTCTTCTACTTCAAACTGAACTTTTTGACCTTCGTTAAGAGTTTTATAACCATCAACATTTATAGCTGAAAAGTGAACAAATACATCTTCACCGTCTTCTCTTTCAATAAAACCAAAACCTTTACCAGCATTGAACCATTTAACTGTACCATTTAACATTGTTTCCACCTCCTTCAGGGTGTATAAATTCGCCCGTTCAGAGCTTTCAACACACTATAATTAAATCATACTTTTTGATTTGTGTCAAGTTTTATATTTCCAAATTTAAAGTTTTTATTATAAGCAATCTTTCACATGTCCCCTTATCTAAAGGCCAGGAAATATCCTACAACAAGTAACCCAAGCACAATCCTGTAATAACCAAAGGCCGTAAAATCATTCTTTTTAATGTATCCCACAAGAAATTTAATTGCAAGAATCGAAATTATAAAAGCTACAATCATACCTGTGACTAAAATAGCAAACTCCATCCCTGTAAATGCAAGTCCGAATTTAACTACCTTTAAAAGGCTTGCCCCAAACATAATCGGTATTGCCAAAAAGAAGGAAAATTCCGCTGCTATTTCCCTTGAACAACCAATTAATATTGCTCCTAAAATAGTCGCACCCGAACGAGAGGTTCCGGGAATCAGAGCCAGTACCTGAAATACTCCTATTATTGCAGCTGTCTTATAACTCAACTTATCAAAATTATTAATCAAAGACTTCTTTGTCTTGTTTCGTTTTTCCAAAAGAATAAATAACACACCATATATAATTAATGTAGCTGTTACTGTTTTATAATTATAAAACAACTCATCTATCTTATCATCAAAGGGAATACCTATTAATGCTGCAGGCAAAATTGCAACTATTACTTTCATCCATAAGTCAACCGTATCCTTCTTAATATGCAGAAGTATCTTCTCCCACAAGTTAACTTTATCCTTCTGTACATGAAGATTTCTTTTTAAAGATATCGGAAACAGCTTATTCCAATATAGCAATATTACTGCTAAAATTGCGCCAAGTTGAATAACTACAAAAAACATCTCCTTGAATTTGTCTGACATATTCAGCTTTATAAATTCATCCGCTAAAATCATATGCCCTGTACTGCTTATTGGCAGCCATTCTGTAATTCCTTCAATAATTCCCAAAATAATTGCTTTAATAATTTCCATACTATTTAATCCTCTCCTCATTGTATGCTAATTCTGATCCAAATCCTTCAGGCAAAACTCATAATAAACGTTACTTTCAAAAGTATAGTTTTTAAGCAACGGCTTCATTATAATCGGTCAGTTAATCACATACGTTGTTTTTTCGTTACCATCCTTTGGTGTAGTTCTCCCCCTCTATTGACTTAAAGATTATACATCATAGGCATTCCAATATCAACCACATTTAAATGGACTGAACTATTTTACAAACTATTTTCAAACTAAAAAAGCCGATTAATCCATCGGCATATTTAGGCAATAATATGTAATTTAAATCAATATAATTTTATTTAAATCGATATAAATTCTATATTAAACTTTTCTTTTATGAGTTTTTCATTATAACGTCTTCAATGGCATTTGCCACATCCTCGCATGCATCGCAGCACTTTTCCAGGAAATGGAATGTAGATTCCCATGCTGCCACCTCTTTAAAATCATTGCAATTTACGTATAAATCCCTCATTGCTTCAGTATAATACTTGTCACCATCTTCCTCAAGATGATTAACTTCCACAATCAAATCGTGCAGTGTTTTGGATTTTCTGAAATTATGAAACTCACCCAGCGCTACTTTTAAGGAATCACAACATTTAACAATAACTTCTGTCATCTTTAAAGCATACGGACGTATGTTCGTTACATTAAACATATACATTCTGAGCACAACATCCTCAATTGCATCTGTAACGTTATCTATCGAATTTGCCAATGCCATGATATCTTCTCTCTCAATGGGTGTAATAAATTCCTTAGCCAGCTTTTTTGTCATTACGTGTCTTGCTTCATCTCCGCCATGCTCAATACTGTGCATTTCTTCTAATCTCTTTACCAATTCATCGGCCTTAAAGTGATTCATGATTTGATTCAATAAACCTGCTGCTTTACAGGAATAATCAACTAATTCTACAAAAGTATCATAATAGTATTCATCTTTTTTGCGAGCCATAATTCCCAATCCTCTTTCATTAAATTATTATTCTTTAAAAAAACCTAATACTATAGACAGTAATAGCATTAGGAGAAGCTGTCCAAACAATTACCATTAATCCCCACAATGTAAGAAGGCTGGTTACAATCAGTGCCGGATTTCTAATTAATTCGTTTAAAAAAGAGCTAAGCGTTACTGTCATTTTTCATCAACTTTCCTTTAGTTTTTCACAAATATTCACCTAAATGCGTTTTTACCTTCTTGACCTTTCTTAGAATAGCATATTTCACCACGATATACAATATACTTTCTGAAAATCCAACCATCACTAACAATCATTTAACGTTGATTTAACATTGATTTAACAATTCCAGTATTGTTAAGGACCAGAGATTTTTTTGTTAAAATCAACTGCTATTTAGTTTATCAAAACTTCCTTAAAAAAGCTTAAATTTGCATATTTCTATTTTATCCGATTTTTAAAAAGAAAATCATTAAAAAGAGTTGCAGCTCAATGTCTGCAACTCCTGCTTAAGCAAAAATGCCGGAAGCCTATTTTGTTGTCTGTGCTTCAACCAGCCTCTTACCGCAATATATTTCACGGAGGCGAGGCTTCTCAATTTTTCCGGTTGGATTTCTCGGAACCTGAGCAAAAATAATTTTGTGCGGTCTTTTATAGCGTGGCAATTCCTTACAGAATTCATTTATGTCATCTTCAGTACATACAGCACCTTCCTTCAGTTCTATTATAGCCGCTGCGATTTCTCCAAGTCTCTCATCAGGCATCCCTATGACAGCTACATCTTTTATTGCCTGGTGTGCTCTCAAAAAGTCTTCGATCTGTACAGGATATAAATTCTCACCACCGGTAATAATTACATCCTTTTTACGGTCAACAAGATAAATAAAACCATCTTCGTCCATTTTTGCAACATCACCGGTATATAACCAGCCATCTTTCAGTATTTCAGCTGTTGCTTTCGGGTTGTTGAAGTAACATTTCATAACACCGGGACCTTTGACAATCAATTCGCCTACCTCGCCCACTGCAACAGGCTCACCATTGTCTTTAACAATAGCTGTTTCCCAGAGATATCCTGCTTTTCCGATAGACCCAACCTTGTGAATGTTTTCTACACCAAGGTGTACACAGCCTGGACCGATTGATTCACTCAGCCCGTAGTTTGTATCGTACTCATGTTCAGGAAATACCTGCTTCCATCGACGAATCAAACTAGGCGGAACAGGTTGTGCCCCAACATGCATAAGCCTCCATTGTTCAAGGCGGTAATCTTCCAGTCGAATTTCACCGCGATCAATTGCATCCAGAATGTCTTGCACCCATGGAACAAGCAGCCAGACAATGGTAGCTTTTTCTTCTGAAACAGCCTGCAAAACCCACTCGGGTTTAACTCCTCTTAATAAAACAGCCTTGCTTCCGGACAACAAACTGCCAAACCAATGCATTTTTGCGCCGGTATGATAGAGTGGAGGAATACACAAAAAAACATCTTCACGCGTCTGTGAATGGTGGTTCTGCTCTGTCATACATGAAGAAACCAGTGCGCTGTGAGAGTGTAGAATTGCTTTCGGAAATCCGGTTGTACCGGATGAGAAATAAATTGCTGCATCATCGTCGTCTTTCAATTCAACAGCAGGTGCTGTAGATGAGCAAAAAGATACGAGTTTGTCATAACTGTCAGCAAAAGTAGGTCGATTCTCACCAACATAGAAAAATGTCTTTACACCCTGCAGATGATCAAATACCTGCTCTACACGCCCGATGAATTCAGGTCCGAATATTAGTGTATTGGCTTCTGACAACTCAAGGCAGTATTTAATTTCCTCCGCAGTGTAACGATAATTCATTGGAACGGCTAAAGCTCCTGTCTTTAAGGTACCAAAATAAATAGGAAGCCATTCGAGACAGTTCATAAGAAGGATAGCTACTTTATCACCCTTTTTAATACCACGAGTGAGCAAAAGATTAGCAAAACGATTCGCCTTGGTATCAAATTCCTTCCATGTCATTTCACGACGATATTTTTCAGCCGGGCTTGTCTCAATCAAATTGTATTCACGCCATGTTACTGTGTGATCTGGCTGGTTGGTAGGATTAATTTCCACTAGACTGACCTCAGATGGATAAAGCTTTGCATTTTTTTCAAGAAAATCAGTAATTGCCATTTTAAACACCCTTTCTTTGCCATTAGAATCATTGAAACTTAGGCGAGATAAATATAAAAATACATCCTCCGTTCAAGCAGATGCAAACTGCATTGTAACAGAGGACGGATAAATCCATTGTACCACCTGTATCTACTGCCACTTACAGTACGCCACCCCAAAAGACTTTCAAGCAGGTACGTTAAGAAATGTGGCAGGTTAAAAGGCATTCCCGTCTCAATCTGCGTAATAAAGCGCTTGTAAAACTAATTTTATCATCCACATGTTGAATTTTCAAGTAATTATGGATTTAATATTTCAAGCGCCGGTTAAATTTATTACAATGACAATACGAGAATCCTTCTTTATAAAAGCCATTCTAAAGCCAATCCCACAACCAAAGAAAAAGGTTTGTATCACTCTCAAACATTTATCTATTAAAAAGTCTTAGGTACTCCCCGTAGCCTTCCTTTTCCAGTTCTTCCACAGGTATAAATCGAAGTGCTGCCGAGTTTATACAATACCTTGTACCGGTTGGAGTGGGGCCATCACCAAACACATGCCCCAAGTGAGAATCTCCATATTTACTCCTCACTTCAGTGCGTATCATAAAATGGCTTTTATCTATCTTTTCTTTTATGTTTTCCTTAGCAAGAGCCTTATCGAAACTCGGCCAGCCACAGCCTGAATCAAATTTGTCAAGGGAACTGAACAGCGGCTCACCTGAAACAATATCTACATAAATGCCTTCTTTTTTGTTATCCCAGTATTCATTTTCAAAAGGTCTTTCTGTAGCATTCTCCTGGGTTACCTGATATTGGAGAGCAGTCAATTTCTTCTTAAGAGTACTGTCATCGGGTTTTGTAAACTGCTTTTTTCTGGCTTCTCTGATTCTGCAGGTATTCTGAATAAAAGCCTCCCGCCCTGATCCCATCTTATAACTCTTGTAATGATCGGGATTTTTTAAATGGTAATCCTGATGATACTCCTCTGCCGGATAAAACTCCGAGACCTTTATTATCCTTGTTGCAACAGATTTGTTATACAGGCCTTCAGCTTCCAGATTTCTTTTTGAAGCCTCGGACAGTTCTCTCTGTTCTTCATCATGGTAAAATATAGCTGTCTTGTACTGCGAACCCTTATCAAAAAACTGTCCTTCCGGGTCAGTCGGGTCAATCTGGCTCCAAAAAACATCAAGAATAGCCTCATAGGAAATTGTATCAGGGTCATATTTTATCTGTATGGCTTCATAATGTCCTGTACTTCCACCACAAACCTCTTCATATGATGGGTTGCCGGTAATTCCTCCAGTATAACCCGCAAGCACTTCATGTACTCCTTTCAGTTCTTTGAACGGAGGAACCATACACCAAAAACATCCCCCCGCAAAAGTAGCCAATTTTAATCCATCAAATTCATTACTCATAACAAATCCCACACTTCCACAATAATTTAAGTATAACAATCATATATATTTATATTAGTAATACCCTTCAAATCCCGATTTAATCATTCACCACTATTTTCTCCAAGTCCATCTAAACTCAAAAAAAGTGGAAGTTTTATTTTATTGGTTCCTTAAGTAGGATTGAATGGCTGCAATACCTTTTAAAGCCTTATGTAAAATTGAATCTTTTAAATAATAATTACACATATTTAATATAGGCTTTATTTTATCGAAGTATGAAAGGAATGATTCTATGAAAAACAATAAAAGAGACGATAAACTTTATATCAACACTATATCTTCACCAACTGATATTAAAGCTGTTACCAACAGTCCTGCCGGAAATGCAGAAATAGATCCTTTCTGTATATACGCACACAAAAGGCATGCCATCGGATCAAAAATAATAAATAATGATGGCTCCCAAACAATATGTTCAACTGAGAATCACGGATCATGGCAAAATTCAAAATAGCTTCTGGTTAAATACTAATAACAACCAAAACCTTGGCCACTAAAATCGGCCAAGGTTTTTTAGTTTTTGTCAGACTATCGAAATAGTCTTTACATATACAAGCTTTTGTTATAATATTTATCTATACTATTACAATAGTCTAATTTATGAAAGGTGTGGTGATTTGTGAAATACAAGAATTTTTATTTATTTTCATTGGTAGCAGTTTTATCAGCATCTGCATACCCCATATACATGGGTGCGGTAATGATGATAAATTGTTTAAAAAGTGGTTCCATAAATGTGGCTGATTACCCTGAATACATAATACCCTATACTCCAATAAGTATTGCATTGATTGCTTCGACTGCAATTATGCCGTTGTTATTCAAGCTCTTCAAACGCTATACTCTCCCTGTTGTCTCGTTTTTAGGAATACTGATATTCTTTGCATTTGAATTGGTATTTGAACAGATTCCTGTTATTGATAATTATGAAAATATTAAGCTTCAATCCTGGCAATTTTTCCTGTGCTACTCAACTCCTGAAGTTCTACGCTCCATGGGAAAACCCATATACGCAGCCAACAATCCGGCGTTCAAAGTACACTTTTACATTATTTCCATCGTCATAATCCTTGCAGTTTTATATGTGATATATGGTTTTTCCAAGATGCTTCGTGAACAGAATTTTGCTAAAATGCGTCCGTTGATTGCCCAAACCATCTCTGTAGTTATATTCATTGCGCTCTGTATATTTGCCTGTCTAACCGCTTTTTACAGAAACGGCACTCTTTACATATCACCTTTATCGTCGTCACTAATGTCACTATTCTTCATAGTATTCGGTATAACAGTGGGTACTTATGTTGGCTCTATACTTTATGGAAGAAGCAGATTTCTCTCTAAGCTCATACCTTCAATATGCGCATCAGCAACAACACTCGTCATGTATATTGGTGAACTGCTTTTGATGAATGGAATACTATTCAAGTTTGGATTAAGCTTTTTTTTCACACCCATAGGCAGTTTTCCCTTCGCCCCGGCTGATCTTTGCACTATTCTTTGTTCAGGCTTAATTACATACTTCATTATGCTTTTCCTAAACAAGACACACAAAAAAACAGGCAATGAGGGAAATAAGCCTTAATTAAATGATCGCGAAACTCATTTTACTGTTACATTATCTAAATTCTGTATGCCACCTTGACATGATGTAAAAACTGGCATATATTAATCAATAGACAAGATAACACACTTTATCTTGTCTATTGATTTAATACAAGTTCCGATTTCACAAGAATATTGCTGTATATTGAATTTCTGTATTCTTATGTATGATAAATTACCGAAGAATTCAATGGCAAGCTAAAGTGACACAGAACAAGTGTTACCGTATATAGTTTTCTTACTGTACCAAAAATTAGTACGGATAGTACAAAATTTTATAAAGTATATCACTTTTCCATTACATGGCATATTATTCTCCGGTAAATACTGCAATAATTAAAGCGAATTTTAAGCATCATATAGATGAACAACTTTACTATAATAACTTAAACATTGGTTATCTATATTTATATATTATGCAAGTTAAAAAAAATTAGGAGAAGATACTTATGACTAACTATAGTTCAAACCCTGAAGCTAAACTTAAAATACTCGAAATTGATCCGTGGCTTGAACCTCACAGGTATGACCTCGAAGAGAGAATGAAAAGATACCATGGTGTTAAAAATGCTCTCCTTGGAGATTGCAAAAGTTTCAAAGAATTTGCAAATGCACACCTTTATTTTGGCTTTCATCAGACTGATGAAGGCTGGTATTACCGTGAATGGGCTCCTGCCGCAGACGCTTTATATCTCATTGGAGATTTTAACAGTTGGAATCGTGAGTCACACCCCCTGACTAAAAAAGAACATGGAGTTTGGGAAATATTTCTCCCGGGGAAAAATGCACTTACCCATAAATCTCTTGTCAAGGTACATATAAAAAGTCAGGGACGAGCAAATGATCGTATTCCGCTTTATATAAGAAGAGTTGTACAGGATCCTGAAACCCACAACTTCAGCGGACAAATCTGGGATCCTGAAAATCCTTTCGTATGGACGGATTCCGGATTTCAAGTAGATACCTCCAAAGCTCCGTTAATATATGAAACTCATGTGGGAATGGCTCAGGAAAAATGCGACATGGGAACCTATAAAGAGTTTGAGGAAACCATGCTCCCGAAAGTAAAAAATCTTGGGTACAATACTATTCAAATTATGGCCATAATGGAGCACCCTTATTACGCCTCCTTCGGATACCATGTCACCAACTTCTTTGCCGCCTCCTCGTGGTTTGGTACTCCCGAGGAACTCAAATCCCTTATTAATAAAGCCCACGAAATGGGCATTGCTGTCCTTATGGATATTGTACACTCCCATGCTGCAAAGAATTTTGCAGAGGGAATAAATGAGTTTGATGGTACCGACTACCAGTTTTTCCATTCAGGTGCTCAAGGCACTCATCACGTTTGGGATTCCAAGCTGTTCAACTACGGAAAGCATGAAGTAATTCATTTTCTTTTATCAAACATAAAATTCTGGCTGGAAGAATACCATTTTGACGGATTCCGTTTCGATGGTATCACGTCCATGATTTATCATGACCACGGTTTAGGAACAGCCTTTGACAACTACAACAGATACTTCAGCATGAACACAAATGTTGAGGCTTTGACTTATCTTCAGTATGCCAATGAGTTGATCAAAGAAGTAAAACCTCATTCAATTTCTATTGCCGAAGACATGAGTGGCATGCCGGGAATGTGCCTCCCTATTGAATATGGAGGAATAGGCTTTGATTACAGGTTGGCCATGGGAATGCCCGACTTCTGGGTAAATACAATAAAGCTCCGTGATGATGACTGGAACATGCAGGCACTATATCATGAGCTATCCACAAGTCGTTATATGGAAAAGCGCATAGGCTATGTCGAATCCCATGACCAGGCTTTGGTTGGAGACAAAACTTTTATTTTCTGGATGGCAGACAAAGAGATGTACTGGCATATGAATAAAGAAAGCCAAAACCTTGCAATAGATCGCGCAATTGCGCTGCACAAAATGGCAAGGTTTATTACAATTTCTCTTGGTGCGGAAGGGTATTTGAATTTTATGGGCAACGAGTTCGGACATCCTGAGTGGATTGACTTTCCAAGAGAAGGTAACGGCTGGAGCTTTAAACACTGCAGAAGGCAATGGACCTTGGCTGACAGCGATTACCTGAGATATTACGACCTCAACCAATTTGACAAAGCAATGATTCATTTTATGTCTGAAGAAGGTCTCGTTGGGTGCGGTGCGCCTCATTCTCTCTGGATAGACCAAGACAGAAAGCTAATTGCTTTTAGAAAGAAGGATTTCATATTTTTATTTAATTTTCACCCTACCGAATCGTATCCGAATTTTGAACTTCCAATTCATCAGGACGGTCGGTTCCAAGTGGTTCTGGATACGGATGAAGCCAGGTTCGGTGGATATAGCCGTATATCCCATGATGTAATTTATGATACTTACAAGCTTAATATGAACTCTGATTTTACCGGAATTTCAATATACTCTCCTAACCGTACGGCGTTGGTATTAAAAAAATTATAAGACCCAAAAGCTAAAAGCAATGGTTTGATGTTTACCATTGCTTTTTCTTATTTACCTTCCTGGTTAAGCACATTTTGAAACATCAATTCTTTCATTAATTAAAAGTATATACAATATATGAAATTTATTGACTATCAAAATATATAGTTATACAATTATTTTAACAGAATAAAATGTTTATTGTTAATTTACACTACTCTTTTCAATTATTCCAAATTAAATCGATTTCATTTTATATAGAGCTAATCATAGAATTCTCTCTCTTACTCTTTAAAACCTGATTTAGTTATTATGCAATATAAAATTTAGCACCTAAGTTTTACATTGAAATAGAATAAAATAAAAAAGAATCCAAGGGAGGAATGATTAAATGAAAAAGGTTTTTAGCATTTTTATTGTTATCACAATGTTTGTTACCATTTTTGCAACCTCAATCAACTTTGGAACTGCCTTTGCCACATCAGATTTTGTGGTTTCCATGGGGACGGTTGATGCTTCGACTTCTGAAGTGATATCTGTTCCAATCAGTATCACAAATGTACCTGTTGAAGGATTAGCTGGATGTGATATGACAATCAAGTATGATCCGTCCCAGCTGGAGTATCTGGCATGTGAATCAGGAGATATAGTTTCCAACCCATCTGTAAACTTTGCTTCAAACAAACCTAAAGATGGGGAAGTAAGACTTCTCTTCCTTGATTATACACTTGCAGATGAGTACATAAAATCAGACGGATTGCTTGCAAACCTTAATTTTAAAGTTATTGGTTCCTCTAGCATATCAACTCCAATAATTATTTCAAATGCAAATTTTGTCGACCTTAGAATTAAAAGAATAAACACATTAACAATATCGGGATCAGTTAATATCAATGGTTTCATTCCATCGCAAAACCTTGAAATTCAAGTCGGTTCAACCGAAGGAAACACAGGCGATATTGTTACTGTTCCTGTAAACTTTCTAAATGTTCCCGACAAAGGTATTTTAGCATGTGATTTTGCTGTTAACTATGACCCTGAACAACTAGAATTTGTTGATTATACAGTTGGTGAAATTGTTTATAATCCGTCAGTAAACTTTGCTATAAATCCACAATATTCTGACGGAGCTATTAAATTCCTCTTCCTTGACGAAACAACTGAAGATGAACATATAATTTCCGATGGCACGTTTGTTTACCTTGATTTCAAAATTACAGGAACTTCCATTACATCAACTCCTGTTATGGCAAGCCGCTTTACTGCTGTAGATACTAATTTTGTCCGGATTACACCAACATTAGTACCGGGATCAGTCAACATCACAGGTTCCATTCCATCACAAGATTTCAAACTTCAAGTCGGTTCAACCGAAGGAAACACAGGCGATATTGTTACTGTTCCTGTAAACTTCCTAAATGTTCCCGACAAAGGTATTTTAGCATGTGATTTTGCTGTTAACTATGACCATGATCAATTAGAATTTGTGGATTATACAGTTGGTGAAATTGTTTATAATCCGTCAGTTAACTTCCATATAAATCCACAGTATTTTGACGGAGGAATAAAATTTCTCTTCCTTGACGAAACAACTGAAGCTGAACATATAATTTCCGATGGCGCGTTTGTTTACCTTGATTTCAAAATTACAGGAACTTCCAACAAATCAACTCCTGTTATAGCAACCCGCTTTACTGCTGTAGATACTAATTTTGTCCGGATTACTCCAATATTGGTACCGGGATTAGTTAATATCACAGGTTCCATTCCATCACAAGATTTCAAACTTCAAGTCGGTTCAACCGAAGGAAAAACAGGCGATATTGTTACTGTTCCTGTAAACTTCCTAAATGTTCCTGACAAAGGTATTTTAGCATGTGATTTTGCTGTTAACTATGACCCTGAACAACTAGAATTTGTTGACTATACAGTTGGTGAAATTGTTTATAATCCGTCAATAAACTTCGGCATAAATCCACAATATTCTGACGGAGCTATAAAATTCCTTTTCCTTGACTATACAACTGAAGATGAACATATAATTTCCGATGGCGCGTTTGTTTACCTTGATTTCAAAATTACAGGAACTTCCAACAAATCAACTACTATCATGGCAACCGGCATTACTGTCGTAGATACCAATCTTGTTAAAATCACTCCAAAAGTAATACCTGGATCAGTTAATATCACAGGTTCCATTCCATCACAAGACTTCAAACTTCAAGTCGGTTCAACCGAAGGAAACACAGGCGATATTGTTACTGTTCCCGTATACTTCCTAAATATTCCCGATAAAGGTATTTTAGCATGTGACTTTGCTGTTAACTATGATCCTGAACAGTTAGAATTTGTGGATTATACTGTCGGTGAAATTGTTTATAATCCGTCAGTTAACTTCCATATAAATCCGCAGTATTCTGACAGAGCAATAAAATTCCTCTTCCTTGACTATACAACTGAAGATGAACATATAATTTCTGATGGCGCGTTTGTATACCTTGATTTCAAAATTACAGGAACTTCCGACAAATCAACTCCTGTCATAGCAACCGGCATTACTGTCGCAGATACCAATACTGTTAAAATCACTCCAATAGAGGTACCGGGGTCAGTCGTTATCACAGGTATAAATCCATCACAAAACTTTGAAGTTCAAGTTGGTTCAACCGGAGGAAAAGCAGGCGATATTGTTACTGTTCCTGTAAACTTCCTAAATGTTCCTGATAAAGGTATTTTTACATGTGATTTTGCTGTTGACTATGACACTACTCAGTTAGAATTTGTGGACTACACAGTTGGCGAAATTGTTTATAATCCGTCAGTAAACTTCTTTATAAATCCAGAGTTTTACGCAGGAGGAATAAAATTACTCTTCCTTGACTATACAACTAAAGATGAACATATAATTTCCGATGGAACATTTGTTAACCTCAACTTCAAAATCACAGAAGCTTCCAGCACGTCAACTACTATCCGCGTTTTAGATACAACATTTGGAGACGCTAATCTTAAAAGGATTACACCAAAAGTTTCTCCAGGATTGGTTAGAATCCCCACATATCCGGTATCAGAACCTGAATTCAAGATCAATGTAGGTTCCACAAAAACAAATATCGGTGCAATTGCAGAAGTACCAGTTATTTTATTAGATACACCAGATACGGGGATTAGTCTGTTTGATATGAAAGTTACTTACGATCCAACCCAGTTGGAATATTTGATTTATGAAGGCGGTAACACAGCTCCATATACAACATGCTTTAACGTTATCAATGAATCTGACGGAAAGCTGAGAATATTAAACATTGAACCTCTACCAACAGAAGATAATTATGTATTACCAGATGGAATACTTGTAAAACTTTACTTTAGAGCAATAGGTTCTTCAAAGGAAACACCTATTCAATTAAGTGATGCAGAATTGGGAGATAAAGATTTAAATTCTGTAAGTGCAATATTAGGCTCAGGCATAGTTAATATTTCCGATTTGCCTGCCCCATATTTTACAGCCGGTTTTATTCTGCCAGACTTCCAAGTCCCTACAGTATCAGATGCTAATGCCGGATTTAAAGTAGAATTGATCGGTACAGATTTATATGCTATCACGGACAAAGCTGGGTATTTTGAATTTGCCGAGGTACCTTCCGGAGAATATGATATCAGAATTACTAAAAACAATTACCTTACAAGGCTTATTGAAAATGTCTCCATTGAAGCTAATATTGAATTATCCACTTCTTCAGATCCAATACTCATGTGGGCAGGCGACATTGAAATAAACGGCTCACAAGACGGGGCAATAAATCTTGAGGATATTATTGAAATATGCAAAGGATTTAATAGCGTAATCGGAAATCCTTTATACCAGGAGCATCTGGACATAAATTTAGACGGTGCACTAAACATGGAGGATATAATGATAGTTGCAAAACATTTTAACAAGATATCATTAGATTATTAGTATCTCTGAAAAATCTGGGGAAGGATAACCAAATATCCTTCCCCAGATTTTTTTAATGTCTAAGAAAGTGCATTTCTTTCTGGCATCAAAAAAAGTCTACCTAAAGGCTTTTCGCTTTTTTAAGTCTTTTAGAATCTATATTTTTAATTTACACATTTAAATCCCTCTTTCTATAAAACACATAAGTTATATAAATCATTACTACAATAATTACTGACGACAGAATTACAAAAACAGGTTGTATCCCTCCATTGAGCACGTTTTCAGCTTCAAAGTATTTAAATGGCGTAATATACTTCAACCCCTCAAGCCTGCTGTTCATACTGATTGCAGAAGAAAGAACGAATGAAACCAGCAAAACTACAGTTGCACTCGTAGGAGCAGCTTTTGAATTCCTGCTTAATGCAGCTATACCTGTCCCAATCGACAAAAACACCATCTGCAAAATAAACATTCCGATCATTAATATAACTATATCACCTATTATCTGCTCACCATTGGCGTATTTTGTAACAATAGCTATCGAAAGCGCCAAGGTAACAATATTGAAAACAATTATATTAAAAAACGCTGCCAGAAGTTTCGCTGTTATGATTTTTGACCTTGAGACAGGCTTTACCATCAAAAATTCAGTCGTTTTATCTCGTTCTTCCTTAGATATTATGTTTGCTCCAAGCAAGGAGGCATGAATTGTAGCCATAAGCAGGATATATAAATATAACATCCCATAAAACCCACTTGCTTTTGTCAGGTCAAAATTACCCATACCAAGTACAGCTCTTATTGTTTTTGGAACAGATGACATAATTTGATTTAAAGACTCTCCTGACCCTACATATGAAGTATACTTTGCCATTGAAGACACAATTGTAAAGAATAAGGCTACACTCCAAATAATAAGAGATTTTCTATACGCTCTCAGTTCTCTTATAAAAATATTCATAACTTATCTCCCTCCTTAAACCGCATGAATGTCTTTTTTCTTGTATATCAGATAACTTCCTGCAATGGCAGCAATAATAAAAACACAACCCACAATAATGTAAGAAGTTTCATATGCTGCATTTCGAATAATATACCCAGCATCAAAATACCTGAAAGGAGATATATACCTTGCTTTATCTTCACCAATAACTGATCCAAGAGACCCAATAATGTAAAACCCGAATACTGTGCTCAGGGATATGGAAATCACCGACTTGATTTTGCCTGCCATGACTGAAATAATAATACCAAGAAACATAAATATCAATTGAACAAAGAACAATGTTAAAGATAGCATGAGGAACAGCTTCACATTATACTCTGCTACTATAGCGGTTGTAGAAGTAACAGTCAATACAAGGTAGATAATATTCGTAACCAATAGCAAAGAAAATGCTGCAAATATTTTAGCCGAAAGTACCAACACTCGGCTCACAGGTTTTGTCATAAGGAAGTCGGCAGTTTTATCACGCACTTCCTTTGACAATATAGAAATTCCCAGATTCATTGCCTGAATAGCTCCACATAATAAAACAAAGGGCAATACAATGGAGTAAAAGCCTTCAAGTGTAGAAATGCTGTCTAAATATATATTAAAAAGCTTTTTTGCCATATCAGGCAGATTGCTGATGAAAACTCGGAATGCCTCTATATCTTCTCCAAGACCTTTAAAAATCAGTATATACATAATTGCCAGCCCATACATGGAAAGCGACCAGATAATTGTTGACTTTCGGTAGGCCTTCAGTTCATGAAGAAAAATATTCATAACCCTCATGCCTCCTTTTCATAATAGTGCATAAAAATTTCTTCAAGGTTTGGTTCCTCAATCCACACATTTGATATTTCGATCTCAGAGATTTTTTTCATTATCAGATTGACATTACCCTTAAATAAAAAGCTGATGCTTTCTTCCTTTATCTCGAGATTACTCACACCGGCTATATTAAAATGGTCTTTGTCAATTTCAGACTTTATTTCAATCTTGAACCTCTTGTAGTTGTTTTCATTTAAGTTACTCAGTTTTTCCAGCTTGATAATTCTGCCTTCCTTAATTATGGCAACACGGCTGCACAACCGTTGCACCTCACTTAGGACATGGGACGACAGGAAAATAGTTGCGCCTTTTTTGTTTTCCTCCTCAAGCAAGTCAAAGAACTTTTGCTGCATAAGAGGGTCAAGTCCGCTTGTAGGTTCATCGAGTATAATCAGTTTTGGCTCGTGAAGCAAGCCCTGAACAATTCCAACCTTTTTCTTGTTTCCAAAGGACAGGTCGTCAATTCTTTTCTTAAGGTCTAAATCCATTATTTCAGCCAACTCATTAATTCTTTTGCTGCAATCCTTTTTGTAAAAGCTCGCTGAATAATTCAACAGGTCTATAACTTTCATTTTGTCATAATAAAACACTTCCGAAGGTAAGTATCCCACATCTTTTGCAATTTCGGGGGCAAATTTAATGCAGTCCTTTCCAAAAATCTCAGCACTTCCAGAGTTCGGATAAATCAGAGCCAATAATGTCCTTATTGTCGTAGACTTACCCGCTCCGTTGGGACCTATAAATCCAAATATTTCTCCTTTCTCAACACTAAAGCTTACATCAACTATTCCTCTTGCCTTGCCATAACTCTTTGTAAGGTTCCTAATTTCAATTGCATTCATATCTTAAATCCCTCCCAGTATATTTTACCCATCGATTCTTTCAAAATATATCTCAGGCAGAACAATTCTTATTTCATACTCCGTGTCTTCTTTCTGCCAATATACAATAAATCCAATTTTTGCCCCTTTGGGTATATAGTTTCTTTGCTTCATAAGCTCAATCTTACCAATAAAATCTTTTGAAAATCTTACCACCGGCTGGCCCTTAAAATCACGGCAAATATCTCCGTCAACAACAATTTCATCTCCGCTTGTAAGATCCAAAATATATTTCTGACATGGTAGAAAGAAATCCAGCCAAACATCCTTAAAACTCAACTGAATTGCTATCTGTCTTGGTGGAAAATACTCCTTGTTGTCATTTAACAGGATGAGATTCTCTGCTTTAATAAAATCCAGATAATTTCCATTGTAGTGAATGGCCAGGTTGCGTTTAGCCCTTGTCATAGCAACGTATACCTGCCTAATATCATCATCCGTTCCGATCTCAAATTGGTCAAGCATCAGAAAAACGTTGTCAAACTCGCGCCCTTTGGCCTTATGAATAGTAGAAACAAATATTGTTTCTATTTTTTCTCCAAAAAAATCCTCCAGTTTAGACTCCCGGATAAAGACTTCCAGATCCGATTTGTATTTATTTTTTGGATTTGTCGTCTCAAAATCCTTAATGATATTCAACACAATCTCCAAGTTTGTGCTCCTGCCGTACTGCTCCACCAACTTCCGTTTTGCATTTGCCCATATATCGTCACCAATCATAAAAGTATCTTTAGTCAAATTAAGCCGGCTTAAGAAAAACCTTACCTCCAAAAGGTTATAGAGATTAAATCCCTCATTACTCTGGATCAGCTTTGCCGAAATCCCATGCTTCACAAGCAATCCTGCAATCTGCATGGCTTCCTTATTGCTTTTTGTCAAAACGCAGGTAGAGCCTGCAATCCCTTCGGACAAGATATCATTAACAAGAGGAGTAATCAAATTTTTGCTTCTGTATTTTATCAGTTTTATTCTACCGTTATCCCTTTGTACTGCAAAAATCGGTGTACTTTTCAATCGATGTGTTATTTTTCTCACAAACTGATTGGTAAAATCAACAAGGTTATTTTTACTCCTATAATTCTCAACCAATTCATACATAACCGCATTTTTCCCGTTAATCATCTGCTCAAGGTATTTAGAACTTGCACCCCTGAATCCGTATATATTCTGATCATCATCACCTACTGCAATTACTCGCATATCTTCATTATGTTCTATCAAAGCATTGATAAACTCAAACTCGTCGGCATCCATATCCTGAGCCTCATCCACAACCAAAACCGTTTTGGTAATCATTCCGGCTTCAACTTCATTATTTTTAATTCTCCGGGTAGTTTCTTTAACTATATCATCTGATTTCTCCAATGTTCCAATCTTTCCAAGCAAATCAAAGCAATAAGAGTGGAAAGTCTTTATCTCAACATAATTTGCAGCATTACCTATAAGATTTAGCAACCGCTTTTTAAACTCAGTCGCAGCAGCCCGGGAAAAAGTTAACATCAGCATCTGTTCATGCTTTACGTCTTCCATTAAGAGTAAAGATGCAAGTTTATGCACCAAAACTCTAGTCTTGCCGCTGCCTGGTCCTGCCGCCACAACAATGTATTTTGCCTCTTTATCGGTGATAATCTTTAATTGTGTCGGGGACAGCTCTCCAAAAAGCTGTTTGAACTTGCCGGGTGTAATATTTCTTTTGATTTCGTTTTGGCGGCCTCCTTTAAAATATTTGTTTAAAAATGATGTGTAATTCAGTTGAAAATAGTCATTTACAAACTGTAATGCATCCTTGTAGTCACTGAGCATCTTCCGGGCATATTCACCCACAATGTGGATCTGCTGTATTTTGTTTTCATAAAACTCCTTAAGCTTTTGATAATCCTCTACCTTGTAACGCCTTTTATTATCCTCAATACGCTCAATTACCATGGGATTATAAAGCACCATAAATCCGCCCTCAATTTTCAGCGCATCGATTTTGGACAAATAGAACAGTGCATCCTCAACATCTTCCACATCTGCTTTGGTACTAAAGAGCGTGAGTTGCCGTTCGAATTCCTCTTTTAATTCAAAAACTGAGAATTCTACCATTACCTCGTCTTTACCGGCCTGTTCCTCCCTTATATCCGAATTGCTTTTATTATAAAGGTACTCAACAATAAACTGTGCCAACTCGTGCCTTTTGGTAAGCTTTTCATCAAGCATATCCCTGTCATAGAGTGTCATTACCGCAATATGGTTTGATGATCGCCCTGTGCTTTGCTTTTTTATCCAATTCTTAATGACCCACAAATTTATTACCGTTCTTATATTCCTAGGGTTTATGTCCTTGCAACCATAGCTTTCTGCCTGCTCGTTCAGTTCCTTTATATGAAACACACTTTCTTTATTGACAAAAACGGTAAGCAGAAATTTTTCTATTTTCATAAAGGTTTTCAGAATCCCCAGAGAACGGTTTTTATTTTCCTTTTTCTTTATGAACGCTCCTAAGTCTTTTGTGAAAGCTAAAATCTTTGCTTCACGAAGTAAATTAACAGTTCGCATTACTTCTTCCTTTTCAAGCCCCAAGTGGTCTGAAATATAATCAATTCTGGATTCCGGCTCTTCTCCCATGGCGTTCTTTCTGCTTTTGCCTGAAATAAGACTCTTTATGATACGGACAGCGTTTTCCTTTTGTTTTCCTTCAAATTTGTGCGATGCATTTATTTTTTCAATAGCTTCCTGGGCATTTTTTGCCAGAATACTATCGGCAAATATTCTCGGCATGTTCTGTCCGCGTTTGAGATATCCCGCGTCTTCAAGCGCTGCAATTGCTGTCGTAACCCTTGTTTCAATACCAAACATATTATCATCCCACCCGGCTCTTCGTGCAATTTCCATTGCCGATTGGGATACTTTTGATCGAAACCGTGTAATATCCTTAATCGCTTTCCACACCTGCTGAATCTCTTCAATATTCAGCTTTGTCTGATTAAGAAGCATAAAATGCTTGCTTAAGTCCTCATCATTAAAAAGGACATAACAGTCGGCAGATATATTTTCATCCCTGCCAGCTCTCCCAGCTTCCTGAACATAATTCTCAAGGGAATCGGAAATCTCATAGTGAATGACCATTCCAACATCTTTTTTATCTACGCCCATTCCAAAAGCAGAAGTTGCAACCATTATCCTGACTTCACCGTTGATAAACGAATCTTGATTTTCACTTTTCTCCTGCTTATCCATTTTGCCATGAAACGCCTTTGCAGCATAGCCGTCCTGAGTTAATCTCTGTGCCAGCAAACTGGCTTTTCTTGTACGTGTAACATAAATGATAGTGGGGCAATTCTTTTCCTGAAGCAAATCCCTTACCGTATTGTATTTTTCCTCGTCATTGTCATTTTCAAAAACCTTATAGTGGAGATTGCTCCTTGATGCACCGGAAGTAAAAAGCTCCATTTCAATTGAAAGCTTATCACGGAAGTATTGCCGAATATCTTCAATAACCTTCGGTTTCGCTGTAGCTGTAAAACAAGAAACCGGAATGCCATCCTCAAGGTTTTTCTTCTCCTGAATTGATTTTATAAAGTCACCTATATACAGATAATCAACCCTGAAATCCTGTCCCCATGCAGAAAAACAGTGAGCTTCATCAATCACAAACCTGACCACATTCCTTCCTAAAATCAACCGTTCAATAGTCTTTGAACGTAAAGCCTCCGGAGAAATATAAAGAATTGAGGCAGAACCGTTTTCCACCCTTTCTAAAGACTTTGCCCTCTCTATCGGGTCAAGCAAACCGTTTATAGTTACAGCATCTGTAATCCCCACTTTTTCAAGGTTATCCACCTGATCCTTCATAAGTGACTGAAGCGGTGATATAACAATAGTCAATCCCTTTGAGTTAATTCCGCTCATCAGTGCCGGTACTTGAAAGGTAATTGACTTTCCTCCGCCGGTAGGAAATACAGCTAATAGTGATTTCTGATCCACAGCAGCCCTGACTGCTTTCTCCTGTAAGGACTCACCTGCATATTTCCTGTAGGAGTCGAAGCCAAAAAAATGTTTTAAACCTTTATAAATATCCAGGACTTCGTTGCAATAAGCACAACCGCTTAAACACGGCTTGTTTCTAAGCAAAAGCATGACCTTGTGAGCTCCTGGAAAATTCTTCAATACCCATGGTGGCGTTATTGAGTAGCGGCTTCTTGTATTTATCAGAGTCAGACAATATGCCAGTTCAACGGGATGGTTGGATATTATACTATTAAGCTTAGCGTTTTCACATATTTGCGAATGGAATCTTTCACCGATGCATTTTTCCGGATTTATATTATTCACTTTATATCCCATGAAATGAAAGAAAGAGCGAAACTCTTTTTTATCCCCTAAAAGGTAGTAATAAATTTTCTTCAGAGCCTCGTCCGCATTCTGAAAAGCCGCAACTTCATCAAAGAAAAGATCTCTGGCTTTTATTGAATCATTCAGCGGGTTATTGAGCTCTTCTGTTTGCAGCTTATCATCCTTTAGCAAAGCATGATAGGGTCTTTCCGGAAACAAAAGCGGTGATAAATATAAAGTATCTATATACTTCAAATTATCGATGTGAGCAGCATTAATCGCGCCCTGAATATATTTCAAATCATGCTTGAATATGTTATGACCGCATATATACTCTGAACCCTTGAGAAATTCTGTAAAATGGGCAATAGAATTAGAGTGAAATGTTTCGCCATTTCCCTTTATACATCCAATATCAAGTGTTTTCCCCCTATCGGGCTCAATCTCGCTATCAATAAAGACGATTGAGTTCATATTTCGCCCCCAAATATAGCAATTGAACTGCTCGTATATTTATTGAAAACTTTGCTACTAGAAAAACTCTCTTTATTCACAAATTCTTCTTTAGTTCAATTATATTGCCTTTATCCTCTAGGGTCAAATATAATTCATTTATCTCTGAGAAAACAGATGCCTTCCCCTCATATCCTAGAAATTAGTAATGTTAAAAAACACTAGTACATACCCAGAACAAAAGCTACTAATGTACTATATACAACAACATTTAACATCTTTATAATTAAATGTAAGACAATTCATTCACTGCTTCTTTAAAAACAACATTCAATAGCCACTTTCAATTGGCTTCTGCAACTCCACATCAGGAACTACCCATCCTAAAATAATTTTGATTGGTTAAGGGAGAATAATAAGGAGGTACCATCTATATGGATGATTTTTCACAACAACTGGAAAGAGAAATTGTGAAAAAGAACATGATTTTAAGTTTCTTTAACCAAAATAGTAGTTCAGACAAAGAACAAGCCCGTGACATTGAAATAGAGCTTGACGAACTGCTGTATAAATATTATAAGCTCCTACGTTACAAAAAGAATTAGCAGATTCTCCGCCACAAACAAGCAGGCTCTATTGGGCCTGCTTGTTTCAAGTTTAGCCGTTTCAATGATGCTCTATAGCATATACCATATTTTCCAACGTACCTTCATTTAAAAATCGTCATCAAGTAATTTTATGTTTTATGACAGGTATATTTACCCATAGCATTCCTCTGTCCGACAAATTCAGTGCTCCACAACCTAAACTCCCCAACTATGTATTTTCCATTCACTGTCAGGATCATCTTTTACTAATACAAAGTCATAATCATTCGGATTACCATTATTTGAAGTAGATGTATCTATATTGCCATTGTATATAACATGAAATATTATAGTTTTATAAGGTGACTTGTTAAAATAACTAATATAATTTTGCGGGGGAATGTCCTTCAAATATTTACCCGGTTGAGAAACTTCAACCAATTCTATTTGCCTTGGTACACTTAATATGTTTTTCACTCGGTCTTGTTGCACGTAATCGTCCTGGTAACTTCCTAATGTACTTCTAAATTCTTCATAGTTGCCTTCTCTTAATGCTTTAAAGTATTTTTCTATTACAGATTTTGCTTCATTAATATCTGCTTCATTTATCGTCCGCTCTTGACCTTTTTCCTCAGATATCTCATTACTTTTTTGCTCAGTTATATCATCACTCTGTATTCTAGCTGACCTTGCACAACCTGCAATTACTACGGTTAACAAAAATATAAATATAACATATAATATAAACTTGCTTACTTTACTATACATCTTTACTCCTCCTTAATGAAAGCTAATTTTAGTTAAAATAATTATACCATATCCATACTAAAAAATACATAGCAAAAATATATAATATTTACAATTAAAATATATATTGACATAAATGCATAACACATCTATTATAGTATTATACTATATTTCCCAAGAAAGGAGGTAATATTTGTACTAGTCAAAAAGCTCATTTAATCTTATTAGTACAACGTTTTTTATAAGCAAAGATACATTTTGTTTCCATGTAATACGTACACATCTTCAAATGTTGTTTACACAGTTGTTTTATAAATGTTGTACTAGCCTAATCAATTATAATACAAGGGAGGAATAAAAATGAGAAAAAACGCAATTCTATTTGTTTCCGTAATTTTTGTTTTTGTTAATTGCTATGTTACTAGCTTTGCAAAAACAGAAAACGTAGAAAGTAGCATAAAGCATATTGTTAATACATATTTTGATGGATACTTTAAGTCTTTTGTTACTCTTGAGTCATCCATTCCAGATAATATTCTAGTCAAGAACTCGAATGTCTTATTTGATGAAATGATTCTAGAGAGTCATCTAGAACTTTACAAGCTATCAAATTTAAGGTATATTAATTATAATTTTAACATATCTTATAATGATATCATTGTTGAAAAGAATAGTGCTTTAGTCTCATTGCTTTTAGATGCCAATTATGAATACTCTAATGCACCTGGTATGGAATCAGGTATGTATAATATAAATTATAACATTGGTCTTACTTATAAAAACGGCGATTGGCTTATTAATCAAATAAATACCACCCGGAAAGACTTTGACCATTATAAAGAAACATTTAAACAACAAAAGGAAAAGAAACTGTCCCAGCACACATATCTTTTAGATATAAGTACAGATATCATCGACTATCAAGTTGTAAGAGAAGTAAAAAGTATAAAAGCTAAAGAGATGGATTTTATGTTTAGCCCAGAAAACAATCTTATTGCGAATAAGAAAGATTTCAAAACGGTTTCTTCTCAGTACACAACCAGGGCTTCCACATTTTCTTATAATGTTCCAAGGGGAATAAGCTACGCTTATAGATTTGCAAAAAAATCCAGTGGGGACACATCATTTTTCTATACTGCTAACTCAGATTGCACAAATTTCGTTTCTCAGTGTGTTTGGGCATCATATGGTGGCTACATTGAAGGAAATGACACACAAACAAGTTCTAATGTAAGCAATAAGGTTCGTATGGTTAACACCGGAAATGTAAATACATCTTGGTATGCTGGCTCAGGAGGCGGAACTCCTTATTGGGAATCTGTTGAAAGCTTTTGGTCATATACAACAATGTCAAAATCCAAAGGGCCAAATGGTACAGGAGATAACAACAACGGTTTGTATACTAATATTTCTCCTTATAGTATAAATTTAGGGGATGTATTGCAATTTTATAAATCATCAAAAGGAGAGTATACTCACTCTGTCTACGTGACTTATAAAATATCTGCACCTCCAGGGTCGGGGGGAGGATATGAAAATATTTACGTCTCGCAGCACTCTGATCCCTACAAAAACAGAAATTTAACAGATCTCATTTGGTCATTTGGCAATGCAAATTGTAAAATGAGAAGAATATCTTTTGGTAGTGCCACATTTGACAATTGATTTTCACTTAGCTAGAGAACAAAGGATTACTGCTATTCTGCGTAAGGTTAATATTCATGGGTTAGTCAAATCCAACCCATGAATATTAACTTTTCATTTGCTTTACCTCTACTGACACTGATACTGCTAATGAAACTTATAGAATGTCAATTATCGGTTTATAAATGCTAACTAAGGGGGATGCTGCACTGCGGTTTTTTATCGCTATTACAACAACCACATTTCAAGCTCATTCGTTTTAATATACATCAATTAAAAAACTGCCTCAGTTAAGGTGTGCATACCTTACAAAGTAGTACAAAGGGGTGTTGTTTTCCTGCATAAAGTAATGCAGTGTTCCGTACTTTCTCAACTCAGTTGTCAGATAGTATTCAACGTCAGTACCATAGTGATAGAACAACACGTAGACCCTTTGGTGCTTAACGATAGCCTCGACATTTTGTTTAAGGCGTTCCTCATCCAAAGTAGTCTTGTATATGTACGGTTCACACTCAAGATTCCAATACTTGCAGCCATAAATCAATTGTCCTGATTCAGATACTTTTTCGGGAAAATGTTTATATTTCTGCTTATATCCGGTAAAGTATTCGTATATCGGAACAGCATTAGCAAAAACATATAGTTTTTCATCTTCCTCAATCTTATTGTTAAGATAGTTTATCAGGTTGGCCGCTTCCTGCCCCTCCCTGTACATGTTTTTAACATCCATATATTTTAGTGAACTATAATTTAGTGCAACCACCAGTATAAAAACAACAACCTCGAAAGGTTTCCAACTTAAAAGGTCCAACAGAACTTCTACAAAGAAAAGCATAGGAATAATCGCAAGAGGCACCAAAAATAACAAAAGGCGATCCTGAATTGGATATTGTTCAATATAAGATGCAATCAATGTAAATATAATTGCCAAAAGGCTATAGCCTGCAAGACTATTTTTTCTTACAATCAGCAGCAAAGTTCCTCCTATCCAAAGTACAATTGCCAATGGATATACATCAGAAAAAATAAATTTAAGATAGTTATCAAGCATAAGATAAATCAGATCCCAATCCGACTGATCTTTTGGAAACAGAGGGAAATTCAAATGTCTCCAATATTCCATAGACATACCATCAATATTTCCGGTAACCTTTTGGGTATAAACAAGGTAACATACACCAAACCCAATCAGGGCAGTTGCACCAAAGGCTATCGCACTAATAAAGCGTCTCGCATTTTCCCTGTGCTTCTCTTCACTCCTGACAAACAGATTTACTAAAAATCCCACGATTCCGGAGAGAAAGTTAAAAAAAGTAATTGCTCCTAGAACAAAAATCACCGGAAATGAAATCCATACTGCCGAAAAGCAGAACAGCATATAAACCCAGACAGGAAGCTTTCTGTCAACATAAAGCCTGTACAGATACAAAGCTGCTATTGTAAAAAAAGCATCCTGCATATATGGTTTTAATTCAGTTGAATAGTAAATAAGAGGAGAAACAGTTGCATAAAAAGCAGCACCCAGTAAAGGCCTTTTAAATCCCGAGTCTCTTAGAAGAAGATAGAAAAGCCTTATAGACAATATACCCGTTAATAAGGAATATAGCCTCAACACATGCTGGGAGTTTCCAAGAACAATTGTCAGACTTTTTATAATTGCTAAAAATCCAATAGGTGCACTTTGCGAATAATCAAGCGGTTCAAATAAACCGCCAAAACCACGCTGAATTATTGAACTTGCAAGCATTGCTTCATCATACCACAAAGTCCTGTCCTGTATGTAAGAACCTACTCTGAACAAAACGCCTAAAAAAATTACAATTATGTAAATTATCGTACCTAATCCCAGTGGCTTTCTCACTGCCTTTAAATTTAAATCTACTTCCCTATTACTTGATCTCATAACTCTTCCCTTCCCAATCCAACACTTTTTAACAAAACAAATTTATAGCCTCTTGTAATGCTAAAAAGCACTACCCCCTATTTGTAACTCACACATTCAAGTAATTATTTCTGTTATCTTTTTAGATAAGTTCTGTTCTAGTCTTAAAAAAATCCGTTATACTGAAATTTTTTGTGCAGCTATTCTTCGCAAACATCATATTTGCCAAATGCGGCTTCTAAAAGAATTTTGATAAGTCCCAAGTTTCCCTTAAGGAAACTTATTTTCGTAGGAACCTTCCCATTTTTAGGATAGCTTCTTGTGACAGGTATTTCAACAGTTTTCATCCCAATCCTCGGAGCTTTGATCGACAAGTATGCCAAAAGTTCGTAGGTATCAAACACATTGCGGAAAGGCTGAACCTGTTGGTGGGTAAGAAACCTTCCGGAATAGGCACGGAACCCATTTGTGGTGTCGGTGTACCTGAAACCCGATGCCAGAGAAATAATGGGAGCATGAATAAGTTTTACAGCCAAATGCCTCATAAACGGCGTGTTTACAGCAGCTCCACCTTTTATATATCGTGAGCCCTGAACCATGTCAAACCCTTTGTCCAGATATTCTATAAAAAGTGGAATTGACTCTACACTGTCCTTACCATTGCCATCAACAGTAACTATGCCGTCATATCCGCGTTTTAATGCCCACCAATAGCCCATTCTGAGCTGTGCGCTGAGTTTGCCCGGTCCCTTTTTTATGAGCAGGGAATTCACCTTAAGCTTTTTTAACCTCTCATGCTCAGTAGAACCATCACTAGAACCGCCATCGCATATTATAATGTCCATAAGGGTTCCAATACGATTTTTATTCAGTTTCTCAAGCTGTTCTATAATCCTGTCGCCCTCGTTAATAACAGGAATACACAGGCAGTATTTGCTTTTTCTTTCCTCAAATTCAACTTTTTCGAACTCTGGTATCTGTTCCAACATAACTACAAATTCTCCCCCGGAATTTTAAATTAAGTTCCAAACACTTCAGCTACATAGCTCATTGCATTTTCTATATGTAACAGGGACTGATCCCCGTTTTTCTTCATCTCAATTGATACATAACCTTCATATAGCCTTTCCTTAAGCATGTGTGACAGCTTTTTGTGCCCTTCCCTTAAGGAAATGGGCAAAAGTCCGGGCTCACTTATATGAATATGGTTTATATACTCTAAATCATCAACAATTTCATCAATATTCTCTTCATTTTCAATAATAGTACCAAAGTCCAGATTAACTTTGAATCCTTCAGAGTTAACCTCCTTTACCAACTTTACAGCCTCATGGGTGTAATTAATAAAGTTGGTACCATATATACACAGATTAGCTTCAATTGACATCACTGTACCATTTTTCAAGGCATAATCTCCAAGTAGTGTAAAGAAATTAACGGCACTATTATAATCCTCTTCAGAAGATATGCTTCTGTTTTTTGGCGAACCGAAAACCAGATTCCCACATGATATAGCTGCTGCAAAGTCAATTGCTTTTATCAAGTAGTCAGAAATTTTTTGCTGGTTCTCCTGACTTTCAAATATTTTTTCGGTTCTTCCAAATAGTATTGACTGCATGCTGCAAACCTCAAAACCATATGTATCCTTGAGGCTCTTTGTAAGTTTTACTGCTTCTTCCATGTGAGCATAAGGGTCTTGTGAAAAAAACCTTGTAGGAGCTATTTCAAGCCCTGTAAAACCGTATTTCCCCATAAGCTTATATACTTCCATATCCCGAGAACTGTCCCAAGCTATATTTGAAATTGAAAGCTTCATTTGCTGATCTCCTGTCCTGATACAAACTCACGAATTTCTTCCATAACGGAATTTTTACCGGCAATATAGCCACTTACTCCACCAAACAGTTTAGCATATATTGTCCTGATTTCATAGTTTACAGGAGTTTTTGGAAACTCATTTTTGAATTCACTGCCATAAATGCTGTAATACAATTCGCCGGCTGAAACAGGCTCTGTAGCAAGACAAAGTAACCGTATACCATTTTCCATTGCCCTCTCGATATGCTTCCAGAGGTAATTCAGGTTGTAAAATTGAAATTTACTCCTGGAATCAGTAAAGGACAGTGCGTTAAATCCGCAATTGCCAAAAAAGTCCTTTAATTGCAACTTACTTTTTTTATCCTGAGTGACTAAACTGTAAAATCCGTTTTCCTGTTTTGAATAAAATTCATTTAAATTCATCGGATAGAGCTTCTGTAATTCATTAAGCTTTTCCTCTTTGAGCATTGAAGGAATAATGTTTATCATATCATAAACAAAGTTTTTCTTTATCCCACTGCCAAAGAGGCCGGGAAGCCTTATTATATGATAATCCTTTAGGTTTTCGACAACCCACTGCTCAAGGCTATAACGGTTTTTGCCATAGGGATGGAGACCTTCGGTATCTATTGGGGTATTTTCATCGACTCCTGTGATTTTGTTGTAGACATCAACGGTAGATATCAGCACCAGCTTTTTGAACTTCATCCTTTTTATATTTTCAACAGCCTGCATCACATGCAGAAAATCCATTTCGGGAGCTGAGTTTGCGAGAAACTTTTCAGCCCTAACACCGGCATACACCACCAGGTCATGTTCAGTTTCAAATGCTTCACTTATATTGGATGAATTATATTTTCTATTAAAATGGGTCTGTAGCTCTAAATTTGAGCCCACAAAGCCGGTATTTCCGACTAAAGTTTTATCCATTAGGTTCCCCCCGAAATTTATATGTTCCAACTACCTGACCTTTTCAACCGATTCATAGGTATAGGACACTTTGGTATTTTGCAGATTCAGAATCAAGGACACAAATTTTATTAAAATTGCAAACAGAGAGAAGAAACCTGTGAAACAAATGGACAAGAATAGCATAATGGTTGTCCACCCTTCAACCACTCTGTCATATGCAATATAGATAAACACAGTGTAACAGCATACAATTATGGAAAACAAAAGCATCATCAGAGCCATAAATATTGAAATTTTAGGCACTATATCAGTAAAAATCATCAGGTAATTCAACGCCTGAGATAACCTGCCTTTTGTCTTCACCTGCCCTTCAAGGGCTATACTTTTGTTGGGACAATATTTGTGAATATGTGTTTTCAGACCAATATTATAATAGACTGCTTTTCTGTAGCGGATAGATGTACAGGAATTGTTTATCCTGTTTACAGCCCTTCTAGATAGAATTCTGAATCTTTCCGTCCAAAGTCTCAAGTGGTTTTGCGAATACCTTTTAAACAGGTAGTAAAAAATTCTCGAATCAACACGTTCCCTTATATCAGGAGCAGCTGATACAATATCATAACCCTCTAATGAACGTTTATATATATTAATAATTTCCCCAAAATCGTAATCGGCAACAGGGCTGTCAAATTCAAAAATAAAATCTCCTATAGACAGGTCCACACCTGCTGTAATAGCAGCTTCAGTACCATGATAAAAGCTTAAGTTAACCACAGTGAAGGAAATTACCTCAAGCTTTGAAGCGGCTTTCTTTAAAAGCTCAACACTTCCATCCGTTGAACTGTCATTTACCGCAATGATTTCATATTTCTCAAAATTCTCAGAAAGGACGGATGCGACGCCCTCAATAAATTCATTTATATATCTTTCATGATTCCTTATGTATACTATAGCCGATACAACCTTTTTTTCCTTAATTGCTAGCTTCATATCATAATACCTCATCTAAATCGTATACTGTACTTATCTTCCCGGATAACACACTCACAAATGTAGGGTTATCCGAATACTTTCTGATTATTGTTGGTCGTGAATCATCAATCTCCGATGACAATAAAACAGGCTTCATAGAAAAAAGTGATTTATAAAAACTGAAGTCAATTCTGTCACGTAAATATTTTTTAGCTATACCGGACATATAAGGCCACGAGCTTTGGGGTTTGAAATCACAGTCATTACAATTATAGAGGCCGGTGCTGCTGCATAGTGGGTTGTTTTTCTGGCATTCGAAAACAGGCAGGCTTTCATGGCAACTGAGATGTGGTGTAAACGTAACCGAAGTCAGCGAATGAAGGCGCGTTTTGCCAAAAGGCATTATGGAAAAAAACGGCCCGTCCATTATGGTTATTCCAATGTCTTTAAGGTAGTCCCCCGGATGGCATAATATCACTTCGCAAAGCTCATATTTTATTTTGAAGGGGTCAAAGCCGGCAATTGTGTTAATCTGATTTGTAGATGCATATGTGGCGTTTAGAATGTAACCTGTAGATATGCTTTCCTTACTGTTTACATTTATATAATATTCGCTTCCGCTTCTATTAATTCCTTGTACCCTGGTATTAAATTTAAGTTCAACATTGGGAAGTTTTCTAATCTCTTCCATGAAATAATCCTGAAGAATTTTTGAGTCGTAAGTATACTCTTCAACTTCAAAAGCTCCATCACACATGTGAGGATTAAAGTATTCACCAGGTTCAACTTCGGTACATTTGATCCTTGCATTTTTACAAAACTTTTTAAACTGTGCGGCATTCGTCCATGAATATTTAGAAGACGTAGCATAAATTTTTTTAAAGGAAGAATTAATACAGAATTCGAATTCCCTGTTGAACTTCTGAAAGTAATCCGTTACACTGCTGACAGTTGAAAAAGAACGAGGATAATGATAACCATTGTGTACCCGAGCCTGGTTGATATATGTAGCACGTGAAAAGGGCTCGCTTTCACACTCAAGAACAGCAACCTTCTGACCTTTTTTACCGCAAATCAACGCTCCGTAAAGCCCATATAAACCTGCACCAATTATAACCCTATCGTAATAACCCATTTACACCCTTCTTACTACAATGCCTTGCAATTGCATTCCTTCGAATTTTATTACATATTTCTGTTTATTTTCTTATGCTTATACTATTATTCTAGCTGTTTTTACAAAATTATTCAAGTACTAATGGTTTCTTATAGTTGGTGCCGGTTGTTTTAGTGTCAAACGTTTCCATTGCAAGGCTAACATTTTAGCTGCTTTTACAAAATTATTCAAGTATTAATGGTTTCTTATAGTTGGTGCCTGTTGTTTTAGTGTCAAACGTTTCCATTGCAAGACCTTCGCAAAAAATCAGTAGTCCTTGGTTTGATAATTTTTCGCCGCGTCTATGGGACCTCCTGTCCCAAGACGCTAAAAATGCCATCCTTGGCATTTTTACTTCAAAATTCTCAAACCTTCGGCCACTGATTTTAATGCTCAGGCCAAGCAATTGCATCATTTGACACTAAAACAGGTCTACACCGTAATTTAGTTGGTTTATTATTTGGTTTGTTTATTATTTGGCTTTCATAAGAATTCTTATGACTTTACTAATATAAGATTTAGATAAACCGTTTTTTATCACTCCTATAATCCGGGAATTATCTAAAAATCTGTAGCGAGGCAATCTTAAGATATATTGAATACATCAACTAGAATATTGTCTTCAAAAATGACTTTTTTTGCTTTCTCTCTATTTTCCTGAACATGTATATAGGTCATCCTGTTGGGTTTAATGGTAGGTGCAATATCTATGGCATTTACATAATCTTCAGCATTAAGTTTAAGAGTTTTAACAAAACTGAAAAAGCCCGTGTCCGTAAGAAATTTTCTTATTCTTTCATGGCGGTGGTTCTGAACGATACTCATAATGTAGGTTGCAATGCCTACTTGTATCCCGTGTAATTGAGGTTTCCGGGTCATTTTGTCAAGGGCATGAGATATAAGATGCTCGCTTCCACTAGCCGGAGCACTGCTGCCTGCTATCTCCATTGCAATCCCACTCATTGTCAGGGAATCAACAAGCTCCTTTATAAAAAAGTCTTCCTTAATATCTGTGTAGGGCATCCTTACTATGCTGTTAACCGACTTTTTAGCTATCATGGCAGCCACATCATCAATTCTTGTCACACCCTGTTCTTCTTCAAACTGCCAGTCAAATATCGCTGTTACCTTTGAAACAATGTCCCCAATGCCCGAGTAAATAAACTTATCAGGCGATTCCTTCATTATAGCGGTATCAACAATAATCCCATAGGGTATACGTGCATGAACGGAAGTTCTGCGTTCATTTATAAACAGAGAGCAACCTGAGCTGGCAAAACCGTCGTGGGCTGTAGATGTTGGTACGCTGATAAAAGGTATGTCACTTAAAAAGGCTATGTATTTCGCCACATCAAGTACCTTTCCTCCTCCTATTCCTACAATAGCCTCAGTACCGGATGGAATAGAAAAGGCTTTTCCGGTGATATACTCCATTGTATTTTCATTGCATTCATTATATTCCAGAACTTCAAGTCCGCTGTTTTCATTAAGAGTCTTAAAAATAATATCCCCAAATAAATCTTTAATTCCCTCTCCAAGGAACACAGTTATTTTTTTTATTCCGACTTTTACTATATAGCGGTTCATTTCTTTAAGTTTGTCGGCTCCCACCTCCATAATACCGGGGATAGAAATCCTATGTATTTGCGCCTTCATTTAAGCCACCCCTTCTCAATCAAATCATTTTCTATTTGTTTAAAGTCAGAAAACGCCATAAAACTAACATTTTCCTTTCTGAGCAATTCCACCAGTTCACCTCTGGCATAAACCATATCGGCAGCTTTCGCAGCTCCTAAGTCAGGCTCACTGTCACCGGAAAAAAATATATACTCATAATCCTTATTTATACTTTCAACAACCTTCCGTTTATCGAGGCCAAAAATATCCGAATAATACTGACTGCTCTTATCCGGCATTATTTTTATGCCTCCGTTTGTATAAACACCTTCCATGGAGATTACCTGAACATCCTTTATTCCCATGTGTTCAAGTAAAATCTTTATATAGTAAGATGTACCTGCACTGACTATATAAAAATCTCCATCATTTTCCCGGACTTTACTAATAAAATCCTTGGCATGAGCGTCTATAGGAATTTTTATTATCTCATCAAATATTTCCTTTTCGCTTAAATTGACGGAGCCAAATATCTTATTTAAAAACTCTACACTTATCTTTTTGGTTTTCTTCCATTCAAGATAAAACTCTTTACCCTCAAGTCCCATGTATTTGTCAATGATTATATGGTAAAAATCCTTTGATGAAAGTGTTCCGTCAAAATCCGATACATAAGCAAACTTTTTCATTTCGTTACCCCCGGTAAGTAATATTCTTGCGTTAAAATTTACAATACACTGATTGTCTAATCCAGTTATACCACAGCTATAGAATTTTTAAACCAGTTATGTTTATCTGCAACTGATTTAATAATTTTAGCATACCCGGATTCATCAAAAATATCAACCTCTCGTTTCCATACCTTGTAGGTGTACAAGTTTACTTATAGCAGGAATTACTATTTTAAAAAGACAAGCTTTTACTATTCAGGAGAAAATATGTTTTAAAGCAATGGCAAACATTTGCATGAGTTCCTTATTCAGTAGAGATCTTGGAAATTAGTAGACGAAAATACATACAATCTGATAAAATATGGATTATACCAAATAAAAGCTTGTCAATGACTGAAATAAATTGATTAGAACGAATTGTTCCTGATATTCTAATAAATGAACATTATGGATATCGATTTACAAATTATTATCCTAATATGACTCCTAAAGAAATATCGCGTTGTGTAATATCCTGTCTGTCTTGTCAGTGACTTAAGTGTCACTAAATAGGATTTACTTATGAGGTAAATATTATGAACTTTGTGGTTTTTTATTTTAGTGGAACTGGAAATACGGAATGGGTAGTAGAGAAATTAATAACAAATTTAATACAAAAGGGTTACGAATGTAGAGGATACTCACTTGAAGATGAGATATTGTATCTGGAAGACATAATTGATAAAGCAGATGTCATAGGTTTTGCCTTTCCTATATATGGTGCTAATATGCCTAATCTCATGATTAAATTTTATCAAAGGCTAAAGGATATTACCAAGGAATTGCATGATAAACCTGCATTTATTGTCACTACTGCAGGGTATATTGATGCATACGGACCGTTTTTAGCAGGAAAAACTCTTAAAAAAATTGGATTTAAATTGGTTTCTTATGTAAACTTGATACTTAGTAATAATGTTTCTACACCAAAGCATAGAGCTACTATTCAATCTGAAGAAAATCTAAAAAAAAGAATGAAACAAAGTGAAGCTAAAATAGAGAAACTTGTTAATAAGTTAATTACCAGAAAGAAATATATTCGGAATATTGGTTTTTATCTTTTGCCAGGTATATTGATTAGAAAAGCCACTAAAAAAGGAATGATTAACTGCCATCTTTCCTTTAGCATCGATAAAGAACGTTGCAAGAAATGTATGTTATGTATTAATAAATGTCCCACGAAGAGTATCATAATATTAAACGATGAATTTAGTTTCCTACCTACCTGCACCGCATGCATGAGGTGCTATAATTTTTGCCCGGTAAACGCAGTCTATTTTGAGGGAAAATATGCATGTCCTCGACTATACAAAAGATATAAGGGTCCAAAAAATATTGTGTAAATATTTTATTTTAATAACAAAGTTTTTCAACAAAGAGTCGGTATTTATTCAAACTACATTGATATTGAAGCAAATGAGTGCTATTGGATTTCTGGAGTTAATAAGAATGGTAAAAAATGCAATACAAAATGGAGTGAAAAGAGATGTCTATAGACAAGCAATATTTATCAGATTTTGAAGTGATATTGTCCCACAGGTATGATAATGGCGCAGACTATTGGACTACCCCCGACAAACGCTTAATAAAAGGTTCACCTTTCTCCACACTCGAAAGCGTACTTTATCTGCTAGAATTGGGTATTGAGCCCACCGAGCCTTTACTTAGAGAATGTGTCGACTTGATATTTAGTACATGGAAAGAAAACGGAAGTTTTAAGTTGTATCCTCAAGGCACTATTTACCCATGTCATACCGCTCATGCTGCCGATGTGCTTTGCCATATGGGGTATGCTTACGATACAAGATTGCAAAAAACTTTCCAACACCTTTTAGACACCCAACACACTGATGGCGGCTGGCGTTGCAATAAGTTTAGCTTTGGTCGAGGTCCAGAAACTCAATATTCAAACCCATTCCCTACACTTACTGTTCTGAGCGCATTCCGCTTTAGTGGCTATCTCAACAAAGAACCAGCGCTTGACAGAGCTGTGGATTTCTTGCTTGAACATTGGACAATCCGGAAACCGATTGGCCCATGTCACTACGGAATTGGCACATTGTTCATGCAGGTAGAATATCCCTTTCGCAACTACAATCTTTTTGTTTACGTCTATGTGTTATCCTTTTATGACCGCGCCAAAAGGGACAAGCGGTTTCTTGAAGCCTTAAAAGCACTGGAATCCAAAATGGTGGATGGTCAGATTGTTGTTGAGCGCATTGTGCCGAAGCTGGCCACATTGTCTTTCTGTAAAAAAGGTGAACCAAGTGCGTTGGCAACAAAACGCTATCACGAAATCTTAAAAAACCTTGGCATAAAATGCTAACCAATCTTTGATGATATAATCAATATGGAGATTTTTATAAATAAGAATAACCTAAATGGAAACGTTTTTATTGCCGCTCCCTATGGTAGTTCCACCTCTGAAGCGCTTACCTGAAGATTGTTTCAAAAAATTATGCCTGCCGAAAAACCGGCAGGCTCATTTGATTACATAGAAGTTTCATTAATTAATCACATTGCAATGAATACGCTTTACTCTTTAGACATGTTCTCATACACTGCAAGTCTGTCTTTAGCATTTTTCTCTGCCTTTTCGAAGAGTTCTTCAGCCTTCTCGGGATGAAGCTTGGAAAGAGAAGAATATCTGACTTCACCTAGCAAAAAGTCTCTAAAGGAGGCAGTTGGTGCCTTAGAATCCAGTGTAAAAGGATTCTTGCCCTGTTCTTTTAAAAGCGGGTTGTATCTGTATAAATGCCAGTAACCTGCTTCAACCGCTCTCTTGGATTCAAGCTGTGTACATCCCATCCCAAGTTTCAAGCCGTGATTGATACATGGTGCATAGGCAATTATCAAAGAAGGCCCCGGGTATGCTTCCGCTTCACAGACAGCTTTTATCAACTGATTCTGATTTGCACCCATTGCAACCTGTGCAACATAAACATATCCATACGTCATTGCAATTAAGCCCAAATCCTTCTTTCGGGTAACTTTGCCGCTTGCAGCAAATTGAGCAACAGCTCCTGTCGGTGTTGCCTTTGAAGACTGTCCACCGGTATTGGAATAAACCTCGGTATCAAATACGATAATATTGACATCTTCGCCGGAAGCAATTACATGGTCAAGCCCTCCGAATCCAATGTCATATGCCCATCCGTCACCACCGAAAATCCATTGAGACTTCTTAACCAGGAAGTCCTTTTTCTCATAAATTTCACTTATAATTTTATTTGCTTTTTCATCCTCTGAGCTAAAGTTCTCAATAAGGGGCAGCAACCTGTCAGCTATCTTCCTTGTGGCCTTGCCATTACTTTTGCTATCAAGCCACTCCTTAAGCAAGTCTTTAATTTCGTCCGGTATATTCAATTCCATGGCTTCCTTCGCCAATTGTGCTATTTTATCACGTATCTGGTTAACTCCAAGATACATTCCGTACCCAAACTCAGCATTATCCTCAAATAATGAGTTTGCCCATGCCGGTCCACGTCCTTCCTTATTCACTGTGTAAGGCGTTGAAGGAGCACTCGCACCCCATATTGTGGAGCAACCTGTTGCATTTGCTATCATCATTCTGTCACCAAATAGTTGCGTAATTAGTTTTGCATATGGTGTTTCTCCACATCCGCCACAGGCACCTGAGAATTCCAGTAAAGGCTGCTCAAATTGGCTTCCCTTTACGGTTTCGGGATTTAACATATTAGGTTTGTGAGATAGTGTCATAGCATAATTCCACAATTCAACCTTATCCAACTGTGTTTCAACAGGCTTCATTTCAAGAGCCTTAACCTTTGCGGGACAAACCTGGGCACAGTTTCCGCAGCCGGTACAATCCATAGGGCTTATCTGAATACGGAAATTATAACCTGCAAGTTCCTTACCAACAGTTTTTATCGTATTAAAGCCTTCCGGAGCATTTTTTTGTTCATCTTCATCCAGTAAGAAAGGCCTTATTACAGCATGCGGACAGACATATGCGCATTGGTTGCACTGTATGCAATTTTCCGGCTTCCACTCAGGAACGTTTACAGCAATACATCTCTTTTCATAGGCCGAGGTTCCCATTATAAAAGTACCGTCTTCTATCCCATTGAAGGCACTGACCGGAAGATTGTCTCCCTCCATCCTGTTAATGGGTTCTACAATATTTTTAATAAATTCAGGAACCTCTCTGTTATCGATAACTTCACCGTTGCTATCATTAACCCAGTTTGAAGGTACTTCTACCTTGACGAGGGATTCAATTCCGGCATCTATCGCCTCATAATTCATACTGACAATTTTATCACCTTTACTTCCATAGCTCTTCAATGCAGCCTCCTTCATATATTTCACTGCATCATCGAGAGGAATGATATTGGTCAATTTAAAGAATGCAGCCTGCATAATGAGGTTGATTCTGGCTCCAAGCCCAATTTTTCCTGCTATATCAAAAGCATCTATTGTATATAACTTTATATTATTTTTTGCAATATACGCTTTTACCTTTGCAGGTAGCTTCTCTTCAAGTTCATCATCTTTCCAACTGCAGTTCAATAAAAACGTGCCGCCTTCTTTTATATCGTTTACTATTTCAAATTTATCGATATAAGATGGATTGTGGCAGGCAACAAAATCAGCCTTTTTGATAAGGTAAGAAGATCTTATCGGCTTCTCGCCGAATCTTAAGTGTGATACTGTTACTCCTCCGGATTTTTTGGAATCATAGTAAAAATACCCCTGAACATACATATCCGTATGATCTCCGATTATTTTAATGGAGTTTTTATTTGCACCTACAGTTCCGTCAGATCCAAGTCCCCAGAATTTACAGCTTACAGTTCCTTCCGGCACTATATCCACTTCTTCTCCCAGGTTCAAAGAAGTAAAAGTAACATCATCGATAATTCCTATAGTAAAATGGTTTTTGATTTCGTCCATTTTCAAGTTTTCATATACCGCAATGATTTGTTCAGGTGTTGTATCCTTCATACCCAAGCCATACCTGCCACCAACTATAACAGGTCTGACCTTCTCATCATAGAAGGCGGTACGAACATCTTCATATAAAGGCTCTCCCAAAGAACCGGGTTCCTTTGTCCTGTCAAGGACAGCTATTTTTTTTGCAGTTTTTGGTATAGCGTTTAAGAAATGCTTTACAGAAAATGGTCTGTAAAGATGAACTTTTACAACTCCAACCTTTTCACCTTTTTTTGCAAGGTAATCAATTGTTTCTTCAATGGTGTCACAGACCGAACCCATTGCTATTATCACACGATCGGCATCAGGGTCACCATAGTAGTCAAACAGATTATACTTCCTTCCGGTAAGCTTGTTGATTTCCTCCATATAGTTTTCTACTATTTCTGGAATGGCATTATAAAACTTATTTGATGCTTCCCTTGCCTGGAAGTATATATCCGGGTTTTGCGCAGTTCCTTTTGTAACGGGATGTTCAGGATTTAATGCCCTTTTTCTGAACTCATTCAGTGCTTCATAATCAACAAGTTTTGCAAGATTTTCATACTCAATTACTTCAATTTTCTGAATTTCATGGGATGTTCTGAACCCATCAAAGAAATGTAGAAAAGGAACACGTCCCTTTATTGCTGCCAGGTGTGCTATTGCGCCCAAATCCATGACTTCCTGCGCATTTCCGGAAGCCAGAAGCGCAAAACCGGTCTGACGGCAAGCCATCACATCCGATTGATCACCAAATATAGACAGTGCATGGGCAGCAAGTGCACGCGCACTCACATGGAAAACCCCCGGCAGCAACTCTCCGGAAATCTTATACATGTTCGGAATCATTAGCAATAATCCCTGTGATGCTGTAAATGTTGTTGTTAAAGCCCCTGCTGCTAAAGACCCGTGTACAGTTCCTGCAGCACCGGCTTCAGACTGCATTTCAACAACTTTAACCTCTTGTCCGAAAATATTTTTCCTTCCGCCGGTACTCCATGTATCGACGTTTTCCGCCATATTGGAAGACGGTGTAATTGGATAAATTGCGGCAACCTCAGTGAATGCATAAGCAACATGTGCCGCCGCCATATTGCCATCCATCGTTTTTACAGTTTTCAACTTCTTTTTCCTCCTTCATTAGTAATTAATTATAGTTATACCTATTCATATTTAAAGAATTTTACATACAGATATACAAACCTAAGCAGAAATAGCGAACCCTGAATTTTGTTTCATAAAAATTCTATGATATCAACATCATTGTCTATTCCTGACAGCATATAGCGTCGGAAGCCGCAATCAAAGCAGTAATGCCTGCTACGACAAACAAAGGAAGTAAATCTTAAAATAAATTTGCTTTTTAACAAACTTATTTTAAGAATATCGTTAATATATACCTCTTAGGAAAGCTATATAAACAGAAAAATTAATAAGGCGGCTTCGCCGATTTAAAACTAGGGTATTTCTCTGCAACAAAATTCCATGCCATCCATTTAATATCCAGCCAGCAACTAAATGTAAAATCAAAACATCCTTGACACACATTTACATTTATGTTATCATGTATAATATAGGCGTTTCGCAACAAACCTTGCGAGATGCCTTGTTCTATTATTCAGGGATTTTCCATTTAATAACACTAACAAAAAAGAGGGAGATGGAAATGTGTAAAAACTTATTATCCAAAAAAGTGTATGATTATTTAACCTGGCATGTTGACGAGATTGAAAAAGAGCAGGAGCTTCTATTTAAGAAACTCTATGCTGATGAAACACTGGAAAGTATGAATTTTGAAGAATTTTTCAACGAGTACTTAAACAATATCAAAGACTACTTGAATACGGTAAGCATTGGTGCGGGAGGCAAAAACAGTTGTCCTTTCGTAATTATCGGCAGTATTGTCGATGTCTACGATTCAGACGATATGGAAGACTACCAGTACCGTATTGTTTTGCCCTATAGAAATCAACACGACACGAGCATTGACTGTGCATCCTGTCTTTCTCCGTTGGGGAGGTCTTTGCTGCTTAAAAAGGAAAAAGAAAATGTAAGCATTCAGATTCCTACAGGTGAATTGCATTATCTGATAAAGCAAATCACCATACCTGATATCAAGACAGTAAATAAGTTATCAGGCACGATAAGCCCTGCATTAGGTACTATTAGAAATATAAATATGTAATCCCATTTCTGTTTGTTCAAGAAGCACAACAGGTACTCCATAGGTCACGGAGCTCCTGTTGTGCTTTTTAAATCAGATTTCACTCTTTACTGCTGCTTCCGGTATAGAAAACTGCAATAATAAAATTACATATCATTACTATGTATTTCCATATGTTTTATGATGCTTATATCAACACAATTATTGATTATTTGTCAATTGCTTTTATAAAAATTCCTATCAGAATTATCGTATTTTATTTTACGGATATAAACACCACGAAGTACAGATTTATCAATGGGACTTTATGTTTTTCAGAATATGCTCAAGTTCTTCTGCCCGCATTGGCTTATAAAAGTAGTACCCCTGAATCTCATCACAATAATTTTCTCTAAGAAATGCCAATTGCTGCTCATTTTCCACTCCCTCAGCCAAAACTTTAAGTCCAAAGGTTTTACCCAATTGCAGCATTACTTTAACGATACTTTCGTCTTTAGATCCCGTGCAAATGCCCTGTATAAATCTCATATCTATTTTTATCTTATCAACAGGCATGATTTTCAACCTGCTCAGAGATGAATATTCAGTACCAAAGTCATCAATAGAAATCATAACTCCCAAAGCTTTTAACTTGTTCAATGTGCTTATTATATACTCCGGGTCATAGGTAGCGATACTTTCCGTAACTTCCAACTCAAGAAGGGATGGATCCAATTCTGTTTTTTTGAGAATACTTTCTACAGTAGCAACCAGATTTGAATTCAAAAACTGTCCTAAAGACAGGTTAACAGCCATTCTTATCGGCGGCAGCCCCATGCTTTGCCATATTTTGTTTTGAACGCATGCTTCATGCAGCACCCATTGACCTATATGATTAATCAACCCATTTTTTTCAGTTAGCGGAATAAACACCCCTGGCGATATCATTCCTTTATCAGGGTGATTCCAGCGAATCAAAGCCTCTACACCAACTATTTCCCCGGTTATTGAATTTACCTGAGGTTGATAGTACAACAAAAACTCCTTTCTCTGCAATGCCAGATGCAAACTGTTTGAAAGGAGTGCGTTCACTTCAATCTCTTCTTTCAAAAAAGCAGAGCACAAAGTATACTTGTTTTTTCCATTCTCTTTGGAAACACACATTGCAGCATCAGCATTTTTTACCAGTTCTTCGGCTTCTGTACCATCCAAGGGAAAAACCGATACCCCCATGCTGACAGTTACAAAAAACTCCTGATTATTTACTGTCAATGGCTGTTTGAAGCTTTCAGTAATTTTTACTGCGACTGAACAAATATCTTCAACATAAGAAGCTTGTGGAATTATTATAACAAATTCATCTCCACCAAATCGCGCAACAATATCATATATTCTCAGACAACCCGATATTCTTTCTCCTATTTTCAACAATAACGAATCCCCACCGTCATGTCCAAGAGTATCATTCAGGTACTTAAAGGAATCAATATCTACAAATACAACTCCAACAAGCTTTTCTGCACGTTTTGCCATATTAATATCACGTCTGAGCTGACTCATAAACATAGTCCTGTTCGGCAAACCTGTTAAAGCATCATAATTGGCTCTATACTTAATTTCTTTTTCAGCCTCAACCTTGAGCACTATATCCGACAGCAAATGTGCCAACACTTTCAAGGTTTCCTTCTGGTACTCTTTGACGTTTATTTTGCGGCTGACATTCTCAAAGCCCATTAAACCTATAATACAGTCTTGGTTCCATAATGGGCTTATAATCATCGACTTTATTTTATTATCATTCATATATTCTTTTTCCATACTATCTTCAGATGTTGCAGCCACATCAGAGATACAGATATTTCCTTGTCGAAGAATTCTATCCACATTTATCCACTCGGTAATTTTTGTAACGTCCATCTCACTAAAAATGTCCTTTCGCGGTTCAATCCCGGCGAGGCGCCATTCATAAATAAGATTCAAATTTTTTTGTCCATCGGAAAAAATCAATGCATAGACGCGGTCCGTCTTGTAATGCTCTCCGCACAATCTTAGCACCTCATTAATTCTGTCATCTATATTGCTGTCATTGGTATTTACAAAAATGGAAGATATACGCGACAGCAGCTTCTGAATGCTTAGTTTCTCCTCATTTTCAAAAAGCCGCCGAGTATAGACGTGGTTGATATAAAACGCCATGGCAATTATAGCAACTAATGTACATATTCTTACAATATGGTCTGTACTTGTAAACGTAACCGTTACAGTCGGCGATTTAATCCATATCCAGATCAGTGTCAATATAGTAGATGACCCATTCATAATAAGCATAAGCCTTTTATTGAATGCAATTGACGAGATAATAAAAATTATTGGAAATAAGCCCGCATAAAAAGGCGAATAGTTACTATGCTTTAAAATCATAATAGGAATTGATATTGTAGTAATGACATTTGACAGTATATCTTTATGATACATATCGATTCTGGTCTTTTGAACAAGATACAAAATCAATCCAAAAAGTGCCATCATAATGCCGAAAGTCAATGCAACCTCTAATGACTCCCTTTTAGAAAAATACTGTGCGATAAAATTAACAAAACCACCTAACAAATAGGCAAGGCTTAAATATAAATATAGCTTTACCCGCCCATCTTCACTAAGTATATTTCCAACATCCTCTGTTCTATTGTCTTGTTCCTTTACAATAAAGCCGTACCTTTTGATACAATAAAACATAACAGATATAGGAATGAGAATGATTATGGGAGCTAATTGGGGGGATTTAAAGTAAAAAGTTGCATTAATGACAAACTCTGTCATAGTTCCAACCAAAATCGCCACAAAAAACGAAATACTTATCAAATAAACCTGTTTCTTTTTTTCTTTTTCACTAGACAGCCTTCCCCAATCTATAATCATTGCAATTCCGATTAATGAAAAGCTTATGTAATATAAATTATAAAACCAGTCCCAAAATGTATTATAAGATATATTCACCCACCCTGCATAGGTATTTACCAGTTTATATGTTCCTACCGCTATCCTGCTGTAAAGTCCAAAAACAAAAATACTTACAACTGCAGGAAAGTATATTGGTATATATAACCACTTTCTCTTTAAGATCTCCCCTTTTTCAGTCAGAATTATAATAAAATGCAACAAAAAACTGAAAAAAGAACCCCAACCAAATGCACCAACTCGTCTCCAGAACAAACACGTCTCATAATCATGAGCAGTATTTGAGATCGATAAAGAAAACGCCCACAATGACAAGCTTAAGCAACTAATAAAAAAAATACGGTGCTTAGTTGATTTTGAGCTTAAAGAAAGTATAAACAAACCATAAAACAAAAATATTGCACAAGCAATAATGAAAACAAATGAAAACAAATATGGTAAAGGCATCCCGCACCATCCCTCACTTTAAACCTTTTGCAATATTACAATAAAAGAAGAAAAAATGGTCTGGTATATTATTCGACAATTTATTCAAAAATTCCTCTAAAAATCTTCCGATTCTTCATCAGTACGCAAAACTATTTTCCGTTTTTCCATCACCTTATGAACAAGAACTTTATTTATACCTCTTGAATATAATATCGTAAAAATAAAAATAAAAATGAGGTGTAAATAATAAATGTATGATAATTATTTCAATTCTCAATATAACCCTTATTCTAGACAGCCACCAGCACCTTCATACATCAGGCTGCTACATGCTTCACCAAATACTCCGGCCGTTGATATTTATGCAAATGGAAGCCCTATAGCAAGAAATCTTAGTTACAGACAGTTCACCGAATATTTTGCTATACCTGGAGGAAATTATAACATAGTTGTTTTCCCATCAGGACAGACAACAAATCCAGTTTTAAGTACAAATATCAATATACCCGGCGGGTCAATATTTACTGTATCCGCTATCGGTCTGTCTCCAGACATCACCTTGCTTCCAGTTGAAGAACCTCGCATGAATATCCCTTCCGGCAAGTTAATGTTGAGGTTTGTACACCTTTCTCCCAACGCACCCAATGTTGATCTGGTAATGCAAAACGGGGTGGTAGCATTCAGTAATGTTGCATATAAAGGTATAACTCAATATATACCTGTAAATCCAGGCATATATACATTTAATCTTAACGTTGCTGGAAGCGGGCAAAGAATATTATATGTTCCAAACATCAGATTAGAAGCCGGAAGATTCTACACTATTTACGCTATAGGCATAGCAGCAGGAACGCCTCCTTTACAAGTGCTCATACCTTTAGATGGAAACACTTATATCAGGTAACAGAGTATAAAATAACTCTTGCATAGGGAGTTATGAAGATTATCTGCCCGTATTATTTGACATAAAATTTTCAGTCTTAAAAATTTGAATATGCATTACTTCTGACTGTGCCTCGTTTACAATTCTGATACGGGGCACCAGCCTTCTTGTGTACTCCTGAACATAGAATTATCACATGATCAACTATAGTTATTTCCCTGCATGCTCCAGCGTCTTTTCCGTACCCTCCCAGGGTTTCCATATTCCATTGTCCCAACCGACATTCATGGTACCGGAACCGTTAAAGCTGAAGGAACTTTTGACATTAGGCATAATGAGACCTAAATTACCGGAGCCGCCACCAACTATGATGTCTTCCTCTTGGGCTGAAATTTGAAATGACATTTGCCCGACGCCCTTTGCTTTATTGCTGCCTTTTGAAGAGAAATTCATATCTACCTCAACGCCATTTATTCTTACTCTTGTGTCATCGTTCTCTACTTTCATAGAAAATGTGATATTACCTGATTCCTCAATATTAGCTTCGCAATCCCCATTAATAGTCCGCAAAATGCTTGCCGAACCACTGGAAGTAGTGGTAAGTTTTACTATATACCCAGGCGTTTTCTCTACTTTTTTGATTGCTGTCCCAAGCTCACCCATATTTCTAACTGCCTCATGCGCTCTGGACGTAAAGCTGCTCATATCATGCTCGGCAGTCAAATTAAACTCGCCCTCATAGTAGCCTGCTGCACTTCCATTTCTGTTTGTTTGCGTCTGCTTTAAATACATATCTAGACGCCATATCTGGTAATTGCTGTCCACACCGAAAAACGTAAAGTTCCGTCCGTCCATAGCATCCCTGAAGTCAATAATCCAAGCCGACCTGTCGCTTTTGTATTTATATGATTCAATCCTACTTTGTAGCTTAGAGTAAAAATCGTTGAGTCTCCGTTTCGCATTGGCGCCATCAGCAATAGACTTCCACTTCTGTTTCGTTCTGGCATGTTCATCCGCAAGCATATCGCAAAACTCCACGATTGACACCAGATTTTCCGCCGTCTCCATTGTTTTATCGACACTTATACGCAACTTCCCTGATTTGTCCACAAAGCCGCTGGCCGTATCCTTCACCCAGTCTTTTGCGGAATTTTCCAAAAGGTCGGCAGAAGCTGTGCCAATATCATCCCAACTGCTGCTATTCATATATTTATCTATCACACTCAGGATGTCCGCAACCTTACCTGCTTTCGGGACTACCTTCATAGATTTTATAAAGTTATCTTTCACCCTCTGCATATCTTCCTTCGTGAATTCAGAGGCACGTCTGGCTTTCTCAACAATTTGATTGTCTTCCTTAATATCGAGTTCACTCAATCCCATTGATTTCAAGGTATCCTTTACTATTTTATCGATTTCTTCCTCTGTAAAAGGAAAGTCATTGCGGACTTCGCCTTCCAGACTTATATCTCCAAACTTAAGAACGAGAGGTTCACTACCGGATTTAAACTTGACCCGAGACAGGTCGATAACAGACGAAGCTAAAACGTTCGATGGGTAAATACATATGAGTATTACAACCGCTGTTAACAGACAGCACAGTTTTTTAATCATTTTGACGCCTCCTCATTCAGTATGCCGGCTATTCTTTTCAAGCCCTCATGGTCAGGATCCACATACAATCCTTCATTGACATAAAAGTACGTTTTATCTATTTCGTCCATATAAAGGTGCATCAGCGCACATCCCACAAAATTATCACCTTCAAAAGGATTGACCGAAAGAGCCATCTCATAATGCCTAAGCGCCCCGCGATAATTGGATTTATCCGCTGCAAGAGTTTCCCTGGCCAGGGTGCGCAGATATTTATCGCTATAGTTGAGCTCACTGCGCAGATAATTTGATATTTCAGGCTTGTATACGGAAAAAATCTTTTCTTCCAAGGCAACTAACTTCTTTTTGAGGGACTTCAATTCAACTACATTCATAGTAATCAATACCATTAAGGCTTCATCGTTCTTAGGTGAAAAAGCCGGATTTACCAACGCTTTTTCGTAGCATTTGCATGCATCTTCATCCTTTGCCTGAGAATTATATACCAACCCTTCAAAATAATAGGGATATGGAGAAGCGTAATTCATCGCGGCTATCTTATCCCAGTTGTCCAAACGTCCGTCCACAACCTCTTCCAACGTGTTGCCCTCACCTCTCAAATAGATCAGGCAGTCCACACAGTAACGCATTGCAGAAACAGAAGCAGCCGACCAACCATAAGCGTATTGTGCCTGAATCTGCAGGCCTTGATCGGTATACTCATTTCCTTGCTCATACAATTTCGCAAAACCATTAATGTAGGCTTCAGATATTTTATTAGCATCCGACTTTTTCCTGTCGCATCCACCGGAAGCAATAACTAAAAACAGGCATATAATAACTGTCCCAAACCGCTTCAAAAATTGTTTATACACCAATTTATTATCACTTATCATTCTTTTAGCCTCCCATCAATTTTCTGACTTCTCAGACAGGAATCTCGACTTTCACTCTTCCGCTGAAAGTGTTAACATTTAGTTTGATTGACTTGCCAGTAAAAGAGTAAAATTCTTCGTATCCATCTTCGCCCCTGGAAGCAACCCATTCATCAGTTGCACCCATACCGTCATAGTAGATGCTATCAGATTGGCTGTTGTAGTCGGTATCACCATAGCTTATTTTAGTATACGTAAAGGATTCAAGTTTTCCGTTTTTATAAATAACAATTGCACGTTCCTTACTTGTTTGAAAAGCATATTGGTCACCCTCTAAAGGTACGAATTCCAAAAACTCGGTTACCGTCCCATCGGTCTTTTCCACCATACGCAAGCTGCGGGTGGCAGGGTCGTATATTCCATTAATCTCATAGGGCAATTTTTTGCCCGGTTCCTTGCCGGATAACGTATAATCGTTGGTCGCGTTACGTGTCACCTTAGCTTCCATTATTCCATATATCTCAGCTGCCGACACAATCCCTTCATAATATGATTCATCCTCGCCGAAATAGGCGGTAAAGCCTAATGCAGGTAACCCAAACATGAGCGGAATAACGCCATCAGTGTTTTGAGGATCTCCCATAGGGTGTGTCTTATTGTTTTTTGTCAATGATTGTTGCAACAACGTGTTCATGAACTTATTGATATTATCTAAAAGCGCGAAAGCACTTTTATAGTCGGTAGTATCGGTCGCAACATCTTCTGTATCCGACCATTGATCCTGAACCTGTGCTTTGGCATCCATTATTTTTTCCAAATCCGCTTGCAACTGCTCGTCTTTAATAATACCCTTAGTGGCATCCACAGAAGTTAAGAACCGGCCATTTACGATCGCAACGTTGTACCCCGCCTCGTTTACAAAATCTGCGAATAACTGAGCATCGTTCGGCGTTGCAAACTCCATCACAGGAATGTGTGTACTGCCAATAATTATATTAAAACCACCAACAAAGGTTTCCCCTTCTTTTTCCATCTCTTCCTTTTGAATTTTTTCCAGTTCAGTAGTTTTATATCCTGAAGAAATGGCATTCTGCTTTATTTCATCCAGTGATGAGATCGTGCCCTCAGGAAGAACCGATAGTGTTGATGGATCTTCTTCAGCTTGACTTTCATCCTGCAAATCGTCCTGGTTTTTTTCTTGAGATGTTCCGGGTGGGGAAATCTCTCTTTTTCCGGTCGGACTATCTTCGCCTCCGCTACAGCCCGCAAATCCGGCGCTGCACAGCGTAAGAACAAGCAACAATGCGATTGCTTTTTTCATTAATAAATCCTCCTCCATTATTTCCGTCAGAATTTATATGCACACCTTATTAGCAAGTTACCTCATAAGTAACAGCACTGGACATTGTTTATCTGTTGGAGATTGCGCCAGAAAATGTAATATAATTTTATAGCTTTGAATTATTATCCTAAATCAGAAAGACAAAACAGACTTCAAACACATACTTGATGAGCGTAATATTTATATTCTACATATTTCTACCAAATCCTCTAATTTTAATGGAATTAATTACATAAATTCTTCTTTGGATTAGGAGGACAGTTTAGATTCCTTAAGCATTCTTATATTCTAAGAAAACCCAAAAAAACTCGAAACAATATACAGAATAAATGATACAGTTAAGGACATAGAAGAAAAGGTAATAAAATCAGGTGAATCATCAAATAAGTTAGAAAAGCAAGTTATATGATACATTGGATTCTTCCAGTGAACTAGTGATGATTAACAATTCCCACCAATATTAGCCAGTTTAATGCATAAAACCTGAAATATTGGCAGGAATTATTCCAATACTTTATATAGAGTAATTTCATACAATTACTTAATTTTCATCTATCAGTTTTATCGTTCCATATACATCAGTTGATTGCCACGCAGCATTTGTAGTATCATTCCAGTGACTCTGCCCCGTTCTTACACCGGAACCATTATCATCATTAACTAGAAAATCAACTCCAATTAAGTTATTTGCATTCCCCTTGACTATACTAAATGGAATGGCTGCTTCTACTACGTATCCACCCTGTACAACAGTAACAGCCGATTTAAATAAAGTCAACTCTACTCTACCACCACCGGATAAAACATTTTCAAAGTTGATACGATATTGAGCATCATCCTCTTCATAATATAAAGTCCTTCCATAATTCTGATCGATAAAAACTTCAAAACAATCTTGCTCCCATGCATTAATGTTAACAGCACTAAGTACACTATCTGTAATTTCTGCATACACATATAAGTAGTCAGTATCCCACATCGTTCTTATTTTTGCTGTAGCAGAGTCCGGATTTATTACAGTTTTTGTATTTACAATATTCGCTTTTTCCCAAATCGCATCCATTGTCCCATCAATAACAGGAGTACCTTTTATTGCTTCTGTATATTCACCTTTAGTTTCGGAAGTATCAACTTCACTGTTTGTAGTCATTGGACTTTGTTCTTCAAGTGGGTCACTTAATCCTGATGTTACTAAGGGTTCCAACTCTTCAACACTTTCTTCAGGTATTGTCTCCGTTGGACTTGCTTTTGATATTTCTGAATCCTGCTTTTCTGCCAGACCCGAAGATGCACATCCATTCAACAGAATCATAATGCCAATGCTCGCTATTACCAATAGCTTCATTGCTAATCTTGACATTTTTATCTCTCCTTTAGCTCCAGAGATTAATTTCAAAATAATACATAAAGCATATCGGCAAAATATGCAAGTTTATTTCATGCAATAATATATAATTATCTGAGAAGCTCACCGATTACATCATATCAAAAAAGCTCATTTGGTTGCTTTTCGGGAGACCTCTTAAACAACCGAATTTCTCAAGTGAATCCAAAGTTGAATTACCAATTTTAGCGCGTGTCTTCAAGTCATCTATAGAACTAAAAGGTCCTCCCTCCTTGAAGGCCGTGTAAATACCTTCCGCTGCAACATTTCCCATACCTGATATACTATTTAGTGGCGGTCTTAAGCCATCCTCCTCAATAAGGAAGTTTGTGGCATGGGATTTATATAAGTCGATTGGGAGGAACTTAAAGCCCCTTTCGTACATTTCCAGTACCAATTCCAAATCGTCATACATATCCTTATCCTTATTAGCAGCTTGATTTCCCTGCATTTCAATTTCCTTCATCTTTTGCTTTACAACCTCTTTTCCATTTATCATAAATTCTGCATCAAAGGCCTTTGCCCTGATGGAAAAATAGGCTGCATAATAAGCCAAAGGTATATGCACCTTAAACCAGGCTATTCTGAAGGCCATCATAATATACGCGCAAGCATGAGCCTTAGGAAACATGTATTTAATTTTTTTACAGGAATCTATATACCATTCGGGCACTTCATGTTTTCTCATTAACGCCTCATATTCAGGCCACTTTGGCTCTTTTAGTGCCTTTCCTTTACGGACAGTCTCCATTATCTTAAAGGCAGCACCGGGAGGAAGTCCTTTTTTCATGAGATACACCATAATGTCATCCCTTGTACACACTGCCTCACTCAAAGTAACGGTACCGGCATCAATCAGATCCTTTGCATTTCCAAGCCATACATCGGTACCGTGAGAAAGACCTGATATACATATAAGGTCTGCAAATTGTTTGGGCATTGTATCTAATAGCATTCCCCTTACAAACTTTGTGCCAAATTCAGGAACACCAAAGGTTCCAACCTTGGAATTTATCTGCTGGGGTGTTACGCCCAAAGCTTCTGTTGATGAAAACAAGGACATGGTCTTCTTGTCATCCATTGGAATAGTTTTAGGATCCACTCCGGTAAGATCCTGCAGCATTCTGATCATTGTCGGATCATCATGCCCTAGTATATCCAGCTTCAAAAGGTTCTGATCTATTGAGTGATAATCAAAATGCGTTGTTATAATGTCTGAATCCGGGTCATCGGCAGGATGCTGCACCGGGCAGAATTCAAATATCTCCCTGCCCTTTGGCACGACAATTATACCTCCGGGGTGTTGTCCCGTGGTTCTCTTTATGCCTGTACAGCCTTTTGAAATTCTTTCAATTTCCGCCTTGTTTACATGGATATTTTTCTCCTCAAAATACTTCTTCACATAGCCGAAGGCCGTTTTATCCGCAATTGTACCAACAGTACCGGCCTTAAAGGTTGTACCTTTTCCGAAAATGACCTCTGTATATTTATGCGCTTTTGCCTGATATTCTCCTGAAAAGTTTAAGTCTATATCCGGCTCCTTATCCCCATCAAAGCCTAAGAAGGTTTCAAACGGGATGTCTATTCCATCCTTGGCAAGCTTTTCTCCACAGACAGGACAAGCTTTATCCGGCAGGTCAAAGCCGTTATTATAGCCGTAGTCTGTAAAATCTGAATATTTGCAGGCAGGGCACCTGTAATGAGGTGGCAGGGCATTTACTTCTGTTATTCCGGTCATATATGCCACAACTGACGAGCCTACAGACCCCCTCGAACCTACAAGATATCCGTCCTCATTTGATTTCCATACCAACTTCTGAGCAATTATGTACATTACTGAGAACCCATTCTTTATGATGGAATCAAGTTCCCTGTCAAGCCTTACCTGAACAATTTCCGGCAAAGGATCTCCATATAATTCATGTGCCTTTCCAAAGGTGATATCCTTAATGGTCTGCTCGCAGCCTTCAATATGCGGAGGACATTTTTCCGGCGAAATGGGGCTTATTTGTTCACACATATCTGCTATAAGGTTTGTGTTTGTGACCACCACTTCATAAGCCTTTTCATCTCCTAAATAGGAAAATTCCTCAAGCATTTCATTGGTTGTCCTTAGATATAAAGGTGGCTGCATGTCTGCATCATCATAGCCCTGCCCTGCTTCGAGTATACGCCTGTATATCTCATCCTCCGGATCTAAGAAGTGAACATCTCCCGTAGCCACCACAGGCTTGTTTAGGGTCTCTCCAAGCTCGACGATTTTCCTGTTGATCTCCTTTATATATTCCTTGTCGGGAACCTCCTCTTTTCTTACTAAATAATTATTATTTCCCAGAGGCTGAATTTCCAGATAATCATAATCCTTTGCAATAGCCTCGATTTCTTGATCGGATTTTCCACGTAAAATTGCCTGAAAAAGCTCGCCTTCACTACATGCGCTTCCTAAAATCAGACCTTCGGAGTATTTCTTATATATGCTCTTTAATATACGCGGCTTCTTGTAGAAATAATCCAGATGCGAGTAAGAAACCAGTTTGTACAGATTCTTTAATCCCACATAATTCTTTGCCAGTATTATGGCATGATAAGTATTGAGTTTTTTATACTCTTCCTTCTTAGCTTTTTCATCAGAACCAAATATGTCTATATCCTCAAGTTTTTCCGCACCTCTGTCCTTCAGCTTTTCAAGCATAATATTAAACACCTTGACAGTGGTATCCACATCATCTAAAGCTCTGTGAGCAACCTCAACCTTTATCCCGAGGTTTTTTGCAATCCTTCCCAGTTTATAGGATTTATAATCAGGAAAGATATCCTTAGCCAAGGCTAAGGTATCTAAATACGTAAAGTCAAAATCGTAGCCCAATACCGCTGCATTATGCTTTAAGAAACCTATATCAAAATCAGCATTATGAGCCACCAGAACGCTTCCTTCGATAAACTCCAGTATTTTTGGAAATACCTTTTCTATAGTTTCGGCATCCTGCACCATATAATCGGTAATACCGGTAACCTCAACAACTCTTGCCGGAATGGGCTTTTCAGGATTTACAAAGCAACTGAATTGATCTGTTACCTTTCCATCCTTGAGTTTCATGATACCTATTTCGGTAATTTTCTCCGTTATCGGCGAAAAGCCCGTAGTCTCCAGGTCCAGTACGCAGTATGTAGTGTCAATACTCTGTCCTTTTGGATTTGTTACGGTGGGCTTTTTATCCGGTGCCAGATAGGCCTCTACTCCATATATAACCTTCATGTCGGGATTATTTCTCCCTAAAAGCTTGTGAGCTTCGGGAAAAGCCTGTACCACACCATGATCCGTAATGGCAATGGATTTCATTCCCCAACTCATAGCCCTTTTTATTAAGTCGGTGGCACTTGACATAGCGTCCATCTGGCTCATCTGGGTATGCATGTGCAGTTCCACTCTCTTAACTTCTGAATTGTCCTGTCTCTTTGTCTTCTTTAAGCCGTCCGTTTCAACTATGGTATTGGCTATAAACTCAATTTCTCCGGAAAATTTGCTATTGCTGGCTTCTCCGGCAAGTTTAACCCCTTTGGCCTTCTTGAGCCTGGATAAAACCTCTCCGTCTCCACCCGGCTTGATGAAAGCCTTACAAGTCATAGAGGCGGAGCCGTCGTATAAAGCAAAGGAAACCAGAGTTTTTCCGCTTTTTAATTCCTTTGATTCAATATTAAATATCTCACCCGTTATAGCCACCCTTCCCTCATCGGGTACAATATCGGTGATTTTAATTACAGGTTCCTTTATATTTGCATTCCTACCCAGTATCAAAGGTGTTACTTCCTTCTTTTCACCGTTTTCCGCGCTTTTCTCCTGTTTTACCGGTGGAGCCTCCTGAGGCACAGTGGGTGCATTATTGCTAAGCGCCGCCTTGACTTGTTCCTTGACAATCTGCATTCCCTTTTCACGGGTCTCTTCCGTAAGCCTTTTTAATTCTTCACTGCTGGCTTTGTCAACAAAATTAATTTTATATGTTGTGCCATACAATTTTTTTATAGTGTCACTGATTTTTTTATCATACCCCATGGCAGTTAAGAGATCGGCTGCAACTATTTTAAAATTAAAGTTTATTATATTGTTTGTCACTTCAAATTCGGTATCTTTTATGACAGCTTTCAAAATAGGGTGTTTGCATGACATAGCCGTAACAATATTTTTAATCTCTTTCTCTATGGGCTTTTTATCCGTTCCTTCGGTGTATTCTACAGTAATTTCAGTATCATTTATGCAAAACCTTTTCTTTATAAAGGTATTAAGTCCTTCAAGTTCCTTGACATCAATATATTTATCAGAACAGAGTTTAATCTCTAGAACCTTACTTTTCTTCTTTAAGATAGCAGCTTCTACCATTGCCGTACTTATATTACCCTCTGCTTTATAATCACCAAAAATATCATTTACTCTTTTCATGTTGCTTTCCAAGGCTATTCCTCCAACACTTTTTAGTATACCGATCCGCTCTGTTTTTGCCCCTAACCTCTTTTAATACCATTTTCTTCACAGTAACGATCTATAATTTCAAGTATTTCATCCCCAAAGCTTTCCACTTTCTTCTTTCCGATCCCTTTTATTTTCCGTAATTTTTGTAAAGTCGAAGGTAATTGTTCAACAATCTGAATTAAGCACTTTTGGTGTAAAACAAAAAATGCCGGTTGATCAAACTCCTCTGCCTTGCGCATTCTCCACTTTTTAAGAAGCTCAAACAGCTCAGGATGACTTATCGCTTTGGATACAAATTCATTTACTGCATCCTTCTGCTTCTTTTCCTGCTTCTTTTGTTGAGGCTTCTCTATTGATGCTTTCGCTCTTGCATCCAAAAAGGACTTCACTATAAATCCTTGCCTACACTGTTCAAAACAAGCCTGCTTTATTAAAATTTCTGTTTTTACTTTTTCCAGTGCTTTGACAACACTCTTTTTTACGCTCTTATTATCACTTTCAACGGTTATATCCTCAAGAACATTTAAAACTCCGTTACTTATCTTTTCCGTATAATAACCTGCCGCCTTCATCATACGCTCCTGCAACTGTTGATTATTTTCTGCGTCAGGTGCAAGCTCCAACATTTTGTCGAGTTGAGGTTTAAATTTTTCCGAAACGGTTAGCAAATCAGTATTAACAACTGCCATCATCTGCTCTATTGCAAGCATCAAACCCTCATGTAAACTACCTGCATTTTCATTGTACAACTTCCGGCAATATCCCAACTGCCGCGCAATCCAGCTAAAATCATACAGCTCCATTAAAAGTTCTTTCTGATAATCATATTTGAATTTATCCAGTTCAACTCTATCGGGCTGGTTCTTTGATACCTCCATTGAGAAATTCCGAACTGTTGCGTCACTGACTATGCTCCTTGCCGTCAATTCAGAACCAAGCACCAAACCCTCAAGAGTCTTGCACCGGCTCAACGCCACATATACCTGACCATGAGCGAATGCGGCACTTGCATCAATAATGGCTCTGTCAAAAGTCAGTCCCTGGCTCTTATGAATGGTAATTGCCCACGCAAGTTTCAAGGGGTACTGAACAAAAGTCCCGGCAACTTCCTCCTGAATCTCTTCGGTGGTTTCATTGATGGAATATTTAATATTCTGCCATTCAACTTGTTCAACAGTAATGCTGTCCTCATCCCCGCCGCACTTTACACGTATGCTGTCCTTGCTTATTTTTTCGATAACCCCTATTTTACCGTTATAAAACAGTTTTTCTCTGGAGGTATCGTTCTTTACAAACATTACCTGAGCTCCTTCTTTCAACACAAGCTCATTATCGGTAGGAAATGAGTATTCAGGAAAATCACCGTTGGTTAGTGCTTTGAAACGGTGTTGGGTAGCATCAATCTGTGCAAGTTTTCTTTCATTTATCGACTTTGCCTGATAGTTGTGTGTGGTCAGCATGATATATCCATCGGGTATTTTCTTTGCAAAATCGGGGTTATATCTTTTATTGAGTTGGCTTAATACATCGGCATTAATTCTGTTATCCCGGACTTTGTTGAGCAAACCGATGAACTCAGAATCACTTTGCCTGTATATATGGGTTAATTCTATACTTATATACTGGGTCATCATAAGTGCCCTGCTGTTAAAAAAATATATGGACTGATACCATTGCTTCAAAATAGCCCATTCGTCATCTTTTATGACCGGTGCCAACTGTTGGATGTCACCTATCATAAGCAATTGAACTCCACCAAAGGGCTTATTCCTGTTTTTGAATCTCCTTAATACATCATCTATGGCATCAAGCATATCGGCACGCACCATACTGATTTCATCAATTACCAGCAGATCCATACTTCGAAGGATATTAATCTTTTCTCGGGAAAACTTCTGTATGTTCCTGTTTTCATTATTGTATTCATCATTCCCGGAAGGGACAAAGGGTCCGAAGGGCAGCTGAAAAAACGAGTGAATGGTAACTCCTCCGGCATTGATAGCGGCCACTCCTGTCGGTGCCACAACCACCATACGTTTTGGCGATACCCTTTTTAAATTGTGCAGAAAAGTAGTTTTCCCGGTACCGGCTTTTCCGGTCAGAAAAACATTCTTATTGGTATATTGAACAAAATTGAAGGCCATTTCCAGATTGTGATTTTCAATTTTGTTGGTTGTGTCCTCTATATTTCCCATTTATTCCGCTCCAAGATCAATATATTTTCGTTTGCAAATCATTCTTATAGTCGGCGTATTTCTACTATTGAACATTATAACATATGAGTGTCGCAATTCAAAGCAGATTGGCGTATAACCGGAAAGACTTCACTTTTCTTTAAGGTATGTCGAGAATATGACTTCGGACTAGAAGGTGTGCCTGTTGTTTTAGTATCAAACGACGTAATTAGCAAGACCTTCGCAAAAAATCAGGTCAAGCATTACATCATTTGACAGTAAAACAGGTTCAAAGCTTAATATAGTTTGCAAAAGCGATGCATCTTACCGTATTCTGTATGATTTGTATACATTATAGTCTGCTTCATCAATTGCCTTAGCAAGCATAGTTACCTGTTTATCAAGTTGTAACCTATAGTTAAAAACCTCTTCAGGGTTTTCTTCATTTTTTATTTGTGTTATCACTCTTTTCTCATATCTTTTCAAAAATTCTTTCGATTGTTCCTTGCATAAGAATACACCTCCACTTGAGGAATCTGTTTCAAAATCTACGCTCTTAAAACTTCCTTTATTGGCAAGATGCAACACAAAAGAATCAACTATAATCGGTCTCCATTCTTCCATTAAATCTGAAGCCAGCGCCGGGTGACCTCTTTTTGCTCTGTGCATAAAGCCAAAATACGGATATAAACCATGTTTTCCAATTAAAGTATATATCTCATACATGAGCAAAGTGTATCCATAACTTAGCATTGAATTAAACGCATCCTTTGGCGGTTGTCTTGTTCTCTCAGAAAATCCGAATTCCGGATTGCATAACTTTGATATACAAGAAAAGTAAATTTTTGCTGCACTTCCTTCATATCCAATAACTTCATTTATGCTACCTGCCTCTTTAATCTTATTTTGAAGCACTTTTAATCTGTCCATTTCGCTACCGTCCAAGTCAGGTCTGTTTTTAAAAAACCATCTTAAAACTGTTATTTGGTTATGAATCTTTGAAGATATGAATTGTTTTGATATGCCAACACAAAACTCTTCATTGTTAGTAAGACGAGCTTGTTTCATCTGCCTAACAACATCAACGCTCTGAACTGGTTCAAGTCTTCCATAATATTGACCTCTTGATGAAAGAAAAGTTACAGCAGTTCCCCTTCTAAGGAACTCAACCATTAATTCTTCTGTTAAATGTACACCAGAAAAAACAACAACAGCATCCACTTGCTCTAGAGGTATTTCTTTTATGCTTTCAGTCCCAAGAAAAACTGTAATTCTACCGCCGTTTTTACGCACCTTTGACCCCTCTGAAGTCAAGTATAATATTCCCATTTTTATATTCCCCCTTTCTCGATAATAAAAAGATTTGTGCTTTTCAAAAGTCTTTAGTAGAAATAATCCCAACATTTTAATGTCAATTATTATGTCTTGATAATACTCCATCCCGCAATTTTATTGTCCAAATGCTTCCCGAAAAGCCTATCTGATAACACCATTACAATGTTTCCGTCCCCTTACGGGGGAAAGTGTTTTAATCTCATCTATGAAAATGGGGAAGTATACACAAAAACAGGTTTCCGTCCCCTTACGGGGGAAAGTGTCTTAATCGAGGGGTTATGAGAACGCATTAAATGTCGCAAGAGAGTATGTTTCCGTCCCCTTACGGGGGAAAGTGTCTTAATCTTTTTTGCAAAAGAATAATATAAAAACTATTGCAAACATGTTTCCGTCCCCTTACGGGGGAAAGTGTCTTAATCTCATCTAGATCTACTAATGTAATGTCGCCTCCAGTTTCCGTCCCCTTACGGGGGAAAGTGTCTTAATCAGTGAGAAATACAAGCCCATTTATGCGAGATTCGGGAATGTTTCCGTCCCCTTACGGGGGGAAAGTGTCTTAATCAAATACAAGGAAAAGTTAAAGAAGTTGAGAACAAAATGTTTCCGTCCCCTTACGGGGGAAAGTGTCTTAATCACTAGTTATTACCAGCATTTAATATTATGGGAAGATGGTTTCCGTCCCCTTACGGGGGAAAGTGTCTTAATCTTATGTATTTTGTTTCAACCACATAGCAGGCATCAGGTTTCCGTCCCCTTACGGGGGAAAGTGTCTTAATCTTTAGTAAATGATTTGGTTCTGGCTATTGTGATTGTTTCCGTCCCCTTACGGGGGAAAGTGTCTTAATCTGGTATAAAATGAATAATACTACTACTGAAAGAGGTTTCCGTCCCCTTACGGGGGAAAGTGTCTTAATCTTATAGATAGTTCGAACAATCAAAGGTCACGCTGGATGTTTCCGTCCCCTTACGGGGGAAAGTGTCTTAATCGTACTCTCACCAACCGTCAATTTTATAACCTTTGGTTTCCGTCCCCTTACGGGGGAAAGTGTCTTAATCAGGTACACCGTTGAACGGTTATAACTAACACTTGAAAAAAGTTTCCGTCCCCTTACGGGGGAAAGTGTCTTAATCTATACAGTTAAGGAAGTTTACAACCTCCTTAGAACAAAGTTTCCGTCCCCTTACGGGGGAAAGTGTCTTAATCTTGTTTTTGCCTTGCCGTCACTTCTTATTGTTTCAAACCCCGTTTCCGTCCCCTTACGGGGGAAAGTGTCTTAATCATAATAAATCACGAATAATCTCATTGATAGCCGTCAGCGAAGTTTCCGTCCCCTTACGGGGGAAAGTGTCTTAATCTTATTATTGATAATGGAATAATCAGGTTCGAAGAAGTTTCCGTCCCCTTACGGGGGAAAGTGTCTTAATCTTAGAGTGCTTTTACTGATTCCGTAAGCGGTATTTAAGTTTCCGTCCCCTTACGGGGGAAAGTGTCTTAATCTTAAAGTTGAACCTGTGAAAGTGGAAATAAAAATTAGTTTCCGTCCCCTTACGGGGGAAAGTGTCTTAATCTTTATATATAACAGCACAAGAAAAAATAGCATAACAGGTTTCCGTCCCCTTACGGGGGAAAGTGTCTTAATCCAAAGAATCATGTTTATGTTTGTATTGTTTTCAACGTTTCCGTCCCCTTACGGGGGAAAGTGTCTTAATCTTAGAAAATATTGTTGGCAAAATTCTAATTTTGATAGTTTCCGTCCCCTTACGGGGGAAAGTGTCTTAATCAAATCTTAGTGAGATGCTAGATCAAGAATATAATAGTTTCCGTCCCCTTACGGGGGAAAGTGTCTTAATCAATGTCTAATTGTTTTTCTTTTTCAAGCCAATTGTAAGTTTCCGTCCCCTTACGGGGGAAAGTGTCTTAATCGTAAATGAACTAAAAAGAATATACGACCAAATACAGTTTCCGTCCCCTTACGGGGGAAAGTGTCTTAATCTCTATATTTTTTATAAAATCTAAATCAAAATGTAAAAGATCGTTTCCGTCCCCTTACGGGGGAAAGTGTCTTAATCCAAAGGTTGATAACAGGGTTTCGGCAAGTGTTTACATGTTTCCGTCCCCTTACGGGGGAAAGTGTCTTAATCTGACAGTGATGCAGTTTATATAAAAGCAGGCAAGATGGTTTCCGTCCCCTTACGGGGGAAAGTGTCTTAATCTAAACAAATTGAAGCTATAAAAGTTGACGCAGTATTTGTTTCCGTCCCCTTACGGGGGAAAGTGTCTTAATCTTACAAAATGTTCGGTAAGATGGCTGCAAAAGTTTCCGTCCCCTTACGGGGGAAAGTGTCTTAATCATATAACATTGATTCACGATGAGGTTTCAAAAGCTGGTTTCCGTCCCCTTACGGGGGAAAGTGTCTTAATCAGCAAGTATTTCAACTGGAACATTCTCAACACCAAGTTTCCGTCCCCTTACGGGGGAAAGTGTCTTAATCTTTGTAACAGTCATGTTTTTATATATCGGCTTGTAAATAGTTTCCGTCCCCTTACGGGGGAAAGTGTCTTAATCTGATTATGAATATATTAGAAATAGCTAAAAATTATTTAGTTTCCGTCCCCTTACGGGGGAAAGTGTCTTAATCATAAGTTATAATCAATTTGGAGGTGTTGAAAAATGAAAGTTTCCGTCCCCTTACGGGGGAAAGTGTCTTAATCTTTGTCAGCTAAAACATTGGAAGACCTTATAACAAGTTTCCGTCCCCTTACGGGGGAAAGTGTCTTAATCTTTTGAAAAATTCATTTGGTGATAGGATTAATAATAGTTTCCGTCCCCTTACGGGGGAAAGTGTCTTAATCAAGTTATTAAGGAAAAGTTAAAGGAATTATACAAAGAAAGTTTCCGTCCCCTTACGGGGGAAAGTGTCTTAATCGAAACAAACTTAATTGATTATTTTACACATAATAAGTTTCCGTCCCCTTACGGGGGAAAGTGTCTTAATCTTTACATTTTCTGTTATGTAAAAATCTTGAAATATATGTTTCCGTCCCCTTACGGGGGAAAGTGTCTTAATCCAAATTATCAGTATTAATAAATGAACTCGAAGAGTTAGTTTCCGTCCCCTTACGGGGGAAAGTGTCTTAATCCGCACATTTATCAGCGTTCTATTTCAGGCACTTTCAGGTTTTTTTGCGGCACAAATAATATTTTTCTAGTGCAACTAGTTCAAGATGCATACACAACACACTTCAAATCCGCTATTTTCAAGTAACGGCACAAAGAAATAAGTTTTCAAGGTTCAGCGTACTCAAAGAATCCAATAATTGCTATTTTCAAACAACTTTATACTGCCCCAGCACTCAATATTACATCTACTTGTTAATCTGTATATTCTTAACAAGTCTTCCTTTTCATCAAATATTTTTTCAAGCTTTTTTATCAAGTTTTTATACATAGTATCATCCAGATGGCACTCAAAGGCTGATTTCTGAACTCTGATACCATAAGACTCAAGACATTTTACCATTTTTCTTCTTCTCTTGTCATTAACTACATCATAAATAATAACGACTAGTTTTTTGTTCGATATTTCCTCACACTCATCATCCTCAAGCGTTTTTTGCCACCACTCCACTATAACATCCCCTTGAAAATTATCAAACTAATAATTCTCTTACAACTTCGTTTATTCTATCATAGATAAAGCCATCACTTCGAATCTTGTTCTTAAATATAAGTTTAAGAAGGCTTTCACATAATTCAATTATTCTACTTGAATTTTTAGGCAGATTAATTGAAGCTTTCATTTCTCTGCTTTCCATATGCCGTGTTATTTTATCCTCAGTTACTGAAATCATTTGATGAGCGACCTTGTTTCTTACTTCACTTTCAACTTCCCTTAAACGCATAAACTTATCATATATATCCACATCTGCCTTTAAATATTCCAATATATATACAATATTATCAAGACTAAGATCACTGTCTCTGAAGGCATTTTTATATTTTGCATCTAAAAAAGCCAACATATTTATATCATATTTAGAAATCATATCCCTGTTCAATATGTATTGATTATCTCTATAAACTCTTGTCACTTTCTGCAAATCAAACTTTAATACGTCGCTTAGATAATAAAAAGCCAATCCAAAAGAGAAAGGTGTCAACTTCAAAATCATTTCTGACAATTCCCCTCTTATCTGACAAAGCTTCATTGTCATAAAAAACTCATAAAACTTCAATGCATTTCTATCATTTATACACCATATTCTATCTTTATATTTTTTCATTTTATCGTTATTAATTATGGCAAAACTCTCATCATATTGAAACTTTCTCCTTAAATCACCATGCTTTAGAATAATCTTTAGCTTTTCATTAAAAAGTTCATCATTATTTATTAAAAGGTTTAGAGCACCTGAATAGTTATAGCTGTTTATCATGGAATCAATCTTGAAAGCTAGATTGTATGCATTTATTGCTTTGAAATCAGGTCTTACAATTCTTGATTCCGGAGCAGGAATCTTATGATCCTGATTTGTTTCAAATGCAAGTTCAAGGTCAAAATTCGTTGTTAAATGTTCTTCTCTGTCATTAGCTCCGTTATTTGGTGATCTCACCTGAATTCCGACAACACCAAAGTTTCCCGCAACAGCTTCGTACGCTAAAATATTCTTCATTTGAGGTGTTCCAGAGCTTATATTAACAAGTAACTCATAATCCTTGTACTTATTCCTCATATTCTTAATTGCTTGCCTGAATTCTACATAGCAAGCATCAAAATCCTGCGGGTTTTGAATATCAGTTCTGATGATTTCAATCTGACACTCCGGCATAACTCTTAAAATCGATTTCCTGTACCTATCATCCATATCGTGATACTGAGCCATTTCTTTTGTCAGAAACAACCAAACTGCTTCTGGCCTTAAATGCCTTACAATGTGTAGCATTGCTCCATCTGACTGGGATCTTATAGGATCAGTTGTACCTATCGGACTAAATAGAACAGACTTTTTATTCATTGACTTCCACCCCTCCCATTCCTAGTGCTGTCTTTATGCCTATACCGCAAAATTTCGAGTATTCAAAAAGCATTCTGGTAAGTCTTATTAAAGCATCCGGTCCTGACTGAGTAATTTCTAATGTACCCACAAAAGAAGCTACTGAAGTACCTTCCAAACTAAATCTCGTACTTTTCAACGTGTACCCTGTTAAAAATGTGTTTGCGCAAAGTTCTTCGCATATTTCCTTGCCTTCAAGACTTAACCCTTTTGAAAAAGCATCCCATTTTGAATACAAACTTTTTATAATAAGTTCTATGGACGGAAAAATCACATAATTTCCATCCTTCTTAAACCCCATCGGAGTTCTGATCCTAAGCTTGATTTTTTTACTGAAACAGTTTTTAACAAAACACTCTTCTGCTATTTGGGCATAAGTTTTTTCAAATACCTTTATGTCACCGCCACATTTTATTTCATAACCCTTTTGCTTTAGAAACCACTGTTTTTTGTCAAAATCAATTGCAACTATCTCTTTTAACCTCTTTTCAACACTTTCAGTCAGCCCGCATACTCTCCATACTGCATTTTTTTCGCCATCCACTCTAATATGTTGAGAAAAAGGTTTTAACCTCTGCAAATGGAAACTTTCCTTCTCAGAAGCATTAAACTTTTCCATTAACATTCCGTGCATTATCGAACCAAAATTGTATGTTGGTCTTGCGTCTGCCGGAAAAATAATCGGAACATCAATCATCACAGGCAATTTCATCCACCACCTTCATGCTGCACAATCCCATTCTGGATAATCCCTGCTGCGTTTTAGCAAATTTAATAGTTCTTGGTGACACTTTAGTATCATTAACTACATGATTATGCTTTTCGTTAAATCTCTCATCAAGCAGTCTGGATATAACCTTCCTTGCACTGTTTGAGTCAGGAGCTAATGAATATAAAATGCTCTTTGTATGAAAGCCTGTTCCTCCCCCTAAATACACAAGTGGTTTTTCCTTTGAACTATAAAATTCATCAATACCTTGAATCCTAAAATTCGAATCAAACTTCAACAAAATATTTTCATAATAATAATCCAGTATTTCCAGAAGATCTTCGATCCCTGTAATCCCAATGCGACTTGATTTCAGCATATTTATATCCATTGTCACAGCAAAGCTGAGCAAGGTGTTTTTCTTGAGAGCTTCTCTCCAAAGTGGCAGTGTTTTCCCACTGTTTACAGTCTTTTGACCCCAATCGGTTTTTTGTACAACTGTAATATTTCCGGCAGAAACTGTACATGAATCTGACACAAGAATAGCTCTGAAAACGTCTAAAAGCTGACTCTGTAGATTTTTATTCTCATCCTTTTTGGGGAGAACATCTAGACATTTTCCTTCTACATTCCGGATACACTTATTCATTTCCCTCGTATTACTTTTTTCAAGCATATTCCAATATTCTATATAATTTTTTCTTTCTTTTAAAATCTTGTATGAAAGAAGTGCTGTTCTAAACATACCTTTTATGCCGCTACCTGGTAAATAGGGTTCGCCACAGTAGTTTTTGACAAGACAACTTACATCATTTAACGCTTTGTCCTTGTCCTGCTCCACACCTTCTATAATATATCTGTAAACATCAATACTCCAAGGATCTATCGAGTTTTCATCCATCCATGTAAAAACTTTAAAATTATTTTTCAATGCATCTTTTTCATATTTTTCGTATAGTCTATTATCTTTAAGATACTTTAACCATTTTCCTTCATTTAACATACCTAATTTTTTGCTTTCTGGCTGGTATACAAATTCATAAGGCGAGTGTTTTTCACCATTACCCACATGTAGAGGTCCTTTTGTTTCAATTTCAATAACATATTTTTTAAATCTTCCGCTCATAAACTCACCCCCACAAAAAGCGTTTTACCAAGCCTGTAAACCTTGTGAAAATTCCCATATGACAAGTCGAGAATTTTTCCTTCAAGTCTTTCAGAAAAACATGAGCCTTCAGCAACCATCACACAGGATTTTCTTTTCAAAGCACCGTTATCAGAACAAAAACGGGGGGATGTACAAAAGCCCTCTCTCTTTTCAAGTATGTAACTATAACCCTCACTTTTCAGCTTCACAATTTCCTCTTCGCTTGGATGATACGCACCAATAAGCATCTGTACTCTAGCTTCTTTATTTTCAAGCATACTGAATAAAAGCTTTTCTTCACCATCTCCGCTCATATCGCATACCTCTAGAGAATACTTGCCCATACCGCTGGAAACTTTTCCGCCTATCCCAGACATTCCCATCGATTCAACTGCTTTTATGAAACTATCAAGAAGTTCTCCATCAATATACCTGACAACAAAATACAAGCCCGAATTTTCAGTAAACCTGAATGATGCAACCCTGTATGGTTCTGGCTTGTCTCCTGACAGCTTTACTCTGTCGGTTATCATCTCAGCTCCAATTTCTATATCCCAATCTCTTTCATTGCCAAGAGGAGCTTTACCATTAATAAAATCCACATATCTGTTCATATTACTCAAGGATATAAATTTTATCTTTTTTAGTTGCTTTTTCACATTATCCTCACCACTACTCTTATAACTTGAAATAATCGGCTTAGGTATATAATATGAAAACCCATTCTCTTTTCTTTTCCATGGAAAAAGAGAACTAATTGAGGTTTCGCCTTTTTCGAAGCTTGTAATAAGCTTATCGGATTCCACTTCTCCAAAAATTTTGAGATATTCGGTGAAAATAGCCGAAAATAAAGAGTCTGATGATAGATTTGTTTTTCTGGCATCTAGTCCCGATGCTCCTTTTCCATTACCAAATCTGACAGGTGTTTGAAAACTCAGCTTAAGAATCTTATACTCAAAGTGCATTTTCAAGCACCTCTTTCAATTTTTTTGTATCTACTTTGTCATAGCCCATCATTTCTTCGACTTCAATTTCCTCAAAAGATATCCTACCGTTTCCTCTACTACCTCCTTTTCCTATGTAATCAAGGGTTAAAAGCTTCATTCCCTGTCCTATAGTTTTGAAATCATCCTCAAGTTCTTCTTCCTTCTCTACATTGTAGCAAAGTCTGAAATCAAAGGCCGCACCGGCCGGAACTCTTTCCATCTGCCTTGGATTAGCTACACAAGTTGCCCTGCTGATGGAGTTTTCAAACTTTATTTCAGTCAGATAAAGATCAGTATCCGCCATTTTCAATTCCTCAACCGATTCCTCACTCATGAACAAGTCAAAAAACTGAAGTCTTGAAGGGATAATCAAATCTTTTCCGTTATATCCAAACAATCTGTGCATAACAGATCCTTCCTCTTTTATCTCCATATTCCAGGGATTATTGCTTTTTATTTTTGCAAGCAATGCTCTCATTTTACCTTTCAGACTACTGCCCGGAATAATCGGTTCCCTTTTTATAGGATCTCTGACAACTATACTATCTACTGCACCAATTGGTGAAAAATCGCCTGATGTTCCTATATGTAGGCCTGTCACTAAGGTAAGCTTTCCGGAAATACTTATTTTTGTCTTTAATGAAGGTATATTATTCATAGTCAAATCCTCCTCACTATTCTCTTATTAATTATTCTTTTCTGGCATAAAATATTTTTTGTATGCAATAATTGACTCCAGCAGCCTATAAAATCTGTCAAATTTTTCTTTATCATCTCCAATATCAGCAATAATCTTCTCAAGACCAATCCCCTTTATACCGTCTACGTCCACTGACCCGAACCATTTCTTCACAGTTTTGTCTCGCCCCATTTGGTATATGAGTTTCAACTTAATGTACTGAACATCATTCTGAAGCTCTTCAGAAATTCTATAAGCAACCGATTTATTTTTACTTTCTTCCATCTGTATTTTATTGTTTACAATAGAGGCATACGAATGGATTTTTCTTAATTGCGTTGTTGTAAAATATCGTTCTCCTTTTTCCTTCATTTTTAGAACAAGTTTTTCTCCTTCTTTTACGGGGTCATAAGCACTCTTATAATCAATACCCATATCCTCAGTCTTATACTGCTGTTGTGAATTTCCATATGGTTTACTACCATACTGCTGCCTGCCTTGAGAATTATTATTCAGCTTTGGGCTTTCAACACCGGCCTTTTTTAAAGCATCTCCCATATTATTCATGTTCATCCCCCTTTGTTCTTGTCATATACACAGCCATTTGAATTGCAGTAGCCAACATTTTGCGTTCCTTTTCCTTTAATGCATGCCTGAATATACATTCCCTCATATTCTCATATTGTTCCTTTTCACTGTCACTTTGTGAAAACTTGTTTTCCATTCTTGCAAGCATATATGCAAGCCTAGCAATAGAAATCCCGGTATTGTCGCGTCCTTCTTCAAGTATTAGATTTAAAATCTTGTACAGTGCAGCCTTTCCCCAATTGTTGTCATTCTTTGAACAAAACCATTCAACTATGTCATCTCTTAACGTTTGTACATCAATTAATTCCTGCCACGAGTAAGTATGTCTGCAAACACTTTCAAGCGATTTATTTTCAGAATCCGAGTGAACCTTTTCAACACCAAAAAGCGAGACACTATCCTTTCCAGCTTCCCTTTTTGAGAAGCTTTCCAATTGCCCTACTTCAGATGCCATTCTTGCTATCGGATAATCATGTTTGAAAAAACCGATGCCAGCCGAAAAACTCAGTGAGTCGCAAGTAAACCTTTTAAAGTATTCTCTCATATCATCAGCAAAACGAATGATCTGATCCCATGTTCCCACCGCAAAAAGATCATCACCACCTGAATAAACTATTGCAAGACTATAGTCTGATTCTTTTGCAATATAATTTATTGCACTTTTGAAAAAATAACTCAGGCTTCTTGATATCGCCGTGTATCTTCCAAGTGTTTGGATACTCCTTTTTTTACCTTCAGGTCTGAATCCATGTGAAAACAAACTTCCCAAATTATCCACATCAGCTCTCAGTACTCCTAATCTTGATATACCCTCTGAATCGTCTGCAAGATTTTTAAATTCAACAGGTGTATTTTTGTTTTCATCTCCTTTAATTTTGCTATAATCTCCAACCATCAGGTTAGTTCCACATTTCAGACCTGCAATATATTTGTTTTTTGAATAGATTCGAACAATTTTCTCATCCTCAATATTGTGCCGAACATTTTCCAATTTATCGATTTTAAGAATACATTGAGTTGCGTCATATGAAGGCATACTTAATCCTTCTTCATTGATTCTGAGCACTTTAAAAATCAAAGTTTCATCGCTATCTGAACGAACAAGACTATCTCCTAACATTATCAGTTGATTGCATGTTATACACTCATATTGGTCTTCCTTATTTTTGACGAGCTTTGAGGAAACTCCACATATACGACATTCCCTCTCCTCATTATCAGGTTTTTTAGGTGTAAATATCTGTTTTAATTGTTCTTCATCATATCTAGACAACTTGCCTTTCGCTATCATCTCAGAAACTTCTTTATATACCGGAGCCATACCTTCACTCTCATCTTCGCTCTTGTTCATAAGTTTTTCGGCGCATGTAGCAGCCCATCCAAATTCAATATACAGGTTCACCGAAAATCTCTCAATAAAAAAATCATTCACTCTTTTTTTCATTGCATTAACTGTTTGTATGCTTTTTTCAGTGTTAGGCAAAAGAAGATAAAACCCTCCACCTCCAGTATACAAAATATTTGAACGACTCAAAGACAATGCCTGGAGTATTTCATCAGCAATATACTCCGTCATTAATTCAAGATAGAAAGACCTTCCTCTAAGTGACTTTAGTGCTCCTTTAGAAGAAATAGTATATATAAAATCCTGTATCCCTGAAATATCGGCACGTACCAATAAAAAGACATCTTCCTGCCTCAGTTTTTTACTATTTTCAAAACATAACTCTCTGTAATTATTCACTTTCTTTTCTTGGAAATAATCATACATACAACTTGCAATACATGCAGTGAGGTTAGAATGGTCATATAGGGATATATCCGCTATTTCGTCTGTATTAGTACTTGAAGGTACGAAGGATAGTAGACTTTCCATTATATTTATTACAGAATTTACATACCCTGACTTTGAAAAATCTACCCCCATCAGTTCTTTATTGAATTTCTCATAAATCTGTGCATACTCTGAAGTAGTTGCCCTAGCACTATCTGCTTCCATCTGAGGCAACATTATACTATTCTCCTGCTCAAAAGTGCCTTTTAAACTAAAAGCTTTTTTAGTTTCTACTGTCTTTCTTGAAGTTAATACAACGTTAAAAACAGATTCTAAAGCTCTGTCCTGCCTAAATCTAGTCGTACCACCTTTAATTCCTTCGGGATCATTTCTTCTGTCAGTACCGGCAGCAATATTGTCTGCCTCGTATACAATCCAGGCATAGCTATCATCATTTAAGCCCGCATTCTTCATATTCTTTCCATGGTGAAATCTAATGCAATTATTTACTTCTTCATTGACAAGTTTTCCTTCCGAAAAGCTCTTAGCCCAATCCACACCTGCTTCAGAATGATCCTTTCCCTTTGAAGACTTACCTGCTCTTAAAGCAACTTTGCCTATATCATGTAACAGTGCACCAGCAATAAGAGCTTCTTTTTCGTTATTCACGCTATCACCATCCCTTATTCAGTTCTTAATGGAAATTTGATTTTCAAAACCTCCTGATAGTAAAAAACTTAAAACCTCGGGAACGACAGAAATTTTACCAGCATATAGCATTGTATCCACTTATGTTACATTATACTACTTAAATTTACATAATTACAATAGCAATGCGAACATTTGATACTAAAACAGGTTAGCAACATATCTAGCCTCTTAAGACACAAAGCAAGCCTTTGACACCACGGCTTGCTTTGTGTTTTAAGAGCATTGTATAGTCTTGAACCATGCTTAAGTTTATAAAAAAAGATTAATAATTTTCTTTCCTTACTTCAAAGAAGCTTTTTGGATGTGCACAAACAGGACAAAGTTCAGGAGCTTTCTTACCCATGACAAGGTGTCCGCAGTTACGGCATTCCCACATTGTTTGTTCAGACTTTTCAAATACCTTTTGCATTTCTATGTTTTTTAGAAGAGCACGGTACCTTTCTTCGTGAGCCTTTTCAATCTTTGCAACCATTCTGAACTGTGCAGCCAAAGCATTAAAACCTTCTTCTTCAGCATCTTTTGCAAAGCCCTCGTACATATCAGTCCACTCATAATTTTCGCCTTCTGCTGCATGAAGCAGGTTAGCCGCAGTGTCTCCAAGCTCACCAAGAGCCTTGAACCAAAGCTTCGCATGTTCTTTTTCATTATTTGCTGTTTCTTCAAATATTGCAGCAATCTGCTCATATCCTTCTTTTTTTGCAACCGATGCAAAATATGTGTATTTATTTCTTGCTTGTGACTCCCCTGCAAATGCTTCCCTAAGATTTTTTTCTGTTTTAGTTCCTTTTAAATTCATAGTATTCTCTCCTTTGTTTTTTATTTTCTTTATTTGTTTTAGCTCGTTTGAGCTTAATAACGGCTTTTCTTATCATAGAATTTCAGAAGTTTTTTTGCTCTATCTGCAATGATGTCCCTGATATGCTGAGGTTCCAAAACCTCCACATAACATCCGAAGGACAGCAAATAGCCATAAACCCACTCATCTTCTGGAAATTGAACTTCGACAGTACAAGTTCCGTCGCTATTTCGCGCAATCATTTCATCATCAAAATTATCATAAAGCCTGTATAAAGCCTGAGAGTAAAACTTTAGCTTTAAGTTGATCCATGGGCGAATGCTTTCTGCCTCATCTCCCATGCCTCTATCTATATATTGTCTTCGTTCAAATCCCTCGTTTGACACCTTAACATTCTTTATTCGAGATATTCTGAAAATCCGAAAACCCTTTTTTGTGCTACAATATCCACTCAAATACCAGGCTTGTCCCTTAAAAATAAGGCGCATCGGCTCTATTACCCTTGATGTTTTTTCTCCCATCGAACTGATGTAATCAAAAGAAATCTTTTTTCTATCCAGAATCGCCTTCTTGATTTCAATAAATCTGTTCTGCTCGTTAGGTTTACTTGCCCATGGAAAAAAGTCAACATCTACCCAATCGTCTTCTTTAGCATGTCTGAACACTGCGCCAATTTTGTCAAGAACCGCATCAACTTCCGGATATTTCGTAGCTTGCAGTGTTTTTAATGCCAGCATTAAACTTTCACTTTCATTTTCTGAGATCAGGGTTTTGTTGAGGGAGTAGTTTTCCATAAGAGAAATTCCCCCTCCACTCCCTTTATTCGTGAAAACGGGTATACCTGCGGAAGATAAATCATCGATATCCCTGTAGATTGTTCTAGTTGACACGTCAAACCTTTCAGCCAGTTCCTTTGCTGTTACTGTTCCCTTATTTATTAAAATAATCGTTATTTCAAGCAATCTATTTATCTTCAATTTTATCACCAAAAAACCCTTTATTTTAATTTGATAATCACCTGCTATATTACATTTTTTGTATTTAGGTATGACTAAAAAATAAATTCATACTCTGGATAACGAAAAAACTTGATTTGATAAGGTTTTCTAAATATGAGAATAGGATGTTCTTTTTTCGTTATCCCTTACTCCAATTTTTTAAAAGTAAAACCACAAGCAGAGCCGTTCACTATGGCATCCCTTCGTGGTTTGTCTATATCGCTGATAAAACAGAAATACTCTCCTATTGCTGTTACGCATATAAATTTTAACACATTGCAACGTCACTCTCAATAGTTATGTAACGCTCAAAATCCGGCAACTTAGCTCTGTGAAACAACTTATTTCTTACACCTGATCACAACTTTATATAGTTAACGAAACTTATATTTATTTTTCATTATACTCGTAACACTTGAATTTTATCTTACATATGTTAGTGTAGGGAAAGTTTTTTTCCCTCGTTTATTATGAATAAATAACCACTATACATAACTTAATATAGGAGGGTTCCAATATGATGAACGAAAATTACATCCCCTTAAATTTTTTACCTATAGGTAAAAAAGCCAAAGTAAAAAATCTTACTTCTGATGGTATTATCCGCAGAAGGATGCTTGATCTCGGATTAATTGCGGATACTGAAATAGAAGCGCTGCAGAAAAGTCCTTCGGGTGATCCTACTGCTTACCACATTCGGGGTGCTGTAATCGCTCTGCGCTCAGAGGAAGCACAAAAAATCATGGTAGAATTAAGTTGAAAGGAATACAGCCTAAGGAGGGCTTAAAATGGGACTTACAAATCAGTCCACCGGTGCAGGTGTACTAGAAAGTGGACTTAAAATTGAACTCACTGCACCTAATGATAAAATCATTGCACTCGCAGGAAATCCCAATGTAGGAAAAAGCACTGTTTTTAACAGTCTGACAGGCCTGAATCAACATACCGGAAACTGGCCTGGCAAGACTGTAACAAATGCCCAGGGCAAATACAGGTATAAAGACAGTAATTTTATTATGATAGATATACCGGGAACCTATTCACTAATGGCCAACTCCGCTGAGGAAGAGGTGGCAAGAGACTTTGTATGCTTTGGCAAACCAGATGCTACTATTGTAGTAGCTGACGCAACATCTCTTGAAAGAAACTTGAACCTTGTACTTCAGACTTTGGAAATTACCGATAAGGTAGTTGTATGCGTCAACCTTATTGATGAAGCCAAAAGAAAAAAGATAAAAATAAATTACACTGAACTTTCAAAACTTATAGGTGTCCCTGTAATCCCCACTAATGCCCGTAGCAACAAAGGCCTCGATGAATTGATGTATATGGTTTATGATGTTGCCTTCAACCACATTTCTACAAAACCAATTACCATTACATATGACACTTTGATAGAACAGGCAGTGCACCTGCTTCAGCCTAAAATCAGAGAGTTGGTGGACGAAAAAATCAGCAGTCGATGGGTAGCACTCAAGCTACTCGATGGAGATCCTGCTCTGCTGGAATCATTGAATAAATACCTGGGCTTTAGTCTTCTGGATAACGCCGAGCTTCATATGCTTCTTAACACTGTAAGGAAACATCTTGCCGATAACGGTCTAGAACCTGAGCAATTAAGGGATATTATCGTATCAAGACTTGTACGCCTGGCCGAGGATATAAGCAGTAAGGTTGTAACCTTTGAAAACAAACATTATAATCATTCAGACAGGAAAATAGACAGTATTCTTACCTCAAGAATCTTTGGCATACCAATTATGCTAGGTTTGCTGGCAATAATCTTTTGGATTACAATAGCAGGTGCAAACATACCTTCAGAAATAATTGCAGATTTCCTCTTTGGGATCGAAGCCAAATTAACAGAACTCTTTATGCGTGCAGGTTCACCCCAATGGCTCCACGGTATATTAGTTCTTGGCATGTATCGGACACTGGCATGGGTTGTATCGGTTATGCTCCCGCCAATGGCTATATTCTTCCCGCTGTTTACACTGCTTGAAGACCTTGGGTACTTACCAAGAATTGCTTTTAACCTTGACAATTTCTTTAAAAAAGCATGCGCCCATGGAAAGCAGGCATTGACCATGTGCATGGTTAAACAGAAAATGCAAGAAATGATTACACTTTCGGCGAAAAGTTGTATGAGAATGTTATAATTGTTACAAATTGAAGCTTAAATGTAGACCTCAAAGTATAAAAGAATCTGATGCTTTTAGTTTACCGCCACGATTTTTTATATAGTTTTATTAAATCCTCAGCACTTGCATTTGGATTCTTTTCCGCAAGCAAAATCATAATCCCCTCAATTTCAATATGAAATCGCCCGTTCTCACTCATATCCTTTGAAATAAATTGCATAAAGTTACTAAGTTCTTCATCATTGGACAACTTAATAATATTATCCACTGTTCCTTCTTCAAATTTGTCACCTGTAACACTCGTAAATGACATCAGTAATTCTTTAAATTCCTGCTGTATTTTGTTCATTAGCTACCTCACTTCAAAAAAGATATATATTTTCTTGATTTAGTTTTTAAGACGTTCAACCAATAATGGAATAGCTGTATTTAACTAAAAGTCTGATGATATCCTTCCACTTGACCTTCCACCATGACTATATCGTGGCACATAAATGATATCTTTCGGATTAATGTTACTGCCAGTATATTTCTCAAACATACGATAACATTCTTTTCGAAATTTTCTTCATGAAATGGGGTCAAAATATCTGTGAAGAATTTTTCAAAAGCATTCCACAAAAACGGATCTCCTCTATATCCCCATCTTTCTGGACGTATTTCGATAATCTTTGCGACCTCGTGTCACACACATCGACATGGAAGACGTTCCAGAGCCGAACTCGTGAGAAAGACCTGTGAGCATGCTGGCATCGTCAATGGAATGTGGTGCAGCATACTTCATGCTCCTTCTCCAGAGAGTTTACTTCATAATCTTCTATCCCACACCTTTACTACCATGCATTGTTGTCGGATGGATGAGGACCCGCGTAGCCGCGCCCTCAATCCTAAATCTATCAATAAAACTCAAAATTTCAATTTAAGTCACTACTCAATCATTTTTTGCATGCAAATTGATTCTTTCATACATTTATACTGTCCATAATTTTTAATGATTTTATAACCTATCTTATTATATAATCCAATTGCTTCTACCAAAGGTGCTCCAGTTTCCAATATCAGCGTATAGAATCCTTTGTTTTTAGCTCGTTCTTCTACATGCCTTATGCAGTTGTAGGTAATTGATACCAATTCCACAGAAAAAAGTCAAGCTGTGGAGGCCAAAATTTATTGATGAACCTTGAAAACATAGCGCCAGATATGTCATAATATATTTGGATAGTC
>Ga0208826_1000108_pt1 | contig 89178 bp, 55 predicted proteins | sample AD_UKC115_MetaG_FD_184451 | JGI IMG/M metagenome (GOLD analysis project Ga0208826, IMG submission 184451) | Active sludge microbial communities of municipal wastewater-treating anaerobic digesters from Hong Kong - AD_UKC115_MetaG (SPAdes)... | ecosystem: Engineered > Bioreactor > Anaerobic >... | reverse complement strand
AATTTTCTTGTTCGCTAGGGAACCCTATGGTTCCCTTCGACGGATGCTTCGCATCCTGAGCACCCTCCTTAAACCGGGAAAGGGGAATCCCCTTTCCAAACCCCAGTATAGGAATTTACAAAAATAGCATTTTTATAAATTCCTATACTCTAAAAAACAAAAAGCTTTCCTAAACAACAAAAGTCTGTTACGGAAGTACCATTTAAATATAAATATACACCTCACAATCCCATTGAACAATTAACAGCCAATGAGTATAATATTATTAATGGTCTGAAAATCTTTATTATTTGAAATTCAAACCTCGTACTGAAAACCCATTCAAAAAATTTTCAACAATTAATTAGACTACAAAGAACTGTTTAGTGAGATTATATAGATTACCGGGATTAAAGAAAGGTGATAAAATGAGCTATATAAAACTTGATAACGTTTACAAAATCTACAAAATGGGCGAAGTTGTTATAAATGCCCTAAACGGCGTAAGTTTTGAAATAGACAAAGGAGAATTTGCGGTTGTACTAGGCCCCTCGGGTGCAGGTAAAACAACCGTTCTCAATATATTAGGAGGAATGGATTCCTTAGATCAGGGAACCGTCATCGTAGGCAGCAAAAATATAAGCAAGTATTCCCGAAAGCTGTTAACTGAATACAGAAGGTATGACATCGGCTTTGTATTCCAGTTCTACAACTTAATCCAAAATCTTACGGCAATAGAAAATATCGAGTTATCTTCTCAGATGAGCAAAAACCCCATGGATGCCAAAGAAGTATTGAAAATGGTGGGGTTAGAGAATAGAATGAATAATTTTCCTTCACAGCTCTCAGGTGGAGAACAACAAAGGGTATCAATAGCAAGGGCTCTGGCAAAAAATCCAAAGCTTCTCCTGTGCGATGAGCCAACTGGCGCTCTTGATTACCAGACGGGTAAAGCCATTTTGAAGCTGTTGCAGGATACCTGCAGGAATACGGGTATGACTGTGGTTGTTATTACACATAATGCCGCACTGGCAGATATGGCTGATAAGGTTATAAAAATGAAAAACGGACAAGTTTCACAAATTAAGAAAAATGAAAATCCAACTCCTGTTGAAAGGATTGAATGGTAATGAAAACAGCCCTTTACAAGAGTCTCCTTAGAATGATACTAAAAAGTCTTCCAAGATTTTTGTCCGTACTCGCCATTATAGCTGTCGGAGTAGGCTTTTTTGCGGGTATAAATGCCACGGAACCCGATATGATATTGTCTGCAGACAAATATTATAAAAATAATAATTTGTCTGACTTTAGAATTATTTCTCCTCTTGGTTTTAAGGAAGAGGATATTAGTAATGTAATGAAAACCGAAGGTATATACAGTGTCCAGAAAGGGTACTCTAAAGACCTTTTTCTAACCTCTCAGGAGGGCATAACATCCATTGTAAAGCTGTTTAGCTATAATGACAAGTACTATAAAGCCGGCAGCGGACAGAATATCCCGGTGATTAAAGAGGGTAGAATGCCGGAAAAATCAGGTGAAATGGTTGTGGAATATGGTTTAAATGTCCCTAAAGATATTAAGCCGGGCAGTAAGGTTGTCCTTTCAGTACCTGAAAATCAGCAAACGGATGATTTTATCCGAACCCAAACCTTTGTCGTGGTGGGCATCATAGACTCTCCGTTATATATTAACTTTGAAAGAGGACAAACCAATATCGGTAATGGTTCCATAGACTTCTTTGCATACATATGCGAGGAAGACTTCAAAATGGGAAAAGTTACAGATCTATTTATAAGGACAAAACAGTCTAATGCTTTCAAAGCTTATTCAGACGAATATAAAGAGCATCTGACACCTGTTAAATCCGCTCTTGAGAAACTTGGTACGGATGCTGTAGCAATAGAAACCAAAGAGCTTAAAAGCGAACTGGAAGATGGAAAAAAAGAGTTCAAAGACAATAAAGCCAAAGCTGAGTCTGAATTAGCCGACGCGGAAAAAAAGTTGGCGGATGCGGAAAATGAAATTGCAAAAGGTAAAGATGAGCTCAATAAGAACGAGATTAAATACACAAAAGAACTGGAAGACAAAGAAATAGAACTCAAAAACGGCAAAAAAGAACTGGAAAACGGCAAAAAAACATATGAAGAAAACTATCAAAAGTGGCTGACAGGATATGATGAATACCTTGAAGGTGAAAAAGAACTCGCCACTGCCAAAGCTCAACTTGATAACGCAGCTCAAATGCTAAAACCTATAGAAGCTGAATTGGCAGCAGGCAAGGAAGAATTGGACCTAGCTAATGCACAATTGGATTTGCTTTCAAAGTCCATTCTAGGGCTAAAGGAAATACAAACAGATCTTAAGTCCAACCCACCTGAAAATATTGATGAGTATAATCAATTAATAGAAAAAATCGCAATATATTCCAAAGAAGCATCAGCGGCGATTGCAAACTCTGCAAAATTGGGTGAGGATGAATATTTCCTTTTCAATCTAAATATGACTTTACAAACCATAATAACCAATATGGAATCCACTCATACAGCGGGAATTAAGGAGTATCAGGAGGGTCTTGCGAAATACAGCGAAGGTGCTAAAGCTTTAGACGAATACAAAAGCGGATTAGCAAAATATGAAGAAGGACAAAAAGAATTAAGCCAAGCAAAAGCTACCCTAGACAGTGGCAAACTGGAGCTTGACAAAGCAAAAATAGAAATCGAAAAAAACGAAGAAAAGCTTTCAGAGGGAGAAAAAGCATTAAACAAAGCAAAGGAAGATTTGAAAAAGTCTTTGGAAGATGGACGCCTCAAGCTTGCAAAGGCTGAAGTCGACCTGCTGAAAGGGCGTAAAACTTATATTGAGAATAGAACTAAAGCCTTAAATGAAATACAGCATGCAGAGGAAAAAATTAAAGATAGTGAAAAACAAATACTTGAAATTCCATCCGGGTGGTTTGTATTTGACAGAGATGGAAACCCCGGATATGCAGGTTATGGCGATGATGCCCGAAGGATTGGTGCTGTTGCCAAGGTATTCCCCCTGTTTTTCTTTTTGGTGGCTGCATTGGTGTGTTTAACTACCATGACAAGAATGGTGGAAGATGACAGAATGGAAATCGGCACACTTAAAGCGTTGGGCTACAGCACTTATACCATAGCTTCAAAGTATTTGATTTATGCTCTGCTATCAAGCCTGTTGGGGGCACTAATAGGCCTTAGCATAGGTTTTTGGTTGTTCCCTAATGCCATAATGAATGCCTATGGAATCATGTACAAAATACCTGTACGAATAACTCCCTATCACTTGAATTATGCTGTTATATCAATATTCCTGGCAGTAATCACCACCGTATCCGCATCCTTGCTTGCCACTCTGCAAGAGCTCCGTACAACACCCGCAGTACTTATTCAACCTAAAGCTCCCAAACCCGGCAAAAGGATTTTGATGGAAAGAATCACTTTTTTATGGAACAGATTGTCCTTTATGCAAAAAATAACTGCCCGTAACATTTTTAGATACAAACAAAGATTCTTAATGACCGTCTTCGGTATATCAGGGTGTACGGCGCTTCTTGTAACTGGATTTGGACTTAAGAATTCTATCAATGATATAATGGATAAACAGTTCGATGACATCTTTATTTATGATGGACAGGTGATTGTAGATACCGACAAGGAAATTTCTGAAAGGGATCTTGAAAAAATCCTGGGTGAAAATTCATCAATAGAGTCCTATATTCAAATATTCAGCGAAAACGGCGATGTTTTCGTTGGAAACTCCAACAGAAGCTACGAAACAAGTATAATGGTACCGGAAAAAGCCCTCCATTTTACGAACTTTGTTAGTCTTCATGACAGGGAAACCAAGAATAAAATTGACCTCCCGGAAGACGGTGCCGTCATTTCCGAAAAGCTGTCGAATCTCCTTGGTCTTGGTGTTGGAGACACTTTAAAATACAGAAACAACGACAATATAACTTATGAGATTGTAGTAAGTGCCATAGCAGAGAATTATTTGTCCCACTATATTTACCTGTCACCGGAATACTTTAACAAAGTTACTCTTGGCGACCCTCAGTACAACACCGGAATGTTTAATTTAAAAAATCCTGAAACCATTGACGAACGTGATTTTAAGGAAGCACTGATGAACTATAAAGGAGTACTTGCTGTCGTATTAACAAGAGGAATTGCTGAAGAAGTCATGGACACCATGGAAAGCTTGGACTATGTCGTTATGATACTTATATTGTCTGCCGGGGCTCTGGCCTTTGTAGTATTGTACAACCTTACAAACATAAACATCACTGAAAGAATGAGAGAAATCGCCACTATCAAGGTTTTAGGCTTCCGGGATGGAGAAGTATCCACCTACGTATACAGAGAGAATATACTGCTCAGCATCGCGGGAACCTTGCTCGGGATAATACTCGGTGTCTTGCTCCATAAATATGTTATTGGAACAATGGAAATAGACGCAATGATGTTTGGTCAGAGTATTCATTTGCCAAGTTATGCATTTTCCATAGTGCTTACAATGGTGTTTTCCGTTCTTGTCAATCTTTCAATGTATGGCAGGCTAAAGAATATAAACATGGTTGAATCCCTAAAGTCCATTGAATAGATTAAATTTGCACACATAATTTAAGACCCTGTACCAGTGTATGAACTTGCACCCTTCATCCATATTTTGTAACTGGTATAGAAAAACAAAATACCGATAACCGGCGATAAATATGTAAGCACAGGTATATCATTTTGCCGTAAAAATGCAAGACTTGGATAATAAGCAATGAATGCAATAGGAATCAAAAAAGTAAATATAAAACGAAAAACCGAGTTATAAATACTTACCGGATATCTTGCATAATCCTTGATTTTGTTTACAAGCATCAAAATAAACACAGATCCCAAAATCCAGAAGCAAGTTGCTGCCGATATATTTATCATGGCAATCATAAAAAGCGAAGCCGTAATTAAAGCAAGTATCACTTTTATAAGTATGATAATGGAAAAGTCCAATCCGAGTTTATTCCATGCGTATATTAAAGTTGCACTTCCGAATAAGAATTGTGACAACCCCTTTATATCGAATGTTTCTGAAATAAAATAGAAAAATACGTTTATTGGTCGAAAACAATATTTGATGAAATCCCCCGAATAGACATAATGTCTTAAATTCCAGTTATTATCAAAGAAAAGCTGTGCAGGAGTTAATGCCACTAAAGAAAATCCATACAGAAAAAGAATCTCATTGTAATTCCACCCCTTTATTGATGGAAAATTCTGAAATGTAATCCAGAACACAAGAAACCCTGATATGTTTACAAAAAGCATTCCTATCATGGAAATTATAAAGTCAGCACGATAACTCATTTTACTTTTAATATCCTGCACCAGAATTTTTCCGTATATATGAAGATAATAAGAAATTCCTCTTTTTTTCATAACACTAGCCCCCATTTACAGTTATTATTTTTAGCGACTTTTTCCAGAACAAACGGCTTGCTGCCAATGTTAGAACCATCCAAAACACCTGCCATAAGAGCATTTCAATACATTTATTCACAGTCAGGGATTCATTAACTAAAAACTGAAGGGGTGTATTGTAAATTGCCTGAAACGGAAGATATCCAACAATGGTTTTCAAGGGTTCCGGGAAGAAAGCAAGTGGTACCACAGCTCCTGAAACAAACATTACAATAACTTCTTTCATTATATTGATCCCCCAAGTAGATTGGGTATATAAACAAATGGTTGCTACAAAGAAATCAATACAGAAATTGATGAGTAACCCCAAAATCACACCAACCATAAAAAATAATATATTTATTCCAATTACAATTGCGCCACCGGTTAGTAAGTATACCAGTATAAAAGTCGGCAAAAACGTAGTAAAGAACGATATCAGATATTTCCCGGAATAGTTAAAAAAGGTATAGACCTGAAAATCCATTGGTTTGATTATATTCAGTACAATTCTGCCCGTCTGAATATCATATCCTATATCCCATACCAGATATGTCTCCAGGAAATTGCCCAGCGCGGCAGCCAAAACAAGATATATCATAGTATCGGAAAAAGTCATTCCATTCACGGCATCAACATTGCTTGACGCATAAATTGCTTTCCATAGATAGTATATGACAACAAGATACACCAGATTTCCCAGCACAGAAATAACATAACTCGCTCTGAAAGTTAGTGCCTCCATTATACCTGCACGGGTCAAAGTCTTATATTTACTTAAAGAAGGGGTCGCCGCTTTACTCATCGAATCCCTCCTTCATATATTTTTTTGATTATACTTTCTGTGGATATTTCTTCTATCTTTACATTGATAATTTTACGGATTTCCTGCATATAGTTTAATACTTTCATCATAGGAACTTCATCTTCATTTATCAATATATCGATCCACTCTTCGTTTACAGAAACTGAAACATATCTCATCTCAGGGAAACGCCCTTTCAATTGGTCGGGCAATTCAACCGCTGTCTTTTCCAACAATTCCTGATTTTTTCCGGACGGCTCATTGACAAACATAACCTTTAACGTACGATAAGCCCCAAAAAATCTCTTTAAACTATCTATATCGTTGTCATAAAGAACTGCCCCCTTATCTATAATGACAATTCTTTTACATAACGCGTCCACATCACCCATATCGTGGGTAGTTAGAATTACTGTCGTCTTTTTTTCCCGATTCAAGGATTTGATCAACTCACGTATTTTACTTTTCATAGACACATCAAGACCAATGGTTGGTTCATCCAAAAAGACTACACTGGGATTATGTAAAAAAGCTGCCAAAATGTCACACAGCGTTCTCTGACCTAAAGATAACTGCCTCACCGGTTTTTTATAAAGTGACTTTACATCTACCAGTGACTCGTATAAATCCAGCATATCTTTGTAATTCTTGTCCCCTATCTGATAAATATCCTTTAATATTCCAAAAGACTCTATTACAGGCAGCGCCCACCACAGCTGTGACCTCTGACCAAAAACAACACCTATCTCCTGAGCATTCTGCGTTCTGTTTTTGTAGGGCACTCTTCCATTTACCAGAATTTCACCCGAAGTAGGCTCAAGTACACCTGTCATCATTTTTATGGTTGTGGATTTCCCCGCACCATTAGGACCTAAATAACCGACAATTTCGCCCTGCATAATATCCATCGAAACACTATTAACTGCTTTGATTATATTATAATCTCTTGAGAAAAGATCTCTGATACTTCCTTTTAATCCTTGCCTCCGGTTTAAAATTTTGAATTCCTTACTTATCTGCTTAAGCTGAATGCATGGCTCCATATTTTACTCCTTACCAAACCAGTATTTTATTAAACCCATTGAGGAATAAACCCCACATATAATTAGGATTGCTTATTAATTACCGTATGATGAAAATTATAGGGAAGCAATATGATCTACTCTATAGAAACCAAGATATTTGATAACAAAAAGTTCGGATTCAAGAGTACAATCTTCGTTATCAGGCATATATAAAATCATAAACAAAGAATCCTTTACCCCCAAAAACAAAATATCAAATCATTCTTCCATTCTAATTTCTCTATCGGATTTTATTAATATATTTTAGCAAATGCTGCAAATAAAAACAACTTTTTTAAATAATTTGGATTTTGTGTATTTAATAAGCATGAAGAAAAATGTACACCCATTTATACTCCAGAAATCAACAGCAAAAGAGGCTACCAGATATCCCCAGTAGCCTTTTCTCTTATTTTCGTATTCCCCCGTGTTTTATGTAAAATAATATTTAAATTTCCATAATTATCGGAATAATCATTGGTGTCCGTTTGGTTCTTTGATATATGTAATTTCTCATAGTTTCCTTGATTTTATTCTTTTTAGAGGTCAAATTCCTTGCATTACATTTTTGCATAGCTTCAAAGCAAACCTGCTTTACATCATCCATAAATTCTTCCGATTCCCTGCCATACACAAATCCCCTTGTCAAAACATCAGGACCGTTAACTATATTTCCTGTTTCCCTCTGAATAGTAACAACAGCAATAATCATACCATCTTCCGACAAATGCTTTCTGTCTCTTAAGACAATGTTACCCACATCTCCAATTCCAAGGCCATCAACAAGCACCTTACCCGAAGGCACATTTCCCTTGATCTTTGCAGCATCACTATCTATTTCGAGAACCTGTCCAATTTCCATGATTATAGTTCTTTCCTTCTCCATACCCAAAGACCTGGCAAGATCGGCGTGTTTTTTTAAGTGTCTGTACTCCCCGTGAACAGGTAGAAAATACTTGGGGTTAACCAATCGCTGGATCAGTTTGAGTTCTTCCTGACATGCGTGTCCTGAAACATGTACATCTGCAAGCGATTCGTAAATAACCTCCGCACCCTTTTTAAACAGCTCGTTAACTACTCCTGATACAGATTTCTCATTCCCGGGAATTGGAGTGGCGGAAATTACAACCAAGTCCCCAGGAAAAATTTCAACCTGTCGGTGTTCCCCTGCCGCTATCCTTGAAAGCGCAGACATAGGCTCTCCCTGACTTCCTGTGGAAATAATCGCAATCTCTTCCCTGCTATAGTTTTTTGCTTGTTCAATATCTATCAGGGTACCTTCGGGTATATCCAAATAACCAAGTTCCATCGCCTTGTTGCAGACATTTACCATACTTCTTCCACATAAAGCAATTTTGCGGCCATACTTAACTGCTGCATTTACTATCTGCTGAATTCTATGTACGTTTGAAGCAAAAGTAGCTATAAGTATCCTGCTGTCTGCATTTCGGAATATGTCATTAAAAGTTTCGCCTACTGTTCTTTCTGACATTGTATAACCAGGACGTTCCACATTGGTACTATCACACATCAGTAGCAAAACTCCTTTTTGCCCAAGTTCTGCAAAACGCGGAAGATCAATGGGGTCACCGGAAATAGGTGTATAGTCGACCTTAAAATCCGATGTATGTACAACTGTTCCAGCCGGACATTGAATAGCCAACCCCATAGCATCAACTATGCTGTGGGTAGTACGGATAAACTCAATTTTGAAGGCACCCAGTTCTATTGTCTGTCCGGGAGTTACAGAATTAAGCTTGCATTCAGAAAGTATTCCATGCTCCTCAAGTTTATATTCGAGCAACCCAAGTGCAAGCCTGCTGCCATAAACAGGTACATTAATTTCCTTCAGCACATAAGGCAAGCCACCGATATGATCCTCATGTCCATGAGTAATAATAATTCCCCTCACCCGTTCCCTATTTTTGAGCAAATATGTTATGTCAGGCAACACCAGATCTATACCCAACATATCATCATCTGGAAATGCCGTACCACAGTCAACTGCAAAAATATCCTCACCGTATTCAAAAACAGTGATATTCTTTCCTATCTCCCCTAGGCCTCCAAGAGGAATAACTTTTAGTTTTTTCTTACTTTTCGCCACAATAGTCCTCCAATTAACACTTGTATTTTAAAATACACAAAAAATTTTGGTTAAATCCTTCCTTGTATATATTTTCCCATTACTTACCTTTTAATTCAGAATTTTCATCAAACACTTCATTTTTACACATCAAATTATTCTATTCTTTTTCAAAAATCAAAATTCTTACCATAAGTATTACATTTCTTTAAACACCTTAAAATTCAAAAAGTTGGATTCCCTATTGTCTAAAGTATTGAGACTGAGTTATTTATTAATTGCATGTTGCTATATTATACCGTTGCCGAATCTTCGCCTATAGCCACATTTTCTGCATAGCTCCTCAACAGCAAATCTCCTTGAAAAACCATCGAAAATGTTTTTTGCTCTTTGACTTTCAATTATCTCCGAAAAACGACTGGAATTTATATTTCCCAGATTAATTATTCCTTCCCCATCAAGACAACAAGGCACTACGGTTCCATCAACCAATACTGCCACCTGATTCCTGAGGCCAAAGCAAAAACCTGCTCCATTATCTTCTTTCTCATTTAAGTCCGGCCACATAAATTCATATTCCTGATTCAAGTAAACTTTGTCTGCAATTTTAATGCCCCTTGCAGGAGTGACTTCTTCTTTTATCTTGTAGGTTAAATCAAACTCCTTTTCTATTATTTCCAGTAATTCATGATTTCTTTTTGTCTTTAAATTAACTGCATTATCCTGTTCTAAATTCCACAGTCTTAATGATATTATAACATCCGTTTTATCTCTCACTTCTCTTATAAATGTGAGAATGTCCCTCAAGTATTCTTCCTTATCATACCCTTCGTTTCCGTAAAAGCTGTGCAGTGAAAAGTTTACCTGCCTAAGAGCAGGCTTTAGAATTATCTTATCCTTAACCCTGTTTATAAGGGTTCCATTCGTAGTTATGTTAACCTTAAAGCCCTTTTCATAGCTTGCATCCAAGAACCTGCCTATTTCCGGATGAAGTAGAGGTTCACCTTTTACATGCATGTAAATATAATCGGTATATAATTTTATTTGATCCAATAATTTATTGAATGTTTCCAGTTTCATAAATTCAGGTTTCCGCCTTGTAGCGGGGCAAAAATTACATTTAAGATTACATACATTTGTGATTTCTATATAAAACTTCTTAAACCTCTTCATTAGGTAGATTCTCCTCATTAAAAGTTCTCACAAAAAATAGAGCTAATAGTCCTTTTATTATACCACACTTAATAGTTAGCTCCGGCATTTTTATAGCCTATTTGAATAAATAAGTATGTTTTAAATTAAAGTTAATAATTGCAACTGATATCATTGAGGAAATGAGAATCATGTATGGAAATATGCTTGACAGGGCTGTCTAAAACTTGCTGCAAGGGAATGTTACCGATTCCAAGTATAATTAATTCTTTCATGGCACCACCTGTATAGTCTTAACGTATTCTCCCTCGGAATATACATGTGTGGCGCAGGAAACACACGGATCAAAAGAACGTATAATTCTGCCCAGTTCAATCGGGTTCTCAATCGTTTGAATGTTTGTACCAATTAACGCTTGTTCAGCTGCTCCCATCAAATTATTATTCCCTCTCGTAGAAAGATTCCATGCTGAAGGAGTGATGATCTGATAAAAAGAGATCGTTCCATTATTAATTTTAAGCCAATGCCCAAGAGCTCCTCTCGTAGTGTCAACAAGTCCTGTACCTTGTGAAAAATCAGGAATAGTATATTCTTTTTGCATAGATACTCCCGAAGTTATATTTTCCATAAGGACTCCTATGATTTCAGCTATTTTCCTAGCTTCCAGAACTCTGGCAATAATTCTATCCATTGTCGATATTCCATTTCTATAATCACCACAAAGCCACTGTCTTGCCAATGGACCAACTTCACAGGTCAATCCATTATATCTGGGTGCCTTTACCCATGAATATGCATTTATCTTGTCCATATCTGCTTCCGGAACTGTTTCCATAGGTTTATATGAATCCTTTTTATCCACATACCAGGAATAGTCAATTTCTTCTGTTATTTTAACAGGGTTGAATATGTTTTCTTTACCCTGAACATAGACTTTCGGGTTTACATACAAAGTTCCAAACTCCTTATAACCGTTAAAGCAACCATAACTCAGAAAGTTTCCATACCCTCCTCCAAGGCTGTAATAATCACCATAATACTGGGCAATTGAATACACATCCGATACCATTTTTTCAGTAATAAACCGCCTTATTTTATGTAAAATAGACTTCATCTTTGTAATCTTATCTAAAGTGGCCTGACCAGTAATTCCACCAACAAAAATTCCGTGATTGTGTGGCATTTTTCCTCCAAGCAACGCTAACATTTGGTGAGCACTTCGACTGATATCAAGTGATTCAAAATAGTGTCCCGCTAATTCGTCGTTTTTTCTCTTTGGCAATCTGAAATCATCATGCTCATTCACATACAAAGGGTAATCCTCCGGCAGTCTCACAAAATCCAGCAAAGTATATTGATAAAAGTGCCTTATATGGTTTTGCAAAAACTCGCAGCCGTGAAGAATATCACGAAGATACTTTCCCTGTTCGTTTGGGGTAATCCCTATTGCATTTTCCAAAGCAAGCGTGGATGCAACAGAATGTGCCGTAGAACATATTCCACATATACGCTGAGTATAATATATTGCATCAAACGTTTTCCTTCCATGCAATATCTTCTCAAATCCCCTGAAAAACAATCCCTTCGTTTTCGCATCTATTACTGTATTGTTTTCAATTGTAGCATCAATCTCCATGAAACCGCTTATTCTTGTAATGGGGTTTAAAACAATTCTCTGTGTCATCTTTCTACCTCTCTTGTGGTGTTGTACTTAATGAACGGTTCCAATTGACCCGGAAATCCAGACATTGCGTATCTAATTATTTTGCAATAAACCTTTACATTCATTTTGGATATTACAAAATATATAGTATAAGGTGCATAAGTCTACTATTATAAATCTATTATTATTTTGTAATTTTTATACATATTTCCCAATAATATTTACATAAATTATAATCATCTATTCCAAAACCTAATTTTAGAGCAGGTTTATTATCCCGATATATCCTTGGCAAAATACATGAAGACCATGCCACATCAAGATACCTTTTAGGTGCATATTAATCTCTAAACTACAAAAAATAATCTGTATAAAAATGAAAAGGATGTGTTATAATGGCACTATTAGGAAACCCTTTTGTAGCAAATGTCCCAAGACAAATGTCCAGTGAAGAATTGGCTCAGGCTCTCCGGGTAGATATTGCTGGCGAACTTGAAGCTATTATTGGATATGAGGCTCATGCTATGGCTACAAATGATGAAAGAGTAAAAAAGATTCTTTACCACATTGCGGATGAAGAAAAACAACATGTGGGAGAGCTCCAACAACTTCTTTATATTTTGTGTCCAAAAGAGGCTGAACACACTGAAAAAGGCAAACAAGCTATTGTGCAACAGCAAGCACAAAACTTTTCCACCCCCATGCAATAAGACTTCAATAAAAAAAGGCTGAACAAAATTTAAACCTGTTCAGCCTTTTAAAGCGAAATGTTATAAGTTAAAGCTTGAAAAGCAATTCCTCGTATTTTTGCTTATACCGGAAAGTATAATAAAATTCGTCTATGTACTACACATAGTTATTGTCAATCATTGTACAACTGAAATTCATATATTCTAGCAATACCGTCACTATCAGCAATATTAATTTTCAGCCTGAAATATCTTGCTTGTACTGTGTATGGCAGATATCGATTGGTTATTCCTGCTGTATTATTACTAACATTATCTACTACTTTCCAGTTTATATTATCATTACTTGCTTCAAGACTAAAATTGTTGGTAAAGAATTGACTGTATGCCTGGTTACCCCCTTTTTCGTAAACAACAAGCCAACGGTTTACCCTGGTTATTTCGCCCAGATCCACAGACAACCACGAGCCATCACCTTCTCTTCCAACCTTACCCTCCGGATTCAAACCTGAACACCATTTGTCCTACAAATTATTCCAAGTACCATTAACCGCTTTATCAGGAGTTTCATTACGCCAATCTTTAACGGAGGCATTTACAGGTTTATTTAATGCCAGGTTCTTACCTGTATTTGGAATCTTCGGAGTACAAGGTATACTTCTTCTGTATTCAACAGATTCATTATTGCTGTTTACACATTTCATTATAACTTCGTAGTATCCCTTTTCATAATTGAAATCACTGAAATCTATTTCACCGGGGAACATATTATAGGCATGTTGTGTGTCAATCTCACTCAATGGAATATCCAGACTTTTGCTGGGTGATTTTACAGTTACTTTTGTAAGCCTGAGATTCTTAGCATTTTTCAGGTAGAATGGTCTTGTGTATTCATATGCTTTTGCAGAAACCTTACACTCTGGTGAATCGCTGAGATAATCATATGTTAATGAAGTCAAAACCGTCTTAGCATCTTTGTCACCAACTCTCCCATTGGTGCCATTGTCCATTCCACCATTACATAAATTATATATAAATTTGGGTGAATACTTATACTTATTTGCCGTATCGTTCTTTACATCCAAATTTCTTGCCTTTGCAAGGGTATAGGTTAATTGGTAATAACATATTGAAAACGGCACACAGGAACCTTGCTTTCATTGGTTTGCGATAGGTGGGAAATACTTAGATTTCTGTTATCAACATACTTTGGTAACGAGCTTGCTGCCATTGCTGACAAACCAACTGTAGGTGCCAAATTAACAAATAGCCCCAATAGCAATAAAATTGCAATAATCCTTTTCATATACAAATTCCTCCCCTTATAATTAGTTTATTTAGCGCTAAAGTATCTCTAAATACACGAACAATTTAGATACCCGCACTCAATAAAACTTTTACTTGAGTTTCATTGTATCATGAAAATATATAGCATTTTGTCATACTGTCCCACCGGTAAAGGTGAATGGGGTTTGTAAATGCTTAGCACTTTCCTCCACTTTGGCTACTATATATTATAGGTATGGTCTAAAGGACCGCTGCCTTTTCCAATATTCAAGCCTGCTTTTAATGCTCCCGTTATAAAATCTTTTGCGTTAGAAATACTTTGCTCCAATGTATATCCACCTGCAAGATTGCACGCAATGGCAGAAGACAATGTGCATCCTGTTCCATGTGTATTTTTATTGTCCACACGTTCAGACTTATACCAGTACGATTTCCCTCCAATGTACAGCAAATCGTCAGCAGTACTTTGTAAATGCCCCCCTTTGATCAAAATACCTCCACTTACCATATCCGATATCTTTTCCGCCGCCTTAACCATATCTGAGGGGGATTGGATCTCAAATCCACAAAGTGTTTCTGCTTCAGGAATGTTAGGTGTAATAACCGTACCAATTGGAAGTAACTTTGTCACAAGGGTTTCCATAGCCTCGTCACAGAGCAGACGACTACCGCTTGTAGCAACCATAACAGGATCCACAACTATATTGTCTGCCTTATACTCCATCAACTTATTTGCTATAATTTCAATAATCCTGCTGTTTGAAACCATGCCAATTTTAACAGCGTCAGGGCGAATATCGGAAAATATGCAGTCAATTTGCTGACCTACAAATTCAGGTGTTGCTTCCAGCACACCATAAACACCTGTTGTATTTTGGGCTGTCAATGCTGTAATTGCGCTCATAGCATACATTTTATGGGCTGTTATAGTTTTAATATCTGCCTGAATACCGGCTCCGCCACTACAGTCAGAACCTGCAATTGTCAATACTTTTCTGATCATATATAAATCCCCATTCCGTATTTTTATTTTTCTTTATTTATATATCCACAGGATACCATTTCCTTTGAAAGTGATAATAATTCTTTGGTTGCCAAACAAATATCCGGCTGTGCAAAAACAGCGGATATGACAGCAACGCCATCAATTCCTGTACCCGAAAGTTCCAGAATATTTTGAGCATTAATTCCTCCAATTGCTACTATCGGTATGCTCACACAATTGCATATCTCTTTCAGGGTTTCCAATGAAACCATATCAGCATCAGCTTTTGTTGATGTGGAAAATACAGCTCCAATACCTATATAATCTGCACCCTGCTTCTCTGCAAGAATTGCCTGTTCTACTGTCTGGGCAGAAACTCCGATAATTTTGTCTTTCCCCAGCTTCATACGCACATTACCAGCTTCCATATCGCTCTGCCCCACATGAACTCCATCCGCATCACAGGCAATTGCAATATCCACATTGTCATTGATTACAAAGGGAACGTTATAGCTTTTACATAACGCTTTAATTTCCGTGGCTTCCTTAAAAAAACTGTCATAATCAAGTTCTTTTTCCCGCAATTGAATAAAAGTTGCCCCGCCTTTGAGGGTCTCCTCAACCTGCTCAGCCAAGGTGCGTCCGCCTAACCATGAACGGTCTGTCACCACATACAAACACATTGATTGTTTACTTAATTTCATATCTGGCTCCTCTCATTAGTGTCTCACCATCAAGACCATAAATCCCATCAATCAGGTAATTTCTAAACGTAGAATTTCCTCCACCGGTTCTCTCTATCCTGTCAAAGGCCAATTCACCACAAAGACCCATAGCGCAAACTGCTGCTGCAGTTGCTTCAAGTGCTTTGCCCGGATTTGCAACCAGATACGCCGCTATCATAGCAGTGAGCATGCAGCCGCTTCCTGTAATATCTGCCATCATAGAATTGCCATTTCGGATAATGTAGGCCTTCTTTTCATCGGCCACAATGTCGATTGCACCCGTAATTGTTACCACAGCACCTGTTTTCTTTGAAAACGCCTTTGCAAATTCAACTACGCCATCAAGGTTTTGATCTGTTACAACATCTGCGATATCCGCATCCACACCTTTTGTTGTCCCTTCACCTTGTGCCAGTGTCTTGATTTCTGAAATATTTCCGCGGATGGCAATAAATCTGACTTCATCCAAAAGCTTCTGAGAAGTCTCTGTGCGAAGTTTTGATGCTCCCGCACCCACAGGGTCAAGAATTACAGGATGTCCAAGCTGATTGGACCTTTTTCCCGCCAGAAACATTGATGGAATTGTACACTGATTAAGTGTTCCGATATTTATATTCAATCCACCGCAAATGGAAGTAATCTCCTCAACCTCACCCGTATCATCCGCCATAATTGGCGAGCCACCACAGGCAATCAAAATATTCGCACAGTCATTCACGGTTACATAATTGGTTATGCAATGTACAAGCGGATGTACCTTCCTAACATTATCAAGCATCTCATTAAGCATGTTTTTTACCTCCAACATTTATAATATACAATAATACGGAGCATAGAAACAATAATCATAACAGGCGATCTACTCCATTTCCTCACTTTAAGACCTCACACAAAAACGGGAAACACCCTCAGGCATTTCCCGCAAATAAGCAATAGTATTACTTCCTTCGTTGGCATTATCCACATCAGGTGTAAGGGTCGAAGTTGAAAACTTCCTCTCAGCCTGCGAACCAAGCTCCCCTGTTCATTTTTCATTATTCTAGCATATAATTATACCAGTTGTCAAAACCTCTGTTTTTATCATTTTTCCTGCTTTGCTGTTACTTCCTTATAGAATTTCTTCAGATCATCTTTTATTTCTTCCGACAGGTTATGCCAGCGTATCCCCTGAATAGCCCCTTCTAATGCACATAAAGTATTGAAGCAGGTGTCTCCCTCAACTAAATAAAGTTTGATGAATGCCTCTTTACTTCCGGTTCCCTTTAGAGTTTCAACATCATTTATTCCGATTGAAGCAAGTCTTTTCTCACATGTTGCCCCTATATTGGGCAGTTTGCTCAGTTCTCCCATGACCACTCCTCCTTAAAAATCCTTTTGCCCTATTTCTTTCTCTAGCTTCTCCAAGTTAAAAATTGTGATTTAGACACAAAATCAATGCACAAAAATTTATACCTATTATATACCAAAATATATAATTGTTACAATGTCCATACACAAATAAAAGCATGTAATAAATGTGAAGAAAAATATGCATCCACCTAAAGTATTTGTAAATAGTGCCTTAAAATAAAATTTCTATTTAAACCGTGCACGGCACAAGCATAAAAACATTTACCTATAAAATAGAGGATGTTCACAAAATTCGTCGAATAACATAATAGTATAATAATAGTAAATTTAATAGAGGAGAAAAGCTTATGAATAAGAACTCAATTCTTGTGGATAACGAACTGGAAGCCAATAAGTTTTCTTCAATTGTTACACTATGTACAAATTTGATTATTCTGCTTGCTTTTTTTCTTAATCTAGCAGGCATTTTTGTAGTTCCCATGGGAACAGTAATAACCGCTACTCTTGCATCCATAATTTTACTTTCAGCACCAAGCATAATCGTGTTTGGGTTAAAAAAAAGAGGTTCGTGGGTTAAATATGCCACAACAACTTCAGTAGTGCTTATGGTAAGTATAATAACAGTAATTCTTAAGTTCCATGCAATAGTATTGTTTGCTTTTCCACTGGCAATATCAAGCTTATTTTTTTCAAAAAAACTAAGCTGGTATACATCCATAACATCTGTTGTATTTCTTTCTATTGCCCAGGCTCTATCCCTTTCATCCAAAGGTGTTATTGATAATAACTATCCGGATATGTATTCAATGATAGTGTTTGGCATTATTCCCAAAGCATTTCAATTAATTATGCTATCCTTTATATTTATAATGCTGTCAAAAAGAACTCGCCTTATGCTTGCCAACATGATGGGTGCAAAAGATCAGGAAGAAATGCTAAGTAAGATGATGGCAGTTACCGAAAAATCAACCGATGTATCCAACTCTCTTGCTCAATCGGTTAATAACCTGTCACTGATGACCGAACAAACCACAATATCAAATGAAGATATATCTTTAAGGACAACAAAACTTGCGGAAGGTTCAAAAAATTCAATAAAATGTATGGAAGAAGCTTCTTCTGAAGTTGAAAGCATGTCTGAAAACTTGCAAAAGATATCTGAGGAGAGCAAGAAGATAGGCATTATTTCAGAACAGGTCAAGCAAATGACGGAAAACAACGAGCAGGTTATAAGCAACGCTGTAGAGAAAATGAGCGCAATTGCCGTGGCAACTATGCAGAGCAAGGAGATAATTGCCAAACTTGAACAGAGATCCAGTGAAATATCCAACTTTGTTGAAGTAATCACCCAAATATCGGAGCAAACAAACTTGCTGGCAATCAACGCCTCCATTGAATCAGCACGAGCCGGAGAACAGGGTAAAGGCTTTTCCGTAGTCGCACAAGAAATCAGAAATCTGGCTGAGGAGGCCCAAAAGGCTGCCAAAGATATATCCACCTCGATAAACAAGATAATAGAAGATACTCAAGAAGCTGTCAGCTCAATGGATAATGGTTCTAAACTTGTTGAAACAGGACTTAAAATCATTGAGGAGGCTCGTAACTCTTTTACCAAGGTAGTAACAGCCAACAAAAACATCAATGATATGCTTTCTGTAGTAAACGGAGACACTTTAGAAACAGCAGCGCTTAGTAAAAAAATAGTCAATTTGGTTGCAGATGTAAAAAATACCAATACAAATGCACTTTATGATATTGAGCAGATCGCCATGGCAAGTGGGAATCTTGTAGCATCAATGCAGGAAGTTGACTTAGCAGTTGATGATATTGAGACAATGTCAAGGGAACTGCTTGAGGTGGTTCAGAAGTAGGGGTACAAAAACAAAGTGCATTTTAACACCAAAATCAAAGATTTGTGTTAAAATGCACTTCATAAAAAAATTATCCCTTATGTGAATCCACAATTCATTAATGGTTTCCGCAGGAACATCCACCTTCTACATGGGAGTGCCCGTGACCTGCACAGCCTGCATCATTAGATTTTAAGCTTCCCGCTAAATACGCCTTGATTACTTCATCAATGTTTCCGCTTGCCCCGGATATAATTCTAATACCGTTTGAAACAAGGCCTTGCCTTGCACCTTCACCCATACCTCCTGCTATGACCATATTAACATTATGTGTTACGAGGAATGCCGGAAGAAGTCCATGTTGATTTCCAATTGTACTTATTACTTTTTTGTTTTTAACTTCAGAGTTTTCTATCTCAACAATTGTAATATTTTCACACTTTCCAAAATGCTCGGATACATCGGATCCCTCGGTAGGAATTGCAATTTTCATAGAACCATCCTCTTTTTCATCCACAGCTAAACTATTCTCTATATATCGAACTGCATCGGACAAGTATTCATGGTTGACTTTGTCAATTTCACCATTGTCACATAATTCTGCGACTGCAGTATCAATCGGCATCTTTCCAAGCAGGTTTATACCAAGTTCTTCTGCAACCTTATCAATTTTACTGTCTCCAAAAAGCTTTATCTCTTTTCCACAATCCGGACATTTCAAATAGCTCATATTTTCAACAATGCCCAATATTGGAATGTTCATTGCTTTAGCCATATTATAGGCTTTCTTTACAATTAATGAAACCAAATCCTGCGGAGAAGTTACAATAACAATACCGTCCAATGGTATCGATTGATAAACCGTTAACGGGACATCCCCAGTTCCCGGCGGCATGTCCAGAAATAAATAGTCAACATCTCCCCAGATAACATCAGTCCAGAACTGTTTTACAACTCCGGCAATAACAGGGCCCCTCCAGATAACGGGTAAATCCTCTTGCTCCAGCATAAGATTTAGCGATATAACTTTTATATTATTATGGGACTTTTGAGGATAGATGCCAAGCTCACTGCCCTCTGCTTTATTCGTAATACCAAACATTTTTGGTATGGAAGGCCCGGTAATGTCCGCATCCAGGATACCAACCTTATACCCCTTTCTGCTCATCATCACTGCCAGTGTGGATGTCACAAGGGACTTTCCAACACCACCTTTTCCGCTGACCACAGCTATTACACGATTAATTCTGTTAAGCTCATGAGTTTTTTCTGTTAAATTCTTTGGCTTGCCACCACAACTTCCTGTTGAACATGTGCTGCCACAGCTTGTGCTATCGCACCCACAACTATTATTATTCATTCCTTGTCACCTCTAAATTCTCCCTAATATACTTTTTGATAACATTGTCGTATTCACTTTTAATTGAATTGAGTAATGCGTTGGAAGCAGACCCATAATAATGACTGTCTATACTGGCTACCGGCAACACTTTTATGGAAGTACCCGTAATAAATACTGCATCAATATTTGAAAGCTCAGTGACACTAAGTGGCATCTCAACTAATTCAATCCCTAATCTTCCACATACATCCACTACGTAATTTCTGGTTATTCCTTCTAATACTAGACTTCCTGGAGCTGTTAGCACTTTTTTACCCTGCACAAAAAAAGCATTTGATTTACTGCCTTCAAGAATTTGATTGTTTGAATTTACCAGAAGAAGCTCAAAGGCTTTTGTCTCACGCATTTTTTCAGCTACGGCAGCGACATAATTAGAGTTCAACTTTTTTACATTAGGATTGTCTCTTTCTATATTAAGAAGACTTACAAATACTCCACTTGCATATTCTTCATCAGAAGGGTAGTAAAATTTGCTGGCGTATGCTACAAGCATTTGCCTGGAATTCTGAACTGAGATAATAATTTTCACATTAAAATTCTCTGTTTGCTCCACAAAAGCCAGTTTTTTTATGCTATCCGTTATGTTTTTCAGTTCGAGAAAGCATTCAATTCCTATTAAATCCAAGGATCTCTTCAACCTGTTAAAGTGTTCTTCAAGGAAAAGAGGAACTCCACTTATAACCCTTACGACCTCGTAAACCATTTTATCAATATTAAGTAATTCAAGTTCATCAACCGGTTTAGATTCATTATCGATTATACAATAACTGCCTATATTATCAGTTATAACCACATCCAACATCTCCATATGTTACATATTTTTATTAAATAAGTATTGATAACAAACTCACAAGCAAAATCTAGTTAATTTGGCCTAAAACCTTATCAAGAATCTTTATTGCCTCATCAATTTCGGCACTGGATACATTTAAAGCCGGCATAAACCTGATAGAATAATCATTTGGTGCGTTAACCAGCAAGAAATTATTCATGCACTCGTCTTTTATCTGACTTGCAACTTCCTTATTCAATCCTATTGCAAGGAGCATTCCACATCCCCTTATTTCTTTTATTACAGAATACTTATCTTTCAACATTGTCAACTGACCAATAAAGTATTCTCCCATCTTCTTTGCATTATTGCACAAATCCGACTTAATAATTTCCTCAACTACTGCCTTACCTACTGCTGTAGCTAATGGTGTGGAACCATAGGTACCGCCCTGATCTCCGGCTTCAAAACAGCATACCTTTTCCTTTGCAAGCACTGCTGAAAGCGGGAAACCACCTCCAATCCCCTTGGCAAGAGTCATTATATCCGGCTCTATTCCATAAGCCTCATAGGCAAACATATACCCAAGTCTGCCAAGCCCTGTCTGTACCTCATCTATTATAAGTAGTATGTTATTTTCATTGCATAGTTCCCTTACCTGCCTGATATATTCCTTATCAGCCGGTACCACACCTGCTTCTCCCTGAACAAGTTCCAACATGATGGCACATGTATTTTTAGAAATGGTCTTTCTCAGTTCATCAATATCATTGTATGTTACTCTTGTAAAGCCTTCAGGTTTTGGCTCAAAAAGCTTTTCCCATTTCTTTTTACCTGAAGCTGCCATCATAGCAAGTGTTCTTCCATGAAAACCATTCCAAGTAGTAATAACTTCATATGCCCCATTTAAATATTTCTGTCCGTATTTCCTTGCCAGTTTCACCGCGCCCTCATTTGCCTCGGCACCTGAATTAATGAAAAACACTTTATCCAAACATGAAATTTCTGTAAGCAGGCTTGCAAATTCAATTGCAGGTTTATTGTAATATGCAGGACTAGGATTTATAAGTAATTTAGCTTGTTTGAGCATAGCATCAACCATTATTGGTGAGGAATGCCCCAAGCAACATACAGCCCAACCTTCAATAAAATCTAAGTATCTATTTCCATTATTGTCCCACAAGTATGATCCTTCCCCTCTTGTGAAGACAATTTCAGGCCTATTGGTAACATACATTATAGATTTTTCCGCTTTTTCTATCAATTCTTTAGTATCATTAGTAGCATCCATATTAACACTCCTTTAGCAATAATTTAAGAAACATTATATCATATATGATTTAAAAAATACTACTTTCAACATAAATTCAACTAAAATCACACCTTGACTTCTTATACTTCATATGATAGCTTAAATATGTAGCAAATATTATAATAATTATCAAAAGGATGGTTTTGATGTCGGTAAGCTCTGTAAAGGTTATTTTCAACTAAATAAGTTGAGAGGGCGCAAGATCAACAGGTGAATTCCTGTCTGTTTGTTGTGTCCTGAATAAGACATTACCTTACAGACTGCTTCAAAAAAACATTTCGATTGCATTTACTTAATATGTGAAGAAGAGACGTATGGCGCGACAAGGTATGTTTGTCGGGCTATTTTATTTTCACATAAATATAATTGCATTTGTTCAGCTAAACCCACAGAAGCACTCTGCCTTATAGGCAAGGTATGTCTTCTGTGGGTTTGTTTATTAGCAAAAACCTTAATCAAGCGGGTCTAAGTGCCCCCTGAAATTTCTATTCGGTCTAAGGAGGAACAACAAATATGATTAAAAAAATGTTTAACACATTAGAATTCAATAAAGTTCTTAACATCCTAGAAGAACATGCTTTGTCTGAGAATGCAAAAACAAAAATACGAAACCTTGAACCCTATCTCTCCGAAAGCGAAGTATCTAAACACATTCATGAAACAACTGACGCAAAGTTGATTATAGAGCACTACGGAACACCTCCTCTATCAGTCATGAACGATCTGGATAAATCACTGTCTTTACTGGGCAAAGGCGCACTACTTATGCCGGATCAGTTGGGAAACATTGCACAATTCCTCACTGCCTGCAGAAGATTAAAGGCTTACCTAAAGAAAGCTGAAAATAGCTTTTTATCCGTTGCTTCATATGGCAATTCCATTTTTGATTTATCCGAGGTGGAAGATGAAATAAACCGTACCGTACGCGGCGGTCAGCTTGATGACAAAGCTTCTCCTCTGCTGTCCGACATCCGGAGGAAAATCTCCAATGCTGGAATGCAGGTGAAATCAAAACTCGACTCATTGCTTCGGAATAATAAAAACTGGTTTTCCGAAGGCTTTGTTTCAATTCGCAACGGGCAATATACCCTTCCTGTGAAGAGAGAATATAAAAACCAGGTAAGCGGCACTGTTGTTGATGTTTCACAAAGCGGTGGTACGTATTTTATTGAACCCTCTGTTGCAAGAAAGCTACATGATGAAATGGCTCTGCTGCGTATAGAAGAAGAAAATGAAATCCGACGTATTTTATATACACTGACAGCCCTCGTAGAAGAACACCTTATGTCCATCAAAATAAATATTGAAGCAATGGAAATCCTGGATTTTATATTTGCAAAAGCGAAGCTGAGTATATCAATGAAAGCAGTTCCCTTGCCAGTAAACTGCGAGAGAAAAATTGAAATAAATGCCGGACGCCATCCCTTATTAAAATCAGATAAGGTAGTTCCCCTTGACTTCAAAATTGGTGGTGATACAAAAGGCGTAATTATCACTGGTCCAAATACAGGTGGAAAAACTGTTGCTTTAAAGACAATAGGTTTACTGTCGCTGATGGCACAAAGCGGGCTTCATGTCCCTGCACAAGATGGTTGTTTTACAATGAATAATTATGTTTTGTGTGATATAGGTGACGGACAAAGCATAACAGAAAATTTATCTACCTTTTCATCACACTTGACAAATATTATTCAAATACTTAAGCTTGCTGATGATCAATCACTTATTTTGCTTGATGAGTTGGGATCAGGAACTGATCCTGCCGAAGGAATGGGTTTGGCAACTGCAATCTTGGAAGAATTGTCATCCAAAAACTGCCTATTTGTAGCAACTACACATTATCCGGAAATAAAGGATTACGCAAAATTGACACCCGGCTTAATCAACGCAAGGATGGCCTTTGACCGACAAAGCCTCTTGCCTTTGTATCAATTGGTAATCGGTGAGGCTGGTGAAAGCTGCGCTTTATATATAGCCAAACGTTTGGGGCTTCCTGAAAGAATGATTCAAAGGGCCAGCTTGGCCGCATATGGCAGCAAAATCAATATTTCTGCCACTTTGCCCTCCCAACAGGAAGTGGACCAAAATGTACAGCCCTATCAAAGGATAAAAAAACGGGAAGCTGGCAAATCACCTGACACTCCGCGTAGCATGAAATTCAACATTGGTGACAGTGTAATGGTTTATCCTCAAAAAACCATTGGCATAGTATATCAGAAGGCTAATGAGAGAGGCGAAATCGGTGTTCAGATAAAAAATAAAAAGCTCCTGATTAACCACAAAAGGTTGAAGCTTCATGTGCCGGCAAGCGAGCTATATCCTGAGGACTATGACTTTTCCATAATCTTCGAAACAGCCGAGAATAGAAAGAAAAGTCATGATATGGAACGCAAACACGACCCAAATATTATTATTGAGAGGTAACAAAAAAACAACTTACTGACTAATTAAAACAGGGTGCTACAGATTGCAGCACCGTAGCACCCTTAATTACTTTACATGTTTTGAACTCTTTGGGCAACAGCACCCACAATACCAAGCTTATTTGACAATCGGCAGCTTCAAATGACTGTCCAGAATGTACTTCCATAACCATGCAAAATCAATTGAATTTACCGATCCGTCCAAGTTAAGATCAGAATTTCTGACGTTGATTTGATTCGCACTAATTTGCCCTAATAAATAAGCTTTTAGGTTTGCCACATCTATAGAATTTATTTTGTCATCATTATTTACATCGCCATATAGCGTTAATATGTTCAAATCAATATTATCCACATCACTGTTGACATACAATGTACAAATTTCTTGTTGATACAAAGCTACCGTTCCGGTTGGCGAATAGTACCCCTTTAAAATATAATTATTTTCTTGTGCACCATAGAGCACGCAGTATTCAGAATATTCGGGATAAACAGTGATTTCATAATTGGCATAGTTAGCTCCCTCGGGAATTAACACCCCATTTTCTATATAATTTTCGAATTTCGTGGGCCCTGCAATTGTTATATGGGTTGTATAGTATAAGGCAGACAAACTTACATAATAACCGCCTTCGTCGGCAACTTCACCATATGGCAGTCTAACTTTACCACTAATTATATTTCCTCTGTCTAAGTATAGCTCTAAATCGGTATCGCTAAGTATCTTTGTTCTATCGCCAAGTTTATATGACGTTGGGCATACACCTGAAATATATTCATTAGTATTATAATTAAAGTAGTATCCCGAAGAATATAAAGGGAGATCTACTTCAAAGCTCCCCCTGTCTTCGCCTTTTTTGATAACTGCATTGACTTTATCATAAAAATACAAATCTCTCCTTGGATCACCATCGCATATATCATAGGGATCACTTTGTGCTGTGACATTTACTGTAACCGTTGAGTCACTCTGAGCAGTCAGCCCATTAGGGAGCAATACAGTAGCTCTCACCTTTCTGCTCTCCACCAAAGTAATATTTACATTGGAGTAGTTTTCAAATTTGGTCAGTGTTTCAGCAAAATATTCAAAAGGCTCCTGGTTTTCTCCGGTGTAATAACTTACATTATAATACCCTTCAACAGGTTCCGCTAATTCACATCTGACCACGTATCCATTACCAAGGGACAAAATACTCAAACAATAGCCTGTGCTGGTTTTCCCCTCTTCAATAATATATTCATGGCTAGATACAGACTTTGATGATTCTGCAATCACTTTCAGCTTAATACCTCCTTCCGGTGCCACCTTTCCATCCGGCAAATATATGGTACCAAATATAGTTGGTGGAGGTGTCAAACCGTAGACATTGCAATATGAGACAGCAAATGTCAGAACCATAAAACAGATCATAAACATGCGTTTCACAATAATCAACTCCCCTTTTATAAATTAATAATTAATTTTATCATTAAAATATTTTAGTATGAAAATAACTGAATAGAATTAGAAATTGAATTTCAATATATCTTATACAGATATTTTATCATTACTAGAGATAATTTACCAGTAAAGCATGTATTTAGATATTTAAACTATTTTCCTTCAACATTATACTGTTGCAATGCAGATAATAATTGCGGGTTATATCTTCCATCATCAGTAATATTTTTATGGACAAATGCAACCATGATAATTAAAAATAATCTTTTCAAAAATATCCCCCCATTGATTATTACAAAATTATAACAGGCCAATACCATTGTCAGGAAGCTTCTGAAGCAATTTTTCATTGGCTTTGAGCATATTATCGTAATAATCATTGTATTCCGGACTTAACTTACGCATTGCAGGAATGAATACTTCATAGTATCCGCTTGTTTCCCCAAACGTTCGGAACAAATTCATAAATTTAGCCATAATAGAGTTCGGATATTCATTTGATTTCTTAAATTCAGAGTATTTTATGATGCTCTCCTTATTACTTTCCCAGTATGATTCAAAGTCTTTAAAAGCATCCTGCATATTCATACTCATCATTTCAAGTCTCTCATCATCCATACCTGAATCCACTTCTTCAAATAGAGGTTTTATCTCCTCGGGTATTTCGATGGATTCCATATTATCTAAAAAATCAATAATTATGTCATACATCCTTTTTTGTTCATCAGTTTTTATCGGTGCATTAAGAAATTGTCCAAAATGAAGACTTAAATAGCGTCCAATATACCCCGGAAATGCCATCAGCAATTTTTCCTTAATGGTTATTTGTTGTTCCAGTAAATCAAGCTTTCTCTGTATATCTTCCATACTTTTTCCCCGCACCAGCTGTTCAATCAAATCTGTCCTGGCCAGCGCTGCCTTCGCTTTTATTTGCATCTCCTGCTTAATCGTCATCAAAGCAGAATCTTTGTCTTTGCTTTCAACCACCTGTTTAATTTGATCAATATTTAAGCCAAGCTTTCTCAACATAGCAATGGTATTCAAATTGCAAAGATCAGCTTCAGTAAACTCCCTGTATCCATTTTCTTTTGTTACGGGAAAAACCAGTCCCTTAGCTTGATAGTATTCTATTGCTTTCTTGGTTAATCCTGTCTGTTTGCATACTTCATTGATTTGCATTACTTTGGCCACCTCCCTATCATAAAGTTTAAGCTATAACCCAAGGTGACAGTCAAGTACCTAATGAATAAAAGCAAAATGATTAATATGATTTTACACCATTATTTTACATAACACAATGGCATTCTTCTTAGCTTTTCCATGTGTATTCAAAAACAGAATGTGGTATTAATTGGGCTCAGGGTCTCCTTGATTTCCGATAATTGCCATATTTAAATTTCTGTTGAAAAATTCAATACGAAGGTGTATAATATTCAGATGTAATTGTAATGTAGAGCAAAACAACTGGAGTTGTTATTCTAGGTTGCAGTTTCTGTTGCGATATGATTATCAAAATGAAAGAGACGGTTTTTTGTTAGAAAACAAAGGAAACCGTCTTTAATTATAATTATAAGGAAATGGGGAATAATCATGGATTACAAAAAATTAGCCGATTTACTTTTTCCAAACATCACAAAATCTATAGAATATTATGAACAAACTGTTTTTCCAGATAGAAACTTAAGTGAAGGAGCAAAAGTCACCAGACTTGCACCAAGCCCAACAGGTTTTATCCATTTGGGCAATCTTTATGGAGCTTTCGTTGATGAACGCTTGGCTCATCAAAGCAACGGCATATTTATGCTCCGTATAGAAGACACTGATGAGAAAAGAAAAGTTGAAGGTGCAGTAGAACTCATTATTTCCTCCCTCGAGTATTTTGGTTTAAAATTTGATGAAGGTGCGGGAATTGACGGAGAAATAGGAAACTACGGGCCATACTACCAAAGCAACCGAGGAGAAATCTACCAGACGATTGCAAAACACCTGGTCGAAAACGGCAGAGCTTATCCTTGCTTCTGTTCCGAAGAAGAACTCGAGGAAATAAGGCAACAGCAAGAAGCCGAGAAGGTAAATACCGGTTACTACGGCAAGTGGGCTAAATACAGAGATTTACCCCTTGAAGATGTTCAAAAACATATGGAAAATGGCGAAAGCTTTGTTCTTCGCTTCAAATCAATGGGTAATCCTGATAAAAACTTTGAATTGGATGATGCCATAAGGGGACACCTTTCGATTCCCGAAAACAATCAGGACGTGGTTATTCTGAAGGCCAATGGAATACCTACATATCATTTTGCCCATGTTGTAGATGATCATCTTATGAAAGTTACCCATGTAATAAGAGGAGAAGAATGGCTTTCAACCTTGCCTATACACTACGAATTGTTTACAACCTTAGACTGGGAATTGCCGGTATACTGCCATACAGCGCATTTGATGAAGATTGATGAAGGAGTAAAGAGAAAGCTTTCAAAGAGAAAAGATCCTGAACTGGGATTGGAATATTACATGAAATTAGGATACCATCCTGCTACGGTCAGAGAATACCTTCTAACCATTTTGAACTCTAACTTCGAAGAGTGGAGAATTGAAAACCCCGACAGCAGTGTTTTTGATTTCAAATTCACTTTGGAGAAAATGAGCAATTCCGGTGCTCTGTTTGATTTGAACAAACTTAATGATATAAGCAAAAATGTACTGGTAAAAATTCCAGTGGAAGAAATCTATGATTTCCTGCTTAAATGGGCTACGGATTATAAAACAGAAATTGTTGACCTCTTAACAGAACAAAAAGATGATGTAATAAAATTGTTGTCAGTTGGCAGAAATACCGACAAACCACGTAAGGATCTGGTTTATTGTGAGCAGATATTTGAATTTATCAATTATTTCTTTGAAGATTACTTTAAAATTATTGATAAATATCCTGAGAACATAGATGATGCAGAGGCTAAAAAGATTCTAAAGGCTTATCTGGAGACCTATGATCACAGTGATGACCAGACACAATGGTTTGCTAAGGTAACAGAAATAGCAATATCAAACGGATATGCGGCAAAACCGAAGGAGTACAAGAAGAATCCTGAAATGTATAAAGGTCATGTTGGTGATGTGAGTACTGTCATAAGGATAGCCCTTGTTGGTCGCAGCACTTCACCGGACATCTGGGAACTTCAGCAGATTATGGGTGAAGAAAAAGTACGTGAAAGAATTAAGAATTTGGTATAGTGATTTTAATGGTGCATAAAATAATCTTTACCAGATTATAAGTCTTAAAAATTTTTATATTGCATTTCACTTAAAGATATGTTAAAATTCTTTTAATTATTTGTCGATGATGCACAATTAATTGAGCGAAGACGCTTTTGAGTTTACATAACTCGAAGGCGTTTTTTTATTGGTATGAAATGCGCATATCAATATTAAGGCAATGTGGCCTCCAAACCCTATCAGGTACCGATAGGGTTTGGAGGTTTTGCATTCTTCTCGCTTTTATAAAAAACTACATAATGAAAGGATAATGTTAAAATGAAAAACCTGGACAGTATTTTAACAAGCAGCAACATCTTATTTATGTTCTTAGGAGCTGTCATGATTTTTGCTATGCATGCCGGCTTTGCATTTCTGGAAGTGGGATCGGTTCGAAAGAAAAATCAGGCAAATGCTTTGGTTAAGATTATTACCGACTGGTCAATATCCACTCTGGCATATTTTGTTATTGGATTTCCTATAGCTTATGGTATTAGCTTTTTTAAGTCTGCAGATAAAATTGCAACTATGGGTTTTATCGATCAGACCTCTGTACCTGGATTTGACTTAATGCATTTTTTCTTTTTATTAACTTTCGCAGCAGCAATCCCGGCAATAATATCCGGTGGTATAGCCGAAAGGGCTAAGTTTTGGCCTCAGGTAATTGCAGGCGGTATTTTTGCCGGAATAATATATCCTATATTCGAATCTATGGTTTGGGGACAGAATGGATGGTTTCAAGATTTCATATCTTACCTTGGTAAAGCTCCACTTCACGATTACGCAGGTTCTATAGTAGTGCATTCAATTGGTGGCTGGCTTGCTTTACCTGCTATAATGATCCTCGGTCCCAGACTAGGCAGATACAATAAAAACAAGTCAGTTCCAATCCCTGTAAGCAATATTCCTGTGCTTGGACTAGGAAGTTGGATACTGGCTGTCGGTTGGTTTGGCTTTAATGTAATGAGTGCACAAAACTTTAGTAACATTTCATCACTGGTTGCAATCAACTCACTCTTTGCTATGGTTGGCGGTATACTATCTGCTCTTGTCCTGTCAAAAAATGATCCTACCGCAATATATAACGGTGCACTTGCAGGCTTGATTGCCGTATGTTCAGGGTCTGATTTATTCCACCCTTTATGTGCATTGGTAGTAGGCGGTATCGGATCTTTAATATTTATAAAGGTATTCCATTTTGAAACTGAAATATTGAAAATCGATGACGTACTTGGTGTCTGGCCCCTTCATGGTGTTGTAGGCTCTTGGGGAGGTATAGCAGCAGGCATTTTTGGCTCAAGTTTTTTTGGAGGTACAGGCGGTGTCAGTTTCGTGTCTCAATTTGCCGGTACATTGTCAGCAATATTATTTGCAGGTATAAGCGGCTTTATAGTCTACAAAGTACTTGATAAAACTCTAGGTATAAGGATATCAAAGGAAGAAGAGCTGATCGGGTGTGATGTTTCAATTCACAACACTAGCGCTTATCCGGAAGAGCAAAGTATCGAATTAGACAGCCGTAAGGAATTAGAATACATAGACTATAATTTGAGTGAATTAAATAAAAAAATTGTTTGATAAAAACCTCACAATAGCACTGAATTCTACAGGAATTCGTCTGTTGAATTACCAGCTGTGTATTATCTCTATGAAAATTCAACTTAAGGGGAATATTATTTTACTAATACTTCCCTTAAGTTTTCTGGTCTATATAAATCACGAAAATGATAATTCATTGGATAAATTTTATTTTCGTGATATTGTATTAAGGAAATTGAAGCGCGATGAAAATCTTTATCGCGTTCAATATAATTAACTATCGATTAAGATTACTTAAGCATTTGTTCAAGAAAAACTGTAATTATGCGTGTTTACTGTACAAATCGTAAAATGACAATTCATTGAGCATCAATGCTTTAACTACTGCATCAACCCTGGTACTTGCATTTAGCTTTTTAAATATAAGTTGATTGTGATATTTTATTGTAGGTAAAGACAGTTTTAATTCCTGAGATATTTGTTCATCTGAAAATCCTTGTGCTATCATTCCTAAAATCATATTTTGCTTTTCTGTCAGTTTTTGAAACAGGTTTAGCTCTTCACAACCGGAATTGCTAATTTGAGAGCTTTCACTATAAATATTAATTGCCAACAGTTCCATCAGACCTATCAGAGCGTTGATTATGGGATTCGCCAGACTTATTACTGATATATAACAATGAATTACTCCTTTATGAACAATAGGTATACAATACTCATGCAAATTTCTCAACTTATTGCTGTAATGAAAAGCAGGATATATGTATACAGGCCTTTTGAGTAGTTTAGCCAATGTAATAGCGTTTGTTCCAATACTTTCATCAGAGAAAGAAACTCCAGATTCAAAAAATCCACTATATTGTGACCAACATAAAACAGACCCAGGCTTTTTCCTTAAGCCTACCAGATAACCTTGTGAATTTACCAGAGTAAAACAGTATTCACCCTTTACGTTTTTTATGGTATCCAAATGTCTATGCATAAAATCATTAAATTTATTTAGATAATTGTTCTTTTTCACAACTGTTTTAAGTTCATCAGCAGAAAGTTTTTTCAATGGCTTTTCCAAATCTCTTGAAAGACCTTTCTCGCTGCATACTTCCCACGATCTCAATAAGCTTTGATATAGCTGTATGTCATTTGTCATCCTGTATCTCCCCCTGTGAGCTGCTGAGCCCATCAACTCAATATGAAAGTTTTTAGAAATCAACTTTTTTCCTGTCTATAAATTACCTTGATAGAAATTCTATCACAATATTTAAGTACTATGATTGCGTTATACTTGACCACTTCATGAGAAACAAATGCAGATTTTGTGCATAGTTGTTGATGCACCAGTCAAAACGTGATATTATAGTAAATAATTATACTGTTTTTTACAAAAACAGTCCCTTTTATAGCTTTTTTGTAAATAGCGTTAAAAATATGCATATATATCCAAGTTCTACTCATTTTAGGGGGAGTATTAGCTATGAGAAATAATGCTATAAATTTTGAAAACATCTTAAATATTATTTTTAAAACAACAACGAAAAGTGCTCAGTTTTTCGCTGATTGCTATTTAAAGAAAGATATATCAATTATTTCTAGATGGAAAAATAATATTGTTGTCCCAAAAATTGAAGATTTAAGAAAGATTGTCGAATTTGCTAAAAGTGAATCTACTGGCGTACAGCGTGTTGTAATAAAGGATGAAATCACTAAACTACTTAAAAGTTCTCCAATAAAAAAAGATATACTTGAAATCATACTGGAAAAGGAAAATTTTGAAGACTTCCTGATGGAAACCTTGAGTGCCTTATCAATTGATTATAAGGACATAATTAGTGAAAATAATGAAGATAATATTTGTGACCAAAAAACACAGCAGTGCAAAGATTTCAAATCAATTGATAAGGAGACTCACGAAAGTAATCATAATGAAGAGAAGGATGTTGTCGGCAATTACACTGGTGTAGTCCAATTTGATTTACTTATGTTAAGGAAAAAAGGAAAAAAACAAACAGAGTTTGCGGGTGAAATAAAAAAAGATATAGACCTCAGCCTTAGTGCAAAACAAGGTGATATAAATAAAATCGGTAAATATATACTTAACAGAATGACAATCGGTATAATTGTTTTAGTATCTATTTCAGGATTCTTAATAACTCAGGCAGCAGATAACGGTCATAACAAAGGTTCAAAAGATACCTATCCAAGCGAAGGAATAACCCCTGTAGTTACAGCTGCAGTTACAACCCCAGTTAAATCAACACCGATAGTTTCTAAAATCCATACCCCAAGTGAATCAGATGGAAACAAACTAAATAAGACTCCAATCCCAACACCTGAAACTTTACTTGATGATTACATTATTCAAACCCAAACACCCATACTTGTCCCAGCCCCTACTCCATCTTCATCCCAAGAAATCTATGTCTCTCCCGCTTCAAAAAAAGGACAAGACAAAAGCTCTACTACATATAATAAAGAAACAGATCATAATAATTCAAATACTAATTCGACCAATAATGGGGTAATAAATAACTTTAACATAACCTTTGAAGGAAATGATAATGATATAGCGGTTGGAAATTCAACAATTATTAAAGAATAACAACACTAAAGTTAAACCTATATTGCACCTAAACATTACCTAATTTAGATGAAATTGATTTAGCTGATGTAAAATTTTACCATAAAAATATAGATGAGAATAATAATTTATCTTTTTTGTTAATTTATCTCTGATATCGGGGGAGACGTGGTAAATTTGAAAAAAATAATAATACGTTTGTCTACTACCGTTTTTGTGTTGCAATTGTTTATGGGATTATTCCCGAATATTGCATTTGGTAAAGACATCAAAATTATAACTGACAAAATAGAGCCATTCACACTTCCAACGGAAATAATAGACAATGTTGCCTATGTCCCTGTACGCCCATTATTAGAGGCTCTTGGTTGGAAGCTTGTATGGAATCCTGTTGATTTGACCATAACATGTTCGTCAGGAAAAGATGAAAATATTTTCAGAATTAATAGTACAAATGCCTACATAAACAACGAACTAATAATTCTTGACGACCCACCGGTTATTATTAACGGAACAACTTACATACCAAGCAAAGTAGCAGTCAATCAGTTTGGAACAAGAATTCGCTGGAATAAAGAAGACAATTTGATCATAGTGTCAAATAATATCGTCTGTGATATCGCCATAAATGGTAATGGAAATATTGTTGTAGCAGGAAACGGTATCCTTGTAAACATTATTGAACCCTATGGAATTGACACCCTATATGACATGTTAGATTATGCGGACGGTCTTCTTGCATGCAACCTTTATGTTGATGCAATTGCAAAATACAAAGAAATCCTCAAAGATCTGTCTGAAGAAGAAAATCCTGATATTTATGCCCAAATAATGAACAATATTGGAAATGCGTACACTCTTTATGCTGAGAACAGAGATACTCTCAAAAATATCCTTTCTGCTATAGATTCGTATGAAAAAGCTCTAAAATATTATTTATCAAAGCTAAAAGATGATAAAACCAATATTGCCCGAAACAATCTTGGGAATGCCTATCAACTTTTATGGATGGTCACTGGAAATCGTAAAGACCTACAAACATCTATAAGATATTATCAAATAGCAGCAAGCAATAGCTGGCCTGAAACTCATCTGTTGGAATATGCATCATTACAATTTAATTTAGGCTCTGCGTACGCACAGTCAGGGCAAGAGGAATTGTCCATAGTGAGCTTTTGTAATGCTGAAGTAATATATAAAGACTATCTGAAAATTCACAGCCTCAATGATACTCCTTTACAATGGGCTGCTATACATCAAAAATTAGGAGATATATACAGAATTTTATGTTCCATATCCCCGACAAAAGAAAATTACTTAAACTCCATTGATGCCTACAAAAAGTGTCTGGATGTATGGTCAGTAGAAAGTTATCCCAGGGAATATGCAAGAGTTCAAAAGTGTCTTGGTGAAATTGAGCAGATAGCTTTCCTTACTGAAAACTCAGGTATAAAGATAGAGGATATAATTTCAAGGTTTACGGAAAGTTTGTCAGTTTATACACTGGAAAGACATCCTGTCGATTATGCAAAAACTAATTATGCACTTGGAAATGCTTACGCACACATGTCATGCAATAAAAAACAGTTAAAATATTTTTTTAAGGCATTAGACTCATATAACGAAGCACTGAAAGTCTTTACCAAAGAGGAGTACCCTGCCTATTACCGCAAGCTTATAATTCTGTTATTTATGTTAAAGAGCTTTACTAAATACATACTATAAATTTCATACCGCAGCGGAAGCTGCAAGCAAAACAGTATAAGGGGAGATAAATGTCATGAAAAAATTTATAATTTTGAACATCGTATTATTGGCAGTTTCACTCTGTTCAATAACAACTTGGGCTGATAAAGGAATAACCAACGTAAGTATAAACGGTTATCCCATCAGTTTTAACCCTACTCCGAGACAGATTGACAATAAATTTTACATACCTGCCAGAGAACTGTCAATTTTTCTCGGATTCCAGGTAAATTGGGATAACCTGTCGAAAACTGCTACTTTTACAAAAGGTACCAAAGAAATTTCTTGCAGAGCAGACAGTAAAAATATGTATGTAAATAAGAGTACAATTAATCTTGAAAGTCCAGCTATCATTATACAAGACAGACTATTTATACCTGAGGATGCTGTAGATATAGCCTTTGATATTAAGTCTAGTTGGGCTGACAAAGAAAATACTCTTTACCTTATTGCCGATACCAGTATAAATATTTCTTTTAACGGAGATGGAAATACTGTCGTCATAGGAGAAGCAAATATTGTATGTATAACGGAAAGATATGGACTCGATGAAATCAATGACAAAATTTGTGATGCAAGCAAGTTATCTGAAGCCAACAATTTCATCGGCGCTATTAACAGCTTTGAGAGAATTCTCGAAAGCATCTCAAGTGTGAAAAACCCCAAGGAATATGCCACGGTAAAAGTTAACCTTGGGAACATATATTCCAGAATGTCCAATATGCTTAATAAGGAGGAAAACCTCACAAAAGCACTGAAAGCTTATGAAGATGCCCTAAAAGTATGTTCACCTGACAAGTACGAGATTATTTATGCTTCAGCACAGAAAGGGTTGGCTTATGCCTACGTAAAAATATCAGAGATAAGAGATATTGAAAAAAATATATCCAAAGCCTTTTCAGCCTATGATAGTGCCTTAAAAATCTATTCAATTGATAAAACTCCATTGGAATACGCTGATATTCAAAAAAATCTTGGTGAAGCTTGCCTATCTCTTTCCAGTGTTGATTACTCGCAGTCCCAACTGGATAAAGGCCTAAAGTCTTGCAATGAAGCACTGAAGATTTATACCAAAAATGAGCATCCTGATAAATACGCATCAGTTCAAAATACTATAGGATGTATTTATACATCCTTGGGTATTATATCCGATGCAAAAAGTAACATATTAAAAGGCCTTGCTTCTTTCAACGAAGCTCTTAATGCCACTAACTCAATGAAAAATCCTTATAATTATAATATTATCCAGCTTAATCTGGGCATATGCTACGAAAAGTTATCCTCAGTTTCAGACCGTGAAAAGAACCTTCTAAAATCCATTCAATTACATAACGATTCTTTGGATTTTTTCCATTATACAAAGTATCCATATCACTATGCTGCAGTTAATTCCTTCCTTTGCACCTCCTACAGAAAGTTAGCAATGCTAAAGAATGCTGCTGATAATATCGCAAAATCAATCGGATACTGTCAGGATGCTTTAAAGGTCTATAGTATTGAAAATCTTCCACTTGATTATGCAAGTACTCAATTGAAATTAGGTCTCAACTATTGCGATTTATCAGATATTAAAGATAAGGGTGAAAACCTTCAAAAAGCCATTACTGCTTATGAAAATGTATTAAAAGTGTATACTTCAGATAAGTATCCATTAAATAATGCCGAAGTAAAGCACTATTTAGCAATATGTTACAGAAAAATGGCAGGTATCAGAAATTCGGAAGAAAATCTCCTAAAGGCCATCGAAATGTATTCAGACACATTAAAAGTGTACACATTTGAGAGCTATCCTTTAAAATTTAGTGAAATTAATGTCAGTCTTGGTCTTTCATATGAGAAACTTTTCCGAAACAGGGTTTATGAGGGGGACCTCCAAAAGTCTATTTATCATTATAATGAGGCATTAAAAGTCAGTACTTATGAGGAGCAACCCTATAGTTATGCACTTATTCAAAACAATCTTGGATTGGTTTATATGGATCTTGGAAATATCGCCTATGATGAAAATGCCCTCGAAATGGCCTTCCAATCTTTCGAACAAGCTCTTAGAGTATATACTTTGGAGGAATTCCCTTCAATGTATGCCATGGTACATTTTAACTTAGGTTCTACCTACTATACATTGGCAGAAATAAAAGCTGATAACAAAGAGTACTTATCAAAGTCAGTAAACTCCTATAAAGGGACTTTACAAGTTTACACTCTTGAGGATTATCCTTTAGACTATGCATATTCTCAATATGCATTAGGCGAACTCTATCTTTATATGTCAAATTTCGAAAATAGGGAGGAATCCTTGCTATTGGCTCTTAAATCCTGTGAAGAAGCGTTAAAGATTTATAACCTGTCGGAATATCCTTATGATTTCGCAAAGGTTCTGATAACTAAAGGAAATTGTCTCGCCAACCTGGCTGAGATAAAAAGTAACAAAGATATGTTTAGAGAATCTGAAAAAGTGTTTATAGAAGCTTTAACTGTTCTGACTGCAGAAGACTATCCCTTAGATTTTGCGACAACCCAGGCTAGTTTAGGACTTATGTTTTATAGGCTGTCCTTGATATCTGACAAAGAAAGTAACCTGTTGAAATCTATATCAGCATTTCAGAAAGCTGTGGAGATAGGGTTAGAAACCAAATTTCCTTCCCAATATGCGGAAGTTCAATACAATATTGGGGTTTCATATATGGAATTATTTAAGATAAATAACACAGATAAAAACCGTGAAAAAGCATTAGAAAGCTTTAATACAGCACTAAAGACCGGATTGACACCTGCACATAATGAACTAGCCACGGAATATATTGATAGCCTTAAAAATAAGGAATGAATAGTGATTTATACGTTTGGTAAGAAATAACGAAAAAACAACTAATTACTCAACCTTCCCACAGTATTTATGAGCTCTTTGCTGCTAAAGCAGCATTGCTCACTACGGTTAAAAAGTACACTTTTTGACCGTAGTGAGCAACCAGAGCCTCAAAATACTATAAGTGGGAAAGTTGAGTTATTATTTATTCTTCTGTAAGCATACTTTAGCCGAAAGTAAGTCTACAATTCTGTTAAGCACCAAATGTTCCTCACTCTTTATCAATACTATATCATCTATAAAATTCTCCATTACAGGCTTAATATATCCATAAGGCAGTGTCTGCATCGGATTAACATGTTCCGTACTATCTGCTTCACAGTCCAATTCAAAAGCCCTAAGTCGGATTGCATTTGCTCTGGATACTATCAGTGAGTATTCATTTATCAATGCTTCAAGCCCTTCATGGCCGTCGCATATTTTGGAGATATAATTAAGCCTGTCGATTATTCCCTTTTTGTGCTCATATAGCAGGTGAAAACAGTTATAGTAGACAGTAAAGTTCCAATTGAGCACATTTTTTATGTGCTGCACCAAGGCATCGTGATAATTAATACCAAACCTGACGGTATCGCACTTTCCCAAGTCTTCGACAGGTGTAAAATCATACACAATTTCACTATTGGCATCTGAACAGTTAAGATATTCTGCCAGTTGTTCCACAAAATACTCAGGGCTATAGCTATACTCTTGCTTTTTTTCTTTTGGTCTCAGTGTTTGTATTGCTCGTTCATTAACCCATGTTATATATTCATTGCAATTTTCTTTTCCCTTCTCATAGGCCTCCGCAAAATCGCTGTAATCAAACTCAATATCCGTAAATATACGTTCGCTGTCAAAACCCACTGCCATAACCTTTTCTTGCAGATTGTCATAACCATAAACAAGCTGCTGGTGTACAAAGTGCTCCTTCTGGTATCTGTTTTTCTGGGGCAGATAGTACTCATCAACATTAATGATGATATAGTGTCCTGAGTTTACTTTATCAATAATGAATTTGATAATATCTTTGACATCTTCCAGTTCTTTATATCCATAACAAATCTCATCAAAAATTTCAGAGTAGAAGTTCATTTTTTCAAGATACTCCAGCCTTAATATACCGTATGTATGAGTAGTTGAGAAAACCTGTATAAAATGCCTGTAAAACCAAGGGTAGTTTCTATCATCGCTTAAAACAGCACATAGTGGCAATGACCTATGAAGGTATGTTGTGACGTCAGTTTGCAGATTTATTGGCAATATCCTTATATCCCGGCATTTACTTCCGCATTTCTTTTCTGGATTGACTTCTAAAAGCTTAAAAAAATCAGTTTTACCTATTGCTTCATCTTTAAGCCTCTTTTCCGGGATTCGGATATTTTTAACGCTTTCAGCTATTCTTGAAATTGTCCTGAACTTAAATATATCGCTAACTTTTATGTTTATGCCCCATTTTGCTACCTCTGCTGTTATTTTTATAGCTTTTATGGAGTCTCCGCCCATCTCAAGAAATCTGCCTGTTGTACTTACTTTATCAATCCCAAGAACCTGCTGCCACACTTCAGCCAGCTTCCTTTCAGTATCATTGGCAGGAGCACAGAAATCATTATCTTCATTCATTCGCCTGTCCGGCTCCGGCAAAGCTTTTCTGTTTACCTTTCCGTTTATCGTAAGAGGGAGATTATCCATTTGTAGAAAATAAGAAGGTATCATATAATCCGGCAAGGTTTGGGCCAAATGTTCCATTAGCTGTACTGGTGCAAGTTTTTTGTCGCTTGAGAAATAAGCGCACAAGTATTTAGTTCCGTCTTCCGCTATCCTGTCTATTACCACAGCATCCTTTACCGCTTCATACGTCATAAGCTGATTTTCAATTTCTTCGAGTTCTATTCGAAAACCTCTTATTTTCACCTGATGATCAGCTCTTCCCAAAAACTCTATACTCCCATCAGGAAGCCATCTTGCAAGATCACCGGTTCTGTACATAACATCCGATGGAAAACCAGGGTTTAAATACGATAATTCTTTTGCGAACGGGTTTGGCACAAACTTCTCTTTTGTTAACTCCGGATTGTTCAAATACCCCCTTGCCAACCCCTGACCCAGAATACACAGTTCTCCGGGAACTCCTATCGGCTGTAAACGGTTATTTTTCCCCAGCACTAATACCTGAGTATTTGAAAGTGGCTTTCCTATCGGTATCGTCGCAGCATTTAAATCAATTTTATCTACAAAATGATATGTTGCATAAACTGTACTCTCGGTTGGACCATAGACATGAATTATCCTGCCTGGACCCATGTAATCTAAAGCTTTTCTCACATGTGGAACTGATACTCTTTCTCCACCAAACAATACTTTTCTTATATTCTTGAAGCAGCCTATATTTATATCCACCAAGGTATTAAATAATGCAGTCGTTAGAAAGAATACCGTTATCCCCTCATTTTTTATAAGCTTTGAAAGAGAAGGCATATCAAGAATGGTTTCCTTGTTTACAAGAACCAGTTTCGCACCGTTCAGCAAAGCCCCGTAAATATCAAATACCGAGCCATCGAAAGCAAAGTTTGAAAGCTGAAGCAAGGTATCCTTGCTGCTAATATCAATATAGTTAGTATTCTTTACCACTCTGCTGATATTGTAATGAGTAATAAGATTACCTTTTGGCTTTCCCGTTGATCCCGATGTATACATTACGTAGGCAAGGTCTGAAGACTTATTATGTATCGGGAGGTTTGAACCGTCACCATTGTATATCAGTTCATCTTTAATATTGATCACTTGAAGGTCCAAACTCTTCCAGTTTTCAAAAAGCTTCTCGTCTGTCAACAATAAGGCAGCTTTACTATCCCCAAGCATATGTCGTATCCTGTCCGTCGGGTGTCCGGGATCTATCGGCAAGTATGCTCCACCAGCCTTTAATATGCCCATTATACCTATAAGCATTTCCATGGAACGTTCCATCATAATCCCAATTACCGGATTTGTTTCAATGCCACCTATCTTTGACCTCAATAACCTTGCAAGCTGGTTTGACCTTGTATTGAGCTCCCTATAGGTCATAGCTTTATTGCCAAATATCATGGCAGTATTTTCAGGAACTTTTTCCGCCTGTTCCTCAAACAACTCGCATATCGTTTTGTCCCCTGGGAACTGTGTGTTTGTTTTATTAAAGTCCGTCAGGATAAGTTCTCTTTCCTCCTTCGTAATCAGCTCGATATCAGCAATTTTTATATTCATGTCATTTAGAACCTGACTCAATACATGGAAATACCTCTTGGATAATCTCTGTATTGTGTCCCCACTGTATACTTTTGAGTTATAGGCAATGTTCCCTGAAAGTTCTTTTCCTTTTCTTCTGAATGAAACAAAAACAGACTGTACAGCTTCCTCCTCACTGCAAAGTTTTTTTTCATGAATGTTCTCAAATATTAAAACTGTATTGGCAAATGAGTTCTTATTATCTGCTATGCCAAGTATCTCAATTATATCGGCAATGGGATAATATTGGTTTTCATATGCATCAGTTACTGTCTTTGCAACCCTGTTGATCAGTTCTCCAAAAGAAATTTTGTCTTCAACAGAGTCTCTTACAGGGATAACACGGTTAGTTTTACAATCCACACCAAACACAGGTGATGCAACAGTTATATCCTCCTGTCCTGTATACTTAAAAAGCAAAACTTTATATACTGATAACAGTAAAATGTATAATGCTAGTTCACTATCTCCGGCAACTTCCAAGAGTTTATCCTTAATGCTTCTGTCAAAGCTTATTTTACATTCAGCTTTTTCATATTCCTGTGGCCTTATAAAATCAAAAGGAAGGCTTGTACCGCAAAATTGGGCGGATAGTTTTTCAAGCCAGTATTTTTTTGCATCTTCAGGTCCTTTTTTCGATAAAACAATATTACTCTTTGCTTTTATACTCATCATTTCACATCCCGTTTAAAATTTAAACCTGCCGCATCTTAAGGCATGAAATATTACTTCAACTTTCTTATTCGGCTATTGGGTTTCAAATAAGCCTTAAGTAAAATAGTAGTGGAAGTCATCTGTAAGAGTGGTAATTTTCATTGTTATATATTACTGCTTCGCTATAGAACAGGGAATTGGTATCAAAAGTGTTTAAAAAGTTCACCAGTTCTTCCCCTGCCCCGTCACTGTTATAAACAACAAATAATGCATGCTTGCTATTGTTATATGGGTTTTTACATTTTACCATAGCAAAATAATCTCCTGTAAACTCGTTCTTCCTATATTTTATCTGATGTTTATCAAATTCAAGTCCTATGTCCCTCCATAGAGCATCAAATTCTGTATATGCCTTGTTTAAATCCACAACATATATGAAATTTCCCTGACTTAGCAAGTTCTTGTCAGCTTCACTTTCATAAACCGTATTATATCTGTAATTCAAATTCTTCTCCTTAAGCGGACTTTGCAAAATAGCTGGCAATTTCTTGGCTAAAGCATTTTTACTGTCCTTAAACATATCAGGTCTTACGATTGTACACTTTTTAAAGTAAATTTGCTTAAGACCCATTAGATTTTCATCTACACCGATATAATCATATTCCTTTGCAAAATTATCTTCCGAAAGCGTAATGGCTTCACACTTCAGTTTTCCATCCTCTCTTACGATAATATGCTTTGAAAATTTATCTATACAGAGCTTTAAATCCAGACCGTCTACATGCAATCGGATGTCTCTGCTAAGTCCCATGGCCTCCCTGTCTATCAGTATGCTAAAGGATCTTATGTTATCGGTTTTAATATCTATTGTGCTTTCATCCTTAATTCGTGCTTCTATAGAAGCTGTCCGGCTCAAGTCCTCCATATACTCAATCCTAGCCCAATATGCTTTGTTGTATATTGGCTCATAAGTCTTAAAACGTATGCTCTCAGGATAGCTGATTCTCTTTTCTTTGATTACCTCTTTCATAAGTTTTTCGGAACTGAGCAAGTCCTGATACTCATTGTGAGCCAAATTGTAAAAAATCCAGTTTTTATAATTCTTAAAAAACTTCAAGGAATTCAAAATTCTTGCACTATTGAATGTAAAGTCATCAACATTGCAGAATGAGTATAACATTGTATTATCAAGATTTTTGATATATTCATAATCAGGGTTCTTCAGTTCCAATCTGGCAGTGCCTCCAAAGGCCCCAACTGCTGAAAACAAATCAGGAAATCTCATAGCGAGGTTAATGCTCCGGATAGCTCCATTGCATATCCCCGTTACAAATATATTTTTCCTGTTGATATTAAACTTTTCAGCTACTTCACCTATGATTTTTACAAGGTTCACTTCGTGAATATAGTCATTATTCAGAGTACCCCTTGCACTAATACATAGTGCAATTGCATCTCTAAAATCACCCTGGTTTACAAATATGGGCGGATCATCATAGGTTGACCCCCCATAGCCGAACATCAGATATACCATCAGCGGATAATTTCTTTCGGAGGAATACCCCTTTGGTAAATAGATGCTGTATGGTATAAAAGTATCGTCAATGCCCAGGTTTTTAAACAGGACAGCACTTGAGTCAAATACATCAAATATTTGATTCTTCTGCTTACCCGAAGGTGAATAAAGAAACTTCTCAAATTCATAATACTTCTGTAATATCTGCTGGAACATTATATCGTTTATAAATTCAACATAGCCTTTAATCAAATTGGTATCGACGTCAGGGATTGCTCTCAAACCCTTTAAAGCAATTATTATGTCTTCACTCAGATCCTCTCTCTCCTCTGCAATCTTCACCAACCTGTCGGTTTCCTCCTCAAAGTTACCACAGTAGATGTAAATTAATGAGTTTTTACTATTATTATTTCCCTGAACCTTTACAAGCAAAGTACCTTTGATATCCCTATCCAAGCCCAAATTTATCCTTTTTGAAACTAAAGAATCACAGGACGCTACTACTTCACCTTTTGAATTGATTATACTCATACGTATTTCTTCTTCATTTCCTTCCTCGAAATACTTTGGCAATACCAAAAGGCTTATATCCTGTTTTTTATCAAATACTGTCCTATCAGGAACAATTCTGTAAGTATTGCAAATATCCCATAAAAACTTGTCATCCAAAAAACCGTTGTTAAACTCCTCATCTACTACAAGACTGTATGGTTTCAAATCTATCGCAAAAGTATCAAGTCCCATAGGAGGCATTTTATCTTTTGACCATGATAGTCTCTCTACAAGTATTGTGTTCTGGCCTTCTTTAAAACGATACATGAAGAAGGCTTTCTCTATAACATAATAAGGATTGCTCGAAAACACGAGATTTCCATTGATCCATATTCTTATTGGGGTTGGTTGCAATGTATGGAGATGTACAATGATATCAATATCTTTTGTGCAATAGACACTGTTCACAAAATACAGATACTTGTTTTTATCATTGGAAAACAGCTTGTTATGAGCATTATACTTGTAAAAAGCATACAACTCACCGGAAATATAATACCTCCAATTGTTCTCGGGTCTTTCCTTTGTACTTCCTCCGAATTCGTGAGGCATAAGCAAATCGCCTTCTGGAACCAAGTGCGGTTCTATGCCATTATCCGTAAAATCATCTGCCAATTCACTTTTTACAAGCCATCTATTTAGTACACAAGCTTTGTCTCCTAGAAACTCAACAGGTAAGACAGATCTTCCGGTTAAATCCCTTAAATAATCAAATAATTCATTCATTAAGCCCTCTCCTTTCACCAGTTCTTATAACAAATTATTAATCTCTTTATAATTCATAGTGTTATGAATATGCGCCTCTGTTCCAAGCACACACCATAAAAAATCACTTTATTCCTCCAGGCAACTGCGTACAAACTCCAATATCTCGTCTGCTCCCCTGACGTTCCCACCTGCCGCCCTGATGGAATCCCCTATTTTCTCACTATTTGCTTTAAAACTACTATCCGACATAACTTTTGCTACTGCCTGCTTTAGTATACCGGCATTAACTTTATCCTTCTCTACATTAATTCCTGCGCCAAGCTCCTCCACCCTTTGCGCAACTACAAACTGGTCTGCATACTGTGGAACCAGAATCATTGGAACATTATTGTAGAGTGCTTCATTTACGCTGTTTGGTCCCCCATGTGTTATAAAAATATCAGTCTGTTTCAGTACGTCAAGCTGAGGAACATAATTCAGTACGATAAAGTTATCAGGTATAGATTTGAAAGTACTTTTATCAATCCTGTTACCAATAGATAAGACAACCTTGGCATCCATGTCTTTAAAAGCTTCAAAGCAGGATTCATAAAACTCCACACCATCATTGAATATTGTCCCTAATGATATGTAAATGACTTTTTTATCTGCGATTTTTTCAAAAGGAAAAGATATTTTTTCTTTTCTATCTGACAACGACATTCCTATAAATTTGTAGCTGTCATCAATTCCTCTAACATCCGGGTGAAAATATCTGGAAGTATACACCAGATTAAGCATTCCTTCTGCTACAGGGTAACCGGAAATAATATCGGGAAATCTTATTCCATAAGTTTCTTCCATCTCCCTTATGCTGTTTATCACATGCTCGAATTCGCCCATAAAGTTCTCTAATCCCTCAGGATTAGATGGCGCTTCAAAGGCATTTACCAACGTAGTATGTGAACAAATCGTAGGTATATTTAAGGCTCTTCCAATTTCAGCACCTATTATAAACATTGAATCATAAATAACATAGTCATACTTCTCTTCACCGTCAAATACTGCCTCAAATACACTCGAGCAGGTTTTTACCACACGTTCGAGCATTTTTACTGCTTCTCTTACTTCAAAAGGCACACTACTTGCCGATGTTTTTGTATCTTCATCCTTATCATCAAGGTAAAACTTAAAGCTTTTAAATCTTGCTCCTGTTTTTTCAATTTTGTCTCTGAATTCTTCTCCTGTCAGGTAAGTAACTTCCTCACCCCTTTTAACTAATTCTTCAACCAGCCCTAACGTCGGATTAATATGTCCGTGGGCAGGCATATTCATAAAAAGTACTTTTGACATTTCATGTATCTCCCTTCATATTGCTTCATTATTGTTAAAATAAACTCTTGTGCTTTTTAACTTATTTTCAGTCTTGCATAATACTAAAAATGTACTTTATCTGTCCTAAGTCTCATATACAGGGAAACAATTCTGCCATGGGACATTATATTACTAAATCGAAATATTCCTTCAACACCCTGTTAAACTCGTTATCTCCCTCTATTATTGTACTTGTGCTTTCTCCATCACGCCTGATTTTTAATTCTTTACCGATCAGAGTTATTCGTCCGCTTTTTGTAGCTCTTGTACAGAATCTTTTTCTTGTAAAAATTGTATATGGAGATTTTGAGCAGAAATAGTTTGCCACCATATGATCTGACGGATAGCTTTCTTCAAGCGTAAAGGAATAGAGACCGTAGTAGTTTTCCTGACGCCTGTGCTGCAGTATATAACCATGAGTTTCGTCGGTAATCAATCTGAAGCATTCGCTAAACTGTTTTTCGACTACACCCTCTTCAAAAGGCAACGGAGATATAAGTCCGTTGCCCCCAAACCCAACATCAGCCAACCACTTTCTTCCATCGGCTTCTACGAGTAATAACTGATGAATCCTGGCATTTATCGTGTTATTATCGGTTATAGGCCTGCCCATAAGATGGCGCACCTTAAATCCAATACTTTTAAGCAGACATTCAAACAGAATATTTAATTCTGAACAGCAGCCTCCGCGCTTATTTAAAACGATTTTCTTAAATATGGAATCCGTATCAATTAGTATTTCCTTACCGCGGATAATATCCAGATTTTCAAAGGGTACGTTAATAGTATGGCAAATATGGAGCTTTTGAAGTGTATTGAATGAAACATCTGTGTTACCGCTATAATTTATCCTATCCAGATAGGCCTCCAGATTTAGCTTATTGCCACTCATACTATTTTTCCTTTAACCTTTCGTCTATTTTAATTCCTACATGGCGTCCACCGGGGCAAACATATGCCAACAACTCATCACCCGGCTTAAGTGTGGACGCATTGCGAGGCTCCCCATTTCCTCCGAGTATACGAATATGCCAATCATCCTGAACTATAACATTGATATTTACACCTTCAGCCTCAACTTCAATTTTTAAAAGAGGTCTGAGTTCTGTCTTTACCCTGCCTACAGACACCTCCCTGGTATTGCCTTCAGTATCAACACAAAGCAGCCTGCTTCCCGCTTTAAGCTCTGTAAGGTACGACGTCATACCATCCGGAGCCCATACATATGAATGTACTGCGCCTGCATTTACCCTGAAAGGTCGCAGTTCCATGTACGGAAGGAAATGTGTCTCGGAACTTACCAGAATACCCCCTTCAGATGTAGACCCTATCAACATGCCTTCATTTTCTTTCATAAGATTTGTTGTATCAATACAGGATCTATATCCCATTCCTATATGCTGAATATCTGTAACTTTGCCTTTGACCAGTTCAAGTCTACCTTTTTCTTCTCTTGACATATAGTTGTTTACCTCCAGAATTTGTTCGATATCCTCGCTTTTATACAGGACACCGTCGCTTCCAACCTCCATTACTCCAAAGGCTATCTCAGCTTCATTTACATTATTGACTGCTTTTAAAATGACTGTATCCGTTTGCTGTAGGCGTGCAATCAACAGTTCCAGAGGAATATTGGTGGCATCTTTAAACTCAACCACAAGGTAATCCTGGCAACTCCCATCTACCCATGCAGTATTCATATCCTCCCCGTCATTGATATTTTGGTACAGAGCTGTGGAATACCCTTTCGCCTTAGCTTCTCTAAGTAGATCTTTGTTTCTTGACAACACAACAACTTCCTTTGGAAGTTCATCAATCTCCGCCTCACTGCAAACCTCAACTATAAGTTTCATTTTATGAGGTGCCTTAATTCTCTCAAGCATACCATGCGTAACTAATAAATTCTCAAAACGAAGATTGTAAACCAATGGTAAAACTTTTTCTTCATCATTTAAGTTCCTGGCATCAAACCACACTAATTTTTTGCTCATTTTGATTCCTCCGAAATCTTAATAAATTTATAACCGATTCTACTTTTTTATTTTACTCGTGCCTCTTATCAGGTTAATTTCCAAAACTTGCGGGCTTAGAATATATGAAGTGCATTTTGCATTATGAAAGCTTCGGATTTATTATGCTAAAATGCATTAGTAGAGCAACAAAAAAGCATCTTATTATACCGATGCTCCTTTTTGTATATCTCTTTTAGCTTTTCTACCGCATATGTAAAACTTTCTTTCTTATAAACCGAAGAGTATATAAACTTTGCGGTCACCTTTCTTACTTCGCTCCACTCATCAAGGATTTCATCCAGTATCCTAATACCATCATAAGTTCCTCCGTATAACTTATCCAACCTAAATCTTTCAACTTGCTTAGTATTTATCACATTGTTAATACCACTGAAAATACTCTCTGCATTTGTTCTCAGTAATTCTTCGCTGCCAGTTATCTTTTCAAAGTCTTTATAGTAGTATTTCAGGCTTTCAAGACCTGAAAGAATATCTGCTTTCTTATCAATCATATTTGTCATAAAGATACGCTTATAGGTATTCAAATCAGCTGGACTTTCCAGTCGGTCAAAAGTATCGTCAACACAATAATACTCAGAGTATACAGGCATATCGGTCTTTTTTCCGTAAAAATCATTAACATACCCATTGCAGCAGTTTATTATGTCCTGATATGAAATAAGTTTCTTCTCATATGAAAGGTTATCCCTATGCCTGTGTTCTATCACATTGTAAACCCTTTTTGTATTATCATAGCCATATATAAGGATGCAATGTTCAAAGTGCCTCTTATTATATGCATCAACTCTGACCGGAGAGTAAAAGCAGTCAATCCATAGTACTACAGGTCTCCCCTTTGAAATAGCATTGTTTATCCTGTCACACAGATTGCTGGTATCTTTTGTTGAAAGTTTCTTAATCCCCATATTCTCAAGTATCTTTTCTATTGGCTCAACCGGCATGTATTGAATGATGCTTTGCATATCTCCATTTTTATACTGATATAAGGTAATGTCATTTACCAAAAAAGACAGTATCTCCTTATTGAAGTGACTAATTATCGGAATCAGTGAATTCAGGTAGCAGGATCTGTAAAACACATCGTTAAAAGGCTCAACATTGTCAAGTACTCTGCTATCCGTTGATGCAGTGTCACCCGGCTTTTGTATACTCACTCCGTTCTCATGCTTTCGGACAGAATTTGTTTCGAGCTCTTTGTCCATAACCCCAGTTTGTCGGTTTCCAATTCTTTCAGCAAGATTTCTTATGGTTTTTAGTTCATAGACATCTGAAGCTGTCAGCTCAATATCCCGCTTTTCCATTTCCACCTCGAACTTTATAGCCAGTATGGAATTGCCCCCCATATCATAAAAACTGTCATTCACATCTACCTGTTCCGCATCCAGTATTTCCTTCCATACCTCTACCATCAGCTTTTCAAGATCATTGACCGGTTCGTTATCAACATCATTGATGTTATTCTTTATACTTATATCCTGTAATGCCACTCTATCCACTTTCCCATTTTCAGTAAGAGGCATTTTATCTATCTGAACAAAAAATGAAGGTACCATATACTCCGGCAAGCACATCTTAAGATACTGTTTTATATCTGATAAAAGCACTTCAGTGCCTGTTACGATGTAGGCACAAAGATAATTATTCCCTTTATAATCCCGCTTTGCAATTACTGCCCCTTCCTTAACCGATGGGTGCTTTAACAGTTTGCTTTCTATTTCGCCTGTTTCCACCCTGTTTCCTCTGATCTTAACCTGAAAGTCTTTTCTTCCGGAATATTCAATACACCCGTCTATCAAAAGGCGTCCAACATCACCACTCCGATATGAACGTACTTCCGCATCGGTTATATCTTTTGAAAAAACACTATTGTTCTTTTCCTCCATATTCCAATAACCAGGCGTCAGGTACAGGCTTTTATACACAATCTCTCCTGTTTCGTTCACTCCGGCCTCTATTCCAGCTTCATTTACCATGGTTATATCTACGCCATCAACAGGATGGCCAACAGGTACAGAAGCGCTTTTTAACTCTGTGGTTTTGTTAAGTATATTTACTGTTGCAATAATAACCTCCGAAGAACCAAACAAGTTAACAAATATGCAATTGTCCGGAAAATACTTTTTGTATAGCTCCAGATCATTTGGGTACACTGCTTCACCCCCAACAACCACAGCTCTGATTGATGAAATTTGAACAGGATTGGTGACAGTTTCCATAAAGAGCCGGTATACCGTTGGAACTGAATGGAATATTGTAATACCTTCGTCATTTATCCATCCGGAAAGCCTTCCCATATTGCCTTCCTTTTTTATATCATAAGGATAAACGGCTGCACCGTTCAATAGCGCTGTAAATATGTCTATCGCTGCTACAGTATGGCTATAGGATGTGAATAGAGCAATTCTGTCTGACGGTGTGACATGCAGTTTTTTTGAATAACATTCTATAAAGTGTAAAATATTCTCATTGGTCTGCACTACACCCTTCGGGTTGCCGGTTGAACCTGAAGTATATAGAATATATACCTCAGAGGATAATGGTAATTCATCTCCTGTGTCTGGTGCCTCGGTTGTCTCAACCATTAATTCTATATTTACCACGCGAATGGAAGAACACACTTCACTAGCCAGCTTATATGCAAGCTCCGCATTTTTATTGTTAGTCAGAATCATCCCCGAGTTGGAATCTTTTAGCATATACAACAGCCTCTCAAAAGGATAAGATGGGTCAAGAGGAACATATATTTTTCCCGTCTTTAAAACTCCAATTAAACCGGCTATCATATCTGTGCCGTGTTCAAACAACATGGCCACTGTATTACTCAAAAGAGTGTACTCCACCTTATCTTCCCCACCCCTGGTGATGTGATGGGCTATTGTATTGGCTTTATTATTTAATTCATTGTAAGTCAGAGTTTTCATATCAGTTTTTACTGCTATTCTGTCACCATGTTTTTTAACCTGTGTTTCAAAGCATCTTACTATGGTCTTATTCATGTATCCCATCCTTCCGTATCCGAAACCTAAGCCTTAATGCCATTTCAAAAAATAATCCATTCAATATTTCTGGTACAATACTCATCAAATTAATCTTTAATCATGGTAATTAAGCAGTTATTTTTCAGAGATCACCTTATTAATCAAACTGCCTAAAGAATTCAAAGGTGCCGTTCTCAAGCACTTCAATACATTCCTCTACCCTGTCGAGTGGCATTGCTTTTCCCCTGTACAAACTTGTAACGTAGTTATTAATCAGCTTATTTGAATGGCTGATTATCTCCATGCCTAAGTCCTGAATATGCTTTTTATCTTCATTATCGGGGCAAAAATACTTAATCAAAGTATCTATCAGTAGTTCTTTCCCCCCCAACTGGGCATAGAGCCTGTCAATACAGCCGATGTCAAGATTGTTTCCTTTTTCCTTTACACTATTATAGACTGTGTAAACATCTTTGCCTGCCTTATTGCTTAGCATGAGATACTTAATAGTCTCTTTGAATTGATTATGCAATTTATCTGTCCCCAATGGCTCCTCATCGGACATCCTATCTAATGTGATAATAAAACTTTTATCCTTTTCCTGATTCAGGTAAATATTTTCAATAGTATCAAAGTTACAGTAAAACTGGCCGTAGTTAACTTCTTTAGATGTGTTGTATAATCTCAAGTGGTTGTGGTCAAAAATCGAATACAATTTCTTTTCACTGTTATATCCATTAATTACTGCAATATGGCCAGTGTGGGAATTAAGATAAAAAGGGGTATAGAACAGGTAGTATTCATCAAACCATACACCAACCGGTCTCCCCTTATCAATAACCTCTGCTACTGCAGAGTGTATATCCTTTTGCCTGTCTATTTCAGTAATTCTCAGTTTGCACCCTAGTTTCTCCAATACTTTGCTGTGAAAAATTTCCTCCATCCAGTCATCAGACTCTTCAAGACCAAATCCTTTCAAAGAGTATCCTCTTTTAGCACCAATGAAAAATTTAAAGTAATTTACAAGAATATCATCTTTACATCCTAAAAGAAGAGCGATGCTTCTGTCCCTGCAATTCATCTGCCTCCAGGACAAGGTGCTGACATACTTCACAGCATTGTTCTCATTACTTATATCATCAACGGTTCTAGAGTGTTTGGCTGTTGAATACCCGTCATATATGCCGCCAAATGGATTTGTTTTCTCTCTGACCGTTGACTTGTCATTGAACATTTCTTGCTTACCTTTACCATCGTATACGATTTTATAGTTTGTGATATCTGCAATAATATTTCCCTCTTCATCACAAAGTGTTATATCATAACTACTACCATCCAACACCCCTGCAGGGCTTACTTCCCTAATATGAACAAAGACTTTGCGAGATATGTCACCATACCAAACCAGGCTGTCATAGGCTACATTACTCCTATTCTTTTCCGCCATACATCCGATAGCCTCTCCAACCATGCAATCAATCACGTTTGGAGTCACTATGCATCCCCTCAGGGTTTCCACCACCCCTACGGGAATTTCAAATTCCAGTAATGCTTCTCCATCACCTTTATAGGTAAACAAGTTAATATTCCACAAATTATCTTGCCCGGATTGTTTTGTAAAGACTTTAATGCTTGAAGCCTTTTTACTTCCGGAGTACCTGTCTTTAAGCTCTATTGTCTCATTTACAGACGCTTTTGGTGTATTTACTTTATACATCAGCCCTTCGGCATGTCTAATCCATTTGAAATCCTCCTGACTATCAGTCTCAAGTGATTTACTGGAAATAATAAATTTCAGATGGTCAATTTCTTTTTTTACTAAAGTACGGATCTCGCCGGGGTTCTCACTATCCGAAGCGTAAGGAGTAAAAAAAGTCACATCTCTTAGTTCCATAAATCCATCCTGATAATACTTTATAAAAGCATCCTTTGCTATTTCCATATAAGTACTTGCAGGAATTCCGTCAAATCTGCAACTATTCTGTATACTTTCATGCCTTACAGCACTAAACTCACTTCTGAACGCATCCGCCCGGATTGCACTTCCGACCTCATTATCAACACATCTCATGTACTCCCCCCTATTCCTAAACCTTTATTTATTACTTTCCACTCTTTAAAATACTCTTATAGCTTTGCATATTCGCTGCGCAGGCCATATCAGGTGCTATCCCTATAGCAGATATATGCCTTTCTCAGTTCCTCTGACTTTTCCTCAGGTTCTGTAGGATTAACGTGTGCCCAGGCCCCGGTCTCCCCCGCAGCATTATATTTTTGGCTAAACTCCGACCTTACAGGAGAATAGAACTCCACATGAAAGTGATAGTTTTCTTCCGTACAGCCGCTGTTCACGGGCGCCTGGTGGACACACATCATATAGGGAAACCTGAAGCCATACAAAGCATCAAAAGCTCCTGTTACGTCCTTTAAAATCCTTGCGAAGTTCAACTTCTCATCTTTGTTAAACTCTATAAGACTCCTCCTGTGATTTTTGCTCACGATATATACTTCATAAGGACATTCACTGAAAGATGGAACAAAAGCAGAAAAATCCCTGTTTTCCGTAATTACCCTTCTTCCGGATGCAGTTTCAACTTCGAGCATATCGCAAATTAAGCAGGAATTATTCTTCCGCTGATAGTCACGGCATGATTCAATCTCTATTTCTATTCGTTTAGGTATATACGGGTAGGCATATATCTGACCATGTGGATGAGGAATTGTTGCCCCTACCATTTCACCCCTGTTTTCAAAGATATAAATGTATTTAATCTTTCTATCTTCCTTCAGGGAATTGAACCTTTCCACCCATAGGTTTACCAGTTTTTCTACCTGGTTTGTTGAAAGCTGCCATAAACTTTTGTTATGCTCACTTGAGTATAATACTACCTCGCATTTCCCATATGCGTTTTTACGTCTTGATACTTCACCTTCGGAAACAGTATCTATGTATGCCTCCTTAGAAAGGGAAGGAAAATCATTATCATAACTTATTACATCATATCTATCCGGGACTTTCCCCGTTCCAGGACAAAAGGGACACCAATCCTTTGGCATATCAGGCCTTCCCTGTCTTTTAGGCGCAATAATCACCCAATCTCTTATTAATGGATTCCAACGCAATTCTGACATAAAACCTACCTACCGTCCTCATAATTTTGCCCATATCAGGTTTTGCAAATTTCTTGATTTCAAAATCTCTTTTGTCTTTTCCAACGAAATGCATGCAGCTTTTGTTACCTGCTCGGCAGCCAGCTTGTTTTGGTTCTCCCTTCCCAGTGTTTCACCAAGCTTTATATAGAATTTGATCAGCAGGATATCTTTATCTCCCCAAAATTCACCCTTTTCCTGAGCAATCCTTAAAGCTTCCATAAAACCATCAGTGTCGACAGCTGCTTTCTGTTCATAGTAATGCTTGATTCTTGCTCGTGATACTGTTGGTTTACCCTGTGGTATCCTATACAGTGAAGGAATTCCAGGAGAATAAATGTATTCCCCTCCTCCGGCAGAATACCGTAACCATGCATGCTGATCCTCCGAGACTATCTGCGCCGGAAATGGATATCTATAAGCAACATCGGTTCTTACGGCCGTTGAAGAGGTCAGGTTTGTATAACCTTTTTCAGTTCCGATCTGTATCCAGGCATCCCTGCCCTGAGTAAGGTTTTCCCTGTGACCCTCAAGTATTTCCAGAATTGACTGGGTCAAATACTTCTCTTCAACCAGTTCATTATTTTCATCGATAACCTTGAAGGTAGAATAGACTACCGCTGCCTGAGAATTTTGCACAAACTCCCTTCTCACAACTTCAAGCCTTTCAGGATGGGATATATCATCGGAATCATTATAAAGTATAAATGGAGAACCATTTTCATAGGCCCACTTTATAGCTGTATTTCTGCATACCCCTGGTCCATCGTTTGTGTCCTTAAAAATCACTTGAATTTTCTCGGGACACCTTTCTCTTACTTTCTTCAAATACTCCCTGGCCTCAGCACATGGCGACATATCATCAACAATTACTATTTGCCAGTTTGTATCTGTCTGTTTAAATATCCCGTCTATTGCCTGTTCCAGATAAAACCTGCTTTTATCATTATCATTTCCCCAGTGAGCCATTACAAAAGTTGCAGTTCCCGTGGAAAAATCCATACTCATATTTTCACTCCCTATCCGCATTTTTTACTTCTTAATATTAAAATATATAGTTTTCAGCCACCCACATTGTAATAGCATAAATTATCGCAGTATGAATATTTTCAATCTGCTCCATATTGTCCGAAGCTACAATAACAGGTATGTCAGCCATCGTTGCCAGCTTTCCTCCTCCCATGCCCGTGAGCCCTATCACCTGCATACCGAGCCCCCGGGCAGCTAAAGCTCCTTCCAATACGTTGGGTGAATTTCCACTGCCACTTATGCAAATTAACAAATCTGAAGGTTGAGCCATATTTTCAATTTGTGAGCGGAATATTTGGTTATAGCCCTCATTTTCTGCAATTGAAGTAATTGTCGACATACTTGAGTTAAGACTAAACATACTTGAGCCTGAATTACTCCTTTTTACAGTTCTTGATAGTATATCGACAAAAAGATTTGCATTTGATCCGCTTCCTCCATTACCACAAACAAATACATGCCTGTTACCGGATATGGTGTCAAGTACAAGGCGGGCAGCACTTTCAACTTTCTGCACAGGTATAGCATTTATGCCTTTGCAAAAACAATCTATCATAGGTGCCAATGTCATTTTAATAACCTTCCTTAGCCCATTAATTTTTTATTTAACTGCATAAAAACTTCTTTGTTCCATGTCTTTCAAAGTTGAATTCAAACTCTTTGAGATTTCCCAATGCAAGTCGCACAGAATTGTGCAATTCCGGTCGACAAAAAACCAGAAGAAATCCTCCTCCCCCTGCTCCCGTAATCTTAGCTGCCGACGCACCGGCCTCAAAAGCCTTATCAATAGTTTGGTTTATCCAACTGTTGCTTATTTCGCCGGCAAGCTGCTTCTTCATAACCCAACCCTCGTGCATCAACTCTCCAAACTTCTTGATATCAGCTCTTGTTATAACATCGATGGCCTTTACAACCTGATTTTTCATATCCCTGAGTATGGGTCTTGTGTTATTTATAAGCTGGTTTTGTTCTTTAAGGATTCCTTCCGCTTTGCGTCCAACACCTGTATAAAATAACAACAGGTGCTCTTTCAGAGCTTGGTAAATATCGTATCCAGGATCAACAGCCTGAATCTCTACATCACCATCCGACTTGAACGTCAAAACACGCATTCCTCCAAATGCAGCTATATACTGATCCTGCTTTCCTATTGGCTTGCCAAGGATGTTGATTTCAATATTGCATGCAAGATGTGCCAGCGTATCTGCCTTCACTTCAATTCCTTTATAAGTATATAAAGCGTTTAAAAGACCTACTGTCAAACTGCTTGAAGATCCCAGACCGCTTCCCGTATGTGGAATATCTGAAAGGATTGTAATTTCAATACCTTTCTTAATTCCTGTTAGACGCAGTGCCTCTCTTATCAAATCATGATTGATTTCATCAACTGAATCGACATTTTCCTCTTCAAAACATTTTATATGTATCCGCCCATCATAGCTTTCCTTTAAAATAACGTATATATATTTGTTTATCGTACAGCTTAAAACACAGCCGTCCTCCATTGACCAGAACCTTTCCAAGTCAGTTCCGCCACCAAAGAAGCTAATTCTGAGCGGTGTTCTTGTTACAATCAAGATATCACCCCTAAATTCAGTTTACTTGAAACTTCACTGCCTCTGTATTCCTGACTTCATGATAGCTGTTTTATTTTTCATATCTCTCATTGCCGATGCAAAATAATCTTCAAGGTTTTGCGCTTTATTGAGATATTCAAGATAATCTGCAATCATGTTGCGCAGGTTTTTTTGAGGTTTCCATCCCAACGCCTCAAGTTTCGCAGGTGAAGATACTATATGACGCACATCCCCCACCCTGAATTCACCATTCATTACAGGCCTCAAACTGCTATTCATATATTCGGATATTTCTTTATAAAACTCCAATACTGTTGTACTAATACCGCTACCTACATTGAAAGACTGATAATCGGCATCAGAATTTTCAAGCACACACATATTAGCACTTACCACGTCATCAATATGAATATAATCCCTCTGCAGCATCCCATCTTCAAAAATTACCGGTGACCGTCCCAGTGTCAGTAGTGTTGCAAAGCTTCTCAATATCCCCGTATACATGTTATAAAATGACTGTCTTTTTCCAAGTGTAATTGAATACCTGAGGCATACCACAGGAACACCGTGCCTGCGGCCAAGATTGTGGCCAATCAGTTCCTGGGAATACTTTGATATGGCGTACTGAGTATTGGGATTGACAAGTTTCTCCTCAGCGTGAAGGTTTTTCAGAATTTCTCCGCAGATGGGACAGACATGTTCCCACTGTCCTTTTGCCAGTCGCTCAATTGTTCTTGACATCGGCTGGAATTCACCATGCTGTGGGCAAATATATTGACCTTCTCCATATATTGCCTGTGAAGAAGCTATTATAACCTTTTTAACATCCAGTTTTTTCTCCGCTATAACTTCAAAAAGCATTGAGGTTCCAACGCTGTTAACATCGAAAAATGTGCTGTAGTCGGGGAGATATCCCTGATGTGCTCCCTCGTGAAAAACAACATCAACACCCTTCAGTGCTTTCGACACTGCATCTTTGTCCCGAACATCACCAATAATTAATTCTGCATCCTCAGGTAAATAATCCGGCATTCTTCCCCCCGGATGCACCGGTTCAGTTAACGCATCAAGTATCCTTACCTTATATCCTTTAGCCAGCAATGCATCAACAATATGTGAACCAATAAACCCTGCACCACCTGTAACAAGTGCTAACATAAAAAACCTCCTATGATTCTCAAATTATCACTCAACTTTCCCACATATAGCATTTTGAGGCTCTGGTTGCTCGCATGTTAAGGGAAAAAAGTTTACTTTTTGACCGCAGCGAGCAATGCTACGTGAGCAGCAAAGAGCCCAAAATGCTGTAGGAAAGTTGAGTTATTATTTCAAGAAAATTCGTTTCACTCATGAACTCTAAAAAAGTGCCTGTTTTAAGGCACTTGTAAATAGACTATTAAACTACTCCACATTTATTTTATACTACACAGTAAAGATGATTGTTCTTCCATTCTTATAGGGTTTTGCCTGAAATTTTTACTTAATATCAAATCTACAGCTTCGGGCAGATCAAGAGCAAAATAGTCAGGGACAACATTACGGTTATCAGAAACCAGTTTGTTACCGGATAGCAAGATTGTTGTCAGCCCGCTTCTCTGTCCTGCCTCAATGTCAGTGTAGCTGTCTCCAATCATTACCCCATTCTTCCTATCTATTGGAAGTTCTTCAAAAGCTTGTACAATCATTCCATCTTTCGGTTTACGGCATTTACAGTTGTCAACCGGGGTATGGGGACAATAATAAAATTTGCTTATCATTGCACCCTTGCTGTATAAAGCACTGTCCATACGATTATGTATATCTTTAAGCTCATCAAGCCCAATAATTTTGTGCCCGACAGCAGCCTGATTTGTTACTACAACAACTGCATATCCCTTTTCATTGAGCTTTCGGATTGCTTCTTCAACACCAGGAAGGAATTCGAATTCTTCCCAGGTCTTAATATAGTCCGGTCTGTTTCTATTTATCACCCCATCTCTATCCAGAAAGACAACAGGCATCTTAAGTTCTCTCTTAAGTTGAACCGCCCAACTGTGACACAAAAATGTGTGCACCGAATCGGTTTGCTCCATTGTTTCTCCTTTTACATCATAGAGCACATGCGAATATTCTGTCAGACCTTGATGCGAGCCACCCGCTACAGATACAACTCGAAGCCCTTTTTTAAAACTGAATTTTGCACCTTCTACCAGGTTTTTGTGTGGTGTACCTGATGAAAATATTATTACAAGGTCGCCGGGCATGGCACAAGCCTTTAAATACTCAACATACACACTGTCCGTTGAAATATCATTCGAAACAGCTGTAAAAAAGGGCATATTATCAGAAAGTGCAATCACTTTGATTCCAAGCCCGAGCATATTGGAAATATTTTCACCGGAATTCTTCATAAGGTCGTTGGCAAAGTGTGAAACTGTTATACTACTTGCTCCATTCCCTACAACATATATTGTACGCCTTTGCTGGACAGCCCGTTTAATTTCGGACAGAATACTGTCATAGGGCAGCTGTTCAAGGGAAGAAACAAGCTTGATCACATTTTTTAAATAATTAGCAATTGTTGTCACATTAACCTCCCATGTCATTGAAAAGCAGTAATAATTTATTGCCTGCCCTCCTTAATAGAAATAGTGCTCATTAATTTCAACAAGATTTTTCTTCTATAAATTCCACCAGACTTTTTAGTGTTCTAAAATTTTTCATATCAATTATGTCGTCTTGAAACTCAATATTGAATTCTTTCTCAATCTCAACAACCAGTCTGATAAAGCTTATTGAATTAATATTGAGGATCGATAGGCTATCCTCAAGCCTTATCCCTGCCTCATAATCCACATCGAATTTTTCCTTCAGTATGGATATTAATCTAGAGCCTGCATCCCTCTGCATATACACCCTCCAATTCTTCAAGCATACTTAAGCACTGACCAAGCTTCAGCTTCCCATGGACCAGCTTGCTAATAAGACCTGTAATCAATCCGGGATTCTTGTACTGGAAAATGTTCCGTCCTATCGCAACGCCCGAAGCGCCTGCATTCAAAGCATCATCAATGGTATGCATCAATTTTTCAACGCTTTCCATCCGTGCTCCGCCTGCAATAACTATCGGTATTCCCACACCTCTTATCAGCTTTTCGGTATTTTCAATGGAACCCGGGTATCCGACCTTTACAATATCTGCACCAAGTTCCTCAGCTACGCGCGCAGAGTGCATAACGGCATTAATATCCTCAGGGTTTTTATGTGTATAAATCATTGCTAAAAGAGGCATTCCCCATTCCATACAATCTCTGGCGACCATCCCGAAGTCTTTGATCATTTCACCCTCTGACCAAACTCCAAGATTTATATGTACGGAAACTCCATCTGCTCCAAGTTTCACAGCCTCTTCCACCGAACCCGTCAATACCTTGTGATTGGAATCATTACTCAATGAAGTTGAAGCCGATAAATGCATAATATATCGGCCTTTTGAAAGTTGAGAGTGACTTGTAACTGATTTTAAAAGTCCCTTATGTAAAACGAGTGCATCTGCACCACCACTCACTACCTGTGTAATTGTGCCGGCGTAATCCCGGATTCCATCAATGGGTCCGAGTGTTACACCGTGATCCATAGGAACTATACAGGTTCTCCCAGTATCGACATTCATGATTCTTGATAATCTTAAGCTTTTACCATACACAAACTTCACTCCTTTACATTTCAAACAGGGTTTGAAAACCTGTTTCCTTAGATATCGTGGTAAATCTTTCATGTTGTTCTTCCATATCGGTACCTTTTGTTTTAAACACCGACTTGAGCATTTCTACTGCATCTTTGAGTTGCTCAGCTGAAGGCTCACAACCATCAGCTTCCAACTCCTCCTTCATTTTCTGAATCTTGCGGTACGGCTCAACCACACCCTTTGCATATTCCTTATCATCTGAGTTTGTGTTTTTAGTGCATACTGCAGTTGCAAGACACATCTTCACAAGCTTTAGTCCTTTTCCTGTGCTTTCCCCTTGCATCCTTTCCTTTTTTGAAAGTCTTCTCTCAAGCATGGGAATATCACCCTCGTCATCGAATGAAAATACCGGCATGTCCTTTACGTTCCTTTTCATGAGGTTTCTTAATACCGTCTGTGGTCCAAGCTCGATAGCCATATCAATACCTTTTAATTCAAGGTACTTCATAATCTCATACCAGCGAACAGGACTTACAATCTGTAGTATAAGATTGTCAATAACAGCATCCTTACCTCTGTATGGCAATGCTGTAACATTCGATAAAACATCCAGCTTTAGTTCATTGTAAGAATATTGGCCGAGTTCTTCCTTCAGTCTATATGCAGCCGGCTGCATCAAAGGGCTGTGAAACGGTGCACTCACCTTTAAAGGCACTACTCTTGCTCCGCATTTCTTCAGTCTTTCGCTTACAGCGTTTACTGAAGAGGCATACCCCGATATAACTATCTGATCCAGAGAATTATAGTTTGATACCACTACCGGTTGGTTTTCATTAGAAATCTTACTGCACTCTTCTTCTATAACTGATTTATCCAGGCCGCCTATTGCCGCCATAGATCCAATACCCTGTGGAACAGCCTCCTGCATAAATCTCCCGCGGCTCCTGACAATTCTTATTGCGTCCCTGAAGGCTATTGCCCCTGAGCAGGTCAATGCTGAAATTTCGCCCAAGCTGTGTCCCGCCAGAAACATCGGTTCAATTCCGTACTTCTCCATGCAGACCATGAATGCAGCCACACTGTGTGTCAATATTGCCGGCTGCGTGTTCTCCGTCTTTGTTAGTTCCTGCATATCACCATTAAAGCAAAGCTTCTTTAAATCAAATCCTAAAACATCATTAGCCTCATCAAAAACCTCCGCGGCCATCGTATAATTTTCATAGAGTTTCTTTCCCATACCAACATATTGTGATCCCTGTCCGGGAAATAAGAATGCTATTTTTTTCATTTATGTTCATCTCCAATCAGTAAAATACATCTGGTACCCATATGAATCAGTCTCGCTATTGTCCATACCGTCTTCACAATCTCCATTGATTATGGCAGCAATCTCCGAAATGGTAGGGCACGTGATAATCTCCTCTACTTTTGTTCTGCCAGGATAAAGCTTTTCCAGTTCTGAATGCATATTCACAAATATCAGCGAATCCCCACCTAACTCGAAAAAATTATCCTTTGTTCCTATAGGTTCAATTCCCAAAAGGTTTTGCCAGACTTCTGCAATGCGTTCCTCTGCCTCATTGCACGGTGCTTCGTATTCTGTAGACATATCAGGCCTGGTGTAAGCATTTTCCTGATTGCAAATAAAGTTATCACTTCCGTTTTTAATGTACTCTCCCATATCAAACTGCTCAACCCAATACCTTCTGCGCTCAAATGGATAGGTTGGGAGAGGCACCCTATGCCTTTTCTCACTACTGTGAAACTCCTCCCACCTTATCTTTGTTCCTTCCTCCCACAGCTTTCCCAATGTTTTAAGCACAGCTTCAAACTCCGTCCGGTGTTCTCCACCCTGAGAAAAGGACGAAAACACCTTCACGCCATCAATACCTGTCAAGGGGAAAGCTCTTCCCATTTGAAGGAATACCCCTGTGTTGTTCTTTACCAAAGTCTCTATAGCGCTACTGAACCTGTCCTGGTATGGTACTTTTGTCCAATATTCTCTGTCCCCAAGCTCGACATTGTCCGTCCAAGTTCCCGTTACAATTGAAACATAAGGTTTAATTGCAGGTTTAAACGTTACCCTGTTTAAATTATCGTTTAAGTTATTCTCATCTGAATAAGCCAGAAGTAATGCATCTTCCAGTGATAAAACACCACTCACCAAGGCCGCCGTATATTCTCCCACACCCTTCCCTATTGCTGTATAAGGCTTAATTCCCCATGACATCCATAGTTTTGCCATTGCATACTCTATAATCAGGTTTAGTGAACGTGATATTCTCACATCACCTAAATGCCTATCATATGAATAGCCGGTCTGATCTTCAGGATATAAAATCCCAATAGGATTTTCTCCTGAATATGATTCAAGAATTTTCGCTCCTCTATCAAGCTCTTCTTTGAACACATCGAAGTTGTTGTACAAATCAATGGCGATATTAGGTTCAAAGGATTCTCCTTCTGAAAAAACAAATGCAATTGATGGAGCAGTACCTGAATTCATATCAAAAATATAACTCTCTGTGTTTTTGTTAAGTAGGTCAGCAGCCTCTTTTGCATCTTTGCATACCAATGTTCTCCGGAATTCAAACTCCTTTCTGCCTACATGCAATGTATAAACAGCATCTGCAAAATTTAGTTCCGGTTTCTCCTTCAAAAATTCTCCCAGATTGTGTGCCATGCTGTCTAAAGCAGTCTTACTACGAGCAGATAATGTTATCAATTGAAAAGGTCTTGATACAGTTGAATTCTTAACCTCAGGAGCCTCTTCAAGAACGCTATGGACATTGGTACCACCGAATCCAAAAGAATTTACACCCGCAACCCTGGGTTTTCCATTGCTTACCCAGTCAGTCAGAGCAGTATTTATATAAAAAGCACTGTTATCAAAATCTATCTTTGGATTTGGTGACTTATAGTTAATAACAGGCGGTATCTGTTTGTTCTTTAAGGCAAGTGACGCTTTAATTATGGCAACCGCACCCGCGGCTGATGTTGTGTGTCCTATATTTCCCTTTACCGAACCTAATGCGCAAAAGTTTTTACGCTGAGTTTTCTGTCCGAATACCTGATCAAGTGCCGATACCTCTATTGGATCTCCAATAGAAGTTGAGGTCCCTTGGGCTTCAATATACCCGATGTCATCCGGATTTACTCCTGCAAGATTCTGAGCTGCTGCTATAACTTCAGCCTGTCCTTCCCTGCTTGGTGCTGTGAATCCTACCTTTGTAGAACCGTCATTATTGACAGCTATCCCTCTGATAACAGAATAAATGTTATCCCCATCAGCAATGGCATCTTCAAGTCTCTTTAACACAACAACACCTACAGCACTGGTAAAAATAGTCCCTTGAGCATCGGCATCGAAAGGTCTCGCATGTCCGTCAGGAGAAGCTATCATCCCTGGTTGATATAAATAACCGATCTTTTGCGGAAGTTTTAAAGCCGCACCACCGGCTAACGCCATGTCACAGTTATAATTCAGCAATCCTTCGCATGCCATTGCTATAGCAGTAACTGATGTTGAACAGGCTGTCTGGACATTAATACTTGGCCCCTTAAGGTTAAACTGGTAGGATACCCTTGTTGCAAGGTAATCCTTATCATTGCTTAAGAGCATACCAAAGTTGTCCTTAAGACCAACCTTTGCCATAAGATGGTATAAAAAATATGTACTCATATTGGATCCTGCGTATACACCTACCGGATATTCATACTCGTTTTTTGCGTAGCCTGCATTTTCCAAAGCTTCGAACGAGCATTCCAGGAACAGTCTATGCTGTGGGTCCATGTTTTCAGTTTCCCGGGGATTAAACCCAAAGAAAGACGCATCAAAATACTCTATATCTTCTAAAATACCCCCGGCCAAAACATAATCCGGATTGTCTACGTCTTTTTCACTGGCTCCGGCTTTTATTGCTTCCTCTTTCGAAAATGAGGTAATTGAATCCACCCCATCTTTTAAGTTTTCCCAGAACTCATCGATATTTTTAGCACCCGGAAAACGCCCCGACATTCCAATAATAGCTATTCGTCCTGAATATTCATCTATTGATGTTCCGCAACTGCTAATGTCCTTGGATTTACTCTGTCGGGCTCTTTTTTGCCTTTTAAGTCTATCTTCATTCCTTAGAAATGATGGTTGTTCCTGCTCCCCCTTTATGAATCTTGCAAGCGATCTGATTGTGGAATAAGTAAACATATCCACCAGCGGAAACTCTTTACCAAACTGCTTTTTTATACGACTGTGCACCCTTGTTAAAAGCAGCGAATGTCCCCCGACTTCAAAGAAATTATCATTTACTCCAACATTCTCCAATCCAAGTTCTTCTTTCCATATGTCAGCGAGTATTTCTTCAACTTCGCTTTGCGGAGCAATATACCCTGCGCTTTTGGAAAGCACTGGAGTCGGCAATGCTTTACGGTCTGCCTTTCCGTTTGATGACAGAGGAATTGTATCCAAAAATACAAATATCCTTGGAACCATGTATTCCGGCAGGCAGTTTCCCAAAAAGGCCTGAAGTTCGGCTGAATCTACCGGATTTTCCCTATCGCAAACTATATAACCTACAAGATGGACATTTCCAGGCTCCTTCTCCCATGCTGTCACAATACATTCCTTTACAGCCGGATGTAATTGCAGCGCTCCCTCAATTTCACCCAGTTCTATCCTTAAGCCACGTAATTTTACTTGAAAGTCCATTCTTCCAATGTATTCTATGTTTCCATCAGGCATCCACCTTGCGAGATCACCGGTTCGATATATTCTTCTTCCGGCCACTATGGAGTTATCTACAAATTTTTCAGCTGTTAGTTCCGGTTTGTTCAAGTACCCTCTGGCCAATCCAACACCAGCAATGCATAATTCTCCAGGAACTCCTATCGGTTGGGGTTGCATATTTTTATCCATGATGAGCAATTGCGTGTTGTCAATCGGTCTTCCTATTGGTATAATATCGGGAACTTCTTCCGTCGGACAATCGTAATATGACACGTCAATTGTTGCCTCAGTAGGACCGTATAGATTTGACAGTTTGGTACCGTTTTTGCCTAACAAACTATTAAAAAGCCTTACCTGCGCGGAAGTCAATGCTTCTCCACTGGAAAAAACTTGTTTCAATCCTGCTGCCCTGAATCCCTCCCCGGTTTCCTTCAGATACTCCAAAAAGGAACTTAGCATGGAAGGCACGAAATGCATTACAGTGATTCTATTCTTCTCAATTGCTTCCAATATCTTTGCCGGGTCTTTTTCTCCACCAGGCTCAAGGAAACACACTTTTGCCCCTTGTGCAGACCACCAGAACATTTCCCATACCGAAACATCAAACGTAAAGGGAGTTTTTTGAAGTATTGTATCGTTCGGCCCTATAGGATACATTCTCTGCATCCAGTTTAGCCTGTTTACCAGCGAGTGATGCTCAATAAGGGTACCTTTGGGCTTACCGGTAGACCCTGATGTATAAATCACATATGCCAGATTGCTTGGAGACACCACGTCAACCGGATTTTCACCTTTACCATGGTACAAAGATTTGTCCTCAAGTAAAATTCTATGAATCTTCCCGCTGATATTCATGTCATGGAATTTGCTGCTTGTAAGCAGCAGCGATACTCCACTGTCCTCCAGAATGTAATTTATTCTATCTTCCGGATAATTGGGCTCTATAGGCAGATAAGCTCCACCTGCCTTTTCAATTGCCATTATTCCTATAATCATCTCCAAGGAACGTTCCAGCATAATACCAACTATACTATCCGGCTTTATGCCTTTATTTGCAAGTACATGCGCAAGCTGGTTCGATTTTTCATTCAACTCTCTGTAGGTTAATTCTTTGCCCTCAAAAATCACCGCAGTACTTTCAGGGCTTTTTTCAACCTGCTCTTCAAATAGCTTGTGTATTACTTTATCCATAGGATAATGCATCCTGGTATTGTTAAATTCCAGTAATATTCTTTCCTCTTCGTCTTTTCGAATAAGCTTAAGTTCCGACACCTTTTTGTCAGGATTGGCACAAATTTCTTCAACTATGCTCTGTAAGTGCCCTGCTAAGCGTTTTATCGTATCGGCATCAAATAAAGCAGTACTGTAGTCAAATCCGCCTTTTATCACTTCTTCACCTTCTGTAAGCTGAAGTCTCAAATCAAAGGGTGCCAGACCACTATCTACTTCGATTGGCTCCATCTTCACACCAGGCATTTCAAGCTCAACCTTCCTGGTATTATGCAATATAAACATCACCTGAAATAACGGTGTTCTGCTAATATCACGCTCCAGCTTAAGCTCTTCAAGCATCTTGTCAAATGGCAGTTCCTGGTGAGTAAATGCATCAAGGCTCATTTCCTTAACCTTTTTAAGTACATCACGGAAACGAAGATCACCGGTAAAGTTAGTTCTGAGTACTAATGTGTTCATAAAAAATCCAACTACATTTTCAATTTCACTTCTATTGCGGTTTGCAACTACAGTACCCGTAAAAATGTCTTCCTGCCCTGAATACCTGTGTAGTAAAGTTTGAAAAGCAGCAAGAATAACCATAAAAAGAGTTGTGCCTTCACTGCTGCACAGACTCTTAAGATTTTGAACAAGCTCTTTGGAAAATACAACCGGCTCAAACCCGCCTTCATACGTCGGGTTCTTTGGTCTGACTCTGTCAGTGGGCAACTGAAGCGTAGTTGGTTTATCGAGTTGTTTCTTCCAATAGTCAAGAACTTTATTCATATAGTCTTCCTGAAGCCTTTTATGCTCCCACTGGGAATAATCAGCAAACTGAAACATAAGCTCCGGAAGTTCCTCTTCTTTTCCTTGCACAAACGACTCATAAAGTTTGAAAAATTCACCTACAAAAATAGCATTCGACCATGCATCCGATATAATGTGATGAATAACCATGGAAAGTGCATACTCGTTTTCCTTAAGTTGAATCAAACAAAATCTGAACAGAGGACCTTTCTCAAGATCAAATATATATCGTGCCTCTTCCTTTAACAGTCTTTTTAACTCGCTCTCAATTACATCATCTGAAAGATGTCTCAAATCTGTTTCAAAAAGCAGAATTTCTTCTGCTTTTTGAATAACCTGAACGGGGGTTCCATTTCTGCTACTAAATGTTGTTCTCATTGCCTCATGTCGTTTAACAAGCTCACTAAGAGACCTTACAATGCCGCCCTTATCAATATTTCCTTTTATCCTTACAGCATTGCATATATTAAATACCGGATTCCCACCTGTAAGCTGGTGATAAAACCACATTGATTTCTGGGAATAAGTAAGCGGTATTTCATCACCATCATTACGTGACACATGTATAATAGGATCTCTATTGGCACGAGCTTCAATATCAACTCTTTTGAGAAACTCTATTATTTCAGTTTTTCTTCTGGAAATCTCTTCTTTTAATTCCCATGACACGGCCCCTTTTGGTGCCTGATACTTAAGCAGTTCCCCCTCAACCCTAAGTTTGACACCGCAATTACGAAGTTTTAGTAGAAACTCCACTATTGACATATTTACCTCCCGGATCTTCTAAATTGTGCACTCTTCAAGTTCTTCCATATTAGCTTCCGCTTCATCCGTACCCTGATATGCCCACCGATAAGTCTCTATTAAGCTGGCGACACCCTCGGCTGTAGTTGTCTCCATAAGTTTCCGAAGCGGTATTTGCACATCGAGTGCCTTGCCCAGTTCACTGGCCACAGCTGCTGCAATCAAGGAGTGTCCCCCCAGTTCAAAGAAATCATCGTAAATACCTATTCTGTCAAAACCTAAAACATTCTGCCAGCATTCAACTATAATTTTCTCAATCTCATTGCGCGGCGGAGCATAAGCTGACTGCAAGTCCGGCCTTGGCCTTTTCTTAAGCTGTTCTGTAGCTCCGGCACCGACTTTGCCGTCAGTTTGATTAGCTATTAATCCCAGGGGCGATATTTCAACTATTTCATTAATATGCTCATTACTTTCACAGAATTTTTTCAGGTCATCTTTAAATTTAAGCATACTTTCAATCTGTTTCTTAACATTTTCATTTGAGTCCGATCCATTATTTCCGATACTTTGTTTTAAGGTTATGGTAATAACCCCCTCCTCAAATTTGGAGCTTGTAATAGTGTCAGAGATCTCATCATTTCCCGATATCATTACCTTTGGTTTGTTGTTTTCAGCATTGCGTTTTCCAGGTTCGATCCAATACCGTTGCCTTTCAAACGGATATGTAGGAAGTGGTATACGATGGCGTGTTTCGTAGTTGTAGAGTTTGTTCCAGTTTACCCTGTTCCCGGCAAGCCAGTATTGTCCCAGGTTGTATAATAAGAAGTACACTTCCTGCTGTTTATCATCCCTGCCTGGCAGCATACATAGTATTGTCTGCTTCACAGTCGGATTTTCAGTATTTTCCGTAGCTGAACTGCTGACAGCCATTTTATGCAACCCACTTCCAGGTCCGATTTCCATTATTATTTGATCAGGATCCTTCTGCACTTCCCTTATACCCTCTTCAAACTGATTCCCACTTCTCTGGTTTACCCAGTAGTTTCTGTCAGATGCCTCGTGCTCCCTAATCCATGTTCCTGTAACGCAGGAGATAAATGGTATTTTTACTGAATTGAAAGTAACATTGCTTAGTTTTTGCTGTAATTCTTCCTCATGAGCAGATACAAGTAGAAGTGCGTCCTCAAGTGATACCACACCGCCAATGCAGGCAGCAACGTATTCTCCTACACCTTTTCCTATCATGGACTGAGGTTGGATTTCCCATTCTATTAAGAGTTTTGCCAAGGCATATTCAACTACAAATCCTGCTATACGTGATATAACTTCTCCCTTAATTTTAGAAACTGCGTACTCAAGTTTCAGTTCATCAGGGTAAAGCACTTTGCGTATGTCCATGCCAATAAGCGTCTCAAGTATCCCAGCGCACCGGTCAACTGTACTTCTGAAAGCAGCTTCGGTCTCATAGAGCTCACGCCCCATGTTTACGTATTGACTTTCTTCTCCCGTGAACACAAATACAACAGGTTGTTCTCTCGGTTTTTGAAACCTTGAAAATACCTGTTCAGTATTCAAGGTCTCAAGCTTTGTAAGTAAATCCTCTGTATCCTTGCAAAGCAACATCCTACGGTGATTAAAATTGCGGCGCCCTACCTTTAAGGTAAATGCTATATCAGCCAGATTCAGATCAGGATTTTTTCTTATGTGTTGGGCAAGATCTGAAGTCATCTTTTCAAGGGCTGTAGCTGTTTTTGCTGAAAACGTTATCAATTGCCAAGGTTTACCAGATTCCCCCGAAACTTTGGCCTCCGGTGGTTCTTCAATAATTACGTGGGTATTTGTACCTCCTATACCAAAGGAACTGATACCAGCTCTGAGCGGATATCCTTTGGTTTCCCACTTAGAAAGTTGCGTATTAACATAAAAAGGGCTGTTTAAAAAGTCTATTTTCGGGTTTGCTTCTTCAAAGTTCAAACTTGGAGGTAATACTCTATGTTTCATGGCCAGTACTGTTTTTACCAGACTTGCAAGGCCTCCTGCAGTTACCAGGTGGCCTATATTGGTTTTTACCGAACCTATGGCACAAAACTGTTTTTTCTTTGTATATGAACGGAAAGCCTTCGTCAGCGCAGCAATTTCAATAGGATCCCCAAGATCGGTACCTGTACCGTGAGCGTCAATATATGTTATTGTCTCAGGATCAACTCCGGACATTTCAATGGCCTCAGCAATACATTCAGCCTGCCCGTCAACATTTGGGGCTGTGAAACTGTTTTTCTCCGAACCGTCATTATTAACCCCTATTCCTCTTATGATTGCATGAATATGGTCTCCATCCGCTATAGCATCTTCAAGCCTTTTCAGAACTAATACTGCAAGACCACTTCCACTGACTGTTCCGTTGGCTTTTGAGTCAAAAGCTCTGCAATGCCCGTCAGCGGAACCTATGCCCCCCTCTTGATAGAAGAAGGTTTCATTTCTGGATATCTGAAAACTAACACCACCTGCCAGTGCTATATCACAACCATAATTCTGAAGGTTTTGGCAAGCAAGCTGTAATGCAACTATAGATGAAGAACAGAGAGTATTAACATTAACGCTTGGGCCTGTTAAATTCATCTTATAGGATACACGCGTTGCAAGAAAATCCTGTGAATTGGCAATCATTATTTTGAATGATCCCAGATTCTCTACCAATTCCGGGTTGGAATAGAGGTTTCTGACCATATATCCGCTTAAGTTTGCTCCGGCATAAACGGCAATTCGCCCCTCATATAACTCCGAGTTATATCCTGCACTCTCTAATACTTCCCATGCACTTTCAAGAAACAAGCGATGCTGAGGATCCATGATTTCTGCTTCCCGGGCAGAGTAATCAAAAAAGGATGCATCAAACTTGTCCATATCGTCCAATATGGCATCAGCAGCCACAAACCTTGGGCTGTCAAGCAGATGTTTATCTATTCCCATCTTTAAAAGTTCTTCGCGGCTGAAAAATTTAACTGATTCCACACCGTTGTATAGATTATCCCAGAACTCATCCATATCTTTTGCCCCGGGGAAACGGCCGTTCATTCCTATTATAGCTATTGCTCCCTCGTAATTGCCGTCTTTGAATTTACTCAACTTTTACCACTCCTCTTTTTTGTATCATTTGCTGCCTTTTCTGTTTCATTGCCTCAAGCCGTCTGCTTGCTCTCTGGCTTACATCCTCAAACACAGGCTGTTCCTCCTCTTCATTTTTACAGCTTAAGTATTTTGCAAGAGAAGCTACCGTATTGTATTTGTACAGATCTACAACTGCTAAATCTGTTGTGAATTGCTTTTTAACCTCAGTATGAACCTGTATCAGCATTAAAGAATCTCCACCCAGATCAAAGAATTCATCATGAATTCCCACAGCTTCAATGCTCAGCGTTTTTTGCCAGATATCTGCAAGTTTTCGCTCTACTTCATTCTTGGGAGGAACATAATCGTTATTAAGTTCCGGCCTTGGATGTCTCGGTTTTAACCTCTCCTCAACCTCTTTTTTTGCAAAGGATTGGTCTGCGTAATCAGCCTGCTCTATTGCGGTATTCAGGTCACTTACCGATACAACCGTCTGAGCCTTGGAGAACCCCTTTATAATACGGTTGAAAACTTTCTTGCCCTCCACCACTGAGATACCTATGTTTAAAAATTCTGCATTCTCATTTGTAAACTCCTTATAAAAGTTATCATAATCAGACCCCTCCACACGCTGCATTCCTGATGTTCTTGCTCTGATGCCTGCAGCTGCATCATCACCAGTCAGCCTCATTGAGAAATTGCTTATTTCAACAATTTGCTCACCATTATCATCTATAATGTCAATATCGCAGGTTATTATCTCCTGCACCGCACTATAGCCGTTCTTAAACCTTATAAAGCCATATATTTTTCCTGGCAACCCTTTCTTTATAAGTAATTTCCCATATGAGAAAGGCAGGTAATTACCACCGGCTACCAGTCTTACCGAGCCTGTGGCCACGTCAAGCAGTGCCGGATGAATTCCATAGTCCTTTAAATCTCCTGTAAATTCAGGTGAAAGTTCTACTTCCACTAATCCCTCATTCACCCCGAGATTGAAGTCTATTAACGATTTCCACCTATCTCCGAAGCTGATAAAATCCCCTGTTTTATTTTCCTGGTCCAAATCTGTTTTTATTTTTCCAAAACACCTTGCCTTGAGGTCATTAATGTCAAACTGTTTTACAGTACTTTCCCCGTTTGCTTTGATTTTTCCGCATGCATGCTCATACCAGTTTGACTCTTCCCCTTCATTTCCCTGAAGCTTACTTGCTACCCTGAAATCATATCCGTCTCCCATTTTGGTCAGGATGGTAAACACATCCCTTGTTTCATATTCCTTTACAACCATCGGAGTCATAAAAACAACATCGTCTATTTGCATGGAATCCTGACCGGTTGCTTCATAACAAGCAGCCCTTGCCATTTCCAGATAGGTTGTACCAGCTATGGTAGGTGTGCCAAATACAAGATGCTCGGATAAAACCCAATCCTTCTTAGGACTTAATTCTCCAAGGTAAACTATCTTTTCCGTACTGTCTGTAACTTTCTTACCCAATAGTGGATGTAGAATTTTATCTTCACTATCCGTCCTATGTCTAATTTCACCAGCCATACCTATTCCAGGCCACCTATCCCAGTTAATTGACATAAACCTTGTTCCTCTAAAGGAATCGTGTGTTCTCGCAAAAGCGTCAAGGAAAGTATTTGCAGCACAATAGTCAACCTGCCCAAAACCCCCGGTTATAGCATTTAGTGAAGAACAGAAAACAAAGAAATCAGGCTTGACATTCTTGAAGGTCTCATAGAGTGCAATTGTGCCTTCAACCTTTGGTGCCAGAACATTTTCCGAAAACTCCCTGTTTTTCATTTGAATCATACCGCCTCCGGGATTTCCAGCTGCATGGATTATTCCATCAATCCTGCCAAACCTTTTCAGTACAGTTTCCCTAATAGCTTCAAGTTGCACTATATCTGAAACATCACACTGGCACACCATAATTTCAGCACCGTGTCTTTCAAAGCTTTGCAGTCTTCTTATTTTTTTTGATATACTATCATCTTTGCTGTGCTCTTTCTGCCAGTCTGACCATTTCTCAGTTCCCGGAAACACCGAACGGTTTAACAGAATTAATTTTGCCTGTGCTTCTTCAGCTAAGTATTCTGCAAGATTAAGCCCAATACCGCCAAGTCCTCCGGTTATCAGATATACACCGTTCTTCTTTACCATGGATTCCTGACTTTCTTCAACCAAGGTACTCTCAAAACTCTGAATCCACCGTTCCAAACCGCGGTAAGCAATAATATTTTCTATGCCTTTTTCGTAGGTTTCAGTCACAAGGCATTCTATTATATCCTGTTCATCCGAGCTTCCTGCCTGTTGCAATTCGAAGTCAACCATACTGCACCTGATGTTGGGATACTCTTTGGGTATAACCTTACAAGGCCCTACAGCGAGCGTTTTCCCATAATACAATTTCCGCTCATTGAATACCTTAAAGGCATTGTCAGTAAGTATCTTAAATTGTACCTGCGTATTTGTGCCATTCTTTCCAAATGATTGTGCCAGGTAAATCATGCTGTAGAAAAGCTGTTTGCCACAAATTATGCCATTTTCGTCCCCTCTGTCCGGTCTTTCACCAGTAACTCCAAGTAAATTCAAGACTATATCCGGCCTTTGGCAAACCTGTGATATTTCATTTAATAAATCCTCGTAGTCCTCTTTTTGATCAGGTCTAAACAGATAAGCCCTTTCTCCGGTCTTGACAAAGCTTGATCCTGCCTTAGCTACAAATAAGTTTTCGTTTGTAGCTCTAATTTGCTCAAGCAATTTGCTCGAAAAACTGTTTTCTGTTGTAAGAACTAGCACAACATCTTTCCTGTTTGCATATTTTGTTATCTTGCCCAAACCACTGTTTGCTGATTGTTTCCAGACCGGAGTATAAAACCATTCTGAAATATCGTTTGTTTTCTCATTTGCCTTTATCATCTTATCTTTCTTATCTTTCTTCACTTTATCCACCCAGTATGATCTACCTTCAAACGGGTATACAGGCAAAGGAATTCTTTTTCTTTGGACGTCTTCATATAGTGCAGTCCATTCAATTTGTGCGCCTGCCAGCCAGAGTTGTCCCAACTCTTTGAGGGAATACTCCTTCGGATTAACATCCCTGACCCTTGCAACCTCAGTCTGTCCATCAACGCTGTCAAAAACCCTTTGGGGAATAGAATCAATGTTTTCAAGCGCTTCAATAGCATCTTCCCTGGAAGTACAGACAAGGAATCTTCTATGTTCCATTTCCCTACGGCCTATTTGTAGCGTGTAAGCAACGTCAGCCATATTTATATCTCTGTTTTTCTTCAGGAAGTCTGAAAAGTCAGTAGTAATTTTATTTAGAGCCGACCGGGTTTTGGCAGAAAACACAAGCAAACTTTCACCACTTTTGCAAGGTTTATAATCTATATCAGGAGCTTCCTCAAGCACAGCATGTGCGTTTGTGCCTCCAATGCCGAAGGAACTGATGCCTGCCCTTAACGGACCAGAACTGCTGCTCCATTCCTTCAAACAGTTGTTAACATAAAAAGGACTATTGTCAATATCCAGCTTTGGATTTGGCTTCTTTAAATTTAAGCTAGGAGGTATCATTTTATTCTTCAATGCAAGAACGGTTTTTATCAATCCTGAAACTCCTGCTGCAGCATCAAGGTGTCCAATGTTTGTCTTTACTGAACCAATGGCGCAGAATCCTTTCTTTGCCGTACCTTTGTTGAACACCTGCCTTAGTGCTTCAATCTCAATCGGGTCTCCCAACGGTGTCCCTGTCCCATGGGCCTCAATATATGTGATAGATTCCGGGTCTATATCTGCTTTTAAATGTGCCTCTGAAATAGCTCCGGCCTGACCTTCTATTCCCGGTGCGGTGTACCCTACCTTCAAAGCCCCGTCATTATTTATAGCTGTAGCCTTAATAACTGCACTGATTGAATCCCCATCAGCAATCGCATCTTCCAACCTCTTGAGTACAACCACACCCGCACCGTTTCCACCAACAGTACCTTTTGCCTCTTCGTCAAAAGCCCTGCAATGTCCGTCGGGCGATAAAATCATACCTTCCTGGTATAAATATCCGCTTTTCTGTGGAAGCCTTATGCTCACACCACCTGCCATTGCCATATCACATTCTCCGTTAATAATACTCTGACATGCCAGGTGAACCGCAACCATGGAGGATGAACAGGCAGTCTGGACAGTAATTGCAGGACCTTTGAGGTTTAGTTTATAGGAAACGCGAGTTGCAATAAAATCCTTGTCATTACTGATCATAATCTGGTAGTCACCCGCCAAACCTTTTTCTCTATAGTTTTCCGACAGGTTTTGCGCATACGTGTTCATTCCTGCACTGGCATATACACCTATTTTTCCTGGAAATCTTCCCGGATCGTAACCGGCGTTTTCAAGTGCCCTCCAGCTCTCTTCAAGGAATACTCTCTGCTGAGGGTCAAGCACTTCCGCTTCCCTCGGGTTGTATCCAAAGAAACCTGCATCAAATATATCAACTCCATCCAACACCCCCCACGCCTTAACATACTCGGGCTTCTTTACTATTTCGGGTTCAACTCCCTCATGGATAATCTCATCATCAGTTAACCGTGTAATCGATTCAACGCCGTTGCATAAGTTATTCCAGAATTCTTCTATATTCTTAGCACCTGGAAACCTGCCACTTAAGCCTATGACAGCTATATCATGTTTCTCCCCAATACTTTTTTTGCCTGTTTTGCCTTTCCGGCTGGAATCCTGCTTTCCTTCAAGAAATCCAGACAAGGTATTTACCGTAGGGTATCTGAACAGATCCATCATTGTAATGTCTTTTCCAATCACCCCGGCAATTCTATTCCTCACCTGTGCAAGTAACAGTGAATGACCTCCCAAATCGAAAAAGTTATCATTTATTCCTATGCGGTCAAGTTTTAAAACTTCCTGCCAAATAGAGACAATACTTTTCTCAATCTCACTCTCCGGTGCTGTATAACCGTTTTTTAGCTGCGGCACGACGCTCTCCGGCATTGGTAGTGCCTTTCTGTCTATCTTGCCGTTTGGTGTCATTGGAAAGGAATCCGTTATTACAAAGGCTGACGGAACCATATAATCGGGAAGCATTTCCTTAAGGCTGCTCCTCAAATCCTCCGATGCCAACACCATATTTTCATTAGCCGGAATTATGTATGCCACAAGAGCTTTTTCTCCCGGGACTATTTCTTTTGCAATTACAATACTTTGCCGTACACCATCAGTCAGGTTCAGCCGATTTTCAATTTCTCCAAGCTCTATTCTAAACCCGCGAACTTTTACCTGATGGTCATTACGTCCTATAAACTCCAGATTTCCGTCAGAAAGGAACTTTACTGTGTCACCTGTTTTATAAAGTCGCGCACCTGTTTTCTTACTGAATGGGTTCTCAACAAATTTTTCTTCAGTCAACCGGGGCTGGTTTAAATAGCCCCGAGCCAGCCCATCTCCGCCTATATAGAGTTCTCCCGGTATCCCTATGGGTACAGGGTTCATATTCCCATCCAGAACATAAATCTGGGTATTTGCAATAGGTTTTCCAACCGTTATTGTATCTGTCCCATGTTCCAATTTTGCAATTGTCGACCAGATGGTTGTTTCTGTAGGTCCATATACGTTCAGAAGCATACCACACCGTTCGAGAAGTTGTTTTGCCAAAACTTCCGGCAGTGCCTCCCCTCCACATAGAACCTTAAGCCCTTTACTTTCCTTCCATCCATCTTCAATCATAAGTCTCCACGTGGCAGGTGTGGCCTGCATTATAGAAATGGAGTGCTTATTTAACAAATCAATCAGCCTGCTTCCGTCAATTACTTCATCTCTTCCGGCAAGTATAATTCTTGCCCCCGATGTAAGCGGCATGAATAGTTCCAATCCCGCAATATCAAAGGATAATGTGGTCACAGCCAGAAGAGCGTCACTTTCTTTAAGCTCTGTCTTTTCTGCCATTGATAATAGGAAATTTATAAGCGCATGCTGCTCGATCTGAACACCTTTCGGATTTCCGGTGGAACCCGAAGTATAGATGAGATATGCAAGACTTGACCCACTATTTTTTGTTTCGGGATTTTCTTCACTAAAGTATGAAATTGTCTTCCATTCGCTATCCAGGCAAATTACCTGTGATGCATTTTGCGGTAATGTTCCTTCAAGTCCGCTTTCTGATAAAACAAACTCAATCTTTGCGTCTTCCAGCATGTACATCAAGCGTTCCTTTGGGAAAATTGGATCTAAAGGCAGGTATGCTCCACCGGCCTTATGAATACCGAGCAGCGCAATGAGCATCTTTACCGTACGATCAAGATAAACACCTACTACCGTTTCAGATCCGACCCCCTTAGAAGCAAGATAGTGTGCCAGCCTGTTAGCAGAGCTGTTTAGCTCGCCATATGTCAGACTATATTCCCTATCTATAACAGCTAATGCCTGTGGGTTTCTTTTGACCTGTTCTTCAAAAAGCTTAGTCCAGCACGGAATATCTCCATAATCAATTTCCGTTCTGTTCCATTTCTTGACCATTGTATTTAGCTCGTCGATTGTCAGGATTTCAAGCATGCCAACTTCTTTTTCCGGGTTTTGTGCTATACTCTCCAATAGCTGCCTGTAATGGCCTGCCATTCTCTTTATGGTGTCCGCATTAAACAAATCGGTATTATATTCAAAATCAGCCGCAAGTCCGTCTCCAACCTCACGCATATCAAGAGCAAGATCAAACCTTGCAAAACCGTTGTCAGTATCTATGGTTGAAGCACTTATTTCAGAAAAACCTTCAAGGGATATGTTCGTATTCCGAAGGCTAAATAATACCTGAAACAGCGGGTTAAGGCTCATATCCCGTTTGACATGAAGTTCCTCAACTATTTTTTCAAAGGGTACATCCTGATTTGAATATGCTTCAAGAGTTGTAGATTTTACCTTTTGCAAAAGCTCTAAAAAGCTTGTCTTTTTTGTAAAGCAAGACCTCATAACCAGGTTGTTGGTAAAAAAGCCTATTACATCTTCAGTATCTTTTCTGTTTCTGTTAGCTACAGGAGAGCCTACAACTATATCTTCCTGTCCCGTATAACGGTGGAGCAGTACATTAAATACTGCAAGTAAAACCATAAACAGCGTGGAATTCTCTTTTCCAGCAAGCTTCTTAAGCTTTTTCACCAAACCCGGCGCTATAGAAGCAGTAAATTTAGCTCCGTTATAGGTCTGAACAGCAGGTCTTTGTCTGTCCAGGGGAAGGTTGAGTGCCGGAATATCTGCTGAAAGTTTATTTTTCCAGTATTTCAGCTGATTTTCCAGAAGTCCGTCATTTTGCTTTCTAGTTTGCCAATAAACAAAGTCAGAATACTGAACCTCCGGCTCACTTAAGCTCTGCCCTTTTCCTGTTCTGAACAGTTCGTAGTAATTGGTCAACTCCTTAAGAAAAATTCCGAATGACCAACCATCAAATACAATATGATGCACAACCATAACCAAAATGTGCTCCTCGTCGTTCAAACATAACAGCTTGGCTCTTATCAGAGGAGCCTTATCCAGTTGAAAAGTCTTGGCGGCCTCTTCACCAGCAAGTTCTACTGCTTTCCTTTCCCTTTCTGCTTCAGGGACTTCTCTTAAATCAACCAATGGTAATCCTAATTTTATTTCCTGGTTTAGTACTTGAATTGGCTGCCCGTTTTCTTCCTTAAAGGACATCTTAAGTATTTTATGCCTGTCTATTATTTTATTAAGGCTTTTTTCAAGGCATTCCCTATTGAGATTTCCCTGTAATCGTAGCGCTGTGTGAAGGTTGTATTGAGGACTTCCTTCATTCAAATGGTCAAGGAACCATAACCTCTTTTGCGAAAAGGAAAGGGGCAGCATATCTTTTTCAATGCCTGCCCACTTTATAGTATCCCAACCCTTTACACCTTTTTTGTCCTGCTTTTGAATTGCGGCAGCCAAACTTACAATGTCGGGATTTTCAAATATATCTGTCTGTTCCAGCTCAACATCAAAAACATCCTTAATTCTGGAAATCAGCTGCGTTACACGCAGTGAATCCCCTCCTAGTGTGAAAAAATTATCATGTGTTCCGACTTTTTGTGTTTCCAACAACTCCGACCATAGGGCAACAAGCTTCTCTTGCGTTTCATCCTCCGGTAAATCTATTTTCCTGTTGTTTAATTCATTATCCATGAGTACAGATAATTCACTTCTTATCCCGTCAAATTCTCCACTGGTATACCTATCCCTTAACTTATATCGCTGAACCTTTCCACTTGTAGTTTTAGGAATATTCTTAACAGGAATAACCTCTGATACTTCAATCCCAATCTCACGGTTAATTCTGCTTTTTAACTCTCTTACCAGGCTAACAAAATTCTCAGCCTTCTGCTTAAACAAAACAAAAAGCACCAGTTCATCACATTTCGTGTTCTGGTTGTAAACACCTGTAGCAACTACTTTTCCAAGTTCCATGCCCTCAACACTTTCAGCGACTCTCTCTATGTCATGTGAATAGTAATTCTGACCAGCCATAAATATTATATCTTTCGCACGACCTGTAATAATAAGCCGGCCATTTCTTAACAACCCGAGATCCCCTGTATTAAGCCACCCATCGGATGTAACAGCTTGCTTTGTAGCCACTTCATTATTATAATATCCTTTTGTTACATTCCCGCCCCGTATCTGTATATAGCCAATCCTGTTTTCTCCCAGATCCAAGTCATTCATGTCACATATGCGCATGTTGCAGTTATATATGGGATAGCCTACATCTACAAACGTTATACCTTTAGCGTCATCTTTGACTGTCTCCACAACTGTATCACCTGTACCAAGGTTATTACGGTTAAAACAAAATGATTTAATCTCCTCTCCCGGCTTTGGAAAGGTTACAGCAATGGTCCCTTCGGCAAGGCCATAAACCGGATACATGGTATTCCTTTTAAGTCCATACTGTTCCATCAAATCCAGAAACTCATTGCATAAATCCAGAGATATTGGCTCTGCACCGTTATAAATAAACCTTACATTCGACAGATCCCAATCTTTTTTTAAATCGGGATTAAAAAATTTCAGAAAATGCTTGTATCCAAAGTTAGGTGAGTACATTAAGGTAACCCTGTGCTCACTTGCTTTTTGCAGCCATAGGGTAGGGTGTCTTATAAACAACTGGGTTTGAATATTATACTGATTGATACATGCAAGCACCCCCTTAATATGTGTTCCTATCAATCCCATATCATGCGTAAGCGGCATCCAGTTCAAGCCTGAATCGTTTGAATCTATCTTTGTCCATTCAATAACGGAAGTAAGATTTATCAAAACATTCCGGTGAGTAATTATGACCCCTTTCGGTTCTCCTGTAGATCCCGATGAAAATTGTATGAACGCTGTATCATCAGGTTGCGAATCATGAATTTTACCGAAACATCCCATATCTAAACTATCATATATAAACTCCGTTCTGCTTTTTATAACTTCCATCTGGCCAGATAGGCCGTTTTTATCAGCATAGACTTCAAGTTTTCCGATAAAATCCTCTGTTGCTATTATTTTGGGGTTATTTAGAACTGACCATATTTTGAATAATTTAAGCTTGTGTTCATCATTTGTACCGGTTGTTACAGGAACCGGAATCATACCACCTAATATGCAAGCCCAGAAAGTACATACAAATTTATGGTTGTCGTCTATCTGAAAAATCACTTCATCCTTCGGCTTAAATCCCCTACACTGAAGCCTGTGTAAAAGGCTCAGTGCTGAAAAATACAGTTCCTTATATGATACAAAACACTCCTCCGTATCACCTAAAATAAAAGTAATTCCTTTTTTATCCTCATTCTCTCTAGAAACAATCATATTGGTTAGTGTTTTATAATCGCGCATCTGACCTATTCCCCTTTGCAAATGATCTATTTAAAAACTTTTATTTCCTCAAAAACCGGATTATCAGGTGATTCCCTTACACCCCTCGGACGAAAATACACCTCAAGCAAAAGGCTGTCCGGCTGAAACAAAACCATATACAGAGTCATCTTGTTGTATAAATCTGAAGTCTCAGATAGTGCATCAGGTTTACCCTGCTTATAAGAAATAACCTCTTTTATCCCTTGAGAACTTACTGTTGTCCCTTTTGATATAAGTTCATTCTTCATGTTCTTCCACCTACTTGTGTTATATCTGTTTGTTGTATGGTTATCGTAATTTCCATCTAAAACAAAAGAATTAACACTGCCTACAGCATCACTAATTCCCCATGTAACTCCCTTGTTAAGCTTTGAATCTGCACTTCTTAGTGCCCTTTGAACTCTTTGCCCATCTGCCCGGGTTCCACTGAAATTGTTTTCAAGAACCACACTTCCATCAGGGTCTGAAAATCCAATTATATGGTTAACTGCGTAGAGCTTTTTCGGATCTCTCATAAATTCAGCAATTTCATCCATAGTCTTGTAATTTTCCAATGCATAACGAAGGTCTAGAGTATATGATCTCCTGCCCTGAGAGCTATATGCCGTACCAACTATAGAATCAAGAATCCCTGCAAATACCTTGCTGTCATTAAATCCTGTCAATATTCCCATATAACCCAAGTATCCTATAGAACAAATTTTACTGTTTGTACGTTTGATAGTTATAACAGCCTGAATCCTCGGAAGTTGGTTTTTACTTCCGCCAAACCAGTCAAGATTGCGGCCGGTGATGGTTTTATGCGTTTCGGAACGTGATCCATATACCGACACAAAGCTGCACTGGGCCCCCCTCAGTACATCAGTGAACAGATTTAAAATGTAAAGCTCCCCATTGGATAGCTTGTTATCCTTTCTTATATTTTCACTGCCTCCGGAAAAGACCGATGCCATCCCCTCAATTTCTTCTACATATTCCTCATCCAATTGAGGTTTTATATCTTCTATTCTCGAAAAAACAAAAGGATACTCGTATTCAGGCAAACTTTCTGCAATATATGAGTCAATCAGTTTTTCATAGTCAGGAACTACTTCAAGGATGCCCCGCGCAAAAGCAGCCCCCATCTCTCTTGAAGTTAATCCGCTTGTGTAGTCCAATACGGCCTCAAAATAATTACCTTCATCTGTAATTGTGACTCCTTTCTCATAATAGCTGCTTGACCCTTTAAATACAGTTACTGCTCTGGTGCACCCAACCTGCAGAAGCAGCAAAAACACCATACAGCAGCACAAACTTCTCTTTATCATCCTGCATCCTCCCTTTTCTCCACGAATCTCCCCATCTCCATTTTGATAAGCCTGTCCGCTTCATTAAAATAGCGGTCATCATGTGTGATTGCTATAACAGTTTTCCCTCTGGCCTTTAACTCAGGTAGAAGTGTCTTATAAAAAAACTTTTTGAACTCCGGGTCCTGATCTGCAGCCCATTCATCAAAAAGGTACACCTGTCGCTCCTCAAGATAGCTTACTAACAATGCCAGCCTCTTTCTCTGACCGGTTGAAAGCTTTAGTGTACTAAAAGCTCCATCGTTAATTTGCACCTTGTCGCTAATACGAAGAGTTTCCAAATACTTGTTAATTTCCTCCTGCTTTTCCTCATGACGTATACCGTACAGCCTGTCGAAAAGATAAAAATCACTGTAAATGGTCGTGAAATAGCTTCCCAAAGTTTCTGCATCTATACTCTTTCCATTAACAGTAATTTCTCCTTTATCTGGCTTATACAAGCCTGTTATTAACTTTGCCAGCGTTGATTTTCCACTCCCATTTCCGCCGGAAATAAAAACGACCTCACCTGGTTTAAAACTATAATCAATAGGCCCAACTGAAAACTTTTCACCGTTTTCATTCTTATACTGATATGTTACTCCTTTGAGTTGGATAGTAGGGTTCTCTACAACTCCAGTTATTTCAACGGTGTCCTCTTCTATAGATTTGATTTCTTCTATAAATCCGTTTATTCTTTTCCAACTTACCAATACACGCACAAATTCAGGGATAAGGAATATTACCTGATTTACTATCCCACCCATATACAAATATACCATCACATAATTTCTTAAAGTACTTCCCTGTATATTTGGCAGAATCAGTGGAAAAGTAAAAACTACTATACCAATTACGCTGATGTACATAATCTCTCCTACGATAGAGGCACCTACAAATTTGTATTCACCCTCCACACGGGTGTCTCTATACACCTCGCACTTGTTTTGAATATCATTCCTGAACTCAAACCGCTTCTTTCTGTTTATACAAAGCTCTTTAAATCCCATTAACATATCGTTTATATACTTAAAGAATACATTTTGGATATCCCTGTTCCTTTCATACAGTTTTTCAGCCGATTGACTGATTTTAAGAAACATTCCCACTGCAAGAACAATTATTAATGCTGATAATATCATTCCATTCAGGTTTAGAGTACCTAAGTAAATAAAACACGTAACCATTGTGATTACACCGGAAAAGAAGCTTACAAACATATTGACAAAACCACTGACTGTTTCGGTATCGTTATTAAGAGCTGCATATGCCTTTCCGTTTTCAATCTCTTCAAATTTGTGATAGGGAGCTTTAAGAATACTATTGATTATTTCCATACGCTTTTCATATACAATGTTGCTGGTAATCTTAATCAGTCTCTTCCTAACTATCATTGCACACACAGTAAAAAGGAAAATCCCCAATATAAAATACACATACAGGCCGCTCTCTGTACCTGCATTCCTTGCTTCAGAGTCAAGATTTCTGTTTAATGCCTCATTAATTACAAACACAACGAGCGAATTTCCGATTCCACTCACTATACTCAAGACAATAATCATAAAAAAGGGCTTGTCATCAGGCTTTACAAAATAATTTGCAAGCATGAAATACAGAAAAAATATCGGTATTACAAAAGAGAAGGCCGACACTGCGTATATAAGAGCCGATGGACCAGCCTCTTCAATCATTTCCCATGAAACTCCGTTAAACAAAATGTATGGTGCATTGTAAAGACAAAAGGCTATCCCCCCCATCATGACAAGTGACATTAAAAAAGTAGAAAATCCTTTAACTCCATTTCCTTGAAAACTTCTTTCTCTTTTTATGATTTCCCATATTAAAACTCCAATAAAATAAAGGGTTACAAGAGTAACCGCTCCACAAGCAAACACAATTGTTAATGATAATCCACTATCAAACACAAAAACCACCCTTTCATATTCAAAACAACGTTGTAAAACTTCAGATGAGCTTGATTGCTCCCATAGAATTTGACAAATCAATTTAGATAGATATAGCTTCGCCCTTTCATCCCCGGCGAGCCGAAGCACTACATAATAAACCTATAATATGCTATCTTCGTTCCGCTAACGTGTCGCAACATCGATTAGCTTCCCTAGGATTTTATCTAATTAAAATCATACTACAACTTTTATTACTTTTTACTATACTTAAGTATGAGTGAAAATAGAAAACTTCAAAAATTTTTTCCGACATCCCAACCCTTCTCAAGCGCCCAATAATACCTTCACTATAATAACTGTCCTCTTTTAAATTCTTGTTACAAAAAAGCATATCTTCATTGTCTTATAACAGGTATCTATTTATCAAAAGTATAGTACAGTATGAAAAAAATTAATGATATCCTAAATTCACAAGACAGCACATCATTATTTCCTGCAAAATGCAGAACGAACCTGTCTTTAAGCTGTTATATGGATACATTCATGCAATTAAAAATAATATTTGCCATGCTATAAGGGGGGAGTTGGATGAGTTGGTATGCACTACATGTAAAAACCGGAGCTGAAGATGATGTTGAACAGTTTCTTCATTATCACTTTGACAAGAATGAATGTCATTCCATCGTTCCAAAAAGAAAGCTTACTGAAGTTAGAAAAGGTAAATGTTATGAAGTAATAAAAATATTTTTCCCGGGCTATGTACTTGTTAATTTGGATATGAATACTGATATATACTACATAATTCGGAAAATTCCCAATGTTTATACATTTTTAAAACAAGATGGTGAATATTACTCCAAAATATCCGATGAAGAGATATCCCCTATTCTGGAACTAATGAAGGATATCGACATTATAGATTTCTCAAAAATCTTTATAGAAGACTCAAAAGTATCAGTAAACTCCGGCCCACTTTTAGGTATGGAAGGGCTTATAAGAAAAGTAGACAAGAGAAGGGGACGAGCTAAGGTAGCCATAAACTTTATAGGTTCAGAAAAAACTGTTGACCTGGGTGTCAAAATACTAAACAACCAAAAAAAGTCAGATTGTTTATCCTGACTTTTACATATAACCATTATTACTAATTGTACTTTAAAAATTAATCTCATTTATTGCATTATCTGTTTTTCCATATCCATGGATAAGAAACAAAGGAGCAAAGTTTTTATTCTCTGCTCCTTCAAAATTTAAACTTGTGTCAATTGTTATGCGGTAACTATTTTGCTTGCTGCCTGCAGACCCAGTTTTTCAACGGCCTGCTCACGCATCTTATATTTCATAATCTTCCCTGCTGCATTCATTGGAAACTCAGTTACAAAATCAATGTAGCGTGGTGTTTTATGCTTTGCCATATGTGAACGTATATAATCCTTCAACTCATCCTCAGTAAGTGCTTCACCTTCTTTAAGTATTACACATGCCATGATCTCCTCACCGTATTGTTTGTCAGGCACACCAATAACCTGAACATCTTTAACCTTCGGATGTGTATATATAAAATCCTCAATCTCCTTAGGGTAAATATTCTCTCCACCCCGGATAATCATATCCTTTATACGTCCGGTAATCTTATAGTATCCATTCTCATCGCGTCTTGCCATATCACCGGTGTGAAGCCAACCATTTTCATCAATGGCAGCAGCTGTTGCCTCAGGCATCTTGTAATAGCCTTTCATAATATTATATCCACGGGCAACAAATTCACCATCCACATTATCTGGCAAATCCTTTCCTGTTTCAGGATCAACTATTTTACACTCAACACCGGGTAATTCACGACCCACTGTGCTAACACGCAGTTCGATGGAGTCGTGCACACGGCTCTGAGTACATCCCGGTGAAGACTCAGTCTGACCAAATACTATTGTAATCTGCGACATATTCATCTTGTCGACCACATCCTGCATAACCTTCACAGGGCAAGGACTTCCCGCCATGATTCCTGTTCTCATATGTGAAAAGTCAGTCTTCGCAAAATCCTCATGTTCCAACATTGCAATAAACATAGTCGGCACACCGTTAACGGCAGTTATTTTCTCCTGATTTATACAGGCAAGTGATAACTTCGGAGAAAAATACGGAATTGGGCTCATAGTAGCACCGTGAGTCATACAAGACGTCATCGAAAGCACCATACCAAAGCAATGGAACATAGGCACGTGAATCAACATATGGTCGGCAGTCGAAAGATCCATACAGTCTCCGATATTCTTTCCATTATTTATAACATTATAATGGGTAAGCATAACCCCCTTAGGGAAACCGGTAGTTCCCGATGTGTATTGCATATTACATACATCATGTCTGTTAATGGATATAGCACGGCGGTACACTTCCTCAATAGGAACCCTTTCAGCCAAAGCTGTGGCTTCATCCCAAGTCAGGCAACCCTTCTGCTTTGAATCTATAGTTATAATATTACGCAGGAAAGGCAATTTCTTTATATGCAACGGCTTCCCAGCCTCTGCAGTTTCAAGTTCCGGGCAAAGCTCCTTAATGATGCTTACGTAATCTGAATCCTTGTAGCCATCTATCATTACAAGAGTATGTGTATCCGACTGGCGCAACAGGTATTCAGCCTCATATATCTTATACGCAGTGTTTACTGTAACTAAAACAGCACCTATCTTTGTAGTTGCCCAGAATGTTATAAACCACTGCGGAACATTTGTTGCCCATATAGCAACATGATCGCCCGGTTTGACGCCTAACGCAATCAGCGATCGCGCGAAAGTATCCACATCGTCACGGAATTCTGAGTAAGTTCTTGTATAATCCATTGTGGTATACCTGAAAGCGTACTGATTTGGAAATTCATCTACCATACGGTCAAGCACCTGGGGAAAAGTCAAGTCAATTAATGTATCCTTCTCCCATACATATTTTCCGGTTTTTGTATTGTTATCGTACAGGTGACCCTTTGTTGCAGTTTTTTCCATATATCGTTCCATATAGTTTGCAAAGTTCGGAAATACAACTCCTGCATCATCAAGATCAGTTGCCCATCGCTTAACCCATTCCAGCGAAACATAGCCTTCATAATTAATAGACCGAAGAGCCATCATCATATCATCAATAGGAAGATCCCCTTCTCCCATCATACGATACTTTGGCACTCCATTTTCCATTATAGAATCCTTAATGTGAACATACTTAATGTATGCACCAAGATTATGGACTGTTTTCCCCGGTTTCTCCCCGGCAAATCTGTATGGATGATGCAAATCCCATAAAGCAGCAACCGCATCACTTGCAACATGATCAAGTAATGAGCATAAGCGTGCAGTATCAGAGTAAACACCGTTAGTTTCCACAAGTAATGTCACTCCCTTTTCTTCAGCAAGGGGAGCTAAACGCTGCAAAGCGGCAAGGACAACACTGTCATCTACTTCTCCGTTTGGATGCGGCTCAAGGTCTGCCAGTATACGGATATAGGGAGTGCCAAGTTTTGATGCGAGGTCGATATATTGAATTATTTCCTTATGATTTTCCTCTACATTTTCAGCAAACTTCAAGCAACAACCTGAAGAGAGGCATGGAATTTCGAGACGTAACTCAGAAAGCTTTTTTACAGTATGAGGCAACTGGGCTTCTGTGAAAGGCTGAGCATTAACAGCAAAAATTTCACTGCCAAGCCCTCGGATTTCAATACCGTCAAAACCGAAATCCTTAGCCATTGAATATATGTCGTTCCAGCTGAAGTCGGGACATCCTAGAGTTGAAAACGCAATTTTCATAATTTTTTCCTCCTATAAATTTCTGGGTCCGTCTATTTATCCGGCCCTACTTATTGTAAAATTGTGATGCAAAAGTTCTAGAGACTACCTCTCCTGAATTTAGAAAATGTATTGTTCAAATTATTTCAAAAAAAATGTCGGCTTCACCGATTTAAAACCAGGGTATTTCTTTGAAGTAAACAGCTTTCATTAGACTTTTTATGCCAGAAAGAAATGCGCATTCCTAGACACTAAAAAAGCCTCCGCCTCCAAGCATTTTTTGCTAGAGACGAAAGCATTATACTTCCGCGGTACCACTCTTGTTGGTATTTAATATACCCACTTTAAGCATCCAGTATACTATAGATAACATTCAGGTGCTATAAAAATTTACATTAGAGTTTGTTATCTGTATGAATGCTTCTCAATATAACGGTGAGAAACCGGATCAAACTTATTCATTCCGGTTGATAATACAACGGGAACTTTCAGCCGACTGCTCGAGGGTGAGTTCACATTCTGCCATGCACACTGTTTTTCAGCAACCAACAGCTCTCTATAGTGCATATAACGCAGCGTTTTATCCCTGTCAACGCATTTAAGTATTTTTTTGATATGTTATCAAATTTCTCATTAGTTGTCAATAATCAATTAATATTTTACACGGTAAACGCATGAAAATAAATTTAACACTAAACCCAATTTGAAGGGTTTTTAAAAATGCCATTTCGGCATCAAGTATAAGATATGAGTATAAATTGAAGTGAAAAAACTTAAATTCCAAACAAG